>Ga0184612_10000198_pt1 | contig 26893 bp, 26 predicted proteins | sample PLM3_60_coex_FD_133163 | JGI IMG/M metagenome (GOLD analysis project Ga0184612, IMG submission 133163) | Groundwater sediment microbial communities from an aquifer in East River, Colorado, USA - PLM3_60_coex | ecosystem: Environmental > Terrestrial > Soil > Riparian zone | place: USA: East... | reverse complement strand
CCTCGCCTTCGGGTTCACCGGATATCTCCTGCCGTGGAATGAACTTGCTTTCTTTGCCACAAGTGTGGGTACGGAAATACCCGGTGTCATTCCGGTCATCGGACCTTTCCTTCGCCGGTTGCTGCGCGGTGGGGATGATGTAACGGGGGCAACGTTGACGCGGTTTTATGGTATTCACGTGGCTGTGTTGCCGGCTATTGTCACGATCGTGCTAGGTCTACACCTATTCCTGGTGCAGAAACATGGCATGAGCAGCCTGCCGGGCGAGGAACAGGAAGGCAAGGCCAGGCGCGCCATGCCTTTCTTTCCAAACTTTTTCTTGCGGGATCTCGTCGGTTGGCTTTGCGCGCTCGGCGTGCTTGCCGCTCTGGCGGCCTATTTCCCGGCAGAGCTGGGCAAGAAGGCTGATCCGTTTCAGCCCGCGCCGGTCGGGATCAAGCCGGAGTGGTATTTCATGGCCATGTTTCAAACCTTGAAACTCTTACCCAGTTATATTCTAGGTATCGAGGGAGAGCTGCTCGGTGTTCTTGCATTCGGTGTGGTCGGCTTGCTGCTGATTCTCATACCTTTCCTCGAACGCCGTAAAGCGTCAGGGCAGCCGAGCCGCTTTCCTGCAGCTTTCGGAATAACGCTCATCTTGTACATGGTTTTGTTGACTTACCTTGGATATACAATGAGTCCAACAAAATAATACTGCATGGTGTTTGGAATCGAAACGTCTTACATCTGAGGAAACCTTGTGGCCCGTTTTCGAATCGTTCTGATATCTGTTGTGATTCTCGTGATCTTGGGAGCCGCCTTTGCTGGGTTTCGTACCTATGACTACATTGAAAATAACCCTAACTTTTGTGCTTCGTGCCACCTGATGGCCACGGCGTGGACGACCTGGAAGCAGGGACCTCACAACAAAATAAACTGTCACGTTTGCCACCAACAGAACATTCAAGACCGCGTCCGCATTGTCTGGAGCTGGGCGGTTTCAGATCTCAAAAATGTTCCGCCGCACACCAAACTGAATAGGAGGGTGTGCGAAGAATGTCATCTGAACGACAAAGCGAATTGGCCACAAATCAGCAAGACGGCGGGCCACGAGCTTCATGTGAAGAGAGCTAATTTAGAATGTCTCTCATGCCACCTGCCGTCTTTACATGCGGTGAAGCCAACAACCAAGGAATGCGTTACATGTCACTCCAAGGCCACTGCAAATATCGGCGGGATGAAGGCATTCCACTGTACGACTTGTCATCAGTTTGCGGCTAAGGATGTCGGCCACGGACTGAAGCCCGAAAAGGAGACCTGTGTAGCCTGCCATTCGGGCATGTCGTTAAAGGGAGAAACTTTTCCAGATCAAGGGCCGATGCAGTTTGATTGCAGCGCCTGTCATAAGCCGCACACTCGGCCGCTCTTGAGTTTCTCTGATTGCCTGGCGTGCCATCCTCAGATTGCCGAGGACCGGCGCCACTTTGACCAAAAAGCGTTGACGCGGTGTGTGAGTTGTCATAAACCTCATAGTTGGAAAGCTGTCATAGAAGCCACAGCAAAAAAAAGCTAAGTCGAAGGGAGAAACAACGATGAATAGAAAAATAGTCGGTGCTATTTTGGGACTCTGGATCGCATGGTCCTGGACGGGCGCAGCATTGGCGGCAGATGTGAGCGCTGGAAAGGCCATCTATGAAAAATCCTGTGTTAGCTGTCACGGCAAGGATGGCAAAGGCAATCCGGCCATGGCTAAGGTCTTAGGGGAAAAGGGATTAGATCTTACAAGCAAGGAAGCGACCCAAAAATCTGATGAGCAGCTCCTCAAAGTAATTGCCGAGGGAGCGGGAAAAATGCCTGCGCAAAAAACGCTCAGTAAGGACGAGCAAAAGCAGGTCTTAACCTACGTGCGGTCCTTAGCGAAGTAAGAGAATCAGTTTTCCTGTCGGGCGCTGCAGCGAGCGGTATTGCGGTGCCCGCTCGGGAATGACGCAGGAAATCTTAATGGTGGGGTGTTATGGAAAGGGAAATGCCACTCTCTTTTTGTAGCGCGATCTCTTCCCCGTCTGGAAATTGCATTGAGATTTTTAACCAAGCCAAATTTGTCCTGATAGCCTCGGGACTTTGCTGCTACCTGTTAGATCAAGATTTTTATAATGCCGCTCTTGTACGATAAGGACAAAGAAAGCGCTCTGCAATGCCTACCTTCCAAGATCCTACAAGAGTTTTAAGGAAACGTGCCCGGAAAATTTAGCAAGCCGAATGATCGCAACGTTCACCCGAGCAGAGACGTTCTGAACGCAAGCAGAGGCCGTGAAGCAAAAGGCGAGAAGCGTTAACGCTATTCTGTTTTGAAATCCGAATCGTTCCCGCAAGTAACACTACCTTTAGGTGGTTCTGGCGCCTCTGCTACGCGCTACCTTGACAATATCAAACCACACTACGCTGAGCAGCCCGGCGCCAAGACAAATAGCCAGCTCCGCGGGCGGCAGCACAGCAAAGCGGAATACCTCGCGCAAATAGGGGACGTATAAAACTGAAACGAGAAAAGCAATAGCTCCTCCAACAACCCACCAAAGAGCTTTATTGGGAGAACCAAGGGTTGAAATCATGCTTTGTGACCAAGATCGATTCGCAAAGATCAAACCTAGTATGCCGGCGACCAAAGTCGTAAACGTTTGCGCCCGCACATAGGCAGCGTCTTGGCCAAGGTGGACCGCGAGCCCAAGGATTAGGAGAACCGTAAGCAGTACGCCAATGCCTTGGAATAAACTGAAAAGAATTCTGTTTCTTCCGAAAAGCGGCTCGTGGGGATCGCGCGGTGGACGATTCATGATACCCGCCTCTTCGGGTTCGGCCTCGAAGGCGATCGAGCAGGCCGGATCGATGATGAGTTCGAGAAATACGATATGAACCGGAGACAGAATGAGAGGCCAATGCAGAACCAACGGAATCAACGCCAGCCCAGCAATCGGCACATGGATCGCAAAGATAAATGCCATGGCCTTCTGAAGATTGTCAAAGATGCGCCGCCCGGAACGAACCGCTTCTACGATCGTGGCGAAATCATCGTCGAGGAGCACCAATGACGCCGCTTCGCGAGCCACATCGGTGCCCCGGCCGCCCATGGCGATACCAATGTGTGCCGCTTTGAGTGCAGGCGCATCGTTCACGCCATCACCGGTCATCGCCACGATCTCGCCATTGGCTTTGAACGCCTCCACTAAATTCAACTTCTGCTCGGGCAGCACTCTGGCGAATATGTTGATTCCTGGGATGCGCCGGCGCAGCTCAGCGTTCGGCATTTGCTCAATTTCGATGCCGCTCACTACCTCGGCCCCTGGCTTCAAACCGATTTTGCGAGCTATGGCTCGCGCGGTTGACGGATAATCGCCGGTGATCATGACGACTTTGATTCCGGCGCTGTAACATCCACGGAGGGCAGGGGGAACTGAAGGCCGGATAGGATCAGAGAGGCCTATCAGGCCGAGAAACTCAAAGTCGAAGTCGTGCTGACTGTTAGGCCAAGCAGTCCCTTGGAAGTGGGATTTTGCAATGGCCAAAACCCGCAGCCCGTCTGTAGCCATGGTATCGGTGTTCAGCGAAAGTTGTTTGCGTTGCGCTAAGTCAAAATGGCAAAGCTCGGCAATGGCTTCAGGCGCGCCTTTAGTTGCGACGATATAGGCTTCATCAGTTGGGGACTTCCAAACATGAGAGAGGGCCAAAAGTTCCGGCGATAGCGAATACTCGTGCACCAAGCTCCATGGCCGCTCGCCCTCTACTTGATCGAGATAACGGTCGCCGAGCTCCTTGAAGGCTTTCTCCATAGGATCGAACGGATTTGTTTCGCTGGCGAGCAGTGCAAAGCGAACGGCCTCGTGGAATTGTTTTGGCAGAGATCCAGGTGTGTTTATGTCCAGGTCATGGAACTGTCCGCCGACAAAGATCCGGCTGGCTGACATACGGTTGAGCGTAAGAGTGCCGGTCTTATCGACGCACAGCACGGTAGCGGAGCCTAGGGTTTCAATGGCAGGCATGCGCCGGGTCAGCACCTGGCGCCGGGACATCCGCCAGGCTCCGAGAGCGAGAAAAACCGTCAATACGACAGGGATTTCTTCGGGTAAAAGTGACATGGCCAGCGCTATTCCCCCCAAGAATCCGCCGATCCAGTCACCTCTGGTAATCCCATAGAGGAGGACAACCAGAGCGCAAAGTGAAAGCCCGATAGCAGCGAAATTCCGGATCAACGCGCCGGATCTTTTCTGAAGAAACGTCTCGTCGGTCTCGACGGATTCCAAGGCCTTGCCGATTTTTCCAAACTCCGTCCTTGGGCCCGTGGCCAGAACTCTGGCGACGCCGCGGCCTTGTACCAACATGGTTCCGGAATAAACGAAGGGAAGATCGTCCCCACCCGGGCGAGTTAAGCTTTGCATCCCGTCCCATGCTTTTTTTCGCACCGGCACCGATTCGCCGGTGAGTAAAGACTCGTCCACCATCAAGTCGTTGCATTCAAACAGCACGGCGTCCGCCGGCACGCGGTCGCCCTCGGTGAGAATCAAAATATCGTCACGCACGACTTCGCGCCCCGCGACGCGTTTTTGTTCGCCGTCGCGTATCACGAGCGCGCGTGGGCTCGAAAGATCGCGCAGCGCTTCCAGGGCCCGCTCGGTTTTCCGTTCCTGAAAGATCGTGATGCCCATGATGACGAAAACGGAGACCGATAGGATCAACGCTTCGCGCACGTCCCCGAGGGCCAGGTAAATCACCGCGCTGGTGATCAGTAGGAGAAACATCGGCTCGCGAGCGACGCCAAGGGCGATGGCGAGCGTGGTGCGCCGGGCGGAGGAGGGAAGTTCGTTGAACCCGTCTTCTTTGAGCCGCTCATGGGCCTCCTGCTCGGAAAGGCCGGTGGCAGAGGCTGGTTTGACGTGCGCGTCCAGTAGGGTCTGAGTATGATTGATGCTAATTAGTTAAGCCGGGTCCGGCAGAAAGGCAAGTCCGAGCAGTATTATCTTGTCTTCTTATTCTCCGTTTGGCACCCGCCGGTAGATGGTTTTGTCCAGTCGCTGCTGACGATATGGGTTTGGAATCCATAGGAGACACAAAATTCACAGCGATGTTGCCTTGACTGTGTCTTTTAGTTAAGAATGGCTGCGGTTAGAGGGCCGGAAGTAGGACGAAAAGGAGATCTGAATGAACGCAAGACTCACAATCGTAGCGTGCGCAGTTGTTTTAGGGCTCGGGATGGTTCGATCGATGTCTTGGGCGGCTGAAAGCGATCAAGGCCGCGCCTATTTTCTCAAGTATTGCGGTTCGTGTCATGGCGTTGATGGCAAGGGTGACGGTCCGGTTAGCCGCTCCCTAAAAGTCAAGCCAGCGGACCTAACGCAGCTTCGAAAAAGGAACAACGGAGTCTTTCCGCTGGAGAAAGTGATGGCTTCGATCGAGGGAAAAACCAGAATCAGCGCCCATGGTGAGTCGAAGATGCCAGTGTGGGGAGAGATTTTTGAGAAACAAGCCTCGGGGCAAAAAGACCCTGCAGGCGCTTCGGCTGCCAAGGTCAAGGTAATCGCGGACTATCTTTCAACCATCCAGCGTTAAACCTGTTTGCCTACAATTCCTTTTCTAAACTTAAAGAAAATTATCGAACTCTACTCCCTCGCAATTTAGCCATTGCCGGAGGGAATTGGCCAAGACGTCAGCCAGATCGGGACGGCTGATTTCTTCCAGGTCGTAACGCACCCGGCAATGGGGCTTGGGAAGTGAAATGAGCCAAGCCAGGTCCACGGGAGTAGTCACGACGATGCTGTCGCACGGCGTCGAGTTGATGGTGGCGGCGAGATCCTCCAGTTGTGATTTCGAATAGCCCATGGCCGGAACCGCCCTGCCAACCCAAGGGTAACGACGACACGTTTCGACAAGACTTCCTCGCGCGGAAGGTCTTGGGTCGACGATCTCTGCGGCGCTATGTCTTTGGGCCGCGATAGTCCCTGAGCCGTAACTCATTTCACCATGAGTCAACGTCGGACCGTCTCCGACTACTAGAACTCGTTTGCCGGATATGAGAGAGGGCTTGTCAGCCGTAATATTCGAGCGCGCCTGGATCACCGTGGCGTTCGGATTGATCGCTGAAATGTTGTGCATCACTTGCTGCACGCCGGTGACCGGCGCTGAGTCGGTTTTTGTTTATGACCAGCACCCGCGCGCGCCGCAGGTTGGTTTCCCCGGATGGTAGAGCAGCTCATGGCCCGGCCGGTGAGGATCAACGAGCACGATCTCCAGATCAGGCCTGAAGAAAGGCCAGTCGTTATTGCCGCCATCCCATAAAATGACGTCGGCTTCTTTCTCGGCGGCATCCAGAACCTTGGCGTAATCCACACCGGCGTATACAACCACGCCTTCAGCGATATGTTGTTCATATTCCTCACGCTCTTCGATGGTGCATTTTTTGCCGGTCGCAATCCTCTACTGTAGCGAATCGTTGCACCGCTTGCCGGCTTAGATCGCCATAGGGCATGGGTTGGCCACCACCACGGGACGCAAATCGTGACCCCGGATGAGCGCCGAAATTCTCCGGACCACGGAGTCTTTCCCGCAGCCGGTACTGACGGCCCAAACGGAAATGACCGGCCGTAAGGACGTAAGGAAACTCCGCTCCGGACCGATGAGGCGAAAGTCGGCACCGCTGGCCAGCACGTGAGAAGCGAGATGCATAAGCGTGACGTGGGAGACGTCGCTATAGGCAAAGATCACTTGCTGAATTTGTTTTTCGAGAATCAACTCTTCGAGTTTTTCTTCCGCGTAGATAGGAATACCGCCGGGGTAGAGCGGCCCGCTCAACGATGGCGGATAGCGACGGTCTTCGATTCCCGGGATCTGAGCGGCGGTGAACGCCACGACTTCGTATTCAGGATGGTCACGGAAGCAGATGTCGAAGGTGTGAAAACCTCGGCCTGCCGCACCCATGATGAGGACTCGCTCCCGATTGGTGCGGGCAGTTGAGGTCTTTGTGTCCCCTGGAATTTCTTTCGAGGCGTCTGCTATCATCGGTCTCCCCTCCGGTGCGTATGTTTCAAGATTTAACCGCATAGAACACATAGATCACAAAAATATTGATTGGCGATTGCGGCTCAATCCAATCGATCCCAAAAGCTGTGTGTCCTTTGCGTTCTTTGCGGTGCCTCTCTCGCAATCAGCAAGATATGTGCCCCGTTGCCGTGGATCAGATTCCCAATAGCGCAAGCTTGAATCAAAATTACTACGCAGATTCTTCGCAGGTTTGCGATTCATTGCGTGCAGATTCTCATCAACGGGAATTGCCCCTATCAAGTTTATCGCGGTGGCCAAAAAAAAGGAATCTTTTTGCGCAATTGCCGTGGCATAGAGTGTGCGTTATCTTCCTCGCAGTTCGTTTGGAGTTGTTGCATGACACAAGATGCAGTGCATTCCCAAGTCTCCCGCCCAGCCGATTATAGGTCCATTGCATATTTCTCGATGGAAATAGGAATAGAGGACGGGATGCCCACGTACAGCGGCGGTTTAGGTGTTCTCGCCGGCGATACCATCCGTGCTGCCGCGGATCTTAAAGTTCCGATGGTCGGAATGACGCTGCTTCATCGCAAGGGTTACTTTTACCAACGGCTGGATTCAAGCGGCAGGCAGACGGAAGAACCGGTTGATTGGATGGTGGAAGATTTCCTAACTGAGATGGCACAGCGAACCGCCGTCGCCATCGAGGGTCGTACCGTTCAGTTGCGCTCGTGGAAATATGAAGTGTCGGGCAATGGAGATTTCAAGGTACCGGTTTATTTCTTGGATGCCGACCTGCCGGAAAATTCCGAATGGGACCGAACTTTGACCCACTACCTTTACGGGGGCGATCAGCACTACCGGCTTTGCCAAGAAATGATTCTCGGGATCGGCGGGGTGAAGATGCTCCGCGCCTTGGGCTACGACCAAATCCGGCGGTTCCATATGAACGAAGGGCACGCCAGTCTCCTCGCCATCGAGTTACTGGATGAGGAGGCTCAACAGAATGGCAGGGAATCCATCGTCCAGGCCGACATAGAGGCAGTGCGAAAGAAGTGCGTCTTTACAACCCATACGCCGGTGCCTGCAGGTCAAGATAAGTTTCCCTTGGATCTTGTGAATCGTGTTCTCAGTCGCCGTGAAGTTGACGAGATGCGCGACGTCTTTTGCTGCGGTGATCTGTTGAATATGACCTATCTGGCTCTAAATCTCAGCCATTATGTCAACGGCGTAGCTAAAAAGCATGGTGAGATATCGAGGCTCATGTTTGCCGGTTATAACGTGGATGCAATCACGAATGGTGTTCATGCTGAGACATGGGCCACAGAGTCATTTTCGCAACTTTATGATCATTACATACCGGGCTGGAGACAGGACAATTTCAGCCTTCGTTACGCATTTGGTATTCCGAAAGAGGAGATTTGGCAGTCGCACGCGAAGGCAAAGAAAAAGTTGGTTCAATTTGTTAACCAGGAGACCAATGCCGGCTTGGACGTCGATCTATTGACCCTGGGCTTTGCACGCCGCGCTGCGGCCTACAAAAGACCGGACCTGCTCTTCACAGACCTCGAGCGGCTGAAACAGATCGCAGCCAAACTCGGCCCTTTGCAGGTCGTATATGCTGGGAAGGCGCATCCGCAAGATTCGGCGGGCAAGGAACAGATCCAACGAATATTTCGCGCCAGGGTGTCGCTTCGGAACGATATCAAAATTGCCTATCTTCAGAACTACAGCATGGAGCTTGGAAAGACGATGACCTCAGGGGTCGATGTTTGGCTCAACACGCCACAACCTCCTCTCGAAGCGTCCGGAACCAGTGGAATGAAAGCAGCCGTGAATGGTGTGCCGAGTCTGAGCGTCTTGGACGGCTGGTGGATCGAGGGCTGTGTTGAAGGCGTAACAGGTTGGTCGATCGGGCCAACGGACGGACCGGCTGCCGCTGCAGTTGAGGAGCACTCTAGGGACGCGGCTTCGCTTTACGACAAACTCGAACAAGTTATTTTGCCGCTGTTTTATAAGAATCGTGACGGATTCGTCGATGTGATGCGGTACGCCATCGCCCTGAACGGTTCGTTTTTTAATACCCATCGGATGCTGCAGCAATATGTTTTGAAAGCGTATCTATGAGTCTCGCGCACTATTCGCACGTGAAAGAATGATCGAAGGCTTTGATCGTGTCTATCATATGACGGCTGCCGGATCACTGATCGTAGAAGAAGAGATGAAGTTTATGGCTGACTGGGTGGGATTCATTGCGCTTTACGCAGTATATATTGTGTTGATGCGCTGGGTACTGCCTCGTCTGGGCGTGTCCACCTGAATGGCAAATTCGTGCGACGTCGAGTCTCGACGCAAAAGTGCTCGCAAAGGCAACGATCTTGAAGGAAAGATAGAGAAATGAACAGCGTAAAAGCTTTGCGACGGATGGCCGGAAGTGGTGCTGGCCAAGGTGCTTCCCGGGGGCTGCGGACGGCGCTACATCTGATACATCCCCGCCCAGAAGATTTCGCAGGACTGCAAATTTCAATTTCATTTTCCCCAATAGTGGGAAGATCCATCATTTAATTGCCGAAAAGGTTGTGCAGTGAAACTGGTATGTCTCTTGCTGCGCTAAGTTTCCAGAGAAGCACGGAGAGGAGTAAATCCATGTCTATGGAACTTAGAACCGAAACCGCACCGACTCAGCGAAGACAAGAATTAATTGAAAAATATTGGGCTGGGGATATGGCCCGCAAAGTCTATCTGTTACGCCGGCAACGTAAGGCAATTTTAGAGCGCTGCCGGCGCGTCGCTGTAATAGGCGCAAGCGCCGATCCCGATAGCGAGAGCTACGTTGCCATGGAAAAGCTTTTGGGACTGGGCCTGGAGGTCATCCCGGTCTTTTCAGGGCGTGAAAGTTTTCTGGGATTGCGTTGCTTTTCCTGTTTGCGCGATGTTCCCGGCAAGATCGATGTCGTGCAGGTTTATCCTGATGGTGAAGTCAATTTCGTGGAACTGGCTCAAGAAGCGGTGGACAAGGGCGTATCGACCCTCTGGATTGAAAAGGGCATAGCGGCTTCCAAAGAAGTTGAGGACATCCTGTCCAATGGCAAAGTTCAGTTGGTGGAGTACGAGAGCTTGGAAACGGAGTATTCGAAACATATCCCCATGATGGCCAGCGCGCCACCAATGCGCAAGGAAAAGAAAGCTGTAAAGGTCAAGGAGAGGATGACCAAGAACCCTACCGCGGTGACACCGGAGGAGGCTCTTAAAGATGCGGTGTGGAAGATGGAGCGCGGTCATTTCCGCCATCTGCCGGTGCTCGATAACGACGGGAAATTGATCGGCATGCTTTCTGACCGCGATATCCGCCTGATTCGCCCGTCTCTGGCATTCGTCGGCAAAGGGGACGCCGCAGTTCAACTCTGGGGTCGCTCGCCGTGCAGCAAGCTGCGGTCTTCGATCCGATTTCGGTGAAGCCGGAAACGACCCTCAAGGAAGCGGCTGAGCTGATGCTTCGTTGGCACGTCGGTGGTCTCCCGGTCGCGGATGATCAGAATAGGCTCGTGGGCATAATTACCTATACGGATTTGTTGCGCGAGTACGTTAGGCGGGAGGAAGATCATTGAAGATTATCCAGCCGCGGGCGCTCCATTAAGGCACACCGGAGGGAGTGGAACATGGCTGAATCACAGGTGTTTTATTACGAGACGCAAGTTGAGTGGAAAAACGAAAAAGAGGGGCAAATCGGCGGACCGAGCCTACCGGCGGTTCCCGTCGGGGCACCGCCAGAATTCAAGGGACGTGAAGGGGTCTGGTCCCCCGAGCATCTCTTCGTGGCTTCGTTAAACACCTGCTATATGCTTACGTTTCTTGCGGTCGCGGAAAATTCCAAGGTGCCGTTGGTGAGTTTCTCTTCGACAGCCAAGGGCAAGCTGGAAAAAGTGCCGGAGAGCAATTACCAGATAACAGAGATCGTGGTTAAACCGAGAGTAGTGATTGCTTCTGTCAATGACTTGGGCCGGATGCCACGGATTTTGGAGAAGGCCAAAGAAAACTGTTTCGTCTCTAACTCGATTAAGAGCGCCATCAAGATAGAGCCGGAGGTCTTCCACCATCAGACGCAGACGTCTCCTTGTCCTCTTGGAGAAGCTCCGGCGCAGAAGCCTGAATAAGCGCTTGTAAACCGAATCCTCTTCACGCGAGTTTTTCTCCTAATCTTGAAAGAGGAGCCGTGCTTTCTTCGTTCGCCCAAACATCCCGGCCATGGTTCGCAACGCTGAAACTACCGCGTCGAGGCGGAAGGCGACTGAAGTAAATTTTTGTTTTGTTGATTGTGGTTATGACGGCCTTCAAGTTGTTTCAAATTCTCTCGAAGTAAAGGAGGCATCCTGTTTAGGAAGACTGTCATACGCACCCTTCCATGCTGACGAAAGGCGCACCGATGCAGTCACTTATTTTGTGTTTCAAAAGAATCTCTGTTTCAAAGCGGATGCCCCATTGGCTCGGACGGTCCATAAGGCTGGCCCAGAGAGCTAAGCGCTATTCAAAAGCGCCAGTGGTGGTCACGGAGCCGTTGAACGCGAATAGGACCCGGATGCCACGCTGCGTTGGCGCTACCGGTCAGGGCGCCAGGCCGGCGGCCTTGAGCGCCTTGTACGTCGTATAGCCTCCGGATAGGTTCAAAGATCGATACCCGTGCTGTGTCAGGAAACGCGCGGCGAAGTACGCGCGCTGTCCCACGGCGCAGCACACCCAGATGTCGCGATCCTTTGGCAGCTCGACGTAACGGGAGCGCAGCTGTGAGAGCGGCAGGTTGATCGCGTTTGGAACGTGCCCGCAGGCGAACTCGTCGGGTTCGCGGACGTCGAGCAACAACGCGTCGGTGCGGTCTAGCTCCAGCCAATCGGCCACGGGCATATCGCCATTCAGAACGTTCTGTGCGAGCATGCCGGCGAGGTTGACCGGGTCTTTGGCGGCACCAAACTGCGGCGCGTAGCACAGCTCGGCCTTAGCCAGATCGTGCACCGTGCCATTGAACTGAATCGCGGTCGCTATGACGTCGATCCGCTTTTCCACGCCTTCGAGCCCCACCGCTTGCGCGCCGAGGACGCGACCGTCGGGCACCGCGAAGAGAAGTTTCAGATGAATCGCGTGTGCGCCGGGGTAATAGCCGGCGTGATGACCCGGGTGAAGGTAGACTCTCTGGAAGCTCGTGACGCCGGCTCGCCGCAGTCCTTTCTCATTCGCGCCGGTCGACGCCACGGTCAAGCCCAACACACCCACCACGGCAGTTGCCTGCACGCCGCGGAAATGCGTCGCGCGCCCAGCGATAGATTCGGCGGCAACTCGTCCTTGCCGATTCGCCGGTCCCGCGAGGGGTAGTACCATTTCTTGACCCGTAAGCACGTCTTGCACTTCAACGACATCGCCAACTGCCCAGATGTTGGGGTCGGAAGTGCGCATCTGTGCATCGACAACAATACCTCCACGCGGACCGATTTCTAGGCCGGCGTCCTTGGCCAGCATCGTCTCGGGCCGCACCCCAATGGCCAGGATGACGAGATCTGCGGGCAATCGTCCACCGCTCTCTGCGACAACGACCAAGCCGCCGTCATCGCGCTCTTCGATCCTCGCAAGCCCATCGCCCAAATGAAGCAGCACGCCTTTCGCGACAAGGTGCTCCATGAGCGGTATCGCCATCTCAGGATCCAGCGGGGGCATTACCTGCGGCAGCTTCTCCAAAATCGCCACTGACAGGTCGCGATGGACCAAGTTCTCGACCATCTCCAATCCAATGAATCCGCCGCCGACAACGACGGCTGTTTTGGCACTGTGATCAGCAATCCACGAACGGATGCGGCGCGAGTCCGGGATGGTGCGCACTGCGAAGACACCGGGCCGGTCCACGCCGGGCAGTGGCGGTCGGATCGGTGCAGCACCAGGTGACAACACGAGCGCCTCGTAGCGCTCCATCCGGGTATTGCTGGTGCGCACGTCGCGCACAGTGATCGTGCGAGCGTTCCGGTCGATCTTAGTGACTTCGGTCTCGGTCTGCACCTCAATGTTGAATCGCTCGCGAAACATCTCCCGTGACGCCACCAGCAACCTGCGCTCGTCAAGAATGATATTACCTACGTAGTACGGCAGCCCGCAGTTCGCGAACGAGACATACCGACCACGATCGAACATGACGATCTCGACGGACTCGTCGAGCCGCCTCAGTCGCGCCGCGCACGAGGCGCCCCCCGCTACACCACCCACAATGAGTACACGACGAGGCGTGCCGGTGTTACGCGAATCAGTCGATTGCGGCTCAGTTTGGTGGATCATACGACCTCCGATCAAAGAAAGTGTGACTTTCGTAGCATACCGGCGCGACATGAACAGCGGTCAATCGGTTCCGAATCACTTCGTCTGTGCGACCATCCAGCATGATGGCATGAACCTCTCACCTCCGCACGCGAGCCGCTGGCCGACAACAGACAGGTGCGTCGTCGGCCAACTCAGTGACTACTCGATCAGCGCTTCTCGTCCGGCACGGTGTGCGGATCAACTTGCTTAGCGTTCACCGCCTCGTGGATGGCCCGGCGTGCCGGGTCCGCATCTATGAATAATAACGTAACCCTGCCCCACCCCACGTTCAACCCTCGCCAGATCTTGTTGTCTCGACACAACCTGGGTCTAGCAGCCTTGAAATCATCGTATTTAGGTTCCTCCTTCACGATGGCCACCCGGAACGTCGCTCACCCAATCGAGGAGACCGCGTCCGATCGGAGCTAAGGGAAAATCAGGGTAAGAGTCCCTTCTCTTCGTGACCTAACGTACCCGCGCCATTTGATGCAATCGCAGCCCGGCATTTCGGAAAATCTGCCGCGATTAGACTTCTCGTACGCGCCGATATACATTCGAGCGCGGGATTCTCTCGTCGTTGCTGCTAACACCGCAATGAGAGACTCAAAATGGATGAGCCGTGACCCTTCGCTCTTTGACGATCAATATTCGGCAGTTCCTTGACGTTCGCTCCGGTGAGGCGGCACGCATTGGCTTCATGGCCGCTTTTCTCTTCTTCTTGCTTGCCGCCAATAACGTTATCAAAATTGTCAGAGACTCTCTTTTTCTCAGCCGCTTTTCGATAACTCAGCTTCCGTATGTTTATCTTTTGGCTGCGGTTGCAGCCAGCGTGGTCATTAGCATCTATTCTCGTTATACGTCGAGGCTTTCGCTTTCCCAGGTGATCCTTGGCTCACACGCCTTCATTATCTCAAACGTACTCATTTTCTGGCTGCTGCTCTCTTTTTATGACTTCGGTTGGGTTCTCTACGCCTTTTACATCTGGTCGGCCATCGTGGGGCTCGTTGCTGTGGCGCAATTCTGGACCTTGGTCAATGACATGTTTACTCCACGGGACGGCAGGCGTCTTTTTGGCATTCTCACGGCGGCAGGAACGCTGGGAGGTATGCTAGGTGGCTTCGGGGCTAGTTTGGCGGTTAATTTTCTTTTCGGAACAAGCCAACTCCTAGGGCTCATTGTCGCTCTTTTCGCCGGCGCATTTGGTGTGGTGTGGTTCGCCGCTAGAGAAAGAAAAAGCGTCCTCGCAGCGAATTATGGCGCAGATGTGCGGTCGAGTGAAATTGAAGAGCGGGATGTGAGTGGTGTCGTTGGCACTCTATGGGACTCCCGCTATCTTCAGACAATCGCAGCGCTTATTTTTCTCTCGGTCATAGTTTCGACTTTAATCGACTATCAGTTCAAGGCTGCGGCAAAAGGAGCCTATCCGTCGACAGAAGCACTGGCAGGTTTCTTTGGTTCTTACTATGCCTGGCTGAGTGTCGTCACAGTTCTTGTCCAGTTATTGTTAACTGGAAGGCTTCTGATGGGTTTCGGTTTAACCCCAAGTCTCCTCGTTCTCCCCTTGACGCTCTTTGCGGGATCGATAAGCCTCTTGGTCTGGCCAGGCCTGTTTGCCGCGACCGCGACCCGCCTGGCCGAAGCGTCCCTGCGCACGAGTGTCAATCACAGTGGGGTGGAGATTCTCTATCTCCCGATCCCTGACTTTATCAAGAAGAAAGTTAAGGTGTTCCTGGATGTGACGGTTGAACGCCTTGGAGACGGCACGGCAGCTTTTATCATTCTTTTCTGCACGCTCTTCCTGGGAGGGTCTCAGGTTACGCTCCTGAGCTATTTTTCTCTCGGCCTCATTCTTATCTGGGCGGCTTTTGTTTTTATGGCGCAAGGCGGGTACATGGACGCCTTGCGCAGGGGCTTGGCGTACCGTGAAATATCCCTGAACGAAGCTCGGATCAATTATGCGGACAAGGGAACGGTTGAAGCTGTCTTGAAGACCTTAGAGGAAAAAGATGAGCCATCCGTCCTTTTCGGTCTTGATCTCATAGAGAAATTGGACCCAAACGACGTTGTGGCGCGGCTACCGCGCGGCCTGCTCCGCCACTCCTCTCCTGCGGTCAGGGGCCGAGCGTTAAAACTATTTTCAATACACCCGGATCCCACTATGCTGGAAGAGATAACCGTAGCGCTGCAGGACGAAAATCACGAGGTCCAGGCACAAGCGATCAGCGCGGCTTGCGCCATTTTTAAGGGAGACGCGATCCCAGTCGTGCGCCCGTATCTTGAAAGCCCGGATCCATACGTCAAAAGAAAAGCCGCAGAGTGTCTGTTGCGCCATGGGGACGCAGTTATCACTGACGTCGCCTTAAACAGCTTTCGTAAAATGATTGAGGATACCACCGGCCAGGGAGAACAGGGTCGTGTCGAAGCCGCCCGTCTTGCGGGCGAGGTTAACGACCCGGCATTTTCGACTCATCTCAGTAGATTGATCAGGGAGGACCAGTCAGACCGAGTCGTTCATGCGGCGATGGCTGCTGCAGGTAAGGGAAAATATCCTGGGGTCGTTCGAGACGTGGTCTTTAGCCTCGGCGGTAAGCTTACGAAAGCCGAAGCTCGTGATGCCTTGATAGAGTATGGTGAAATTGCAGTAAAGGAATTGAGAACCGCCCTGTTTGACTTCCGTACTCCCCGTGACGTCAGGCTTAACATCCCGCGGACTCTCAGCAAGATCCATTCGCAGCCGGCGATGAATGCGCTCCTGAGTGGACTGCTGGAGGAGGACGGTTCCATCCGCTTCAACAGTGTTCTTGCTCTCGAAGAGATGGCCCGCCGCTTCGCAGATCTCAAGATGGACCGAGATATCATAGAGAGCGCCATTACCTCTGATGTGATGCTGTATTGTCGAAGGTTCGCGATTTTCTCTGTTCTTTTTGCCAATGGGGAGAACCGAGCAGTCGAGAGGGGATCGCTCCTGAGCCAGGCGCTCACGGACAGTATGGAGCGCGTGAAAGAGAGAGTGATGTGGCTGCTGTCCCTGATCTATCCTGCTAAAGACATTCGGCGTTTTTGGGCTGCCTCGAATTCTGGAGAGCCGAATAGACGGGCCCATGCCATCGAGTTTCTCGACAACCTGCTTACGGGAGAGATCAAATCGTATGTCTTTCTTCTTTATGGCGATGCGCCACAGGCTCAGCGTTTCAGAGGGTCTCTGGACGTTCTCGGGATGGACACCATCGACACAGAATCCGCCCTTCGTGCGTTGCTCGAACAGGACGATATCTGGCTGAGAGCGGCCGGCGTGTGGGAGATTGGAATCAGAGGACTCACACGGTTTCGTGACAAGATCGCGAAGCTTTTGAATTCTGAGAATGTTGTACTGCGTGAAGCGGCGGAGCTAGTCTTTCACCGGATCTAGATTTGATGATGGAACAAAGAAGGCTTACCACGATAGAAAAGGTTATTTTTCTTAAATCCGTAGATATCTTTAGTCACGCTACCATAGAAGAACTCGGTAGGGTCGCTGCTCTGACCGAGGAGGTCCATTTCGAGCCTGGAGAGACGATCTACCGTGAAGGTGAGCCTACTGATGCGATCTACCTTATTTTAAAGGGGCGCGTGGCGGTCGAAGGAAATGGGCAACTAGTCCGTGAGATAGGCGAAAAACAGGCCTTTGGGACCGTGGCTGCTCTTGATCGTAACCCGGCTGTTCATACGGTCAAGGCTAGTGATTTTGTTCACGCCCTCAAGCTCAACGCTCAGGACTTTGATGACATTCTTTCCCTTGACTTCGAGTTGGTTCGAGCCGTTTTTCACGCTCTCTGCCGAATCATCCGCGCGGGCCGGTGATGTTTCGTGCCCGTTGTTTAAGAGCTATAAGAGAGCCGCCGTTCGCCAGGTTTCGAAAATATTCTAGAACTGCTCCGGCTCTCTTCTCATTAGTGCGATTCTAGCCTCGTTTTTCTCAAGCCTGAGAAGATTAGTTTCGCCGGGCTAATAAAATTTGGAAAAACTGTCTGGCGCAAGTCTTGCGTTGACTCAGATTGGACACAACGGGAGGGTAAAATGAAGAAGAATATATTGCTGCAAATTGCGGGGATCGGGATTATAGGCTTTGCTTTCATGCTCCTTGTCAAGTCAGATCATACGTGGGCACAAACTCAGCTACGTCAGAGCGTGGAACGAAAGTTTGAGGAGTACAGAAAGGCTATAAAAGATACCCATCAGGTCGATATTAAGAACTTCAAAGACAAAATACCAGGAGGGATGGCGGACGGAAAAGCCATCACCAACTATGATTTAAAAGAGCTGCTTGAGGGTATCAAATGGGAGCGGGAACATACCAACGACAGCTTGCTTGCTCTTGAAATGGCAATGGATCACCTTGAGAGGATTCCTGATTATTATACGCACCTTGTTATAATGGAACGGGGGTGTGCTGAGGACAAGTTTCGGGACAAGTGAGTGGCAGGATATCGAATCGCGTCTTGCCGTTTTCTGCAGGTCGGGATTTGCTGTCTAACGTGCGCTCCAGCGTGACCGAAGCACGCAACCAGCTTCGACTCCCGCGCCTTAATTAGGTACGAGACGATCTAGTGTTGGTGATCGGGACCAGAAGCGTGGCGTCCGTGGTCGGAAAGCTGCGCATCGAACCAGTGATGGATGGCCATGAGCAGCGCCGGGTCTTTCGTTGTGTAACGGATCTGGGCTCCATCGGGCAGAGACGTATAGACGATCTCAATCTTTCCGGCACCGGATTTTAGCTCAGCCAATCCTGGCATATCCTGGCCGTGAATCTTAGCCGGATCGGAAAACTCTCCGCGGCGAAATCGCTCCGACTCCTCCTTAAGGTGCGATTGGATCAATGAGATCTGCTCTTTATTCGATAGGTCTTTGACCACAACTTTTTGCAAGCCGCCGCCGTCGAGCTTTTCGAAGACGTGGACGGTTTTTTCCAGGTCGAAGGGCATCAGCGTCGCCCCTCGTGCTGCGACCTCCTCGTGACGGTTGTGCGTTGTGAATGTTCCGGTCGCGTAAAAGAAGAGAGCGCCGATAACGGCCAGAGTCGCAAAACCACCCGCCAGCCAGAAGTTCCTCCGCCTATTGGATGAATAGATGTTCACTAGTTCCATGTTTCTGCTCCCGATAAAGATAAGAAACAGCGACCCCCGGCTTATTCCAGGAGTCGCTGGCTGCCGCTCCGTGACGGTAAGCTAACTGTTGCGAGTGCCGCCAAAGGGCATCACACCGCCAAATGGCGTGATGTGCAAACTACGCGACTCACCTTGGGGACCTTTCAGCTCGACTGAGTACATGGTGTGCGGCATTCCTGTAGAAGGAAGCACACGCTCCACCTTGAAACCCGCCAGGTTTTTATCAGCATATTGCTGAGCCAACTCGTTGGCCTTCTGCTCGGTGATTTGCGTGGTGGTAGCTGCCCACATGCCTGGCCCACCCATCATTGCATGGCCCATCCCTGGTCCCATGCCTATGCCGTGGCCTCTATGTTCCTGCGCTACGACCACACCTACGAGAACTGCCAATGCTCCCACTGCTAGACTCACACCTAGAAATTTCCTCATAACCTTTCACCTTCTTTCTTTTAGGGATCTCATATTAGACGGTATGGCGTGATCAAAGGTTTACAAGATTAGGATCAAATCAGGTTTCGACACTGCTTTAGTGTAAAGGGAAACTAACTGGCAGATGTCGAACTCCTCGACGAGGATGTCGAGTTCTTCTTCTCATCCAGGTCCAGCATGAGGCTGGCACTGATGAGCGGTCCTGATCCGCGCGTGATTCGATAGAGCATGAATCCGAGTCCGGCGAGAGCAGTCAAAGCTCCGAAACGGGAAACTCCTGTAGCCATCGTCAAGGCGGCAGCCCCAGAGGAAAAGGCATTGCCTCGGACCGTCCGGCGGAACTAGTGGATTATAAGTTGCGGGACTACCCGTTGGGGTTTTTCCTAAGATCGCAAAACATATCCGTTGTTCTTCGCAGGAATGAGAAACCCGTAGCTGAAATCTCATCAGGAAACGAAACGTAACCTTCTGGCATATATGTTGCGCTGATCAAGTGACAGACCGTAACGCATAATGAATGCGGGTTTCCGGGTGCGGACGCAGAGGAGAGCCATCTAATATGAGTCTTGTCGTAGCGCAAACTTTAACTAAGACATACGCAACAGACAGTGTCCAAGTGAAAGCCTTGCAAGAGGTCAGCTTCGACATCGCGGCGGGCTCCTTTCTAGCCTTTGTCGGTCCCTCGGGCAGCGGGAAGACCACGTTGCTCAATCTTATTGGATGCCTGGACAAACCGACCAGCGGGAACCTAGAGGTGGCGGGGGTGGATATTATCCAATTGGGACGACGGCAAGCGGCGGAATTTCGTGGGCAAAACATCGGCTTTATCTTTCAGAGCTTCAACCTAATTTCGGTTTTGACCGCTTTTGAAAACGTCGAGTACCCACTCGTCATGGTGCAAGAGCGGCCCCTGGTTGAACGCCGCAGCCGGGTGCTCAAGCTCCTAAAAGCTGTGGGGATGTTAGAGCAAAAGAACCAAATGCCGGAGCAGCTTTCCGGTGGTCAGAAGCAACGAGTGGCGATCGCTCGGGCACTGGTGACGGAGCCTAAACTCGTTCTCGCCGATGAGCCCACAGCGAACCTAGATCATGAGACCGCATACATGATTCTCCGATTGATGAAACAGATGAGAGATAATTTCGGTACCACTTTTATCTTTTCGACTCACGACACGAGAATCATTGGGGAGGCGGAAATCGTCTGCACGTTGGAAGATGGTCGCCTCGTGCAACGGGAAGAAAGAGGCAAAGCTAATGTTCAATCTAGTGAAGATCGCCGCGCGAAACTTACGGCGCTATAAGAGGCGGAGTCTTCTGACCGTCTCGTTGATTGCTTTTGGAGTCGTCTTTGTTCTGGTCTTTGTTGCCGTGACCGCGTCGATCAAGGATTTTATGATTGCTCAGATCACCGATTCTTATCTGGGGGATCTTCAGATCCATCGTGGGGGCTATGTGGCCTCCATTGAAAGTCTTCCTTTGAATTTGAACCTTCCACCAGAGGGGGTTTCGTCTATTGAAAAAGTGTTGAGCGGAGCCAAGGAAATCGAGTCTTATTCAGAGCGGATCAAGTTCGGCGCTCTGTTCAGCAACTTCATGGAGACCACCAATATCCGGATCAACGGGGTTTACCCGGAAAAAGAGTTTGCTACTTGTCCGCAAATGCTTTCGCGAATTTCTGAAGGGGAAAAAAGTGTCCGCGCCTTGGAAAGGGGAAAAATCCTGGTGCCAAAACTCCTGGCCCAAGGGTTTGGCGCCAAAGTCGGCGACACCGTCGTGGTGGTCGCGACCAATAAAGATGGATCGGTCAACGGTAAGACGTTTCTCGTGAGCGGAATTCTGGAGAGCGCTACCGGACCGGGAGGGAGGGACGGATACATTAATATTGAAGATGCCAGAGAAATCCTGCGGATATCCGGCAAAGAGGTAAGCGAGATCGCGGTCAGCGTAAAGTCCCTAGGGCAGGTGGAAGAGGTTGCTCAGAGCATTCGAGGAGGGCTTGGCTTAGGAGAGAAGAAACAAAAGGGAGGCGGCATCGAGGTCCATACGTGGTCGCAGCTCTCCCCCTTCGCCAACATCGCCAATATGATCGACCTGATGACTTATTTTATCAAGCTGATGCTTATCGCGATCGTCTTGATCAGTATTCTCAACGTCATGATCATGGCGGTCTATGAGCGGGTGAGGGAGATCGGCACCATTGCGGCGATTGGGACCCTCCCACGCAAGATCCTCTCTCTCTTTCTGGTAGAAGGTTTTTGCCTGGGATTGACCGGCGCTGTTGTGGGTGTCTTTTTCGGCCTAGGAATTATCCTCGTCTTAAACCTTTCGAAAATTACGTTTAATTTCGGGCAAGCCACAGGTCTCATTCTCGCGCCGACGATTGCCCCGAAAGAAGTCATAATCGCTTCGCTTATGGTGATTGTCGTCTCTGTGCTCGCGAGCTTACAGCCGGCGTACAAGGCCTCCAGAATGGAGCCTATCGAGGCACTAAGGCACATATAGGATGATGAAATGAAAATAGCTTTTTTTGTGCTCTCCGCCATCCTTTTTCTTGCCGCGCCCGCGCTCTCATTAGATGGAGTCGCCATTCTGAAGCAGGTGGATAAGAATCTTCAGCCGGAGTCGTTCGAGTCTTATCGAAAGCTCATCAACATCGAGCCGAGTGGAGCCAAAAGGGAATTTCTTCTCTTCACATTGAAGAAGGGCAACGACAAGATTGTCTCTCTGTTTCTTTCCCCGGCTAGCGAAAAGGGCAGAGCCACCCTCAGATTGGGAGACAACATGTGGCTCTACATTCCCAACGTCGGAAAACCGGTTCGGATCACCAGTCTCCAATCCGTGGTGGGCGGTGTCTTCAACAACGCGGATATTATGCGTCTTGACTACAACGTGGAATATGACGTGCAAAACATTGAGGATAATAAGAGCGAGTACGTTCTCGATTTGAAGGCGAAGACGGGGGCGGTTGCTTATGACAAACTAAAACTGTGGGTGGATAAGCAAACGGTCGTGCCCACCAAAATCGAGTGCTATGCGGCGACCGGCCTTTTGATCAAGACCCTTTACTTCAAAGAAAGAAAACCGTTCGACGACAATGTCATGCGGCCTTCGATCATTGAAACCGATAGCCCGCTCTATAAGGGCTATCAGTCCATACTGGCTTATGCCAGGGTCAAGAAGAGAGTCGTACCTGACGAAGTGTTTACGCTCGAATTCCTCCCCAAGATAGACACGCTGCGGTAAAAGACATGCGAGCAGTCGGCTCTATTTTACTGCTGCTTCTTTGCACTGTTCAGCCCGTTTATTCCCAGGACAAATATCAGGTTGACCTATCGGATCTAGAGAAAGAGGTCGAACAGACCGCCGGTAAGCCCTATCACCTCGGCGGCTTCCTTGAGTTCCAGCCCATTTTCTTTGGAATAGATCGGGGTGCTGCGTTTTCTCAATTGAACTTCGACCTCAAACGGAGCGGAAACACCTTCATGCAATATAATCTCGGCCTCCGTCTCGAGGGGAGTTACAAGAAGGATATCTTCTCGGTTTTTTTTCAAACCGATACGCTGGTTCAGAACCAATTGCAGGGCTGGCAGGAAGAAACCAAACTTTTGCAAGGCCTTCTCTCCCTAAGACCCAGCCCCAACTTCAGCCTGGAGGGGGGGAACAAAGTCTTCAGGTGGGGTAAAGGCTATGCCTGGAGTCCGGTTGCTTTTATCGATCGCCCGAAGGATCCGGAAGACCCCGAAGAATTGCGCCAAGGGTTTACGATTTTCACCGCAGATTGGAACCAAAGCTTTGTCGGACCTCTCAAGAATGCGGCCTTAAGCGCGGTCGCTGTTCCCGTTTACGAGCATGTCAACACACAATTCGGCCAACTCAATCATATGAATTTTGCGTCCAAGCTCTACCTGCTGCTTTACGATACGGATATTGATTTCATAGTTTCTACAGGCTCGAGCCGCACTACCCGATACGGTTTTGACTTTTCAAGAAACATAACAACGAATCTTGAGGTCCACGGCGAATGGGCGAGAATTAATAATTTTCAGTTGACTACAATTAATGCTCAGGGGGTAGGGACGACTCGCGAATGGAACGCGATCAGCTATCTTTTGGGCCTTCGATATTTGTCGGCACAGGAAACCACTTACATTCTGGAATATTATCACAACGGCACTGGGCTGACCCAAAGTCAATTCGCAGATTTCGTTACTTTCACAAACAACAGTTATGCAACCTTTCTCAGTACTGGAAATGATAGCGGCCTCGCGCGCGCGTCACAATTGGCTGAGGCAGCTTATGGAAGGCCGAACCCGATGCGCGATTACCTTTACTTCCGGGCGAGCCAGAAAGAGCCTTTTGATATTCTCTATTTCACTCCCGCCCTCACTTCCATTATCAACTTGCAGGACGGAAGTCTGGTCGTGATTCCGGAGCTGACCTACAGTCCCATGACCAATCTGGAGCTCAGGTTTCGGACACCAGTCCTCATTGGAGGCAAAGGGACGGAGTATGGCGAGAAACAAAACGATTACCGCATCGACCTTCGCCTTCGTTATTACTTTGAGCTGTTCTAGAAAGACTGTAAGCAGCTATCGCGCGTCCGAGGAAACGAGAGAAGTTGCAGATGATGCCTGTCTTCAACATTTCGAAAAAGATGCTGACGAGTAGGGATTTGGTGGGCGTCGCGTCTTACAGAGCTTTTCTATCAATATCTAATTGCCCTTTGCGTTGATCGATACATGTCGAGGGATCGCCGAAAGGGAAGAGCCGTCGAAAGTCCCCCTTTAACGGACCTCTTGCTGTCTTATCTAAAGCTGGGCGCGACCGCTTTCGGTGGACCTGCTATGGTTCCGTACATTGGCAAGATGGCCGTTGAGCAGAAGAAATGGCTTGATGAAGGGACATTTCGTGATGGTGTAGCCCTTTGCCAAACAATACCTGGCGCGACAGCCATGCAAACCTCTGCTTACGTAGGTTTCAGAGTGAGAGGAGTGGCTGGAGCGGCCGTGAGTTTCATCGGCTTTGCTCTTCCCGCGTTTCTTCTCATGATCGGACTTTCAGCGTTCTATGCGCACTCCTATACACTCCCACCAGTTATTTCGATATTTAATGGCCTTCAAACTGTAGTCGTGGCTATTGTCGCGAACGCCACTGTATTATTTGGCTCGGAATGGCCGCTCTCCGTCATGAATTTGTCGATCGAAGTGATGTACAGAAGAAAAACGGAATGCTAAAAACCTTCGATGGAGCAGTACCTGCGATTGCTATGGCTCATCCCTCTAGGTTTTTTTGCCGGCGGCTATGGGACTCTCATAGGAGCCGGTGGCGGTTTCGTCCTGGCACCGGCGCTGCTTCTTCTCTATCCCGGCGAGGCGCCGGAAACCATTACCAGCATTTCGCTTGCAAGTGTCTTTTTTAACGCGCTCTCAGGTACGCTCGCCTACGCCAAATCGAAACGTATCGATTACAAGTCTGGATTTATTTTCTCGCTCGCTAGCATACCGGGAGCTGTCCTCGGAGCGCTGGCGACGACAGCGATAAGCCGAGAATGGTTCGATCTGCTGTTCGGGTTTCTATTGGTTTGTGTCGCTATTGTCTTGGCCTTCACGACGGCGAGGCAAGGCGCCACCCGAATCGCCCAAGCTGATTTCAAAACACCGACTATTTCTAATCTCAGCCATTCCACTCTGCTTTTGGGATCGGCCTTGAGCAGCGGCCTTGGCTTCATCTCAAGCTTTTTGGGTATCGGCGGAGGATTTCTCTATGTGCCTGCACTTGTTTATCTATTGAGATATCCCGTCCATATCGCCACGGCGACCTCCCTGTTCGTCTTGACAATCACGGCTTTCACGGGCAGCGCGACTCATGTGGCAGCGGGTCTATTCCACCACGGCCTACGTCGTGCATTAGCGCTGTCGATTGGCGCGATTCTGGGCGCGCAAGTCGCCGCCAAATTATCGCAGCACATTCACGGAGATTGGATTATTCGCAGCCTCGCTATCGCACTTGGGTTGGTAGGGGTGCGACTCATCGCACCATCGCTATGGTAAACTCGCTAGTTGGCTTCACTGTTGCCTATTTCGAATTGGCAACCTCACGGGAAAAGGTTTGCTCTCATTCCTGAGTTCGCTTTCAGTCCCATGACAAATCTCGATCTGCGTTTCCGTACGGCCTTCCATCTCGTCCTAATTAGTTCGGCGATTAAAGATCGGCAAAAGAAAATTCCTACTCCTGCGAATGGATTCTCCATTTCTTCTCGCGATCATGAAAATATTTTCATTCAATTGGTAGAAAACTAAAGCATCTCTTCGTGGCATAGCTATTGCTCCAAAAGTCGTAGAGAGAGCCTACAGAAAGGAGATGAGACGAAATGAAAAGCATGAAAGCTTTGCTGTCTATTGGGGCGTTAGCATTGTTATTTGCAACGACCGATTCTTTTGCGCAGAAAGGGCCGGGGATGATGTGGCGAGGCAGCGGTGGTTGGGGACCGGGCACTCCCTATAACAGGATGTATGATCCCAAAACGGTAGAAACTGTGAGTGGGGAAGTCGTTAGTGTGTCCTCGATGACCCCTAACAAGGGGATGGGTGCTGGAGTTCACATGACTTTGAACACCGGCAAAGAAACCATCTCGGTCCATCTTGGTCCCAGCTGGTATCTGGAGAACCAGGACGTGAAAATCGAGGCAAAAGATAAGGTTGAAGTGAAGGGTTCCAAGATCACTTTCAATGGCAAACCGGCCATCATCGCCACCGAAGTGAAAAAGGGCGACGAAGTACTCAAGCTGCGTGACGACGCCGGATTTCCGGTTTGGGCCGGTTGGCGCCGACGCTAGTACGAGTTGGGTTGACGCAGGAGTCATGTGTGTTCGATGGCGAAGGAATGAACTCACCTTCGCCGTCGGCCGTATTGAAATCGGAAGAACAGTGAAGAGTCGTTTCCATATCCAGGGATTCCTGCTACGGCAGACAGCTCTGAAGCGGTGCTATGGGTAGAGACTCACATCACCCAGGGAGCGTGCGCTTATCCGATCACGCCTTCGACCAACATGGGCGGCGGCTATCAGTTGGCCGCCGTTGTCAAACGGTCAGCGCAACCTCATTGTGTTTTCCAGCAAATTTTGATTGGCCAGGGGTCCGCTACAACACGCCGCCAGGGTTGCCGCTAAGAAACCTTCCTAATCGTGAGAATAAGAGCCGCGAATCTCCGATAAATGAGAAAAGATAATTGTTCTCAACCATATTTCCTCTGAAAAATCTCCTTCTGCGCTGGCACTTCTCTTGCTCTCTCTTTGCCTGAGTGATCCGTAAGCCTCTCGAAGGACAGCAGAAGGAGGGAAAAATGTTTACCGATAAAATCGAGCTCAAGGATTTTGATAAAATGGATCCCGAATACAAGGAGCTTCTCGGACGCGTCCTGACGATCCAGGCGGACTGCGAGATCGGCGGGCCACATCTTTATGTGCAGAAAATGCTGCCAGCGGCGCCGACAAAGCTCGATCAACTTATCGTCGCTCGTACGGCGGCGGAAGAAATCGACCATTTCCGCAAGGTAGCGCGGGTGGCCGGCGATGTCGGCATCGACGTCTCTTTTGTGCTGAGCCAACCCAACGAGAAACGTTTCGTGGACGCCTTTCGCGGCCTCATAACGACCTGGGAGGACAACGCCGTTTTTGGCTTCCTGATCGATCGGGTCGGACGATATCAGCTGGAAGAATTCTACGATTGCAGCTACCTGCCGCTGCAGCGAATTCTCCCGGACATCGTGACCGAGGAGCTGGGGCATATCGAATATGGTTATAACAAAACAGTGGAACTGCTCTCCAAGGGTGACGAGCAGAAGGAGCGAGTACAGAAAGCCATCGATTATTGGTACGTTCGCGCACTCGACATGTTCGGGCACAGCGGCTCAAGCCGCGCCGAGCGTTATCGCTATTGGGGACTCAAACGACGCGCCAATGAACAGGCTCGGGAGGATTACATG
>Ga0184612_10000197_pt1 | contig 27113 bp, 23 predicted proteins | sample PLM3_60_coex_FD_133163 | JGI IMG/M metagenome (GOLD analysis project Ga0184612, IMG submission 133163) | Groundwater sediment microbial communities from an aquifer in East River, Colorado, USA - PLM3_60_coex | ecosystem: Environmental > Terrestrial > Soil > Riparian zone | place: USA: East... | reverse complement strand
TCCCCTTGTCGTTCTGCGCCTCGACCTTCTTGGCCAGGTGCTCGTCGACGAAGGGACCCTTCTTGAGGCTGCGCGGCATCTTCTACCTGCTCCCGATCAACGCTTCTTGCCGGTCTTGCGGCGACGGACGATCTGGCGGTCGCTGGGCTTGTTGGCCCGGCGCGTTCGGCCCTCGGGGCGACCGTTCGGGTTGACCGGGTGGCGACCACCCGAGCTTTTGCCCTCACCGCCACCGTGCGGGTGGTCGACCGGGTTCATGGCGACGCCGCGAACAGTCGGGCGCTTGCCCTTCCATCGCATCCGGCCGGCCTTGCCCCAGTTGATGTTGGATTGCTCGGCGTTGCCGACCTCGCCGACCGTAGCCCGGCAGCGGACGTCGACGTTGCGGATCTCGCCCGATGGCATCCGCAGCTGCGCCCAGGTGCCTTCCTTGGCGACGAGCTGGACCCGCGCACCGGCGGACCGGGCGATCTTGGCGCCGCCACCGGGCCGGAGCTCGATGGCGTGCACGACCGTGCCGACCGGGATGTTCCGCAGCGGCAGGTTGTTGCCCGGCTTGATGTCGGCGCGAGGGCCCGCCTCGACGGCGGCGCCCTGGGTGAGCCTCGTCGGCGCCAAGATGTAGCGCTTCTCACCGTCGGAGTAGTGCAGCAGCGCGATCCGGGCGGTGCGGTTCGGGTCGTACTCGATGTGCGCGACCTTGGCCGGCACGCCGTCCTTGTCCGCCCGCCGGAAGTCGATCACGCGGTACTGCCGCTTGTGGCCGCCGCCCTGGTGCCGGGTGGTGATCCGTCCCGCATTGTTGCGGCCGCCCTTCCTCGGGAGCGGGCGCACGAGGGACTTCTCCGGCTCGGACCGGGTGACCTCGACGAAGTCGGCGACGCTGGCGCCACGCCGGCCCGGCGTCGTCGGCTTGTACTTGCGGATTCCCATGTCTCTCAGTCCTCGTGGTCCTTGGGTGTGCCGGTCAGGAGACCGGCCCCCCGAAGATGTCGATGCGCTGTCCCTCGGCGACGGTCACGATCGCGCGCTTGGTGTCGGGCCGCTTGCCCGTGCCGAAGCGGGTGCGACGGCGCTTGCCCTCGCGGTTGAGCGTGTTGACGCCGGTCACGGTCACGTTGAACACCCTCTCGACCGCGATCTTGATCTCGGTCTTGTTCGCGTCGGGCGCGACCACGAAGGTGTACTTGTTCTCGTCGAGCAGGCCGTAGCTCTTCTCGGAGACGATTGGTCCCCGCAGCACGTCGCGCGGGTCCTTGTGGATGGAGCTCACTGGCCCTTCTCCTCAGCCGTCGTCTCGTCGGGCGCTGCCGCCGCGGTGCCGGTGGCCTTGGCCGCACCAGCCTTCTTTGCCGGCGCCGCCTTCTTTGCCGGCGCCGCCTTCTTGGCTGCGGTCGCCTTCTTCGCGGCAGGCTTCTTCTCTGCCGGCGCCACCTTCTCGTCCGCGACCTGCGTGTCGATCGCGTCCGGCTCGCCGACGACGACCGCGTCGCCGTTGCGACCCAGGAAGGCGGAGAGCGCGGCCTGCGTGAACACGACGTCGTCGGAGCACAGCACGTCGTACGTGTTGAGCTGATCGGCCGCGATCAGATGAACCTCGGCGGCGTTGCGCAGGCTCTTGACGGTGAGCTCGTCGCCCCGCGCGAAGACCACGAGGACGTGGGCCCGCTCGGTGAGCCTGGCCAGCGCGGCAAGCGCCGACTTGGTCGACGGCGTGTCGCCCTCGACGAAGCCCGCGACCACGTGGACACGGCCGTGCCGGGCCCGGTCGGAGAGCGCGCCGCGCAGGGCGGCGGCCTTCATCTTCTTCGGCGTCCGCTGCGCGTAGTCGCGCGGCGTCGGACCGTGGACCACGCCGCCGCCGGTGAACTGCGGCGCGCGAATCGATCCCTGGCGCGCCCGGCCGGTGCCCTTCTGCCGATACGGCTTCCGGCCTCCACCGCGGACCTCGGCGCGGGTCTTGGTGCTGTGCGTGCCCTGGCGGGCGGCGGCGAGCTGGGCCACCACCACCTGGTGGATCAGCGGCACGTTGACCTGCACGTCGAAGACGTCGGCGGGCAACTCGACGGTGCCGGTCTTGCGGCCATTGGCGCTCTTGACGTCGACGGTTGGCATGTCAGGCCCCCTTCGCGGCGGTCTTGACGAGCACGAGCCCGCCGGTCGGACCGGGTACGGCGCCCTTGAGAAGCAACAGCCCCTTCTCGGCGTCGACCGCGTGGACGCTGACGTTCTGTGCGGTGACCCGCACGCCGCCCATCCGGCCGGCCATGCGCTGGCCCTTGAACACGCGGCCGGGCGTGGCGCAGCCGCCGATGGAACCCGGCGAGCGGTGCTTGCGCTGGACACCGTGCGAAGCGCGCAGGCCGGCGAAGCCGTGACGCTTCATGACGCCGGCGAAGCCCTTGCCCTTGCTGGTGCCGACGACGTCGACGACCTGCCCTGCCTCGAACAGCTCGACGGTGAGCTCCTGGCCCAGGGTGTACTCCGAGGCGTCGGCGGTCCGCAGCTCGACCGTGTGGCGACGGGGTGTCACGCCGGCCCTGTCGAAGTGCCCCTGCATCGGCTTGGTGACCTTGCGCGGGTTCGGCGCTCCGTAGGCGATCTGGACCGCGTCGTAGCCGTCGGCCTGCGGCGTGCGCACGTGGGTCACGACGCAGGGCCCGGCCTTGACCACCGTGACCGGGACGACGCGGTTGTTGTCGTCCCACACCTGGGTCATGCCGAGCTTCTCGCCGAGCAGGCCAGCCAGGACGTGCCGGCGTGCCTCCGCTGTTTGAATACTCATCGCTGGCGTGCCCTCTACAGCTTGATCTCGATGTCGACGCCGGCCGGCAGGTCGAGACGCATCAGCGAGTCGACCGTCTTCGGCGTGGGGTCGATGATGTCGATGAGCCGCTTGTGCGTGCGCATCTCGAAGTGCTCGCGGCTGTCCTTGTACTTGTGTGGCGAGCGGATGACGCAGTACACGTTCTTCTCGGTCGGCAGCGGCACCGGGCCCGCGACCTGAGCGCCCGTGCGCGTCACCGTGTCGACGATCTTGCGCGCCGAGCTGTCGATGACCTCATGGTCGTAGGCCTTGAGCCGGATGCGGATCTTCTGTCCCGCCATGGCTGCTTGTCGTCCTTCTCTCGTGTGCCGCTAGCGAACCGATACTGCGTTGTCCGGGTTGCCCGGCCGTCTTCCCGACCTCCGACCCCCGCGGTCGGGCGTGTCGCGCAGGCAGGCCGCACTCGGGCTCATGCGTCGACTTTCGCTCGATTCTTGTGGGGGAACTCGGAAGGCCCGGCACGGCGCCGGACATCGGATGAAGGTCTCCGTTTCGGGCGCGAACCCCTGGTCCACGCACCCCGGCGGCCTCCGCCGAGCAACCTGAACAGTATGCCAGAGGCGGGTCGCCGCTGGCCAATCGATGCGGATGGAGGACGCGCCTCGTGGTGGGGCCGTTCAGCTGAGCGGCGGCCCCACCACGAGGCGGCGTCTTACTTGTTGATCTTCGTGACCCGGCCGGCGCCGACGGTGCGGCCACCCTCCCGGATCGCGAAGCGCAGCTGGTCCTCCATGGCGATCGGCTGGATCAGCTCGACCGCCATCTGGGTGGTGTCACCCGGCATGACCATCTCGGTGCCCTCCGGGAGGGTCACCACCCCGGTCACGTCGGTGGTGCGGAAGTAGAACTGCGGACGGTAGTTGTTGAAGAACGGCGTGTGCCGGCCACCCTCGTCCTTGGACAGGATGTAGACCTGCGCCTCGAAGTTCGTGTGCGGGGTGGTCGTGCCGGGCTTCACGGCGACCATGCCGCGCTCCACGTCCTCCTTCTTGGTGCCGCGGAGGAGCAGGCCGACGTTCTCGCCGGCGCGGGCCTCGTCGAGGAGCTTGCGGAACATCTCGACACCGGTGACGGTCGTCTTCTGCGCCTTGCCCTCGCGGATGCCGACGAGCTCGACCTCCTCGTTGATCTTGAGGATGCCGCGCTCGACCCGACCGGTGACGACCGTGCCACGGCCGGTGATCGTGAAGACGTCCTCGATCGGCATGAGGAAGGGCTTGTCGGTCTCGCGCACGGGCTCGGGGATGTACTCGTCGACGGCGTCCAGCAGGCCGAACAGCTTCTCGGTCCACTCCGGGTCGCCCTCGAGCGCCTTGAGCGCCGAGACGCGCACGACCGGCAGGTCGTCGCCGGGGTACTCGTAGTCGGAGAGCAGCTCGCGGACCTCGAGCTCGACGAGCTCGAGGATCTCCTCGTCGTCGACCATGTCCGCCTTGTTCAGTGCCACCACGAAGTAGGGGACACCGACCTGGCGGGCCAGGAGCACGTGCTCCTTGGTCTGCGGCATCGGGCCATCGGTGGCCGCCACCACGAGGATGGCGCCGTCCATCTGGGCCGCGCCGGTGATCATGTTCTTGATGTAGTCGGCGTGGCCGGGGCAGTCGACGTGCGCGTAATGCCGCTTCTCCGTCTGGTACTCGACGTGCGCGATCGCGATCGTGATGCCGCGCTGGCGCTCCTCGGGGGCATTGTCGATCTCGTCGAAGGGCGTGAATGGGTTGAGATCCGGGTGCTTGTCGTGCAGGACCTTTGTGATAGCCGCGGTCAGCGTCGTCTTACCGTGGTCGATGTGACCGAGGGTACCGACGTTGACGTGCGGCTTGGTCCGCTCGAACTTCGCCTTCGCCACTGTGGGGTCCTCCTGTTGGGACGTTTCCTTGCCGGTTTCGGCCTGGCTTGTGTGGGGTGTGGACCGGTGTGAAGGCCCAGGGCGCGGTTACTCGCCCCGGACCTTCTTGATGATCTCCTCCGCGATGTTCTTGGGAACCTCGGCGTAGGAGTCGAACTGCATCGAATAGCTTGCCCGGCCCTGGGTCTTGCTGCGGAGGTCCCCGACGTAGCCGAACATCTCCGACAGCGGGACCAGCGCCTTGACGACCCGGGCGCCGGTGCGCTCCTCCATGGCCTGGATGTGGCCACGACGCGAGTTGAGGTCGCCGATGACGTCACCCATGTAGTCCTCGGGCGTGGTGACCTCGACGGCGAAGATCGGCTCGAGGAGCACCGGGTCCGCCCTCCGGGCCGCCTCCTTGAACGCCATCGAGCCGGCGATCTTGAATGCGAGCTCCGAGGAGTCGACGTCGTGGTAGGCGCCGTCGCGGAGCGTGACCTGGACGTCGACCAGGGGGTAGCCGGCGACGACGCCGAACTCCATCGCCTCCTGGATGCCCTCGTCGACCGCGGGGATGTACTCCCGCGGGACACGGCCACCGGTGACGGCGTTGACGAACTCGTAGCCGCCGTCGCCCTTGCCGCCGGTCGGCTTGATGTCGATGATGACCTTGGCGAACTGCCCGGATCCACCCGTCTGCTTCTTGTGGGTGTAGCTGACCTTCTGGACCTCGCGGCGGATGGTCTCCCGGTAGGCCACCTGCGGCTTGCCGACGTTGGCCACGACCCGGAACTCGCGCTTCATCCGTTCGACGAGCACCTCGAGGTGAAGCTCGCCCATGCCCGAGATGATGGTCTGGCCGGTGTCGTCGTCGGTGCGGACCTGGAAGGTCGGGTCCTCCTCAGAGAGCCGCTGGATCGCGGTGCCCAGCTTCTCCTGATCGCTTTTCGTCTTCGGCTCGATGGCGACCGAGATGACCGGCGCCGGGAAGCTCATCGACTCGAGGATGACCGGCTGCGCGGAGTCGGACAGCGTGTCACCGGTCGTGGTGTTCTTCAGTCCCATCACCGCGACGATCTGGCCGGCACTGGCCTTCTCGATCTCCTCACGCTTGTTCGCGTGCATCCGGTAGATCTTGCCGATCCGCTCCTTGTTCCCCTTGGTGCTGTTCAGGACCTGGGTGCCGGCGGTCAGCGTGCCGGAGTAGACCCGGACGAACGTGAGCTTGCCGAGGTGCTGGTCACTCATGATCTTGAACGCCAGTGCGGACACCGGGGCGTCCTCATCGGGCTCGCGGGTCATGACGGCGTTCTCGTCGCCGACCGCGTGGCCCTCGATGGCACCGACGTCGAGCGGGGACGGGAGGTAGCGTACGACGGCGTCGAGCATGGGCTGCACGCCCTTGTTCTTGAATGCCGACCCGCACAGAACCGGGGTCAGCTTGCTCGTGATCGTGGCGCGCCGGATGGCTGCGATGAGGGCCGGCTCAGTGGGCTCCTGGCCCTCGAGGTAGAGCTCCATCATCTCGTCGTCGTGTTCGGCGATGGTCTCCAGCAGCCGGTCGCGCCACTCGGCCGCGGCCTCGGCGTGGGATGCCGGGATGTCGACGGTGTCGTACATCTCGCCCTTCTCGGCCTCGGCGCTCCACACGAGCGCCTTCATGCCGACCAGGTCGATGACGCCGCGGAAGTCGGCCTCGGCTCCAAGCGGCAGCTGCACGACGAGCGGAACGGCCTTGAGCCGCGAGACGATCATGTCGACGCAGCGGTGAAACTCGGCGCCGACCCGGTCGAGCTTGTTCACGAAGCAGATCCGGGGCACGTGGTACTTGGTGGCCTGCCGCCATACCTGCTCGGACTGGGGCTCTACGCCGGCGACAGCGTCGAACACCGCGACGGCACCGTCGAGCACACGCAGCGAGCGCTCGACCTCGACGGTGAAGTCGACGTGGCCGGGGGTGTCGATGATGTTGATGGTGTGGCCGTCCCACTGGGTGGTGGTGGCGGCCGACGTGATGGTGATGCCGCGCTCCTGCTCTTGCTCCATCCAGTCCATGGTGGCCGCGCCCTCGTGGACCTCACCGATCTTGTAGTTGATGCCGGTGTAGAACAGGATTCGCTCGGTGGTCGTGGTCTTGCCCGCGTCGATGTGGGCCATGATCCCTATGTTGCGGACCTTGGCCAGGTCGAGCGTGCGAAGGTCGGTGACCATTTCGGTGCGTCGCTTCCTTACTTCGGGTCTGTGACCGCCGGTTACCAGCGGTAGTGGGCGAAGGCCTTGTTGGACTCGGCCATCTTGTGGGTGTCCTCGCGGCGCTTCACGCTCGCGCCGAGGCCGTTGGAGGCGTCGAGGATCTCGTTCATCAGCCGCTCGGTCATGGTCTTCTCACGACGGGCGCGCGAGTAGCCGACCAGCCAGCGCAGGGCCAGCGTGGTGCTGCGGCTGGCCCGAACCTCGACCGGGACCTGATACGTGGCACCACCGACCCGACGGCTCCGGACCTCGAGCGTCGGCTTGACGTTGTCGAGTGCGCGCCTGAGCGTGACGACCGGATCGGTGCCGGTCTTGTCCCGGCAGCCCTCGAGCGCACCGTGCACGATCGCCTCGGCGACCGACTTCTTGCCGGCGGTGAGGACCTTGTTGACCAGCTGGGTGACCAACGGAGAGTTGTAGACCGGGTCGACGACGACCGGTCGCTTCGGGGCCGGGCCCTTGCGCGGCATCAGCTCTTCTCCTTCTTCGCGCCGTACCGGCTGCGCGCCTGCTTGCGGTTCTTCACGCCCTGAGTGTCGAGCGAGCCACGAACGATCTTGTAGCGGACACCGGGGAGGTCCTTCACCCGTCCGCCGCGCACGAGCACCATCGAGTGCTCCTGCAGGTTGTGGCCGACGCCCGGGATGTATGCCGTGACCTCGATCTGGCTGGTCAGCCGGACGCGGGCGACCTTGCGCAACGCCGAGTTCGGCTTCTTCGGAGTCGTGGTGTAGACGCGCGTGCACACCCCACGTCGCTGAGGGCTTCCCTTCAGCGCAGGGGTCTTGTTCTTGGCGACCTTGTCCTGGCGGCCCTTGCGGACCAGCTGCTGGATCGTGGGCACTGCGTCTCCGTTGCTCGTGTGCGTGACGGGTGTCGGTCCTACGGGTTCGAACGGCGGGTCGGGGCGCGGGCTGCCCGGCGCGTCGGTGGTGTGCCGACGACCCCCGAGGTCGGGCGTGTCAGCCCGGCCAGCCCGGCACCGCCGGCTAACCGGACGGCGTGGTCAGTGGTGCTCCGGCGTGCACACGCGGGCGCGCCGGATGGCCCGGAGCACGTCCAGGCACGAGGAATGAGGTTACCCGCTCCGGCACGCGCAGGTCAAAGCGAAGCCGCCCCTTCAGTGGACGGCCCACTTGGTCGGACCGTACCCCAGGGGCCGCGCCTCGTCACGCCCCTGTTCGCCGTGCGTGTTGGGCGTACCGGATCCGTGTGCGGACTCGGCGGTGATCAGCGGAACGGCGGGAAACCCCCACCTTTGCGACCACGACCATAGTGTTTAACAGCGAGCCTTCTGCCATTGTTCCTGCCGTTCGGCCGCTCGTGCCCGCGGGCCGCCAGCCGGCGAGGCCCTTCTCGCTGAAGCCGACGCTTGTGCGACGCTCCTGGTGATGCATGTGGAAGCGACCGCGCGTGCCCGCCGTCTGGAGGACATCGACGACTGTGTGGCGATGCTCGGGCTCGTGCACACGACCGACGGCTACCCGTCACGATGGCCAGACGATCCGCGCCGGTGGCTGACGCCGGACGGTTTCGTCGGCGCCCGGGTGGCCGCAGACACGCGTGGGCTCTCGGGCCACGTGTTGTTGCACCGGCCGACCGGCGACGCGGACGCGTCCTGGGTGTCGGCGGCCGCCGCTCTACCGCCCGAACGGACGGCCCTCGTCTCCCGGCTGTTCGTCGCGCCCCGGGCCCGCGGCGCGGGAGTGGGTGTCGACCTTCTCCAGACTGTCGTCAAGGAGGCGTCGACCCGCGGGCTCCGCACGGCGCTGGCCGTCGCCGAGAGTGACCACGCAGCCAGGGCGCTCCACGAGCGCTGCGGCTGGCAGCACGTCGACAGTACGCCGTGGACCTGGTCCGGTGGCGGCCGGACGGTGCTGCACTGCTACCTCGGTCCAGCGACGAGCTCGTAGCTGCCATGTGGACTTGTCAGGCCGGCGCGATGCACGACCTGCGACTTCACCGCTTGCCGTCCTGACAAGTGCACGGACCCGGCACTTGTCAGGGTCCAACGCCGCGTTCCTGCAGGTGACGACCGCGCCGATCATGACAGGTCGAGCCGGCGCAGCCCGCGAGCGGCTTCCACAGCCGTGCCCGCGAGCCGCACCTCGTCCACAGACGTGACGAGCGGCCTCGCCAGCCCGGCTCGGCGGCGCCCAGGCTCTGGGCATGTCCAGCCTGGCCCTGCCGGACCCGGTCGAGCTCCTGCTCACCGGACAGGACGCCGTTGCGCGGCTCGACCAGCTGGTGGCTGTCGGCATGGCGGCGGCCGACATCGCTAACCAGATCGCGTGGGGCAGATGGCAGCATGCCGGTCCGACCATTGTCGTTACCCACAACGGGCCGCTCACCCCCACGCAGCAGGAGTGGGTCTGCGTGCTCGGAGCCGGCCGACGAGCAGCCCTATGCGGACGGAGCGCGGCGACGCGTCAGGGCCTGGAAGGGTGGGATGACGGACAGATCCATGTCCTGGTCGAGCGAGGCACCACGCCGCCCCTGCTGCCCCTACCAGTCGCAATCCACGAGTCGAGGCGATACCTGCCCGCCATTGATCCTCATCCCACGCGGGTCCCACCGATGACACGCTTCGAGCGCAGTGTCGTCGACGCGGCCGCGTGGACCCATCATCCGCGCAGCGCTTGTGGCCTGGTCATTGCCGGTGTCCAGCAGCGGCTGACCAACGCGGGACGGCTCCTCGGCGAGTTGCAAACTGCCGGCCCGGTGCGACACCGCCGGCTTCTACGCAGGGTGCTCGCCGACGTCGAAGGCGGGGCGCAGGCCCTGTCGGAAGTCGACTTCGGGCGACTCTGCCGCCGACACGGCCTACCCTCGCCGCTCCGCCAGTCGGTGCGCCCCGACCGGCAGGGCCGGCGACGGTACGTCGACGCGGAGTTGCGGACCCGTCGGGGCAAGAAGCTGCTCGTCGAGATCGACGGCGCCGTTCACCTCATTGTCGGAAGCTACTGGAGCGACATGGCCAGGGCGAACGAGATCGTGATCGCCGGACAGTCGCTCCTCCGGTTCCCTACCGTCGCTCTCTACGTCGATGAGGCCCTGGTGATCGACCAGCTGCGTCGAGCCCTGGATGACTGACCCAGACCCTGACCTGGCGGCTCACCTGTCAGGTCGACGCGCCGCATCGCTGCTGGCCAGCGAGTCGTCCAGCCTGACAAGTCGAAAAAGGCGAGGGCGCCGGGGCTCCCTCAGAAGGAAGTCCCGGCGCCCTTCGTTCAACTCAGCTGTAGGAGCCGAAGTCGTAGTCCTCGAGCCGAACGGCCTCGCCCGAGCCCTGGCCGAACTCGTAGTCGGAGTAGTCGGCACCGTAGTCGACCATGGAGTACATGGCCGCCTTCGCCTCCTCGGTGGGCTCGACCCGCAGGTTGCGGTACCGGGAGAGCCCGGTGCCGGCGGGGATGAGCTTGCCGAGGATGACGTTCTCCTTCAGGCCGATCAGCGGGTCGGACTTGGCGTTGATCGCCGCCTCCGTGAGCACCCGGGTCGTCTCCTGGAACGACGCCGCGGACAGCCACGAGTCGGTCGCGAGCGACGCCTTGGTGATGCCCATCAGCTGCGGGCGACCCGAGGCCGGCTGCCCGCCCTCTGCCACCACGCGTCGGTTCTCCTCCTCGAAGCGCGAGCGCTCGACGAGCTCGCCGGGCAGCAGGTCGGCGTCGCCGCTCTCCAGCACCGTGATCCGGCGCAGCATCTGCCGCACGATGATCTCGATGTGCTTGTCGTGGATCGACACGCCCTGCGAGCGGTAGACCTCCTGCACCTGGTCGGTGAGGAAGACCTGCACCGCACGCTGGCCCAGCACCCGCAGCACGTCGTGCGGGTCGGACGTGCCGGCGTGCAGCAGCTCGCCGACCTCGACCGCGTCGCCCTCCTGGACCCGCCACTGCGCGATGCCCGGGCTGCGGCGATTGGTCCAGTCGTGGACCCGGCGTGAGATCGGGAAGGCCTGCTCCTCCGAGCCGTCGTCGGGGACGACGACGATCTTCGGGCCCTTGCCGTCCTCGTCGATGCGCACACGGCCCTCGGCCTCGCCGATCGGGGCCTTGCCCTTGGGGGCACGGGCCTCGAACAGCTCGACGACACGCGGCAGGCCGTGGGTGATGTCCTCACCCGCGACGCCACCGGTGTGGAACGTCCGCATCGTCAGCTGCGTGCCCGGCTCGCCGATCGACTGCGCGGCGACGATCCCGACGGCCTCGCCGACGTCGACGAGCTTGCCGGACGCGAGCGACCGGCCGTAGCACATCGCGCAGACGCCGGTCGAGCTCTCGCAGGTGAGCACGCTGCGCACCCGGACCTGCTCGACGCCCGCCTCGACGAGCCGCCGGATCTCGACGTCGCCCAGGTCGGTGCCCGCCGCCGCCACCGTGGCGCCGTCGGAGCCGACAACGTCCTCGGCGAGCGCCCGCGCGTACACGCTGGTCTCGACGTCCTCGCCGATGACGAGCGTGCCCGCCGCGTTACGGGTCGCGATCGGGAGCACCAGGCCCCGCTCTGTCCCGCAGTCGACCTCGCGGATGATCACGTCCTGGGAGACGTCGACCAGCCGCCGGGTCAGATAACCGGAGTCGGCGGTCCGCAGCGCCGTGTCGGCCAGACCCTTGCGGGCGCCGTGGGTGGAGATGAAGAACTCCAGCACGGACAGGCCCTCGCGGAAGCTGGCCTTGATCGGCCGTGGGATCGTCTCGCCCTTCGGGTTGGCGACCAGGCCGCGCATGCCTGCAAGCTGGCGGATCTGCATCCAGTTACCGCGGGCACCGGAGTGAACCATCATGTGGATGGTGTTCTCGCGTGTGAACGCCTCGCGGATCGCCTCGTCGACCTTGTTCGTGGCGTCGGTCCAGATGTCGATGAGCTCCTCGCGGCGCTCGCCGCTGGAGATGACGCCGCGCTCGAAGTTGCGCTCGACCTTATCGGCCTTGGCCTCGTACTCCTCGAGGATCCGCTGCTTCTCCTTCGGCGTTGCGATGTCCTCGACCGAGACCGTGACGCCGGACCGGGTGGCCCAGTGGAAGCCGGCCTCCTTCAGCGCGTCGAGGGTGGCGGCGACCTGGACCTTCTGGTACCGCTCGGCGAGGTCGTTGACGATCGCGCCGAGGCGCTTCTTGTCGACCTCCTCGTTGACGTACGCGTAGTTCTCGGGCAGGGCCTCGTTGAACAGCGCCCGGCCCAGGGTCGTGGTAAGCCGAACCGGCTGGCCCGGCTCCCAGCCCTCGGGTGCGTCCCAGCCGGCGGGCGGGACGACGCCGGACAGGCGCAGCGTGACCGGCGCCTGCAGCGAGAGCTCGCCTGCGTCGAACGCCCGGGTCGCCTCGGCCGGCGAGGAGAAGGCACGGCCCTCGCCGGGCTGACCCTCCCGCTGGCTGGTGAGGAAGTAGATGCCGAGCACCATGTCCTGGGTCGGCATCGTCACCGGACGGCCGTCGGCCGGCTTGAGGATGTTGTTGCTGGACAGCATCAGGATCCGGGCCTCGGCCTGCGCCTCGGCGGACAGCGGCACGTGCACCGCCATCTGGTCGCCGTCGAAGTCGGCGTTGAACGCCGTGCAGACCAGCGGGTGGATCTGGATCGCCTTGCCCTCGATCAGCTGCGGCTCGAAAGCCTGGATGCCGAGGCGGTGCAGCGTCGGCGCCCGGTTCAGCAGCACCGGGTGCTCGGCGATGACCTCCTCGAGCACGTCCCACACGACGGGACGGGCGCGCTCGACCATGCGCTTGGCGCTCTTGATGTTCTGCGCGTGGTTGAGGTCGACCAGCCGCTTCATGACGAACGGCTTGAACAGCTCGATCGCCATGCCCTTGGGCAGGCCGCACTGGTGCAGCTTGAGCTGGGGGCCGACCACGATGACCGAGCGTCCCGAGTAGTCGACGCGCTTGCCCAGCAGGTTCTGCCGGAACCGGCCCTGTTTGCCCTTGAGCATGTCCGAGATGGACTTCAGCGGCCGGTTGCCCGGACCGGTGACCGGACGTCCGCGGCGGCCGTTGTCGAACAGCGCGTCGACCGACTCCTGGAGCATCCGCTTCTCGTTGTTGACGATGATCTCGGGCGCACCGAGGTCGAGCAGCCGCTTGAGCCGGTTGTTCCGGTTGATCACCCGGCGGTACAAGTCGTTCAGGTCGCTCGTCGCGAACCGGCCACCGTCGAGCTGCACCATCGGGCGCAGGTCCGGCGGGATCACCGGTACGGCGTCGAGCACCATGCCGCGGGCGTCGTTGCGGGTCGTCAGGAACGCCGAGACGACCTTGAGCCGCTTGAGGGCGCGGGTCTTCTTCTGGCCCTTCCCGGTGCGGATGATCTCGCGCAGCTTGAGCGCTTCGCCCTCGAGGTCGAAGTTCTCCAGCCGCTCCTTGATCGCCTGCGCGCCCATGCCGCCGCGGAAGTAGAGACCGAAGCGGTCGCGCATCTCGCGGTAGAGCATCTCGTCGCCCTCGAGGTCCTGGACCTTGAGGGTGCGGAAGCGGTCCCAGACCGCGTTGAGCCGATCGACCTCGGCGTCGGCACGCTTGCGGATCTGGCTCATCTCGCGCTCAGCCGACTCCTTGACCTTGCGCCGGACGTCGCCCTTTGCGCCCTCGGCCTCGAGCTCGGCCAGGTCGGCCTCGAGCCTCTTGGCGCGGTCCTCGACGTCGCTGTCGCGACGCTGCTCGACCTGCTTGCGCTCGACGTCGATCTGCCCCTCGAGCGACGCGAGGTCGCGGTGCCGCGCGTCCTCGTCGACCCAGGTGATCATGTACGCCGCGAAGTAGATGACCTTCTCGAGATCCTTCGGGGCGAGGTCGAGCAGGTACCCGAGGCGCGACGGTACGCCCTTGAAGTACCAGATGTGGGTGACCGGTGCAGCGAGCTCGATGTGGCCCATCCGCTCACGACGCACCTTGGCGCGGGTGACCTCGACGCCGCAGCGCTCGCAGATGATGCCCTTGAAGCGGACCCGCTTGTACTTGCCGCAGTAGCACTCCCAGTCGCGGGTCGGACCGAAGATCTTCTCGCAGAAGAGCCCGTCCTTCTCCGGCTTGAGGGTGCGGTAGTTGATCGTCTCGGGTTTCTTGACCTCGCCGTGCGACCACTGGCGGATGTCCTCCGCGGTCGCAAGGCCGATACGCAGCTCGTCGAAGAAGTTGACGTCGAGCACGTGGTTCCTTCTCTCAGATCGTCAGTTTGTCGTTGTGGTCGGTCGTCGTGGTGGTGTTGCCGTCGGCGCTCTCGAGTCCGACGGCAACACCTGGAACTCACACTTCCTCGACGCTGCTCGGCTCGCGCCTGGACAGGTCGATCCCGAGCTCCTCCGCAGCGCGGAAGACGTCCTCGTCGCTGTCGCGCATCTCGATCTGGGTGCCGTCGCTGGAGAGCACCTCGACGTTGAGGCACAGCGACTGCATCTCCTTGATGAGCACCTTGAACGACTCGGGGATGCCCGGTTCGGGGATGTTCTCGCCCTTGACGATGGCCTCGTAGACCTTCACGCGGCCGGTGACGTCGTCGGACTTGATCGTCAGCAGCTCCTGCAGCGCATACGCCGCGCCGTAGGCCTGAAGCGCCCAGACCTCCATCTCGCCGAACCGCTGGCCGCCGAACTGGGCCTTACCGCCCAGCGGCTGCTGCGTGATCATCGAGTAGGGGCCGGTCGCCCGCGCGTGGATCTTGTCGTCGACCAGGTGGTTGAGCTTGAGCATGTAGATATAGCCGACGGCCACCGGGTGCGGGAACGGCTCACCGGAGCGGCCGTCGAACAGGCGGGCCTTGCCGTCGGCGCCGACCATGGCGTCGCCGTCGCGGTTGGGCAGGCTGGACGCCAGCAAGCCGGCGATCTCGTCCTCGCGGGCGCCGTCGAAGACCGGCGTGGCGACATTGGTGCCCGGCTCGGCGTGCGACGCGCCGATCTCCTTGAGCCGCTTCTTCCACTCCACCTCGTTGCCGTCGACCTTCCAACCGGACTTCGCCACCCAGCCGAGGTGGGTCTCCAGGACCTGGCCGAGGTTCATCCGGCTCGGAACGCCCAGCGGGTTCAGCACGATGTCGACCGGAGTGCCGTCCTCGAGGAACGGCATGTCCTCGACCGGGAGGATCTTGGAGATGACGCCCTTGTTGCCGTGCCGGCCGGCGAGCTTGTCGCCGTCCTGGATCTTCCGCATCTGGGCGATGTAGACCCGGACCAGCTGGTTGACGCCCGGAGGCAGCTCGTCGCCCTCCTCGCGGTCGAAGAGACGGACGCCGATGACCTTCCCGGTCTCGCCGTGAGGCACCTTCAGTGAGGTGTCGCGCACTTCACGCGCCTTCTCGCCGAAGATCGCGCGGAGCAGCCGCTCCTCGGGCGTGAGCTCGGTCTCGCCCTTGGGGGTGACCTTGCCCACCAGGATGTCGCCGGCCTGAACCTCGGCTCCGATGCGGATGATGCCGCGCTCGTCGAGGTCGGCCAGGATCTCCTCGGAGACGTTCGGGATGTCCCGGGTGATCTCCTCCGGGCCCAGCTTGGTGTCGCGGGCGTCGACCTCGTGCTCCTCGATGTGGATCGAGGTGAGGACGTCGTCCTTGATCAGCCGCTGGGAAAGGATGATCGCGTCTTCGTAGTTGTGGCCCTCCCACGGCATGAACGCCACGAGCAGGTTCTTGCCGAGCCCCATCTCGCCGTTCTCGGTCGACGGCCCGTCGGCGATGACCTGGCCGGCTTCGACCCGGTCGCCCTCGTCGACCACCGGACGCTGGTTGATACAGGTGCCGGCGTTCGAACGGCGGAACTTCGCCATCTGGTGGGTCTGGTACGTGCCGTCGTCGGCCATGACCGTGACGTAGTCGGCGGAGACCTCGGTGACGGCGCCGGCCTTCTGCGCCACGACCACGTCGCCGGCGTCGACTGCCGCGTGCAGCTCCATGCCGGTGCCGACAAGCGGCGCCTCGCTGCGCAGTAGCGGAACGGCCTGGCGCTGCATGTTCGAGCCCATGAGCGCCCGGTTGGCGTCGTCGTGCTCGAGGAACGGGATCATCGCGGTGGCGACCGACACCATCTGGCGTGGCGAGACGTCCATGTAGTCGACCGTGTCGGCGCGGACGAGCTCGAGCTCACCGCCCCGCTTGCGGACCGACACGCGGTCCTCGGCGAAGCGGTTGTCGCCGGTCAGCGGCGCATTGGCCTGCGCGATGACGTGGAGGTCTTCCTCGTCCGCGGTCAGGTAGTCGACCTTGTCGCTGACCTTGCCGTTCTTCACCCGGCGGTACGGGGTCTCGACGAAGCCGAACGCGTTGATCCGGCCGTACGTCGCCAGCGAGCCGATCAGGCCGATGTTCGGGCCCTCCGGGGTCTCGATCGGGCACATGCGGCCGTAGTGCGACGAGTGGACGTCGCGGACCTCGAAGCCGGCCCGCTCACGGGACAGGCCGCCCGGGCCGAGCGCCGAGAGGCGGCGCTTGTGGGTGAGCCCGGCCAGCGGGTTGGTCTGGTCCATGAACTGCGAGAGCTGGGACGTCCCGAAGAACTCCTTGATCGCAGCCACGACCGGCCGGATGTTGATCAGGGTCTGCGGCGTGATGGCCTCGACGTCCTGCGTCGTCATGCGCTCGCGGACGACCCGCTCCATCCGGGACAGGCCGGTGCGGACCTGGTTCTGGATGAGCTCGCCGACCGTGCGCAGACGCCGGTTGCCGAAGTGGTCGATGTCGTCGGTCTCGACCCGCAGCGTTGCTTTGCCCTGCGCCATCTCGGTCTCGCCCGCGTGCAGCCGGACGAGGTAACGCAGCGTGGCCACGATGTCGTCCACGGTCAGTGTGCTCTGGTCGAGCGGCAGCTCGAGGCCGAGCTTCTTGTCCACCTTGTAGCGGCCGACCTTGGCCAGGTCGTAGCGCTTCGGGTTGAAGTAGGCGTTGTCGAGCAGCTGCTGCGCGGCCTCACGGGTCGGCGGCTCGCCCGGGCGCATCTTCCGGTAGATGTCGAGCAGCGCCTCGTCCTGGTTGGTGGTGTGGTCCTTCTCCAGGGTGGCGCGCATTGACTCGAAGTCGCCGAACTCCTCGAGGATCTGCTCGGTGGTCCAGCCCAGAGCCTTCAGCAGCACGGTGACGTTCTGCTTGCGCTTGCGGTCGAGACGGACGCCGACCATGTCGCGCTTGTCGACCTCGAACTCGAGCCAGGCGCCCCGGGACGGGATGACCTTGGAGGTGAAGACGTCCTTGTCCGAGGTCTTGTCCAGCGTGCGCTCGAAATAGACACCCGGAGAACGGACGAGCTGCGACACCACGACGCGCTCGGTGCCGTTGATGATGAACGTGCCCTTGTCGGTCATGAGCGGGAAGTCGCCCATGAACACCGTCTGGGACTTGATCTCGCCGGTCTCGTTGTTGATGAACTCGGCGGTGACGAACAGCGGCGCAGAGTACGTGAAGTCGCGCATCTTGGACTCGTCGATGCTGTTCTTCGGGTCCTCGAACCGCGGGTTCGAAAACGAGAGGGACATGGTCCCGGAGAAGTCCTCGATCGGGCTGATCTCGTCGAGGATCTCCTGCAGGCCCGATGCAGCCGGCAGGTCGTCGCGGCCCTCGGCCTCGGCGGCCTCGACCCGCGCCTGCCAGCGCGAGTTGCCGAGGAGCCAGTCGAAGCTGTCGATCTGGAGCGCGAGGAGGTTGGGAACCTCGAGTGGCTCTCGGATCTTGGCGAAGGAGATGCGGCGCGAGCCGTTGGTAGTCTGGTGGGCGGTGCGCGAGACGGCCAAGAGGGGTCCTTCCGAGGCTCACGGTCGGAGTCGTGCGCAGACCTCACCCACGCGGGCACGAGGAGGCGGAGGGCAGCGCAAAATAGCAGTCTAGCCTAAAAGGCTCACTGCTGTCGAGTGGCGGCTCGTCATCCCTTGACGTACCGTCCCATCTCTCTGCTGGCCGTGCTCTGGCCCTAGCCTGGGCCTGTTGGCAGCATCCCCTCATCGGGGTGCATACGTCAAGAACCACTCGCCGGCAATTGCCCGAACCGCGCTGTTTCGCCGGATAAGTCGCTACAGGTCGGCGCTGTCATCGGACCGGTCGCCTGACCGTCGGCCCGGGACTGCCGAGCAACGACAACGGGGCGGATGACCGGCGTGCGGTCACCCGGCCCGTTGCTGATCGGCTCCTATGACGTCAGTTGACGGTGACCGTGGCGCCGGCGGCCTCGAGTTGCTCCTTGGCCTTGTCGGCGGCCTCCCTGTTGACCTTCTCGAGGACCGGCTTCGGGGTGCCGTCGACCAGGTCCTTGGCCTCCTTGAGGCCGAGGGAGGTCAGCGCGCGGACCTCCTTGATGACCTGGATCTTCTTCTCGCCGGCGGCCTCGAGAATGACGTCGAACTCGTCCTGCTCGACGATCTCCTCGGCGGCGGCGCCGCCGCCGGCCGCGGCCGGGCCTGCCGCGGCGACGGCGACCGGTGCGGCAGCGGTGACCTCGAAGGTCTCCTCGAACTTCTTCACGAACTCGGAGAGCTCGATCAGGGACATCTCCTTGAACGCGTCAAGCAGATCGTCGGTGTTGAGCTTCGCCATGGTGGCGGTTCCTTTCCTGGGCGGTTCGGCTGATGCCGGGTGGTCGTGCGGGCTTCGAGGAGTCCAGCGACTCCCTGGCTCTCAGCCCTCGTTCTGGTCGGCCTCGACCTTCTGTCGCAGCGCCTCGACCAGGCGGGCGGTCTGCGACAGCGGGGCGGCGAAGAGCGATACGGCGCCGGAGAGCGACGCCTTCATCGCGCCGGCCAGCTTGGCCAGCAGAACCTCGCGCGACTCGAGGTCGGCGAGCTTCTTGATCTCGTCGGCAGACAGTGGCTTGCCGTCGAGAACGCCGCCCTTGATGACGAGGACGGGGTGGGCCCTGGCGAAGTCACGCAGGCCCCTGGCGGCGTCGACCGGGTCGCTCTTGACGAAGGCGATGGCGGACGGGCCGACCAGGTGCTCGTCGATCCCCTCGATCCCGGCCTCCTTGGCCGCGATCTTGGTCAGCGTGTTCTTCACCACGGCGTAGGACGCGCTCCCACCGAGCGAGCGACGCAGATCCGTCAGCTGCCTGACGGTGAGGCCGCGGTACTCGGTCAGCACGACGGCGGCGGAGCCGCGGAACTCCTCCGCGAGCTCGGCGACTGCTGCTGCCTTGTCAGACCTCGCCATGGGACTCCTTCGTGTGGTCTGCCGCCGGCAATCGAAGTCCCGGACATGCGAAACGCCCCGGCGCAGGCGCGGGGCGTCGGACACGGCTACCGCCGTGGCTGTCGTCTCACCTGCGCGGGCCGCCCGCATGGTGCGGGGCCTTCGTCGCGATCCGGGACGGATCGCGAGACCAGCGGTCTTTGGCGTGGTCGAGGATACGCGACGGGGGCTACGCGGCCCAAATCGGCGACCTTCGAAGTTGTCAGGCTCATGGGACGCGCGACCAGCGTCGATGTGCATCGCCGACCTGACACATAGGGATCCGGCCTGGTTGTCAGGGTCGATTGGCCGATTCGCCCAGGTTCGGGGCGAGCACGGCCTGACAACTCGCAACCGGTGGCAAGGGACCCGGGTCCGAGGCGTCTGCGCTAGAGGTCCCCGAGAATCCTGGCGAAGTCTGTGACCTGGTCGGCCGTCGGCGCCTCGACCTCGACCGGCTCACCGAATCCGAAGAACCGCATCTCCATGAAGTCCGTGCCGTCGAAAGCGGCGTCGATCCGTCGAGGCAATGAGTCGGCATCGAGCCAGAGGGTGTAGCTCAGCTCGTCGAAGGGCGCGTCCTCGGTCGAGAGGCCCTCCGCCCCTGGGATGTCGCTGAACTCGCCAAGATCCTCGGCATTCAGCGTCACCCGGTACTTGGTGACGTCGACGCCGGAGGCGGAGTCTGGTCCCAGCTCCTCGACTGTGAACAAATCGGCATGCTCCGCGAACTGCCGTTGAATGGCGGCGCTGTCGCTCAACTGCTCGCTCATGGCCCCGAACGCCTGCGAGAGTGGGTCGTCTCCACCGGGGTCGATGGTCAGCCACGGGGTCTCCGCCGGCAGACCGGCCTCGGGCGGGAAACGCATGTAGATCTGACCGTCGACGACCAACATGGCGAACTCGCCATTGCTCGCGCCGGTTCCGAGATCGTCAAGCGGCATCGACATGGTCATCGTCATGTCGACGTCGTCGGTACTGGCGCCGTACTGCGCTGCCCCCGACGCGTCGACCTGAACGTCCTCGATGGCCATCTGCATCTCGAATTTGTAGCTGCTCGCCTCCTCTTGGGCGGCGACCATGGCGGCAAACAACTCGGCGCCGCCGCCCTTCCCGTCACCGATAGCGACCGCCTCGACCTGCCCGCCCGCACTGTCATTCGATGTGGTGTCCTCACCACAGGACGGCAGGACGAAGATCAACGCGGCCACAGCTGCGGCCCCAGTCGCACGGCGCACCTAGAGTCCAATCTCGACGAGGGAGTGTGCCCGGGAGTGGCAGGAAGCGGAGGCTATCAGCCTCAACTGAGCAGGCGACAAGACCGACGGGCAGCGCAGGACGCCCCGAGCCGCGCGCAGCGGGTCGGGGCGTCCTCGACGGCGGAGCTGGTCAGGCGTCGGCGGGCTCCTCGGCGGTGACCTTCGTCTTCGTCGGGTCGAGCGGGATGCCGGGACCCATCGTGGTGGCCATGATCGCCTTCTTCACGTAGCGCCCCTTCGCGGCGGACGGCTTGAGCCGGTTGACCTCGTCCATTGCCGCAGTGTAGTTCTCGGCCAGCGCCTGCTCAGAGAACGACGCCTTGCCGATCACGAAGTGCAGGTTCGCGTGCCGGTCGACCCGGAACTCGATCTTGCCGCCCTTGATGTCGGACACGGCCTTGGCCACGTCCATCGTCACCGTGCCGGTCTTGGGGTTCGGCATGAGGCCACGCGGGCCGAGCACGCGACCGAGCCGGCCGACCTTGCCCATGAGGTCCGGAGTCGCGACGACCGCATCGAAATCGAGGCGGCCGCCCTGGACCTCCTCGATCAGCTCGTCGGCACCGACGATGTCGGCATCGGCGGCCCGCGCCTCGTCCGCCTTGGGACCGACGGCGAAGACCAGGACACGGGCGGTCCGGCCGGTGCCGTGCGGCAGGTTGACGGTGCCGCGGACCATCTGGTCGGCCTTGCGAGGGTCTACGCCCAGCCGCAGGGCGACCTCGACGGTCGCGTCGTACTTCGTGGTGGCTGTCTCCTTGGCGAGGCGGACTGCCTCGGGCGGGGCGTACAAGCGCTCGCGGTCGATCTTCTCGGCGGCGGCGCGGTAGGCCTTGCTGCGCTTCATTGCTGCTCCTGATGTGTCGGTGTGGAGTCGTGGTAGCGGGCCAGCGCGGGCCCTCCCACTGCGGCGGACCGAGCGGTCAGCCGTCGATCGTGACGCCCATCTGGCGGGCGGTGCCGGCGATGATCTTCTCGGCGGCGTCGAGGTCGTTGGCGTTGAGGTCGGGCATCTTCTGCTCGGCGATTGCGCGCACCTGGTCGCGGGTGATCTGCGCGACCTTGACCTTGTGCGGCTCGCCGGAGCCCTTCTCGACGCCGGCGGCCTTCAGGATGAGCTTCGCTGCCGGCGGGGTCTTCGTGACGAAGGTGAAGGAACGGTCCTCGTAGACCGTGATCTCCACCGGGATCACGTTGCCGCGCTGCGACTCGGTGGCGGCGTTGTAGGCCTTGCAGAACTCCATGATGTTGACGCCGTGCTGTCCCAGCGCGGGGCCGACCGGCGGGGCAGGCGTGGCCTGCCCGGCCTGGATCTGCAGCTTGATGAGGGCTGCGACCTTCTTCTTGGGGGGCATTCTCTCCGGTTCCTCACGTGCTGGTTCGTACGGCGGTGCGGGCCGGGCGGTCCGCACCGGTTCCGTCAGAGCTTCTGGATCTGGTTGAACGACAGCTCGACGGGGGTCTCTCGACCGAAGATCTCGACCAGACCCTTGATCTTCTGCGAGTCCGCGTTGATCTCGTTGATGGTCGCGTGGAGCGTCGCGAAAGGCCCGTCCACCACCATGACGGAGTCGCCGACCTGGAAGTCGACGACCTCGACCTGCTGCTGCCGCTGGTCGGCGGGCTTCGCCCGCTCGGCCACCTCCGGGGCGAGCCAGCGTTCGACCTCATCGAGCGTCAGCGGAAGCGGCTGGTGGGCGTGGCCCACGAAGCCGGTGACTGCGGGCGTGTGGCGCACCGTGGCCCACGACTCGTCGGTCATGTCCATGCGGACGAGGACATAGCCCGGGAAGCGGTTCCGCTTGACCAGACGGCGCTGGCCGTTCTTGATCTCGGCGACTTCCTCCTGGGGGACGACCACCTCGAAGATGTAGTCCTCCATGTTGAGGCTGCCGATCCGGCTCTCGAGATTGGCGCGGACGCGGTTCTCCATGCCGGAGTACGTCTGCACGACGAACCAGCCGCCGGGCTTCGACTTGAGCACGCGGCGGAACTCGTCGAGCGGATCGCGTTCCGGCGCCTCCACCGGTGTGGGCGCACCGTTGGTCTCGGCCACGGCCTCCTGGGCGTCAGGCACCTCGGTCTGGGCGGCGTCGAGCGCCTCGTCGACGGAATCGCCCTGCTCGTGCGATGGCAGGACGGACTCGTCCAGCGAGTTCTCGGGCGACTGCTGCTCGGACACGGTGGCGACTTCTTCCTCCATAGACGGCGACGGGCGGTTGGCTCAGCCGAAGATCTCGAAGATCGCCCAGCCGAAGGCCAGGTCGAGCACGGACACGATGGCGATCATGATGGCCACGAACACGAGCACGACCGCGGTGTATGTCAGCAGCTGCTCGCGGGTCGGGTAGACCACCTTGCGGAGCTCCGCGACGACCTGGCGGATGAACAGAGCGATCCGCGACGGGCGCAGGCGGGCGAGGCCGCCTCGCTGCTCCGGGCGGCCACGCTCCGGCGTCGCGGTCTGGCCACGCGTCTCGGTCACGTCGTACCTCGTTTTCGGGCCGCTCCGTAGAGCGACGATCTTGGTTGTTCGGGCTTTCGAGCAGGGCAGGAGGGACTTGAACCCCCAACCGCCGGTTTTGGAGACCGGTGCTCTTCCAATTGAGCTACTGCCCTTCGGCGGTCGCGGTGATCCGCCGGGGCGCACGTTTGGGCGCGCTTCGGCAGGGGTCGTACGACCACCAGACAGACGAGTGTACGGGGTCCCCGCTGGCCAGGTCGAACCGCGAGCTCCGCAGAGCCCCGGCGACGCGGGCAGTGTTTCCCAGCGCGGTGGTGCCAGGATGAGGGTCATGACCTCCGCCGCGTCCGCCGGGCTCGAGTCCGGTACCGCTCCCGTCCGGATCTCGACCCGCGTGGGCTCGATCACCGAGTCGGCGACGCTCGCGGTCGATGCGAAGGCGAAGGCACTCCGGGCGGCCGGGCGGCCGGTGGTCGGGTTCGGCGCCGGTGAGCCCGACTTCCCGACACCGGACTACATCGTCGAGGCAGCGGTCGCGGCCTGCCGCGACCCGCGCAACCACCGCTACACGCCCGCAGGTGGCCTGCCCGAGCTCAAGGAGGCGATCGCGGCGAAGACCGCCAGAGACTCCGGGTACGACGTCGAGCCGGCGCAGGTCCTGGTGACCAATGGCGGCAAGCATGCCGTGTACGAGGCGTTCGCAACGCTGCTCGACCCGGGCGACGAGGTCCTCCTTCCCACGCCCTACTGGACGACCTATCCCGAGGCGATCCGTCTGGGAGGCGGCAGGCCCGTCGAGGTTCTCGCGGACGAGACATCGGGGTACCGGGTCACCATCGACCAGCTCGAGGCGGCGCGCACCGGGCGCACGAAGGTGCTGCTGTTCTGTTCGCCGTCGAACCCGACCGGAGCCGTCTACACCCAGGACGAGGTCGCGCAGATCGGCCGGTGGGCGTACGAGCACGGCGTGTGGGTGGTGACCGACGAGATCTACGAGCATTTGACCTATGCCGGCGCCAGGTTCGCCTCGATGCCGGTGGCAGTGCCCGCGCTGGCCGACACGTGCCTCGTGCTCAACGGGGTGGCCAAGACGTACGCGATGACCGGGTGGCGGGTCGGCTGGATGATCGGCCCCCGCGATGTGGTCAGGGCGGCGACCAACTTGCAGTCCCACGCGACGTCGAACGTTGCCAACGTCTCGCAGCGCGCGGCCCTCGCCGCGGTCTCCGGCGACCTGTCGGCGGTGGCCCATATGCGCGAGGCGTTCGACCGGCGTCGGCGGACGATCGTGTCGATGCTGAACGAGATCGACGGCGTCGTCTGCCCGGATCCACAGGGTGCCTTCTATGTCTACCCCTCCGTCAAGGGAGTGCTCGGCCGACCGGTCGCAGGGACGACGCCGACGACGAGCGCCGAGCTCGCAGAGGTGATCCTCGACCAGGCCGAGGTGGCGGTGGTGCCGGGCGAGGCGTTCGGTCCCAGCGGCTACCTGCGCTTGTCGTACGCCCTCGGCGACGACGACCTGGTCGAAGGCGTCACCCGGATCCAGCGACTGCTCGCCCGGTAGACGGTGCCGCGCGACCTGTACTCGCTGCCGAAGGCGCATCTGCACCTGCACTTCACCGGTGCGATGCGCCATTCGACGCTGGTCGAGCTCGCGGCCGCCCACGGCATTAGGTTGCCGGACGCCCTGGAGGAGGACTGGCCGCCGCAGCTGTCCGCGGCGGACGAGAAGGGCTGGTTCCGGTTCCAACGGCTCTACGACCTGGCCCGCTCGGTCCTGCGCGACAAGGCCGATGTACGGCGCCTGGTCCGCGAGGCAGCCCAGGACGAGGCGGCCGAAGGCTCTGGCTGGCTGGAGATCCAGGTCGACCCGTCGGGGTACAGCGCGCGTTTCGGCGGGATCACGGCGTTCACCGATCTCGTGCTCGACGCGGCGCGTGCGGCGTCGTCCGCCACAGGCGTGGGCGTCGCTGTCGTGGTCGCCGCAAACCGGACCCGGCACCCGCTCGACGCGCGGACGCTCGCCCGGCTCGCGGCTCAGTACGCCGGCCGGGGAGTCGTCGGGTTCGGACTGTCGAACGACGAGCGGCGGGGCGTGATCGAGGCCTTCGCGCCGGCCTTCCGGATTGCGGCGCAGGCCGGCCTGTTGGCATCGCCGCACGGCGGTGAGCTGCGCGGACCGGACAGCGTGCGGGCGTGCCTCGACTCACTGGGAGCGCACCGGCTCGGGCACGGTATCCGCTCGGCCGAGGATCCGCCGCTCTTGGCCCGCATCGCCGACGCCGGTGTGACGCTCGAGGTCTGCCCGGCCTCGAACGTCGCTCTGGGCGTCTACCCGAAGGCCTCCGAGGTGCCACTTCGCGCTCTCGTCGAGGCCGGTGCGCGGGTGGCACTCGGGGCCGACGATCCGCTGCTGTTCGGCTCCCGCCTGGTGAACCAGTACGAGATCGCCCGGTCGGTGCACGGCTTCGGCGACGTGGAGCTCGCGACGCTCGCCCGCTCGTCGGTCGAAGGGTCGGCGGCGCCTGCGTACGTCCGCCGGCACCTCCTTGCCGGCATCGATGCCTGGCTCGCGGCGCCGGAGCCGGCCGACACCCCCTCGCGTTGAGCATGCAACGCCGGGGGACGGATGCCCCCGCCACCGCGACCTGCTCAGAGCGCGCAGCCGACCAGAACCGGCTCGGTCTCCAGCTCGACCCGGAAGGCGGCACGCACGCTGTCGCGGATCTCACGGGCGAGTGCCAGCAGGTCGTCGGTGCTGCCGCCGCCCCGATTGGTGAGGGCGAGCGTGTGCTTGCCGGACAACGCGACCCGTCCGCCGGGCCCGGGATGCCCGCGCGAGAATCCGGCCCGCTCGATCAGCCAGGCTGCGCTCGTCTTCACCCTGCCGTCCGGCAACGGCCAGCGCGGCGCGCCGTCCGGCAGCCTCTCCGCATGTTGAGCGTCCAAGATCGGGTTGGTGAAGAACGACCCGGCGCTCCATGTGTCGTGGTCGGCCCCGTCCAGGACCATGCCCTTCCCGCCCCGCAGGGCGAGCACGGCCGCGCGGACGTCGGCGATCGGGGCACGGTCGCCGATCTCGACCCCCATCGTCCTGGCCAGCTCTGCGTACCTCACCGGCGGACTCAGCGTGCCCTGCCGGAACTGGTAGCTCACCTCGAGGACGAGGAAGCGGTCACTGCCCCTGAATCGGCTGGTCCGGTAGCCGAACCCGCATTCGGCGTTGGCGAAGGTCCGCACCGACCTTTCGACGCGGTCATACGTCCGGACCGCCCAGAGGGTCTCGGCGACCTCCTGCCCGTACGCACCGACGTTCTGCATCGGTGTGGCGCCGACCGCGCCCGGGATCCCGGACAGCGCCTCGATCCCGACCCAGCCCTCCGCCACAGCTCGCTCGACGACGGCGTCCCATACCTCGCCCGCGGCGACGCTGACGACGACACCCCCGCAGGCCGCGAGATCATTGGGGCGGCACCCGGCGTCATCCACGGCGACACCCTTCGACGTCACCCGTATCACGGTCCCGTCGAATCCCCCGTCGGCGACGACCACGTTCGAGCCGCCGCCGAGCACGAGGACCGGCTCGCCGCGCTCGTCGCAGTTCCGGACCGTCTCGACGAGCTCCGCCGCAGTCTCGGCATCGACCATGCGCGACGCCTCGCCACCGAGGCGGAGCGTCGTCAGGTCGGCGAGACGGACCTTCTGGCGGAGCACGGACACGAGACGCCAGGCTAGCCGGGCGTGGTCGACGTCGATCGCAGCGGTCGGGCCGCCCCGGTGACAGCCAGGCTCAGCACCAGCGTGCCGATGATCACCAGCAATGCGCTGAGCACGCCCACCCGGTCGCCCAACAAGCCGATCAGAGGGGGCCCGGCGAGGAACGCCGTGTACCCGATCGAGGCCACGACGCTGACTCGTGCGGCGGCGTGCCGTTCGTCGTCCGCCGCGGCGCTCATGCCGACCGGGAAGCCGAGCGACGCACCCAAGCCCCACAGCGCGGCCCCGAGCATGGCCACGGGCAGCGAGCTGCCGAGGACGAAGGCAGCCAGGCCGGTGATCGCGAGTCCGATACCGCCCCGGAGCACGGCAACCCGTCCGTACCGGTCCAGCATCCACGTACCCGTCACGCGGCCCGTGGTCATCGCGGCGACGAACACCGCGAAGCCGGCCGCGCCGACGGCGCGCGTGACGTCGTAGCCGTCGACGAGAGCCAGAGCCAGCCAGTCGGTGGCCGCGCCCTCGGTCAAGGCGGAACAGAGCACGAGCAGCCCGATCAGCAGCGTTCGGCGCTCACGCCAGGCCGTCAGCGGATGGCGGCGTTTCGTCTCGTGCCCGTCG
>Ga0184612_10000196_pt1 | contig 27129 bp, 19 predicted proteins | sample PLM3_60_coex_FD_133163 | JGI IMG/M metagenome (GOLD analysis project Ga0184612, IMG submission 133163) | Groundwater sediment microbial communities from an aquifer in East River, Colorado, USA - PLM3_60_coex | ecosystem: Environmental > Terrestrial > Soil > Riparian zone | place: USA: East... | reverse complement strand
TCGCGCTCCCGGGGTCTGCTACTCGGCGCTCCGGCGCTTACCGAGGCGGGACTTGCACCCGCTGGAGACGAACGACGGGATGCGACCGCTCGCGCGTCCGCATCGTCACGACGCACCATCGGGGGACATTGTAGCAATGCTGAATGCCCTACGGCCTGCGGCCGTCGGGCAAGACGAGTTCGTTCGCCTTGTTTTGCGCTTGGTCCGGCGCGGCGCCTTCGTACCATGCGGGAATCGCGCGGTGATCGGCTCCGTAGAGCGACTCCATCGGGCCCCACACCTTATCGACCCGGGCCGTAAAGAGGTCGCCGATGAGCAGATCGGTCACCGTGCCGCGCAGCTCGGGGTACTGCCGCACGAACGCGCCGAAGCTGAAGCCGTTGTAGTACTCGCAGACGAGCCGGCGCATGCGATCCACGCCCTCGTTGAAACCCGGCCCCCACTTCCCGAGCTGGGCGCCGGTCACGTCCCCCATCTTCAGCCCTTCGGCAATCGCATCCGCCGCCATCTCTCCGGACCGGAGGGCAAGCAGCACACCCGACGAGTAGAGCGGGTCGAGAAAGCCAAATGCATCGCCAACGAGCACCCATCCGTGCCCTGCCACTTCTCTGGCACGGTACGAGTAGTCGCGCGTGGCGAAGTATCCTGTGACGCGGCTCGCCTTCGACACGCGATCTTTCACCACAGGGCAGCGCTCGACTTCTTCGTGATACGTCTGCTCGTGACCGTTGCGTCCCTTGAACAGGTAGTCGAACGGTGCCACCACGCCGACGCTGAGGATGTCGTCGTGGAGCGGGATGTACCAGAACCAGCCGTTCTTCGTCACGGTCTGGAGCACCATCGTGGCACCCTCGTCGCGGCCCGTATCGCGATAGGCGCCCTGCCAGTAAGTCCAGATCGCGCCCTTGTTCAGCATCGGATCCCACAGGCGCAGCTTGAACCGGTTCTGCAGCAGGGCTGCCTGACCGCTCGCGTCGACCACGACCTCCGCGCGTACGTCACGTCGCCCGTTCGCATCCTGAATGCGGACCCCGCGCGCGCGATCGCCCTCGAAGAGGACATCGACGACGTGGACGCCGTCGAAGGCCTCGACGCCATGTTCACGCGCGTTGTCGAGCATCAGCTGGTCGAACTCGCTGCGCACCACCTGCCAGGTCTGCGAGCACTCATGCGGCTTGTTGTCCCAGAAGTAGAACGGCGCCGACAGCTTGCCGTTCGCGTTGACGAACTGCACGCTGTGCTTCTTCACGAAATGGCTCCTCTGCATTTTGGGCAGCATGTTGAGCCGCTTCAGCACCCAGTACGTTTCGGGGATGAGGGACTCGCCGATGTGGAACCGTGGAAATCTCTCGCGCTCGAACAGCCCGACCTTGAGGCCGTGCTGCGCCAGGAGGGTGGAGGTGGTCGACCCAGCCGGACCACCGCCAATCACAACGACGTCGTAGTTCATAGAAATGAGTATCGGTTCGGGGTTCGGGGTTCGCAGTTCGCCGTTCTGGGTTCGCCGTTCTGGGTTCGTGGTTCGCGGTTCGCAGCCTACGTATAACGAATTCCCGTGTGCTGCGGGAGAAAGAACCGCGGCAAGAGCGTATCGACGCGCAGCAGGGCGTCGCGCGTGATCGCAATCACGTCGTCGCTCGACGACGCGAGCAGGCCGGCCGACTCGAGCGACGACAGCTGATCGCGGAAACGCTCGAGCACGTTGACGCCGTACTTGCCTTTGAAATACGGCGGGCGAACAGATCCCCGTTTGAGTTGCAGCACGAACTCGCGGATCATGCGCTCTTCGGCCGTCGGACGATACGCGCGGCCGAGCGGGATCTCGCCGCGCTCGAGCGCGGCGCTGTAGGTCTCCCACGTGTCGACGTTCTGCAGATGCACGCCGTTGATATGGCCGAACGACGCGACGCCCAGCCCCACCAGGTCCGCGCCCTGCCACAGCCGATCGCGATAGAGAAAGCGCGTGTTCGCCGGATCCTTGACCGCGGTGTAGGCGCTGCCGATGGTGTAGCCGGCGCGCTCGAGCGCCTCGAAGGCTTCCGCCACCCAGCGCCGCTTGACGGACCACAGGGCGACCGGTTCCTCGAACTGGCCGCCGTGCTGCAGCAGGTCCTTGCTGATCGTCGTGTTGTACGGCAACTCCATCTGGTAGATGGTCACGCTGTCGGGCGCGAGATCGACCGTCCGCTTGACGCAGTCGGCCCAGTTGGCGTCGGTCTCGCCGAGCATGCCCGCGATCAGATCGATGTTGATCTGGGGAAAGGACAGGTCGCGCGCCTGACGGTAGACGCGCGCGATCTCCGGCGAGCGGTGCGCGCGGCCGTTCAGCTCGAGAATGCGATCGCTGAAGTTCTCGACGCCGAGGCTGAGCCGGGTAACGCCGATGCTCCGAATCGCCTCGAGTTTGGGACGAGTGATGGTGCCGGGCTCGCACTCGAACGTGATCTCTTCGGCGGTCCCCCACGACCGGCTCGCGGTAACCCGGTTGACGAGGGTCTCCAGCTGACGGGTCGACAGAAACGAGGGCGTCCCCCCGCCGAAGTAGACGAAATTGAACGGCCGCCCCGCGAGCGCGGGCTGCTCGGCGTACAGTTCCCACTCCCGCCCGAGCAGGGAAAGGTACTGCTCGACCTCCTTGGCGTTCTTATCGGTGTACACCCGGAAGTAGCAGAAATGACAGCGTTTACGGCAAAAAGGGATGTGCAGGTACACCCCCAGTGGCGTATCCACGGGGGCCGGCGACCCTAGCGCAACCTTGGCATCTGTGGCGACGGCGTTGGGAGTCCAGACAGAAAACGGCGGGTAGTTCGCAACGAAGTAACTGCCGACCTCGGTCTGCTCGAGGTCGGCCACCTGCGACGTATCGGGCATGCCTGTACTATACCGGCACGCGGGGCTTATCGCTTACTGCGCAAGGCGGTTCCCAAGGTTCAAGGGTTCATAGGGTTCATAGGGTTCAGCTTGCCGAACCTGTGAACCTCCTGAACCTGCTGAACCTCTTGAACCTTTGTTACTGTTTGAACAGCTTCCCCACAAACCCCAACACGTCGTCGGCCACGGAACCGTCGCGGTTGACGTCGAGGAACCCGGCGAGCGATCCGATGTTGTCGGTCATCTGAGCGCGGCCGACGTGACCGGCGTGGCCTTGCTGCGCGGCGGCCTGTTTGGCCAGGGCGCCCATCGCGAGCGTCGCAACCACCGGGAGCATCTTCTTGAGTATGTCGGGACCGATCCCGGTTACCGAGGCGGCGTTGGTCGCGACGGCGCGGCTCACGTCCCGGGAGCCGAGGATGTGGCCGAGGATCGCGTTCCCGTCGTTCACCGTATCAGCCGAACCGAGCATGCCGGCATCATCCAGGTAACGGCCGTGCTGACCAGTCGTGAGGGCCGACGTCAGCTGCTCGAGACCGCCCTGGCTGGACATGTTGCGCTGCAGGCCGCCTGCGAGCGCCGGGAGCAGCGCGCCGAGCGCCGACACCGTCTGATCCTGCGATAACCCGAACTGCTGCGAGAGCGCGCCGACGGCCTGTCCGTCCTGCGCGCCGACGATGGCGTTCAGTATGTTCATGGCTGATTCCTCCTGCAGAAACGGATTCCGCCGACGATGTTCAACGTCACGTTTCAACGTCCGTGCCGAGTGGAGGATTGACAACATGTGGGGGTTCTTGCGAATCCCGCCACGAATACCGCGAGATATCGTGACCGATCGATTGCGCGGCGGCCACGACAACGTCCCCGTGTTGTCTGTGTTGTCCGTGGTTCGCGTTGTCCGCGGCTCTACTCGCGATCGCCGGCAAGCTCGTAGCAGGCCGCTTCGACGTCGTTGCGAACCAACAGAAGGCGGCCGGCGAGGGATGGCGGATTCCACGTCTTCCGCGAGAACGCGGAGTACCGCGTCAGTTCCCGATGCTCGTCCGACCGCGCTTCAACGAGCACGAGATCCCCCTCTTCCGTCTGCACGAGCAGCACGTCGCCCACCAGCAGTACCTGGCCGTGCCCATATCGCCCGCTCTTCCAGCGACGCTGGCCGTCAGCAGGATCGAGACACACCAGCACACCGTCGTCGAGTCCGTACACGAAGCCGTCATGCAGCACGAGGTTCGTGAACTTTGCCTTGAGACGCAGGGTTTCCCAAAGAAGGATGGCTTGCAAGCCGCCATCCTCGCTGCTGTCGATCTGCAGCAGCTTTCTGCCCATTCCATATCCACCCGACACCAGAAGTCGATTCTGCGGCAGCACCAGCGGTTGAGCGACTGTTGGCGATCCCCGCCACGGATGCTGCCAGAGGATCCGGCCTGTTGCAGGATCGTGGCCGGCTACGCTGGAGTGATTGAGCATCAGGATTTGACGTACACCTGCCAGCGAGGCGACGAGCGGCGAGCTGTAGCTCGGAAGATCGTCGCCCGAACGCCAGACCGGCTCGCCGGAATCGCGGCGATAGGCCACGAGCGATCGTCCGTTCGGCCCGCCAGCACTGACTACGACGAGGTCGTCGATGACGAGCGGCGAGCCGCTCCTCCCCCACTCCGGTTGGATCGCTTCGTTGTCGGCGGCGATGTCCCGGCGCCAGATGCGTTTCCCGGTCTCGACATCCAGACAGTTGAGGAGCCCCGTCGAGCCGAGCGTGAACACACGGCCGCCGGAGATCGTCGGCGTCGCGCGAGGTCCATCACCTGCGATCGTGGATTCGAACCGGGCGGTATCTCCGCGCGACCATCTCGGCGTGCCGTCCGCCAGGTTGTAGGCGACCACCATCTCTCGCTCGCCGCGCTGCTCCTGCGTGACCGCGATGCCATTGGCGACGGCAAAGCCCGACCAGCCCAGCCCGACGCGCCGGCGCCACACGAGCCGAGGCGGTTTCAAGTTCCAATCCCTGGCCAGTCGAATCCCCGTGACAACCCCGTTACGCTCGGGTCCGAGGAACTGCGGATAATCGCCCGCGGGAAGCGGCGCGACGGATGACGCTGCCGGGATCGCTGCCGTCTTCCCTGGCGATGCCTGCGGCTCGGGAGCAGAGGGTACAGTCCTGGGAGACGCTTGCGTGTCGGAGGGTGGCGGCGGCGGCATTTCAGGTGCGGGTTCGGTACGCGATGCCCAGCGCCACTCGAGAACCGGTACGAAGTCTCCGGTCACGCCGCGGATTCGAAGCGTGGCCACAGCAAGGGTGACGATCGATAGACACGCGCCAACCGCACGCAGCCGGATCCGCCATGGGAGGCGGGAAAAGAACATCAGCCAGAGTCCGAGCATCAGGAAGGTGCCGAGCGAAATGGGAGCGGTCAGCAGGACGCGAGTTTGCCTGTCGCGTTCGCCCCCGAACCACCAGACCCAGACGAGGCACAGCACGGCGGCAATCGCGATTGCCGCGGCCGGCCACCAGCGAGGTCCGGCGGGTTTCCGAAGGATGTCGTGCATCGACGCCGTCCGCGGGGCTCGTCAGAGAAGCGGGGCGTCGTCGCTAGACGAGCGCTTGCGATACGCGGCGGGCGTCGCTCCTGCGTGCCGACGAAACGCACGCGTGAAGTGGCTCTGATCTGCGAACCCGCTGGCGGCAGCGATCTCGACCAGCGACTGATCGGTCCGGGCCAGCGCTTCGGCCGCCCAGTCGAGTCTCAGCCGCCGCACGTAGGTCGCAGGGGACTGTCTGAGCGCACGTCGGAACGATCGTGTGAAGTGCGCAGGATGGACGCCAGCAATGCCGCTCAGCCTCTCAATCGTCGGGCAGTCGAGGAAATGCGCGTGGAGGTAGTCGACGACGCGCGGAAGCCAGGTGGCCGGGCCGTGTTCGGGTGAAGCCGCAGAGCTGAGGGCGCGTGCCCCGATGGTGAGCAATTCCAGACACGCACCTTCGATAGCGAGCGACGACAGCGTGTCGGGGCCCGCGATTTCAGCGCACAAACGGCGCGCGAGGGCGACGGGTTGAGGCTGAGTGACGCGATGGATCTCGGTCAGGAGCGGCCGGCACTTCCCCAGCAGTTCTTCCGCGTGCGGGTCGGGCTGGACCACCACGATCCTGGCACCCGACGCGGCAAAGCGGTTGCTGTGGGAATCGCCCGCCGGCTCGGTGTGCAGCGTGCCCGGCTCCATGCCGACCTCGCGCGACCCCAGTATCGAGTTTCCCCGGCCCATCAGCGTGACCGCCACGACCGTGCGGTCGTGGTGGTGGCGCGGCAGGAACGCGGCCGGAGGGAACCAGGCACTCGTCACGAGAAACGCGCCGGCCTCGACGGTGGCAAAGCGAGGGGAGCCGAACGAAACAGGGTCGCCGCAGCGTTTCACGTCGCGGAGGATAGCAGTCGCGCGGAAAAGGGACAAGTCACAAGGGAAATGCTCACTTACGCTCGGTTTGTTCCAGGCGCAACGGACGTGCAAGACGTGTCTCCCGCCACTCGTTAGTCTCTCCCGCGTGGCCGCGGCGCGACTGCCCACCGGCCCGACCTGGGAGGGGGATCATGAAAAAGCGAGTCTTGCTGGCTGTCTGTGGTGCGCTCGCGATCGGGTGGCAGGTCACCACACCGGCGGCTGTCGTGCCGGCAACGCCATCGGCCTCGCTGCATTCGAGCAGCATCATGGCCACCGTGGGCGCTGGTCACTATTTCCTGCAGAACGCCTTCGACGTGCAATTTGCGTTCGTCGCACTCCAGTTCGGCAAGGGCCGCGCCCTCGGTCATTTCCGCCACCGCACCGAGGACGAAACCGGGACGATCGATTTCACCGGCGAGGTGACCTGCCTGGCAGTGGATTCAGCAAACCGGCGCGCGTGGATCGGCGGCGTGATTACCGCCAATCGATCCACGAGCCCCAACTTCACTACGCTGGCGATCCATGAAGTCGGGCACGACATCTGGTTCCGGGTCCTCGACAACGATCATGGAAGCGACGAGCCGGATCGCTCGACGTTCGTGGGGTTCGAAAGCGACGCGATCCCTTCGTCCGAGGCGTATTGCAACATGCGCATCTGGCCCGACGTGCCGGTGATCAATGCACGGACGTGGCCAGTGACGTCCGGTAACCTGGTCGTGCACCCGTAGGGCGATGAGGGTGACCTCGCTGATCTCAACGTGGTACGCGTTGACCGCGCACCCAGGTCGACTCGAGCGAGCGCGTGTTGCGGATGTCGTCGAGCGGGTTGCGTGCGAGCACGAGGAAGTCGGCTTCGAGACCTGACTGCAGGGTCCCAATCCGATCGGCGACGTGCATGCAGCGTGCGGCGTCGCTCGTCGCCGACACGATCACCTGCATCGTCGTAAGGCCGGCCGCGACCATCTGTTCGAGCTCGAGGTGTTCGAAGTAGCCCTGAAAGCGTCCCGCGGGGCCGGTGTCGGTGCCCATCGCGATGCGAACGCCTGCGTCTTTCAACCGCTTGAGGTTGGACTTGGCGACTTCCAGGCCCGCTTTGTATCGGGCGGCGGACGGCAAGCGGTTCGACGCCTGGTGCTGCGGTGTCTGAAGGCCGGTCATCGTCTCGAGGTCGGCCTCGCGCCTGAAGAACGGATCGTCGAAGAAGCTCGGGCGGGACTCGTAGACGAACGTCGCGACGTCTCGCATGAGCGTCGGACAGAGGCATCGGTCCCCGGACTGAAGCTGGTCGATGAACGCGCGATCGACCGGGGCGTCGCGCACGCTGTGCGCGATGAAGTCGCCGCCGGCGCTCAGAACGTCTTTCGCGTCCTGCAAATAGAAGATGTGCGCCGCCACCTTCAGTCCCGCTTTGTGGGCCTGATCGATCACCGCGCGGTACGCCTCGGCTGGCATCTTCTTCCCCGCGCCCAGGTTGTCGTCCACGCGAATCTTCACGAGGTCGGCCTTCATCGCTTTGACCCCGTCCACCGCGCGCCGCCCCGCTTCGGGATCGGACGCCGCAATCACGGGCCCGGCAACAAAGAGCCGCGCCACGCCAGCCGGCTTCTCGTCGCGGACCTGAACGCCGACGGGACCATCGCCGCCCAGACTGAACACGGTCGTGACGCCGTAACGCGCGTACACGCCGAGCTGATGCCTGACGAGCTCTGGCGTGTAGAACTCCGGGCTGGCTTTCAGTCCACGGACGTCGTTCACATGCCCGTGCGCGTTGATGATCCCCGGCATGATCGTCTTACCCGAGACGTTCACGCGCGTCGCGCCAGCGGGAATCTTGACGCTCGCGGCAGTCCCAATCGCCGTAATTTTCCCGTCCTGCACGACCATCACCGCGTCGGCGATCGGCGCCGCGCCAGTGCCGTCGATGATCCGAGCTCCGACAAACACGAGGTGGGTGGCCTCCGGGGCGTCCTGGATGTCAGTGGGTACGACTGGTGTGGCAACGCCCAGCAGGCCGACGAACAGACAGAACGTCACGCGCATGCGTGCCTCCGGATGGCACAGTGTACCGCACCGCTTGCGGATGAAGTACTGGAGGGTCTGACTGCCGACTGAAGACCGCCGACTAACAGGACTTGCAGCGATGATTATTCTTCGCCCCCATCTTCTCGAGCAGCACGATCGTGTCCGGGAAGGGCTGGATACGTTGCACGGGGCCGTTGGCCATATCCACGGTTGTTTCGCCGGCGCGGTTCACGGCCTTCACATCTGCGCCCTTCGACACCAGGTAGAGGATCATCTCGTTGTCGCCACGGGCGGCCGCGTGATGAAGCGCCGTGTTCCCCTCGTGATCCCGGATGTTGACGTCGGCGCTCAGTTCCTCGACGAGATACTTTACGGCAGGCATCCAGCCGCCCGGCGCATTGCGGTGTGAGTTGGCGGCGAATCCCTCGCCATAGCCGACGCCCGTGGCGGCGTGCAATGCGGGCACGCCTGGTCCGCCGACCGGCACGGGCGGCAGACCCGACACGTCCTCGACCGTCTCGCGCCCTCCATCGCCCGTCCGCGGCCGGCCGGCCGGCTTGAGCGTCGCCAGGTTCGGATCCGCGCCATGCGCCATGAGCAGGCGCATCGCATCGACGTCGCTGGCATAGGCGGCGCGCCAGAATGGCGTCGCGCCGATCTCGTCCACGCCGGAGAGGTCGAAGTTGTAGCCCGAGTACCACACCTTCTTCTTGAGCCTGGCGTTCACATCGACACCGCGCGCGATGAGCGCCTGCATGAGCTCCAGATATGTCATCGTCTGCTGCAGATAGGCGCGCGGCTGTGGGTAGAGCGCCTTGGGCGCCCACTGCACGTTCAGCGCGGCATAAAGCGCTGTGACGCCGTTGTCACTGGCGAGCCGGGGATTGGCGCCCTTGTCGAGCAGTACTTTCGCAAGGTCGAAATGACCGTTGATCGTTGCCATCAGGAGGGGGCTGGTGCGGTCCCCGCCGCTGATCTGATCGATGTCCGCGCCAGAGTTGAGGAGCAGCGTGACGGCGTCGGTGTAGCCGTGGCGCGCCGCAAAGAGGACCGGCGTCAAGCCACCCTGCGTCGTGACCAGCTCGGCAAACCGGAACTGTCGGGTTACGCCGGCGATGTCGGGCCCTCTCCCGCCGGCGGGCGCGCCGCCCCTTGAACCCAGTCCAGCTTGTCCAGCCGGTCCACCCTGTCCAACCTGAGGCTCAGATGGTGCGCCACCTCCGCGACGTCCGCCACCCGCCGCGTCCGGCGCGGCCGCGGGCGCCGGCGGAGGCGTTCCTCTACCTGCGGGTTCCGCGTATGCCCCGCCGGCCGGGGCACCGCGCCCGCCGCGCGCACCCCGCTGGGCCTGAAGAAACGCTTCCTCGTCGGGGTTCGTCTGCGCCGTCAGGTCCACGACCCTGGTCGTCAATTTGACGTCCGCACCAGCGGCGATGAGCACTTTCATCGCGTCGACGCGATTCGACGCGACCGCGAACATCAACGCCGTTTCGCCGCGGACGCGCTCCTTCGCGTCCACGTCCGAGCCCCGGTCGAGCAACACTCTGACGGCGGCTGCGTTGCCGGAGGCGGCAGCTGCCATCAGCGGGGTCGTCCCGTTCGCCGTGACGATCTTCGGATCGGCACCGGCGCCGAGCAGGGCCTCGATGACGTCCGTATGACCGAGTTGGCTGGCCATATACAGCGGTGTGTAGGCCCCGAGCCTGGTCGTGGCTTTGAGGTTGGCCCCGGCGTGGATCAGCATGCGCGACACATCGGCGTTGCCGTGCCGCGCGGCCCAGTGCAGGGCCGTCATGCCGTCGCCCTGCGCGGCATTCACGTCAGCGCCCTGCTTCAGGAGAGACCGCACCGTGGCGTTGTCGCCTCGCATGACGGCGTCGGCCACGCGCGCGTCGTCAGAGGAAGCCAGACAGAGCGTTCCCACCATAGCGAGATACAAACACCCGACCACGGTTCGTCGCTGCATTGCGTGTCTCCCGCCACAGACAACACTGACCATCTAGCCACGGACAACACGAAAAACACGGATCAACACTGGTAGAAGCCGGAGAACACTCGGATGCCTTCCGATCTGTGTTGTCCGTGTTGTCCGTGGCCTGGATTGTCGGTGGCTGTCCGTGGTTGTGTTGTCTGTGGTTGTGTTTTCATGGACCTCATCCCGGCGGTCCGTGTCAGCGCATCGCCACTGTCGTGCTCGGCACACCCGTGAGATCGAATGTGCCCGTGCTGTCCCCGAAGCTCTTGACATCGTCGAGCCCGAGGTCGTGGAGCAGCGTCAGCATGACGTTGGCCATCGGCGTGCCGTCTGACGCCTTGAGATGGAGGTTCCCCTTCAGGTGGCCATTCGCGCGACCGGCGAGAAACAGCGGGCAGCGCTTATGGTTGTGAACGTTCGAATTCCCCATGGGCGATCCGTAGACGATCAGGGTCTGGTCGAGCAGGTTGCTGTCGCCTTCCTGCAGATTCTTCAGTTTCTGCAGGAAGTACGGCATCAGACTGACGTGGTGTTTGTTGATCTGCGCGAACTGCGCGATCCGATCTTCCTGCTCGCCATGATGCGAGGCGGGATGGAACGGCAGGTTCACGCCGCTCGCCGGATAGACGCGCGCGGACCCGTCGCGGCCGAGCTTGAACGAGAACACGCGGGTGATGTCACCGGCGAACGCCAGTGCCTGGAGATCGAACATCAGCTTGACGTGCTCTTCGAACGCGTCGGGGACGCCGATCGGCGCGCCAGGCAGCTCCCTCGCCTCGCCACTCGTGTTGTGCGCCTCGATCTTCTGAATTCGACGTTCGACCTCGCGGATGTCCTCGAGATATTCGTTCAGCCGGCTGCGATCGGTCGGGCCGAGTTGCGCTCTCAGTCGCGCCACCTCGGCGCTGACCCAGTCCAGGATGCTCCGGTTCGTCCGCCGGTTGGCGGCACGCTCTGCCGGCGTCGCGCCCGAACCGAACAGGATATCGAACGCCGCGCGCGGATCGCGCACCATCGGCAGCGGATCGGTCGGGCCCGCCCAACTGATCGTGTCCGTGTAGACGCACGCGTAGCCGTACGCGCAGCCACCAGACTGGTCGACGTTCTCGACGCACAGCTGCAGCGACGGGACCGGCGAATCCTGCCCGAAGCGCTGCGCGTACAGCTGGTCCATCGATGTCCCGACGTACACGTCCGACCCTTCCGTCTGCTTCGGGTGCGCTTGCGTCAGGAAGACGGCGCTCGACCGGAAGTGGTCGCCGCCGATCTCCTTTGCCTCGAATGCCTCGGCGTTGCGCACGTCCGTGTTGCTGACGATCGTGAGGTAGTCGCGAAACGGTTCGAGCGGGCTCAAGCTGCTCGGCGACAGATCGAACGCGCGTCCGACGGCGGCTGGCGACCACATGTTCTTCGCAAGCCCGTGGGCGGTGCTGCCGGCCGCTCCGTGCACCATCTCGATGCAGGACAGGCGGGTGCGACCGGCCGCCGCCGTCTTCGCGAGGAGCGTCCGCGACGGGACCATGGCATCCAGGAACGGCAGCGCCACCGTCGCACCCACGCCACGTAGCAACGTGCGCCGGGAGATGTGTTTTTGGCTGAGGAACATCCCTGTCTCCTTTTGGCCTCCAGCTACCAGCTACCAGCTGCCAGCTTGAACCAATAGCTGGAAGCCGGACGCTGGGAGCTGGGAGCTTCATTCCGTCTTCGCCTCCGCCCTGCTCATCCGGAACGCCGGGCTCTTCACGATCCCGACGACGAACGACGAAAATCGATAGTGGCTCGTCCGCGCGTCGCGGACTATCGCGCGGATCGTCGGCATGTCGTAGGGCTCGACCCGTCGGCCGAGGCTGTACGCCATGAGGTTCTCCGTGAACGTACGCAGCACCGTGTCGGTACGCTTGAGCAGCGCCTGCCGGAGCTCCACGGGCCCGTTCACGCTCGATCCATCGTACAACTCACCGGACGCATCGACGGGCACGCCGTTGTCCCGGATCCGCCAGGCACCCGTCACGTCGAAGTTCTCGAGCGCGAGCCCGATCGGATCGATCACGCGATGGCAGGATCGACAGGCGGGGTTTGCGCGATGCTGTTCCATCCGCTCGCGCACCGAGAGAAGTCGCGCGTTCTGAGCCGACTTGGTCGCTTCGAGGTCCGGCACATCCTCGGGCGGCGGCGGCGGCGGAGATCCGAACAGTACCTCCAGCACCCACTTACCGCGCAGGACGGGAGACGTGCGATCGGCGACCGACGTCATGGCCAGGACGCTGCCCTGGCCGAGCAGACCGCGCCGGTTGTTGTCTGTCAACGGCACCCGACGGAAGCTGGTGCCCGTGACGTTCGGAATGCCGTAGTGCCGGGCCAGTCGCTCGTTGACGTACGTGTAGTCGGCCGTCAGGAGATCGAGGACGTTCCTGTCGTCGCGAACGATGCTCTCGAACAGCAGCTCAGTCTCGCGCCGCATCGCTTCAGCCAGCGTGAAGTCGTACTGCGGGAACAGCAACGGGTCCGGATGTATCTTCTCCAGATCCTGAAGTCGCAGCCATTGCGCGGCAAATCGCCGCGGCAGCGCATTCGAGCGCGGGTCCGCGAGCATGCGCCTCACTTGCTTCTCGAGCACGGCCGGGGTGCCCAGAGCTCCCCTGGTCGCGGCAGCGATCAGCTCGTCGTCGGGCGGGCCGGCCCAGATGAAAAACGATAGTCGCGACGCCAGGTCCAGATCGCTGATGCGGTAGTTCTGGCCGGCCCTGACTGCAGCGGGCACTTCCTCGATCCGGAAGATGAAATGCGGGCTCGCCAGCATCGCCTGCAGTGCCATCCGGATTCCCGATTCGAAGTCCTTTCCCTTTCGACCTTCCTCGTAAAAACCCATGAGGCCGTTGACGTCCGCCGACGTCAGCGGGCGCCGATACGCCTGGCGGGCCAGGCTCGAGACGATCCTCGACGCGCAGGAGGATTCCTCAGCGAGTGTCAGCGGACGGCAGGTGAAGATCCGCCGCCTGCTCGAGGTGTCAGACACACCTGTCACCTTGAGTGGTCCGACAATCGCGAGCTCGCGAAGGTGGGGTAGCGTGGTCACGCCAAGGGCGCTGCCGATCTGGGTGTCGGCCAGCGTGTGTTCGACCGGCGCCAGCACGTCGTCGACCGGTCCGTCGAAGCGCTGGATGAAGGCCGCAGACACCCGGTGCGCCCCGGCCTTGACCGCGATCGGCGGCGTCTGGAGATTCATGCCGTTCGGATCGGACTCGCTCATGCGCGTGTTGATGTCGACGATCGCCAGCCGCTGGCCGTTGAGGGACACTTCAATCTGCTCGCCGCGCACGGTGCTGCCGTAGAGCTGCCCGGTCGGAATCGAATGCAGCATCATCCGGAAGGTGTAGTCGCCGTCGGCGGGAAAGTTGTGAACGACCGAGACGCCACCACGCGTCCCGAACGGCGCGCCGTCCACGTGATCGAGCTGCGAAGCTGTCCGTGGAACCTTGTACGTTGCCGAGCTGGGCGCCGCGTCGGGATCGCCGACGGCATCCCAGCTCACGCGGCTGGCTGCGCGCAGATACCCCTCGAGCAGCGTCGGCGACAGGACCTGGACGTCGGCGATGTTGTCGAAGTTGTGGCTGATGGTGTCCGGCGGAAGGAATGCGGCAACATCGACCTCGATGCCGAGGAGGTCGCGAATCGAGCTGGCGTACTCCGCCCGGTTCAGCCGCTGGAACGTGCGCCGGCCGGGGTTCGGCCGAGCGGCCGCGCTTTCGTCGATCCGTGCTTCGAGCGACGCGGCAAGGGCCGCGATGATCTCCGGATCCGGACGATCGGGGCCCGCGGGGGGCATCATGCCCGCGCGCAGCTTGCGGATCATCTTTTCGGCGATCTCTATGCTCTGGGCGTTCTGGTCGGCGCGCGCGGGATCGAATTTCTCGAGCACCAGCCCGCCCTTGGCCTTGTCGCTGTCGTGGCACTCGAGGCAGTACTCGGCGATGACGGCCTTTTGCGCCTGCGCCGGCACCGTACGCGTCCCATGCCCGGACATCATTGGCGGCGCGGCCAATACACTGCGCCGGTCGAGGCCGTGGCCGTTGGCGAGAAGCGCACCTCCGCGCTGCCCCACGACGGTGGCTGTCGCGAGACTGCACACAAACATCCCGGCCCCGATTCCAATCAGAGCGGACCTGGTCATTGTGACCTGCGGCGCAGCGTCGTAAACTCCCGAGCGCAGTATAAAGCTTGTCCGAGCGGAAACGCTCGGCGAGTTTTTCGGGATGGCCGGCCACCGGTGTCCTCCGAGGGGGCCCGCTTAAGTAGCTCGCACTGTTGATCTTAGCGAGGGGACCAATGAAATCGAGCCTGGTTTGTGCGATTGCGCTGGCCGGAGCGGGGCTCAGCCTGACGTCACTACCGGCCGCCGGCCCGACCGCGCAAGCACCGCACCAGGCCAGGCACAACAAGATGATCGACCTCCTCTCGCAGGGCAAAGTGGTCTTTGGCTGGTTCGCGGCGGCCCCGCGCGTGCCAGACACTCAGCAGACCGCCGAGGAGCGCATGGTGCCTGCGGCGAAGAAGGCCGCGCAGGATTCGTTGATGGACTTCGTGTTCATCAACATGGAGGCGGTAACGAGCTACAGCCCGCCGATGATCAGAACGTTCCTGCAGACGATGCTCGATGCCGGCATCTCGAAGAATCCCAGCGATCATCCGTTGATGACGCGGATCCCGATCTTCCACGACGACCCGGCCGCCGGGCGCCAGCGCGTCGCTGAGATGCTGAACCTCGGTGTGCACGCGATCGTGTTTCCGGACATGGAAAGCGGTGAAGAAGCGCAGCAGGCCATTGCCGCGATACGCTACGCGCAGGCTGGCACCTCGCGACACCCGTCACCTGCCGGCGTGCGGCCGAACGAGGTCGGCCAAGCGCCCGCGTACTGGGGCGTGTCGCCCGAGGTGTACAAGCAGAAAGCGGACGTCTACCCTATCAATCCCGACGGGGAGCTCGCATCGATCTTCATCGTGGAAAGCGTGAAGGGGATCGAGAACAGTCGCGAGATCACACGCGCGAGGCCTACCGTCGCAATTCCCGGCCCGGGTACGCTCGGCCGTGTCTTCAAGGGCGACGCGGCAAAGGTCGAGGCCGCGATTCAGACGCAGCTCGCCTCCTGCAAGGAGTTCAAGGTGCCGTGCGGCATCACCGCCAATCCGACTGACGTCGCCAAACGGATCAAAGAGGGTTTCCAGATGATCATCATCTACGATCGTGACTATCCGGAGACCATCAAGGCCGGCCGCGAGGCCGCGGGACGAAACTGACCCTTACGGCCCAAGCCGTCAGGTCAGTCCTCCCTGGCGCCAGCTTCCAGAAACTGCCGGATCTGTTTGACCGCGTACTCGATCTTCAGGTCGAACTGCATCTTGCCCAGTTCCGCTGTGGACGGCCGGGCGTCGCCGGTGATGCCGTTGTTGAGGCGCGGCGGCGCGGGCGTAGTCGGATCGGCCTGACCACGGCCGCGTTCGCCCGGCGCACGCACGGGATCCCCGACGGCGGTCTTGAGCAAGTCGTGTCTCACCCAGCCCTTGTCGCCGCCGAGATACAACATCTCTGACGTGTCGGGGATCGCCGCATGGCCGCTGCGCGGGAAGCCCTTCGACACCAGGTAGTTGTTGAAGTCGTCGTTGGCCTTCGAGTAGACCTCGTCGCAGTAGTAGACGTGGATGCCCTGCGGGCCGTACTTGTCGTCGAGCTTCCTGGCCACGTCCCGATATGTGTTCGGCTGACCGCCGCCGTGATCGCCCATGAGGATCACGTTCTTGAAGCCCGTCACGATCGATTGCTCCGCGATGCGCTCCAGCACCGCGCCGAGCAACTCGTTGGTCAAGCCAATCGTGCCCGGCAGCTGCGCGCTCGCGTTGTTCGGTGTGTACGGCAGCACTGGCATCGCGATCGCATTGCCGAGTCTGAGCGCAATCGCCTTCACCGTTTCGCGGCCCATGAGGTTGTGCCCGCCGTTGACGTTCTGCGGGCCCCTCTGTTCGGTCCCTCCCGTGTAGACAAGGGCGGTGGTCTTCCCTGCCTGGAGCGCCTCCTTGACCTCGACCCAGGTCATCATCTCGAACTCAACGATTTCAGTGGCCGGTTCGCTGACCCTGCTGGCTGGCTTCGACGTCGCGGGCTTGGCGGCGGTGCCCGCTTGACCAGCAAAGGCTATCGGGGCCCACGCGAGCACCATCACCACCGCGACCGGACGAACAACGGGCCTCATCATCCTGGCCTCCTCATGGACGACTGGAACTGACGACTCGGACTCCCGACTGAGATTGTCGACTGACGACTGCCGACTGATCCGCATCGACGTCTTTCTCCCACGTCTCGATCAATCCCTTGAGCAGGCGTACTCGATCCGGATGCTGCGCTGCCAGATCGTCTCGCTCTCCTGGATCGCGGCTCACGTCGAAGAGAAGCTGCTTCGAGCCATCGAGCATCAGCTTCCGGTCCCCGCTCCGCACCGCGCGCTGCTGGCCCGGCGCCTTCCCGACACGCCAGAAGAGCGTCCGTTCGACTGGGGGGGCATTCGCTCTCAGGAACGGCATCAGATCGATGCCCTCGAATGCGGAATTGGCCGTCGCGCCACCTGCAAGGCCGACGATCGTCGCCGTCAGGTCCATGGTGATGGCCACCTGGGCAAGCGTCCGTCCGGCTGGCACGGTGTCCGTCCAGCGCACGATCGCGGGCACCCGAATGCCACCCTCCCAGACCGTATCTTTCCGATGGAAGAACGGCGCGTTGCGCGAGAGCCACTCGCCTCCGTTATCGCTGGTAAAGATCACGAGTGTCTTCTCCGCGAGTCCGCCAGCCTGGAGCGTCTCGAGGATGCGTCCGATGCCAGCATCGAGATCCTCGACTATTTCCGCGTAGTCCTTGCGGCTTGGTGGATTGGCATCCGCCGGTGACTGGAGCATCGAGCCGTTCCTGCGCACCGCTGTCGAGGCGCGGTGCGGGGACTGAAACGGCCAGTGGGGCGCGCCGTACGTCACTTCGAGAAAGAAGGGGCGGCTGGCGTGCTCGGAGATGAACGTCACGGCACGGTTCGTGAGCTCGTGACCGAGGTAACCCTTGTGCTGAATCGCCGTCGTGTTCTCCCAGAGGTCGGATTGCCCATCCCCGCGAACATGCGAATACCAATCGACGTAGCCCGCCAGAAAGCCCCAGAAGTAATCGAAGCCATGGCGCTTCGGATGGAACTCCGGTTTGAAGCCCAGGTGCCACTTGCCGATGAGGCCGGTGGCGTACCCGGCATTCTTCAACAGCTGTGGCAGGGAGCGCCCGGTGACAGGCAGGCCCACATCGAGTCCCGTGTGTGGGGTCTCGGCGTTGGTCTCGAGCGGACGCTCGAGCAGCACGCGCTGCTGATAGCGCCCCGTGATGAGCGCGGCCCTCGTGGGCGTGCACACTGGAGCGTTCGCGTAGAACTGGGTCAGCCGGACGCCTTCGCGCGCGAGGCGGTCGAGATGCGGCGTCCTGGTGTCCGGCGCGCCGTAACTGCTCAGATCGCCGTAACCAAGATCGTCGGCGACAATGAGCACCACGTTCGGCCGGTCGGGCACCGCCGCGCGCTGGTCCAGTGCCGGGCCAATGACAATAGCGAGCGACGCGAGCAGCAGGCGAAGAGGCAACGTGGCTACTGCTTCACAACCGAGACGATGACCTTCGAAGGGTACTGCTTCGAGTGATGGACCACGTTGTGCGCGACGACGCCTTTGACCTCGTCGTAGTTGTTGCCGCCGGTGTTGAGGTTTCGATCGAAGCGCGGGAAGTTGCTGCTCGACACTTCGATGCGGAGGCTGTGACCCGGCTCGAAGTAATTGCTCGTCGTCAGCGGCTGCAGCGTGACTTTGACGACCTTGCCAGGTTCCACCCACACGAGCGGCTTGTCGTAGCCGTCACGATATCTCAGGCGCTGGATCGACTCGTCGAGATTGTAGGCGCGGCCGTCCGGATACACGTCGAGCACCTTGACGGTGAAGTCGGTGTCCTTTGTATCTGACGAGATGTAGAGTGTCGGCTCGATCGGACCGCTGATCTCGATTCCTTCCTTGAAGGGCGCCGAAGTGTAAACGAGAATGTCCGGCCGCGCCTCCATCTTGCGCTGATCGAACGAGCCGGCGCTGATGGCCGTCCCCGTGCAGCACACGTTGCCACCGTAGGACGTCACGGGGTTTATCGGATCGTACGTGAACGAGTCCGGCTTGTTGTCGGCAGGCGGCGCCGACGTCAGGATGCCGTCGCCGTCGAGCGTGTTCGCCTTGCCGCCGCTCGCCAGGTAGAACGTCATCGGCTGCGCACCTTTGGGCGGCCAGGTGTCCGACGACTGCCACTTGTTTGAACCCATCGTGAAATAGGTCACCTTGGGCAGAGAGTCGAGCGCGGCACTTTTCTCCCCTTTGAGCAGTCGATCGAAAAACCCGTATGTGAGCTCGGCGTAGTTGAGTCGGGCATCGCCCATGCTGCGTTCGCCGACGACGGTGTTCTCTGTGGCCCGGGTATACGCGCAGTGCCCAACCGGCGCGATAACGGCCCACTGCTGATTGGCAACGTCAGGCTTGGCGGTCTTGCGCACGTGGTTGAACAACGCGAGGTTGGGCCCGACCGAGACGTCGTACCACGACATGAACCACAGCCCGGGAACGTTGAGCGGCATGTTGTCGTGATAGAGCCCGCCCTTGTACCACGCCGGATCGTTCGGCGCGCGCTGGATCATGCGGCCACCGGTGCTCACGGGCATCGCGTCGGCAAAGATGCCTCGCGGGCCGTCCACGGCCTTGAGGATGTCCTGCACCGGCAGGTGCCAGAGACCCTTCGACCAGTCGACTGGAGGCAGCTGCTGTGCCAGATCGAACGCTTTGGATGCGCGGACCAGATCCTCCTGTGGCGTGTCGCGCGGGAACATCGGCCGGACCTGGTTCTGCTGCCCGTAGATCCAGGTGATGAAGAGCATCTGAACGGCCCCGCCCCGGTACCAGTTGCCCTGCTCGAAGTACGGCGCGACGCGCCCCACGCCGGCGCCGAATCCCTGAACGTTCATCGCCGCGTACGCGGGATGACCAAGCGCAGCGACACCCATCTGGTATTCGGCAGTCGATGAACACCCTGTCGTCCCGACTTTGCTGTTGGACCACGGCTGCTTCGACAGCCAGTCGAGCGCGTCGTACCCGTCGGTCGGCGAGCCGAGGATGTCGTAGTTGCCCTCGGAGAAGAAGTGGCCGCGCTCGTTCTGCACGACGTAGGCATAGCCGCGCTTCACCGCCGTGAGCGCCGCCGTCATGTCGCTCGGGACGCCGTTCCGAACGTCCCAGTAGTTGAAGTTGTATGGCGTGCGGACCCAGATGATAGGGACCTTCGTGGCAGTGCCCTTCGGGCGATAGATGTCGGTGGCCAGTCGCACGCCGTCCCGCATCGGCATCATCACTTTGCGCTCGACGACGGCAATCGACTGCAGCTCTTTTTCAGTGTCCCACCGACGCGCCGCCGCGTCGGGCGCCAGACCCGCTCCGCGCTGGGCCACCCCAATCGCCGTGGCGCCGGCAAACGCTGCAGTTCCACACAAGAAAAGGCGCATGGACTTCTTCATCTCGACCGCCCTCTCGCTGAAATCGTCGACCCGAGACCGATCCTCAGGTCTGTTGAGAGCCCGCACGGGCTCACGGCCTTGCCACGATGGCACGATGTCACGATGACCACGATGATTCTCTTGGTTCTTGTTCATCGTGACCATCGTGGCATCGTGTTCATCGTGATCCGCCGACGGCGCGTTCATGGCTGACGACTCACACCTGCTCTATTCTGTTCTCAGAGACACAATCGGATCGATGCGAGCGGCCCGACGTCCCGGCACATAACAGGCCACGAGCGCCACGAGCGTCAGCGTCGCCGCGATGGCGGCGAACGTCGCGGGGTCGCTGGCCTGCACGCCGAAGAGCAACGTGCGCATGAAGCGCGTGAGCACGAAGGCTCCGGCCAGCCCGAGCACCATCCCTGCCACCGCAACCGACATGCCCTGCCGGACGACGAGCAGCAGGAGATCACGCGGGGCGGCACCGAGCGCCAGGCGAATCCCCAGCTCGCGCGTGCCCTGGCTCACGAGATACGCCATCACGCCGTAGATGCCGATCGCGGCGAGCCCGAGCGCCAGCACGGCAAAGAGCGTCAGCAACAGCATCGAGAACCGGCGCTCCGCGAGCGATGCCTCGACCCGCTCCTCCATCGTCCGCATCCTGTAGATCGGCAGGTCGGGATCGAGCGAGCGAATCTGTCTGGTGACGGCCGCCGCGAGGCCAGTGGGTTCGGTGACGCTCCGCACTACGACGTTCATGGCGCGTGAGGGCGTCTGTCCCTGGAAGCGGTAGTACGCGATGCGTGAATCGGCGTCGAGCGCATCCTGCTTCACGCCGGAGACGACACCGATGATGGTCATCCAGGGTGTGTCTGGGGTGACATCGAAGCCGCCGGTGCGAATGCGCTTGCCGAGCGGATCCTCTCCAGGCCAGAACTGGTTGGCCATGTGTTCGTCGATGACCACAACGCGCAGCGAGGTGCGCGTGTCGAGCTCCAGCGAGAAGACGCGTCCCTTCAGCAGCGAGATGTCCATGGCACGGAAGTAGTCGCCGCCAACGACGCGGATGTCGGCGTTGATGAACTTCTCTCCCTCGGGCGCCGCACGTCCCTCGATCGTAATCGGACCCCAGGCCATCATCTGACTCAGGGGCAGCGCAGTCACGCCTCCAGCGGCCGTCACGCCCGGCAGCGTCGACAGCCGTTCCCAGAGCTGCTTGTAAGTCTGCAGGACCGCGTCTCCATCGTTGTACTTGCGGCCCGTCATGGTGAGCTCGAGCGTGAGAACGTTGGCCGGATCGAATCCCGGCGAGACGCGCTGCAAGTGCGAGAAGCTTCGTATCAGAAGGCCCGCGCCGATGAGGAGCATCACCGAAAGCGCGAGCTCGGCGACGACGAGGAGACGTCGCAGGTTCTGCCCGCGGCCCCAGACCGCGCCCGCGCCGGCCGACCCGCGGCTGGCGTCCGTGAGGTTGCCGTGCAGATCGAGGCTCGACAGTCGCAGTGCCGGCGCCAAGCCAAAAAGCGCACCGGCCAGTGCGGAGATCGCCAGCGTGAAGAGCAGGACGCGCCAGTCGATGGCGATCTCATGGAGCCGCGGCACGCTGGCGGCGCCGAGAGATCGGATGCCCAGCAGACACAACAACGACAGCAGCAGGCCCACGAGGCCACCAGCAAGAGCGAGCACGAGACTCTCGGTCAGGAGCTGCCGGACGATGCGCCAGCGGCTCGCGCCGAGCGCCGCACGTACGGCCACTTCCTTTTGCCGCGCGAGTGCGCGGGACAGGAGCAGGTTCGCCACGTTCGCGCATGCGATCAGCAGAACGAACGCAACCGAGGCCACCAATATGAGAAGCGCCAGACGCACACGCCCGACCGTCTGCTCCTGGAGCGGCAGGACGCGGAACGTCAGCCCCCCGTTCGGCGGATAGAAGTCGGGGTGCTCGCGCCGCAACCGCGCCGTCAGCGGGTCGAGCTCTGCTCGCGCCTGAGCCACCGTCGCACCAGGCTTGAGCGTCGCGATGATGTTGTAGTCCTCGCGGTTTCGGACCTCCGCAGCGTTGGCCGCGAGCGGCAACGGCAGGACGACCTCCGCATCGTCCACCACGCCGAGCGTCGGCATGACCTCGCGAGGCAGCGAGAAGGACGAGGGCAGAACACCGACGACCTCATACGGTTGGCCGTTGAGCGTCAGCGATCGGCCGATGACGGCGCGATCGCCGCCATAGCGTCGCATCCACGTCCCGAAACCGAGAAGGGCCTTGCCGGTCTTCCCCGGCCGGTCGTCGTCTGGGCCGAAAGGATCGCCGAGGAGTGGACGGACGCCGAGCATCGGCAACAGGTTCGACGAAACCCGGATCGTGCCGATCCGTTCCGGTTCGCCGTCGCCGGTCAGGTTCGAATTGGCGCCGATCGCGATCGCGACGTCCTCAAAACTCTGTGTCCCGTTCCGGATGTCGAAGTAGTGCGCGGTCGAGAACCAGTCTTCCGTGATGCCAAGGCCGGGGGACGTATTCCAGAGGATGACCTGCCGGTTGGCGTTCCTGTAGGGCAGCGGCCGCAGGAGGAGCGCGCTCGCGACGCTGAAGATCGCGGTGTTCGCGCCGATGCCAATCGCGAGCGACAGCACCGAGACGAGGGCAAATCCGGGATTGCCAAGCAAAGCTCGAATCGCGTAGCGGAGGTCCTGCGACAGCGTGCTCATGGCGCAAAGCTTACCTCACCGCCGGAGGCCCGCTGGACGGCTGGCCGGGGCGTGGCAGTGCAGTATACTGACGCGCCATGCAGGCCACAAAAGTAATGAACTGGACTCCGATCGCACTGGCAGCCGCCCTGGTCGTCTGCGCGGGTGCGGCGATCACTAGTCAGTCCAATCCGTACACGACGATCGAAAAATGGGGGCAGCTCCCCGAAGGCCGGACGTGGGGATCGACGAGCGCGGTCGACGTCGCGCCGAACGACAACATCTGGGTCGCCGAGCGCTGCGGCGCCAACACCTGCGCCGGTTCGAACCTGCCGCCCATCCTGGAATTCGATCCCTCCGGCAAACTGCTCAAGAGCTTCGGGGCCGGACTGCTGGTGTTCCCGCACGGCTTTCACGTCGACCGGGACGGCAACGTCTGGGTGACCGACGCCCAGGGCCGTGATGGCAAGGGGCACCAAGTGTTCAAGTTCAGCCCGGAGGGAAAGCTCCTCCTCACGCTCGGGAAGGCGGGCGTCGCGGGTTCAGGAAACGACGAGTTCAACCAGCCGTCCGACGTCGCGGTCGCGCCAAACGGCGATATCTTCGTGGCTGACGGGCACGACACAGGGTCGAACATGCGCATCGTCAAGTTCACGAAGGACGGCACGTTCATCAAGACGTGGGGCAAGCTCGGAACGGCGCCGGGCGAGTTCAACGTCCCGCACGGCATCGCATTTGATTCGAAAGGACGGCTCTTCGTCGCGGACCGCGCGAACAACCGGCTCCAGATCTTCGATCAGGACGGGAAGTTCCTCGCCGAGTGGAAGCAGTTCAGCCGGCTGAGCGGAATCTACATCGACAAGAACGACGTCCTCTACGGCGCCGATTCCGAATCGAATACGAAGCGGAACCCGGGATGGAAGCGAGGCATCCGCGTCGGCAGCGCGCGCAACGGCACGGTCGCGGCCTTCATCCCTGATCCTGTGGAGAACGCGGACACCTCGGCCACGAGCGGGGCCGAAGGCATCGCGGCCGATGCCAACGGGAACATCTTCGGAGCCGAAGTCGGCCCGAAGATGATCAAGAAGTACGTCAGGAAGTGACTACCGCTTCTTCTTCCTGTCTTTCTTCTTGCCCGTCCTGCTCCGCAGGCGCGAAACATCCGGCACGTCCTCGCCGAGCGCCGTCGCCAGATCGATCTGATGCTCCTGCTCCTGTCGCAGGATTTCGCGGATGTCTTCGGCGATCGCGTACTCCTGGAGCGCTTCGCACTGCTTCAGGCGCTCGCGGTAGTTCGTGACAGTGTCGTTCTCGTTGTCGAGGTCGGCCCGCAGCATCACTTCGGCGTTTTCGCTGAGCGTGACCGGAAGCCCGGTCCCGGTAGGCATACCGCCAAGGTAGTCGATGTGCCGCGCGATCGTGATCGCGTGCTGCAGTTCTTCGCCGGCGTGCACTTCCAGCTCCGCGGCGATGTTCATGTACTCCGCGCCCTTCAGCGCCTGCGAGTAGACGACGTAGGCGATGATGGCCTGGTATTCCCGGGCAAGATCCTCGTTCAGGCGATCGATCAACTCTTCTCGTGTAATTGCTGCTGCATCGGCCACGTTGGCATCTCCCTTCCCTGAAAAGTATAGGTCAGCGGCCTCGCCGCAAAGCTCAGCCGCATCAGTCCTTCGAGTAAAGTAGACCACGGACAACACGGACAACACGGACAGTGTTCGTGAGATAACTTCTGGAACGTCCGGCTCCAGCATTCCTTCATGCAAAGGCGTGTCTTCGTCTACGCGATCGTCATCGCGGCATCGGTCGCCGCGATTGCCGGGTTGCTGCACCTCGGAGAAAGCTGGTTCCCGGCCTCCAGCGTGACGACCGTCGGCGGCAACGCCGGTGCGCCGCTGACTTCAGCTGATGCCCTTCGGCGCCCTCTCGCCCTCCTCATCATTCAGCTGCTCGTCATCGTCCTCGCGACGCAGACGGTCGGCGGGCTGGCTACGCTGCTCCGGCAACCCGCCGTCGTCGGAGAGATTGCGGCCGGGCTTTTGCTCGGTCCATCGCTCGTCGGCCAACTCTGGCCGGCCGCCTACACCTTTCTGTTTCCCCAGTCGTCGCTCGACATCCTGCGGCTCCTGAGCCAGGTCGGCGTCATCCTGTTCATGTTCAGCGTCGGTCTCGATGTCGACGTCGCGCATCTCCGTCAGCGTGCTCCGACCGCGATCGCCGTCAGCCACTTCAGCATCGTCGTACCGTTCCTGCTCGGCGTGGTGGCTGCCCTGTCGCTCTTTCAGCACTATGCCCCGCCGGGCGTGCCGTTTCACTCGTTCGCGCTTTTCATGGGCATCGCGCTCAGCATCACCGCCTTTCCGGTGCTCGCTCGCGTGATCGAGGAGCGCGGCCTGACGCGAACGCCTCTCGGATCCACGGCTCTGGCCTGCGCCGCCGTGGACGATGTGACGGCGTGGTCGCTGCTGGCGATGGTCGTCACGCTCGTGACCGCGGGCGGCATCGGCGGGACGCTGGCGATCATGGTGTGCGCGCTCGCGATCTTCATGGCCGTCATGGTCTGGGCGGTGAGGCCGTGGCTCGCGCGGTTGTTCGAGGACGTAGGCGGGCCCCTCAGCCGGGCACGGACGGCGCACGTGCTGATGGTGCTGCTGGCCTCCGCGCTCCTGACGGAGATCATCGGCATCCATGCGCTCTTCGGGGCGTTTCTCGCAGGCGTCATCATGCCGCCGAACCAGGAGCTTCGCCGGCAGTTGCGCGAGCGGCTCGAGAGCCTGAGCTCCGTCTTCCTGCTGCCTATCTTCTTCGCCTACACCGGCCTGCGGACCGAGATCGGTCTCCTGAACGACGTCGCGAGCTGGGCGGTGTGCCTGGGCATCATCCTGACCGCAGTGGCGGGAAAACTCCTCGGCAGCATGCTGGCCGCGCGCTGGTCGGGATCGAGCTGGCACGACGCGTTCGTGCTCGGCGCGCTGATGAACACGCGCGGGCTGATGGAGCTCGTCGCGCTCAACGTCGGCTACGACCTCGGGATCCTGTCGCCGCACATGTTCACGATGCTGGTCGTGATGGCGCTCGTCACGACCGCGATGACCGGGCCGCTCATCGATCTGGCGTCGCCACGGGGTACGCGCCGCGCTGGAGCCATCGCACGGCGATGAACGCACTGCCCAAAGTCACCTGCCGTGCAGACAATAGACTGCGAGCATGTCGACAGAAATGCGAGATTCGTTCAATGAAACAGACATTGCGCTGTCGGTAAGTGGCTGCGTTCTTGCGTCCATAGTTCGCGCATGTCAGTCGATCTCCTGATCGGTCGTGGCCTCGCTTGCTGCGTTCATCCGGCAGCGGCGTGGCGCGTCACCTCTGCGCGCGGCCGGGCATTTGTCGTGGCCGCTTACGCGGGCGCGGCGTACGTAACCGTCCTCGGCGTTTTGTTGCTCGCCTAAGCGGGAGCACGCAGCAGCGCTCTGACCGCAGCGATCTCGTCGCTGTTGACCGTGTGGCCCATTCCCCGATAGATCCGCTCGTCGACGATCGCCTTCATCGTTCGCAAGACAGCGGCCGATTCGCGGACGCGCTCGACGGGAACGTGCGCGTCAACGTCGCTGCATCCCAGAAACACCGGCGTGGCGTCCAGCGACCCCGGGTAGACCCGCGGCGTGCCGGGCGGACCAATTAATCCCCCGCTGAGACCGATCACCGCCGCGTATCGCCTGGGATTGCGCGCAGCGAACTCGAGGGTGAGACACGCACCCTGAGAAAAGCCCAGGATGGCCACGCGATTGGCAGGAACGCCCTGCGCGCCGAGCGTCTGCACGAGCCCGCCGACCACGCCGAGCGCGGAGGTGAGCCAGGGCTCGTTCTGTGAAAGCGGTGCCAGAAACGAGTACGGATACCACGTGCTGCCGGCCGCCTGCGGCGCCAGGTAGGCCACATCGTCTGTCGCAAATTCGTGGGCCAGCGCAAGAATGTCTTCCGCGGAGGCCCCTCTGCCGTGAATCAGGATCGCTGAGAGCCGCGCGGCCTCCGGCCTGGGGCCGAGGCGAAGCACAGGCTGACCGGCGTGTGGATCGGCAAGAGGCGTGGTCATGCGTATGAGGATACCGGAATCACGGATCGTTGCCGTGGATCGTTGGGGATCACGGGACGCGGATTCTGCCGATCACTGGAATTCACGGGACGCGGATCTCGCCGATCATCAGAAACCTACGGGACGCGGATCAGGCGGATCACACTTCTCACGGGACGCGGATCTCGCGGATCACAGAAATCTACGGGACGCGGATCTCGCGGATCACAGGAACACACGGGACTGATCCGCGGCGATCCGCGTCCCGTGAGAAAGTGTGATCCGCTTGATCCGCGTCCCGTGAGAAAGTGTGATCCGCTTGATCCGCGTCCCGTGAGAAGCGTGATCCGCTTGATCTGCGTCCCGTGAGAAGCGTGATCCGCTTGATCCGCGTCCCATGAGAAAGTGATCCGCTTGATCCGCGTCCCGTGAGAAGTGTGATCCGCTTGATCCGCGTCCCGTGAGAAGCGTGATCCGCTTGA
>Ga0184612_10000195_pt1 | contig 27170 bp, 29 predicted proteins | sample PLM3_60_coex_FD_133163 | JGI IMG/M metagenome (GOLD analysis project Ga0184612, IMG submission 133163) | Groundwater sediment microbial communities from an aquifer in East River, Colorado, USA - PLM3_60_coex | ecosystem: Environmental > Terrestrial > Soil > Riparian zone | place: USA: East... | reverse complement strand
TCGAGCTCCGGGACGGCGACCCCGGCCGGTACGGCGGCAAGGGGGTCCTGCGGGCCGTCGACAACGTCGTGAACGTGATCGGCCCGGCCGTCGAGGGCCAGGATGCTCTGGACCAGCGGGGGCTCGACGCCCGCCTGCTCGATCTCGACGGCACCGCCGACAAATCCAACCTCGGCGCCAACGCGATGCTCGGCGTCTCGCTGGCGACCGCCCACGCCGCGGCGGCGAGCCTCGGCGTGGCGCTGTACCGCTACCTCGGAGGACCGGGGGCGCACGTGCTGCCGGTGCCGCTGATGAACGTCATCAACGGGGGGGTCCACGCCGACAACGAACTCGAGCTCCAGGAGTTCATGCTGGCCCCGGTGGGGGCGGCGTCCTTCTCCGAAGCCCTTCGATGGGGTTCGGAGATCTACTACGCGCTGAAGGGCCTGCTGAAGGACAAGGGCCTGGCCACCGGGGTGGGAGACGAGGGCGGGTTCGCCCCGCAGATCGCGACCGCGTCCGAGGCCCTCGAGTTCATGGTCCGGGCCATCGAGAAGGCCGGCCTGGAGCCGGGGGACGAGGTCGCGCTGGCCATGGACCCGGCCTCCTCCGAGCTCTACCGGGACGGCACGTATCGGCTGGAGGGAGCCGACCGGAGCAGCGACGACATGATTGCGTTCTACCGCGGGCTGATGGACTCGTTCCCCGTGGTCTCGATCGAGGACGGCCTGGCCGAGGACGACTGGGACGGCTGGGCGACGCTCACGGCCGAGCTCGGCCCGAGGTGCCAGTTGGTGGGGGACGACCTGTTCGTGACCAACCCCGAGCGGCTGGAGCGCGGCCTCCGGGAGAACGTTGCGACGGCCATCCTGATCAAGGTGAACCAGATCGGCACGCTCACCGAGACCATGGACGTGATGCAGCTCGCCGCGCGGAACGGGTACGGCGTGGTCGTGTCGCACCGGTCGGGCGAGACGGAGGACACCACGATCGCCGACCTCGCGGTGGCTCTCGACGCCGGGCAGATCAAGAGCGGAGCGCCGGCGCGCGCGGAGCGAACCGCCAAGTACAACCGGCTCCTTCGGATCGAGGGGATGCTGGGCGACGCGGCACGGTACGCGGGCGGCGGCGCGATCAGGCGAGGCCCGGCATGACGGTCCGGGCCGCGGCCTCGGACCGCTCTCGGCCCCGCCTCACCGGCCGGGCCGGGTTCCTCCTCATCGTGATCACGTTGCTGGCAGTGTTCGCCACTGCTCCGTTCCGCGAGTACCTCTCGGAGCGCGGTCACATCGCGGAGCTGGAGCTCAAGACCCAGGGTCTCGAAGGGGCCAACGCCACCCTGCAAGCGGACATCGTGCGGCTCCACGACCCGCGCGAGAAGGAGCGCCTGGCCCGCGAGTGCCTCGGCATGGTGGAGGCGGGCGAGATCGCCTTCGTGACCGGGCCCCGGAACGGCGGCACCGGGCCCGCCCCCTGCTGAACCCCGGCAAGCCGTCGGGGACAGCGTCGCGATTCATGGATGACTGGTGTGCTTGACGAGACGACGGCGCAGTCGCTGCCACCGCTGTCGTGGCAATCTGGACAACCGTTACAAGCATCGCGTCGTGACTGAAGACGCTGCAGTAGCTCACGCTCGACCCCACCCGGGACTACCAGCCGCACGGCTCGCGGTGAACGTGGAACGATGTCCCGGCACACGTGTGCACGATGTCCGAAATATCACACTCGTGGGCCGGTGACGACTTTGAGCCTCCAGCCGGCGGGAATATGATGCCCGCTTAGGCTGGGAGAGCACCTGATGATCGACGAGGCGGCGCCCACCGACCGGGCGGAGGGGTTCGACCGCTCCGCCATCGGTGCCCGCCTGGATCAGGAGCGTCGCCGGGCCAGCCTCCTTGGCGACATCCGGGAGGCGATCTTCGGGGCCCAGGACGGCCTGGTGAGCACCCTGGCCGTGGTGAGCACGGTGAGCGGGGCCACCGACAGGCGCCTGGCCGTCCTTATCGCCGGCATCGCCACCGGGCTGGCCGGTATCTTCAGCATGGCCGCGGGGGAGTACCTTTCCAGCAAGAGCCACCGGCAGATCGCCCTGGCCCAGATCGCCGAGGAGCGGGAGAAGGTGGCGGGGCGGCGCCGAGAGGCCCAGGCCGAGCTGGCTTACCTCCTGGAGGAGGATGGGCTCCCCGACGACGAGGCCGGGGCGGTGGCCGAGATGGTGTCCCGCCATCCCGAGGCCCTCCTCACCGTGAAGGTGGAGAAGGAGTTCGGGATCGCCATCGAGGAGGCCCAGGGCTCCCCCCTCCAAGGGGCCGCGGTGATGGGGGTGGCCTTCGGGCTGGGGGCCCTGGCCCCCATCCTCCCCTACCTCCTGCTCCCCGTGGGCCTGGCCGTGTACCTGTCCATCTTGGCCACGGCGGGGGTGCTGTTCGGGATCGGCGTGGTGAAGGCCCGGTGGACCCATGCCCACCCGGTCGCCTCGGGGATGGAGATCCTCCTCATCGGGGCGTTCGCCGGGATCGCCGGGTACTTCTTCGGGACCGTCCTTCCCACCCTCCTCGGCGCCCCGGCGGCCGGCGGCTAGAGCTTGGCGGAGTGACCGATGCACATGGAATCGAGCGTGGTCGTCAATCGCCCGATCGACGAGGTCTGGGCGTTCGCGACGAACCCCTTCAACTTCCCTCGCGCCGGCGGGTTCCTCGGACTTCGTCAGACCTCGCCCGGTCCCATGGCCCTCGGCTCGACCCTTCAGGGCCGGGTGGTGTTTCTCGGATTCGAGAGACGGATCACGTGCACGGTCACGGAATTTGACCCGCCCCATGCCCTCGCGTTCGCGTTTTCCGTGGCGGGCATGGGAATACGGTCGTACTCCATGCGGGGGACCCTGGAAGCCACCACGGATGGGACCAGGATGTCGAGAGTGGCCGAATTCGAGCCTCGCCCGACCCTGAAGCCGCTGTGGTGGATGATCCTCCTTCTCTACCTCAGGCGCTCGTCGAAGGCCAGGGATCAGGAAATCAAGCGGCTCATCGAAGCCGAGAAACGCTCTTGAAGTTGGTTCAGGCTGATCGGTTGATGTTCAAAGAGCTTGTGGCCGACTAGGCCCCGACTCATGTGACTACCTTCCCGTTGCGGATAGTGAATCGATCGTTAGCGAGAGGCGGGCGTGGAGAGTCTGGGTGGGTGGACGTACCGAACCACTCCACCTCGTAGGGTCCGTCCGCCAATGGCGCGTCGGGGGATTCAAATGGATAGGAGAACATGACACTCGGGGGATTCCACGATTTGTTTGGCGTCCTAATGAACGCGAAAGCGTGTCCCAACTCCAATCGATAGGACTTTTGGGAAGCGAGACCAGTTGGATGCGTCACTTCGCACACGATGAATCCCGGCAGAGAGAGACTGGCAACCTTGTCGAGTTGTCGTAGAGCTAGTTCTACCTGATTGGCCCTTTCTCGATGCATGGCATTGGCTTCGGTGACGCGGTCCAGCTGAGACACCATCCAATCGCCTGGCCGCCCTGGTGGGAGCTCCTGGAACGGGGCCTGTACATCGGCCCCAATTTGGACGGTCTCAGGTCTAGCAGTCGCATCCCTCCTCCCACCCGGGTAGACAACTTCGATCCCTGATGGCCGCTCCTTGCTTCTCGGTTCTCTCTGAACAACCCCCGGTTTCGGCAAGCGAGGATGAAGGTGTTCCGGAACTGGTGTTGGTCCAGATTTCGGCGCGGCATCCTCAACTTTCCCTACACCATCCGGTCGGGGCCGATGGTCCGCCCACCACAAAAGACCGGCGAATATGATCGCCCCTACCCCTACGAGGCCGAATGCGAACCGCGCCAGTCCGAAGGCCGTGATGAGCGCCAGTGCTGCACCGCCGAGGGCAAAGAGGATCATCACGAGAAGCTTGAGCCTGCCCAGCCAACTATCCACTCGGCCGAGACCGTCCCAGGCGGCGTTGATTCGCTTGCCCATCGTGCTCTGACGAACCCTCTCAGTCTGTCCAAGCGTAACGCCGTCACGGAGGTCGCGGGCGCTCGCCGCGACGAGCTCCTGTCGTCTGGCGAGATCGATAGGCGCGTTGCTTGCATGCCGGGCTGCACCACCGCTGCTGCCGTCCGACGAGGGGCGCTCCGCACGCCTCGCGTGCCAAGGCCGACTCCCCCTGCACCGTGACGCATGTCCCGGTTTCGCGCTCGTTTGGAGGGTCGCCCTCTCTCCCTCCGCCGGGTAGTGGATCAGTTCGAATCAAGCGTTTGGATGTGGGAGCCTTATCGTTTGGATGGAAGCCTTATACAGAATCGGTCGTAGGGACAATGGAGGACCGTTACTGATCCTCAGTAAGCTGTGCGTAAGTCAGCGGATCTCATCCCCCGTCCGTGCGGACGGGGGATGTCTCCGGGCTCTTTTGGAGCCACTGGCAGGTGATAGTGCCGACCTGAGCGATCTCCGGTGCGATTGCCGTCCTCTCCGGCCTGTGGCATCTCCGCCCCTGCGGCCTCTCTCGACGGCAGCCGGGTCTTTGTCGTTGACCTCCCGCTTCTTGGCCTCACCCGAAGCGTCGTCCACGATGGACTTGGCCAATGCGTTCAGATCGGTATCAGGCGGTCGCTCCGGTGCGCTGGGTCTGGACGCCAGTCAAGGGGGGCCCTTTCGGGACCCCCTTGTGGCCTTGAGACTCAGCGGCTCAGTCCGGTACGCACATGGCGTACGCGGTGTTGCTTGGCGTCGGCCGCGAAGAACGAGGCACTCGGGGCGTCGGGTTTGTGTTGGTCGTTGGCGTGGGCGCGTCGCTCGGGTTAGAGGGGAAGCTGCCCTGCACGTTCGCCGCGTTGTTGGAGTTGCCTGTCGTCTTCGTGGATTTCGCGCCGCCGCCGATCGCGTGGCTTAGGGCCGGGCAGTTCGCGTTACAAGGACGTTATTCGCCGAAGCCACGATGACGGTAGCACCGGTTGCGCCGGTAGCACCGGCAGCACCGTTCGTAGCGTTCGTACCGTTCGTACCGTTCGTCCCGTTCGTCCCGTTCGTCCCGTTCGTCCCGTTCGTCCCGTTCGTCCCGCTGGGTCCGGTCGGGCCGGTGGCTCCTGTAGGAACAGTTACTGCTGTACGGTTGGCGTGGATGGAGCACCTTCTCCAACAGATCGAGGCCGCATCCTCCGCTAGTCTGTACTACATCGGCCTGTTCGCCGCGCTCGTTTCGCCGCTCATCGTGAGCACGCAACTTGTCGATGTCGCGGGTTCTCCGATCGCTGCCGATCCGTACGACATCGGTCCGAAGAGCTTCGTCGGCCGACAGGGCCCGGCAGGGGTGCGCCAGATCAGCTTTGCCCACGTTCCCTTCCCCCGTTACAGCTTCCTGCTCACGTGCGGCATCCTGAGCTTGCAAATCGTCCAGTTCGGCCCTCGCGTGAAGCGACGCCTGAAGCCATCGCGACGTCATGCCGGATCCTGAGGTCGAGTCTCCATCGTCCTGCCGTGCCTGAACGAGGCCGAGTCGCTCGCCGTGTGCGTCGGCAAGGCCAAGCAGGCGTTCGTGAAACTCGGCGTTGATGGCGAGGTCGTCGTCGCCGACAACGGGAGTACGGATGGGTCGCAGGACATCGCACACGGGTGCGGAGCGCGGGTCGTGGATGTCGAGGAGAAGGGGTATGGCAGCGCGCTGGCCGGCGGGATCGCAGCTGCGCGAGGCCGATACGTGATCATGGGCGATGCGGACGGCACCTACGACTTCGGAGGGATCGGCCCGTTCCTCGAAAAGCTCCGCGAGGGCTACGACCTGGTGATGGGGAACCGCTTCAAGGGCGGAATCGAACCCGGCGCGATGCCGGCTCTCCATCGCTACCTCGGCAACCCCATCCTAACCGGCCTTGGGAGGCGCTTCTTCCGTAGCCCGATCGGCGACTTCCACTGCGGCTTGAGAGGGTTCAGCAAGGAGGCCATCGAGCAGATGGACCTGCGCACGACCGGGATGGAGTTCGCGAGCGAGATGGTGGTGAAGGCGACCCTGATGGGCATGCGGGTGACCGAGGTCCCAACGACTCTAGCCACGGGACTTCGGAGCCGTGCGCCGCACCTCCGGACGTGGCGCGATGGATGGAGGCACCTACGATTCCTACTCCTGTACAGTCCTCGGTGGCTGTTTTTCTACCCAAGGGCGTTCTTGCTGATCGCTGGTCTGGGCGGGATGCTCTGGCTGTTGCCTGGGGAGCGGGTCGTGGGCAACGTCGGGTTCGATGTGCAGAGCCTCTTGTTCGCTGCCGTCGCTATCGTCGTCGGCTACCAGTCCATCGTCTTTGCCGTGTTCACGAAGGTCTTCGCAATGAGCGAAGGTTTGCTGCCAAAGGATCAGCGGATCGACCGCATGTTCCGTTACTTGACCCTCGAGGTTGGGTTGGCCGCGGGATTGGGGCTCTTCTTGGTCGGCATGCTGGGCTCCATCGTCGCCGTACTGCGTTGGAGCTCCGCTTCCTTCGGGCCCTTGGACTCCTCTGTGACTCTTCGCATCATCATCCCTTCAGTGACGGCGCTGATCCTTGGCATCGAGACCGTGCTCGCGAGTTTCTTCCTCTCGATCCTCGGGTTGAAGCGCCGCTGACGACCCGCAGGAGTCTCCGAGATCCCTCTCCCCTCGCGACTACTCACCCCCGCCGAGTCGAGTGGGAAGGCGCTACTAGGTCGAAGGTTTGCCCTTTCAGGATGACACATTCGCCGTTGCGATCCTCGCGCGCTTCTTCCTGTTGCCGTCGAATGGGCTGATTCGGATGTGGAACTAGCTGTTCAGACACTAGCCGAGGTTTTGCCACGGACGCCAGCGGCGGATTGGAGCTCCGCCGGACGTTGTTCGGGGTCCGGTTGCCCAAGACGGCCCACTTCGAAGGCGTCCAGAAGACTCGCGTCTGGGGGGATTAGTCCGGGCGGCGGGCGGCGGGCGAACACCCCTACAGGCTCGGGCAGCTTCGTCCCGACCGATGCGGTCATGTTCGTCGACGTCCTCACCACCCCGAGGAGCCGCTCACACTGCTCAGAGTGGGGCTCCGCGTGGCTAGGCAGGTCGTGGTAGTCAAGGACCATCGCGCCGAGAAGGCTTCCTCGCCGGATCCACGTTGCGTTTCATGGACTGGGTAGGGAACGCCCGACACGGCGTAGCACTGCCACACAACTATTGGTCGGACGCTGAATGGGACCGGTCGCTCAGCAGTCTCGGAGCTCGGGTGACACATCGGAACGAGCACATACATTGAGCTGTATCCGGTACCGGCGAACTTGTCTTCGAGGGCTCGCTGCATGTGATCCTTGTCTCGATCCCTCCGGAATCGGGAACCCTCGACCCCTCGACGCGAAGATGAGCTCGTGAAGAAGCGGAGCGGGCATTGCACGGACGGTCGACTGCCTCCTACGCCGGAAGACGGCCCTGGATGCCGGCCTCGGTGACGAGGATCGTTGCGGGAGGGCACAGCGAGACGCTGCTCCGGTTCACTATCGAGTACTCGGACATCGTTGGCCCGGTCATGAGGATGCCGATCGGGAGCATGTCTACGACGCAATAGGTTTCCCCCGGCGAGAACAAGGGCCACCACTGGGAGGCCCCCCATGCGTCTGCTGCATCCTGATAGTCGACCTTCTGGATCTGATAGTGCGTCCAGTTCTCGGACACCATATAGGAGAACAGCGCCAGTACGAGAACGAGAAACCTAAGCTCGACCCGCGGAAGCTTGACCCGGACGCCCGGATACAGCATGCCGATCGTTGCCGCCCAGGTCAGCGGGATGTACATGAAATAGCGGAGCTCGTTTGACTGCGGGATGAATGCCGTGAAGCCCAGGACAGCGGCCACCCAGATGCTCACGACTATCCCTGCTCTGCCCGCGCTGACGATCAGCATCGTTACCATCGCAACGAGGTAGATCACGGTTCCGATCCCCCAGAAGCCTCCCATCCGAAACCCGTCAACGGTATTCCCTTGGTCGATGATCCATCTCGGACGGTAGGGGTAGGAGGTCGGTTGATGGATCTCGAACAGCGAGAGGACGAAGAGCTCTGCCTGTGGCGCGCCCTTCAAGCTTGCTGGCCGCTGCTCGTTGACGCCGTAGGCCACAGGATCTTCTGTGTACGGGAACAAGCCGCCAACGACGGGGACCTTTTCGGGCCAGAAGGGGTTGCCATAGAGAGCGAAGTTCTTGGCGTAGGGGATCGAGGCCAGGGCGGCGAAGGCGAGGAGGAGCACGACAACTTGGCGGCGCCCGAATCTGCGCGCGAACGCCGGCCTCAGACTGGCGGCGGCGAACAGGACGAAGATGAGCGCGGCGATCGGCACCAGTTGGTACTTGGACCACGCGGTTCCGGCTAGGCCCGCGAGTCCACCGACGAGGACGGCACGCGATGAGTCGGCGGGGAACAGGTAGATATAGATGCACGAGGCCGCACCGATCGCGAGCCAGGCATTGGAGAATAGGTCGACGTAACTGACCGTGGTGTGGATGAGTACCATCGGAGCCGTCAACGAGATCAACGCGACAAGCCAGAACCGAGCGTGCAGCACGATATGGCAATAGACCAGGAACACGCTGAGCGCAACGAAGTTCACGACCCCGGTCGCGTTCACGGAGCCGGTGAGGCGCCACAGAACGCCTTGCACCAGCTCTGGCAAGAGAGGGAACCCCTCGAAGCGCGGCTTTATCGTGTCGATCATGTCGTACGGAATATGAAGCCCGCCGCGTAGAGCCGCGAACGGGATGTGGTACCAGAATGCGTCCCAGCGGAGGTTCAGGTCGACCGCAGACCTGATGCCCAGGTCGATCAGGGCAACCACCGCAACGGCGGCGGCACCGAACGAGAGGACGGTCGTTGGTGTCAGCTGCCGTGCCAGGCCCATGACGCGCCCCGGGTCCAACGGGATGCTAGTCCTGCTCATTCGGGCCATCTTCCCACCACCCAGGCCGTACTCGGGATTCAGATGGTGGCCGGTCCCCAATCGGATCGCTACGGCTGGCCGACCTGACGTCGGACGGCGTTGCCGAGTGGCCCCACACGAAACGAACGCGTCCTTGCCCCGACCACCGCCGTGATCGCCCTCATCACGCTGGGCCAGGTCTGCCGCTGCGCCCTCCGGCGGGGATGCTCGATGACAGCCCCGTCGCCCGGCTCGAGTCGTGCGAGAAGCCTCGCTGGAAGCCCGGCCGGGTCGGCATCCTCGAGGGCGACGACCTCGCCCGGGTGCTCGCCACTCGGGCTACGACCCCGGGGACTCGTCCTCCTCCCGGGGGACTCATCCTCCCATTCGTAGCTCTCGCTCTTCGACTGCTGTTGGCTCCGGCCACCGGCAAGCACAACCACCTCGGCGAATACTTCCGGCCGAAGTCGATCCGTCTGGGGGGGCTCGAGCCAGTCCCACTCTTTGACGGCGACGTCGGGGATCCGCCAAGCTAGCTCCTCTTCCTCTGGCCGCTGGGGATGATCGCTGAGGCTGGGCCAAGCGCAACCGTCGACCCTACTCCTCAAGATGCCGTCGATCCTGGCGGATTTCAGGCTGGACCGTTAACGTCGTCCGCATACTCGTCTCCGACGCGCCCGGCGCGAACCCGATCATCCTCATCGCCACCCAGCAGACGATGACGTACGACGTCTGGCTGACGGAACGGACGTCCCTCCTCGGCTTCACACGGAGGGACGTGGGTGAGTTCGGTTTCATCCGCGTCGTGGTGTTCGAACAGTAGGGAGGCCGCGCGATGGGACCTGAAGACGGCAGTGAGCCGGTGCGGAGTAACCAGGAACCGCACCACACCCTCGGTCTGGAGGTCATGTCGGACGCCGTTCGCTACCGCCGATACCTCCTCGAGCTCCTGGAGCCTCACTGTGGCCGGACGGTCCTGGAGGTCGGATCCGGGCTGGGTGACCTCGCCGCCGAACTCAGCGGCTACGAGCGTCTCATCGTCACGGACGTCGACCCCGCCTGTCTCCACGAGCTCTCCGCTCGCTTCAGGGGCCGGCCGGATGTCGAGGTGAGGCCATTCGACCTGCGCGAGAACGATGCGCGGATCCCGTCGGTGGACACCGTCCTGGCCGTCAACGTCCTGGAGCACATCGTCGACGACGCCGGAGCCCTGCGCCGCATGGCCGAGGTGGTCGTTCCACGAGGCAACATCGTCCTCTTCGTCCCGGCCTACCCCAGCTTGTACGGGCCTCACGACCGAGCGGCCGGCCACGTGAGGCGCTATGTGCCGAGGACCCTGCGGGCGGCGGTCGTGGACGCGGGTTTGCGGGTCGAGGTGCTCCGGCCGGTGAACTTCCTCGGTGGGGTCGCCTGGTGGGTGGCGGTGCGCGTGGGAGGGTGCTCCAGTCCCAGGAGCAGCCTGGTCGGACTGTACGACCGGCTCGTCGTCCCGCTGGTTCGGCTCATGGAGGCGCGATGGCGGCCCCCGTTCGGTCAGTCGATCTTGTGCGTCGCCCGAGTGCAGGAGTCGTCGGACACCGACGCATCAGGCTCATCGGATCGGTGACGCTGGATGCCCAACAGGCTGAGGAAGAAGCTCGCCAGGACGATCTGCGCCCCGAGGAGCAGCGCCGTGAGTGACGGGATGACGATCCTGAAGGCTCTCGACGCGTCGAGTGCTCCGAAGGACACCACGCTCCAACGCACGAACGCGTAGATCGATCCCGCCGCACCCGCGAGCATCAGCAACAACCCCACACCGAGCCCCACTTCGAGCGTGACGTACTTGAACAGCCGTTCGAAGCGTGCCCCAACCGGTAGGAGTCCCTCGTTCCAGGCGAAGACCTTGCTGAGGACGGAGAACAAGACGGCCTGGAATCCGATGGCGATCGTCATACAAGCGAAGAGGAGCGTTTGGACATCGAACGTTACGTTGCTAACGACACGCGGCCCGGGAAGCAGCCACAAGGTGGCCGCCATCCCCAGAGTCATGAGGGACAGACCGGGATAGAGGAAGAGCCACCTGGGGCTATAGATCAGCAGGAACCGCAGATGTCTCCACCCGTCGCGCCAAGGCCGGAGGTTCGATGGGCGTCCCTCATCGCCCCGCGAGAGCGTGGTGGGTACCTCGGTGACCCGTAAGCGCGCGAGCGTCGCCCTGACCACCATCTCGCTGGCGAACTCCATCCCGTGTGTCTGAAGATCGAGCGCGAGGATCGCGTCCCTTCGGAACCCTCGGAGTCCGCAGTGGAAGTCCGCGATCGGACTGCGGAAGAACAATCGGCCGAGACCCGTCAGCACCGGATTCCCGATCCAGCGATTCAGCCACGGCATCGCTCCGTCGGCGATGCCGCCGGCGAACCGATTCCCCATGACCAGGTCATAGCCCGCTCGCAGCTTCTCCAGGAAGGGACCGATGGCTTCGAAGTCGTAGGTCGCATCGGCGTCGCCCATGATGACGAACTCGCCCCGCGCCGCCCTGATGCCTCCGAGGAGCGCCGATCCGTAGCCCTTCGCGGATACCGGCACGACTCGCGCCCCAAGCCGCTCCGCGATCTCGATCGATCGGTCGGAGCTGCCGTTGTCGGCAACGATCACCTCTCCCTCGAGAGAAAGCGCCCGGAACGCCGCCCGAGCCGCGCGGATGCACTCGCCCAGGGTGGGGGCTTCGTTCAGACAGGGGAGCACGATCGATAGCTCGATCGAGGTCGCGTAGGCTTTCCTATCGGAGGCGATCGTGCCTCTGAGGTTGCGCTGGATGACCGACATCGCTCTTCCCTTATCGGCCACCTCTAGCCGAAATCTGAGCTGGGATCCGAGGAGCGTCACGTGACCGCTTTGCGTGGTGACGGCGTGCGGCGCCCGCCAGCAGGTTCTCCGCCCTTCGGAGGTTGAAGACCCCGCCCTCGAGCGCGACCTCCACCGAGAGGCGCTCCTCGGAGAACACTCGATCTTCGAGACGACGCAGGGTGTGAATAGGCGAATCGAGGCGGAGGCCCTCACACTGGAACAGGCCCGCGCCTCTCTGATGGTTGATTCTTTGGGGACCATTCGCGTGATCCAACCAGCTATTGATTCAGGAGGCGCCAGCCTCCCAGTGCTGATCGAAGAGGTGGTGAGAGACCGACTCGCCCATGCTTTCCGACTCACGGCCTGGATTCTGGACCGCATCGACCCGGTAAGGAGGCTCTCGCATGTAGCCCCAACGGTTGCGCTCCTGTCGGCTTCATATGTTGGGTGGCGCACCCGAGAAGAGCACGCCAGGAACCCCCACTCGATCCAGATGCCGACAAATGTCGGAGATCGGATCGTGGTTGGACTCACGCCTCCCGTACGGCCGCGGGCGGCTCTTACGTACGAGGTAGCTAGACTCATCGACGACTTTCTCGCGTTAATTCGGAGGATCTATCTGGGGTGACGATGGCACCTGAAGAGATCGAAATATACCGAAACCGATGGCGCCGGACGCGCGCACGACTTCAGCTTGCAGATCCACTCTCAGACGCCTTTGGCACTGGTGGCCTTGCTCGCCACGCTCCCGAGGTCCACGTTCGCTTGCTCATACTCCCCGCCGATCCGGAGGCGACGGTAGTGGAGCTCGACGAGGGGCTGTGGGACTGGTGGATGCAGGACCGTCCCAACCCGTTCGAGGGTGCCTCACCGACGAAGTGGGGAGGAGACGCCCTGCCTGAGGCATCAGCGGCGGTGAGATTCAACCGGTGGACGGGCGACCGCTGGAACTGGGACGGCTATCTTGCTCTGCTGCGCAGCGGTGGGCTGGAGTTCGGGCTCGGGACGGTCGGCAGTCGTATATGGGGGAGACGTGACGAGGGGGCCCAATGGCGAGTGTTCTTCCTCACCACGATCGTCGGACGAATCTGGGTTGCCCTTGCGCTCTTTGGGGAGATCCGCGATCGGTACGCACTCCAGGGGAGTTCACAGGCCACGTTGGCGTTGCGGGAATCGTCTCTGGCCATGTTGGCAAATGTGGCAGCGGGGTGGCGAGAACCTGACGAAGTGTTCCCCCTCGAGGAAGTCAAGCGGTGCCCCGATCCAGGTGTGCTGATTGTCCGCGAGGTACTGGATTGGCCGGACGCTGACGGTGTAAGAGCCCTCGCGTTCGCTATCGGGGCCAATATCGAGGATGCCTTCGGTTTCCGCGAGCGCCGATTCCTAGCCCGGACTGAGCCAGGCGCTGGGGCGTTCGATGCAAGCCGGTATCGATCCGAGCCCTAAGAGGAGGCGCAGCGGCAAATCACTCACGAGCTCGACCGCGTAAGAGGCGTCGCTGCTCTCCCAGCTTGAGGCCCGGGCCAATCGGGCCGAGGTCGCGGCGTTTCGCTTTATGCCAAGACCCGGGATGGCCCGGCGGGCGGGTCGGCCCACGCCGCAGGTTCCCCAGCTCGGAGAGGGGCCCGAGTTCGGGGGGTTCCCCCAGCCGGGGGGAGAGGGTCCGTCGGGCGTCGGTGGGGATGGAGTCTTTGGCCGCGCGGAAATGCCCAAACCAGATGTCTCGGCCAGGCCGCCCCCAGACCGGATCGTCAAGCCTTGCTCCCGGGGAAAGCTGAGAGCAGGCGTTCGCCGGAACCCATCGTCACGATCCGCAAGAGCGCGGCTGGCGAGGATCTCACCTCTCGGCGTACTGTCCCGTCATGACGTTTCCCGATGACTATTGGTCTTCGTACGAACATCAGGTAAGCAGCCTAGAAGATTTCCTTGAAGCCGCACGGACTATCTCGGCGTATCAAGCGGCGACGAAAACTAGATTCATATGGCGCGGGGTGAAGAATGCTGGCTGGGGACTTCACTCGAGGCTCTTCCGCGCGTATCGCGACGCGAAAGGCGGAGCGACGCCGAATGAGCGGCAACTGCGTGCGTTTGAGGAAGGAGTAATCGAGGAAGCGCGGGAGTGGAGCTTGGATTGGCACACGACGGGTGGTCGGCTCTCGGCCCTAGAGCTGCTCGCCGCGTTGCAGCATTACGGAGTGCCGACCAGACTCCTCGACTTCAGCTTTGGTCCGCTAGTAGCGCTCTGGTTCGCCGTTGAGGAAGACGGGACCGATGAGGGCCGCATTTTCGCAATCGACATCTCGACTCGTTCGATAGCCCGTGAACAGGCATCTCAGTCCGAACCCTGGTGGCTAGCGCTGCCGCCGCGTACCGACACGCTGTGGACGACTCAGTCATGGGCGTGGAGACCTCCGCCCATTGAGCCCCGAATCGCCCGGCAAGAGGCGTGCTTCCTGATGGGCGGCGTGCCGTCGACACAACCACGGCGCAACTATCGAGTCGGAAAGCGATGGGACCCGCTCCACGCGAAGGACGTCCGAGAGTGCATGTCCATTCCATTCCAACTAATCACCTACGATTGGGCCGTTGCTGCGAGTAAACGACGCAGACCCCCTGGAAGGCCGCCTGAAGCTGTCTACGCCTTCTCACTGAAGGTCGTCAACAAGGCTCAACTCCAGTCAGATCTCTCACGGACGCTTGGCTTCTCGCATCGCTCGCTTTTCCCAGACCTACCCGGACTGAATCGTTATGGGCGGTCCTGGCGGTAGTCATCTTCGTCGGGCATCGAGTTGCGAGAGATCCCAACGATCTTCGCGACCCTGAGTTGTACGGAAAATGGGTCACTTATAGAAGGCTAGGCCAAGAGGGAATGCCTACGGCCCCAGACCTCCCCTAACCGGGCTGGAACCTACTCGCGTTCGTTCAGCTCCCCGAGAAAGTTCGACAACTTGGTATCGAAGGACATCGTCTACCTCCAAGTCCATGAGAGCTTCGGCCATCTTCCGCCCTTCTTGGCGCTCGAAGAATCAATAGTCCCTGGGGTTCTGGGCTTCGCTGCTTCGGAGCCGAACATTGCCCCTCGGCGCAGACGGGGCCATGCTCTGGCCCTGAGGCAAGGGAGGGGAAGGACGGTGCCGCGCGGGTACCGCACGATCAAGATCGAACTACCCAAGAGGGGAGAGATCGCCGCCGTCTACACGAGCGCTCGGGTAGCGGATGCGCTCCGAGAGATCACCGAAGACGCAAACTTGTACCACGGCGTTCGCCTCGTTCAGGTGATGGAGGCCGTGTACCTGCAAGGCAGGAAAGACGGCGCTCGTGAGGCTTTTCGAAGGGATGGAAGGGGGTTTGGCCGCCGTCAAGAGCCTGGTTCCGCACGGGCGACCTGGCCGTCCCAAAAGGGCTGCGGCTCGCAAGCCGGCTCGTCGCAAGGCAACGCGGAAGGCGGCGCCCCGGAAGGCGGCTCGTCGGAGGTAGCTGCCGAGGGCGGCGTTTCCTCGGACGGGGTAGTGGGGTTGGCCGTGGGGGGCCCGGAGGGGACCTGCGGCGTTTCCTCTCTCTTATCTGTCTTCTCCGGGGGTGCTTGACGCTGCAATGGAGGGGGTGGGATAGTGGCCGTTCGCCCGGCGCCTGGGGTGTGGAAAACGGCCCCCTGGGCTGTGGAAAGGAGCCAAGATCGCTGATCTAGAGGTTGGCGCGGTCGTCGAAGGGACCGTGTCTCGAATCACCCCCTACGGGGCCTTCCTGACCCTGGAAGGGGGCAAGGTCGGGCTCGTGCACATCTCCGAGATCGACCGGAACTACGTCAAGGACGTCCACGAGCACCTCCGGGAGAGCGACGTCGTCCAGGCGAAGGTCATCGCCATCAAGGAGGACGGCAAGATCGATCTCTCCATCAAGGCCCTCCAGGACCCCGCCCCCCCTCGCCCCCGCAGGGGAAGCGACCCCGGGTTCGAGTCCATGCTCAAGAAGTTCATGCGTCAGAGCGAGGAGCGCCAGGTCGACTTCAAACGCTCCGTCGAGCACAAGCGCAAGTAGCGCCCCCCGTGGGCGAGCTCCGGGGAAGCGACCTCTCCATCGTCGGCGAGCAGCTCGGCCGCGAGCCCACAGTCCCGTTCACCGTGGTCGCCCGGTGCCCTGGCGGGCACCCCCTGGTGATCCGAAATGCGCCCATCGACAAGGAGGGCCACCCGTTCCCCACGCTGTTCTGGCTGACCTGCCCCGTCGCGGTGAAGGCCGCCGCTCGCCTGGAGTCCGATGGCTGGGTCGGCCGTTGGAACGCCCGGGCCGAAAAGGACGAGGCCCTCGCGACTGCGCTGGCCGCCGCTCACGAGGAGTACGCGCGGGAGCGCTCGCGCCGGTTCCCGCAGGCCCTCGCGTGGGGCGGCGTGGGGGGAGCCGCGCGCGGCGTGAAGTGTCTGCACGCCCACTACGCGAACCATGTGGCCGGCGGCCGGGACCCCATCGGGGCCTGGGTGGCGCAGGAGATCGAGCCGGTCCATCCGGAGGAGAAGCCCGGCCGGGTGGGGGTCGTGGACCTCGGAACCAACTCGATCCGGTTGCTCGTGGCCTCGGCCGGCCCCGGCGAGAACCAGGGCCTGGAGGAGTTCGCCCGGGACATGGTCATCACCCGGATCGGCCAGGGCGTGGACCGGACGGGTCGGATCGACCCGGAGGCGCTGGCGCGGACGGTCGACGTCCTGGCACGGTACTGCCGCCGGGCCCGGGCCCTGCACGCTGAGCGGATCCGCGTCTCGGCCACCGCGGCCGTCCGGGAGGCCTCCAACCGCGACGACCTCGAGGCCGCGGTTCGAGCGAATGCCGGCTCGGAGCTCGAGGTCATCACCGGGGAGCGGGAGGCGGCCCTCTCGTTCCTGGGGGCCACCCACGGGCTCGATGCGCCGGCTCCGTTCCTCGTGCTGGATATCGGGGGCGGGTCCACGGAGTTTGCCGTGGGGACGGAGCGGCCGGAGGACTCCATCTCGACGCCGATGGGAAGCGTGCGGCTGACCGAGCGGCTGGTCCGGACCGACCCGCCGTCGGAGGAGGAGCTCGCCGCTGTCGAGAAGGCCGCCCACGACATCCTGGACGAGGTGGAACGGTCCGTACCGGTTCGGACGGCACGGACGCTGGTGACGGTAGCGGGCACGCCCACGACCATCCAGGCCATCGCGCTCGGGCTGCCCTTCTACGACCCTGAGGCCATCCACCGTTCGTGGCTCTCGGTGGCGGAGGCCGAGCGAGTAGTCCTTGAGGAGCTGGCGAGGATGACGACCGACGAGCGGTCGGCCATCCCGGTCATGGCACCGGGCCGGGCCGATGTCATCGTGGCCGGCGCCGTGATCCTGGTGGAGGTGATGCGCCGGTTCGGGTTCGATCGGGCGCTCGTGTCCGAGACCGATATCCTGGACGGTCTGGCGCTGGAACTGCTGGCGACCCTGTAACCTCTGTCGCCGTGCCCAGGAAGACCCACCACCGCCAGCTCGCCAGGCTCGCCGTCCGCAGGCAGGCCGAGCGCCGGCGGCGTCAGCGAAGCCGAGTTACCGTGATCGCCGTGGCCCTCGTGGTGGCCCTGATCGGGGGCGTCGTGGCCTTCGCGGCGTTCGCCGGGAGAAAGACGCCGGCGGCGTCGGGAACGCCGACTCCGTCGGCGTCCCCGACGCCCCAGCCGGTGGCCTGCGGGGCAACGGCGCCGGCCGACGCCAACAAGCAGCCGCAGCAGTTCGCCAAGCCGCCGCCGATGACGACCGATCCGAAGCGCACCTACACAGCGACGCTGGACACGTCCTGCGGCAAGATCGTCGTTCGATTGCTTGCCGACACGGCGCCCAAGACCGTGAACAGCTTCGCGTTCCTGGCGGGGAAGGGGTTCTTCGACGGGACGCACTTCCACCGCATCGACACCAGCATCGACATCATCCAAGGGGGCGACCCCACGGGTACCGGTGGGGGGAGCCCCGGGTACACCATCCCCGATGAGCTGAGCGGCAAGGAAAGCTACGGCCCGGGCGTCGTGGCCATGGCCAATGCCGGAGCGGACACGGGCGGCAGCCAGTTCTTCATCGTGTACGGCCCGAAAGGACGCGCGCTCGACAATGCGCCGAACTACACGATCTTCGGACGGATCGTGAAGGGGCTCGACGTGGCCAAGAAGATCGCCACGATCCCCGTGCAGGACCCCACTGCCGGCCTGGCCGGACAGCAGCCGTCGGAGACCGTGTACATCGACAAGGTCACCGTCACGGTCTCGGGCTAGCGGGCGGCAAGGATCAGCAAGCGCTCCCGATGAGACGGACGTATAAGAGGACGAGGGATGGTCCGCCCCGCGCCGGAGCGATGCGTTCCGTGGTGTGTGCGGCCTTCGCCTGCGCCGTCCTGTTGGTGGGCTGCGCCTCGAGTGCCGACAATCGGTCATCGGGCGGCTCACCGGGATTCAACGCGGGCGGTCCCATGGATGTCACCCCTCATCCACCAAGGCGGCAGGGGAGCAGATCCGTGTTCCTGACGTCAAGGGCGAGGACTGGGAAGACGCCGCGCACGCCGTCCTCGATGCGGGGTTCGAGTTCGGGAACGTGGTCGCGGTCGAGGACCGCCATCCCAGGTGGTCGGTGATCTCCCAGTCGCCGCGGGGTGGTTCGCTCCTCGAGCAGGGCGAGGGCGTCTCGCTGACCCTGTCGATGGGGCCGCATCCGCCCGAGACGGTTGACCAATTGGCGTGCCGGCCCGAAGAGGACGAGCTCGACGAGCCGTACTGCATCGGCAAGCTCATCAAGTACTGATTCCCGTCCGAGCCCGGTGAGACTGTCGACCCGTCGGCGCGCGCCTACAATCGCCTACGCCCGGGTGCCGGAATGTAGACGGAGGTGCCTTAAAAGCACCGGCCCGAAAGGGCGTGTGGGTTCGAGTCCCACCCCGGGCACTGTCGAGACTCCAGACGCCCTTCGGCCGGCTCATCCTCGGCTTCCGGCAGCACGAGCCGAAGCTCCAGGCGCTCCTCCTCAGGGAGCCACGTCACCGAGCGGATCGTTCGCCTGAAGATCTTCCGCTGGTCCTCTGGATCGCCATGTCTCAGCACCGCTCGGAGATCGCCGGCGTGCTCCCGCAGCCCCCGGATCGCCGCCAGAGACCGGACAGCCTCGCTCGGACGCTCCGCGCCTCGAAGCTGGTCCCGGATGTCGCCTTCCTCCAGTTGGAGTTCCTCCACGACCTCCCTGACCAGAACCGGGTCGATGCCGGCGGCGATGCTGCGCAACTGCGCATGCTGCTCGGACTTGACGCTGGCCAAACGCGCCTCGAGCCGTGTCCGAGTCCGGAGGGTCTCTTTGTGACGACCCCGCAGGAGGTTAGGGTAGGGCCATGCCTGAGGTGAGTTGGACGAAGGCTGAGGCGCTCGCGGCGCTCGAGGACGAATACCGCAAGACCCTTCTTGCTTTCCAGGAGTATGCCGACGAGGACTTCGAAGCACGACGGAGCGAGGGCGCTATGAGTCCTAAAGACATCCTCGCGCACCTGGCTTGGTGGAATTGGGAGGTCCCATCGGGCCTCGAGCGGATCAGGCGGGACGAGATGCCGTTCTGGGTCCACATGGATCTGGACGAGCTCAACGCCGGGACCTCCGAGGAGCGCAGAGACTGGCCGTTGCACAAGGTGATGGACGACCTCCGACGATCCCACGCGGTGCTCGTCTCGGCCCTCGAGCAGTTGACCGATCAGGAGTTCAGCCGCTCGACGACACACAAGTACCGCGAGGGGACGCTTGACGGTATCGTCTGGTTCGCTTTCATCTATATCGAGCACTACGAGGAACACCGCACGCAACTCGGTAGCGGTTGAAGGTCACGCGGAACTACTGGATATCGGGTTGTCCCTTTCATGCGTCGACCACTCGATAGAGACGCCAGCGGTCGGGGACGCCCTGAAGCTCGCGCGCGCCAGCATCCTCAAACGTGAGACCCGATCCCGCGGTGAGGTCCTTCACCGTGGATGAGACGAGCACCTGGGAGGGTCCCGCGAGCGCCGCCACGCGTGCACCAATGTGCACGGCGATGCCGAGGACGGCGTCGCCCAGGAGCTCGACCTCGCCGGTGTGACAGCCCGCGCGCACCTCGATCCCCAGCTCGCGCACCGAGCGCCCGATCGCCTGCGCACATCGAACGGCTCGAGCCGGTCCGTCGAACGTCGCCAGGAACCCGTCACCCGCCGTATCGATCTCGCGGCCGTGGAACCGTCGCAGTTGCGCGCGGACGCGTTCGCGGTGGCCTTCGAGTAACTGGCCCCAGCGGTAGTCGCCCAGCTCGGCCGCCTTCTCGGTCGAGCCTACGATGTCGGTGAACAGGAGCGTGGCGAGCCCACGATCGATCGGCGGCGGTGTTCGCTCCGCACCGATGAAGCGCCGAATCTCCTCGGCGATCGCTTCCTGCCCCTCCCACTCCATGCCCTGCTGCTTACCGGGGAACGAGCGCACCCGCGACCCCGGGATCAGCCCGCCGATGTACCTCGTCTCGTCGACCTGCCCCGGCAAGTCACGACACATGAGCAACGTGGGGACACGGATCGACGGCAGGATGCCGCGGACATCGGTCTCGTACCAGATGCGCTCGAGTTCCTCGGCGACGTCGGGCGTCGCCCAATGCCGACCAGTACGTGCCACCCAGGTAAGTTCTCCCTCCAAGCTGGACGTCGGAGCGAAGTCACCACCCAGCAGGGTTGCGTTCAGCTCGGCCCAATTCCGCCCATAGGCCTCCGTTCCCCAGGTTTCGCGGACCACGAGCATCTCGCGCTCGACCTCGTCGTGAGGGGACCCCCATGGATAGTCGTCCGCCGCCAAGGATCGCCCTATCGGGCCCCACCATATGAGAGAGTGCGTTCGCTCCGGATGCACGCTGGCGAACAGCGCGTTCGGTGCCCCGCCCTCCCCGAGCCCAACAGGACCGTTCGTTGCGAGCCGACCGCGTCGAGCACCGCGAGCAGGTCTCCGACACGCGTCTCGAGATTGGGGGACTGCACGTTCCGACTCGAAAGTCCTGTCGCGCGACGGTCGTGCAGGATGAGCCGGGAGAACGATGCGAACTCGTCGTAGGCCGCCGCGATGTAAGGGTTCTCCCACATGAGCTCCAGGCCGCCGAGCCACGCATGCTGGAGCGAGATGTCGACGGGGCCTTCACCAACTACCTGGTACGCGATGTAGGCGCCATCAGAGGTCTTCACATAACGAGGCTGGGGGATCTTCACCGATACATCTTCGACGGCCGCTTCGGTGCACGCAAGACTGTGGGAGACGAGGCCACGGCGGTCCACCAGAGAACTGCCTCTCGAGTCAGTTCACTCCCGACCTAGCGGCAACGAGCTTCCCGGGTTATCGGTAGACGTGGGGATCACGGCCGTTAGTATAGAGAGAGCTGCGACTTTGCCTTGCGCTTCCTTCGGAGACCCCGAAGGAGCGATACGCGGTTCACACACCGTCCCGCGAGGTCTCGGTCGGACTCTTGTGTGAACCGATCAGGGAGGGATCCTGCACACGCGTCGCGGCCGTCGCAGCGGCATCTACAACCGCCGGCTTCATGGCACCTCAACCACTAGCTCAAAGGGCGCACTCGCAGATGAGGATTCTGTCGGCGTCCGGCTCCGGGCACTATCTATCTAGGACGCGTCCACCGAATCCCTCGGGCGTGGCCAGGTCATCGCGTGCCGCGAGCCTGAACGGCACATCTGGGTGAGGCAGGACCAAGGTGACCTCGATGTTTCGGTCGTCCTTTGAGGTACGTCAGTTCCTTGACCTAGCGACTGAGGATCCGCCGCCGCAACTCGTCGGGGCCACTGAGTAGCCCAACCTCATGAGAAGCAGTCAGTGCGAAGCGGGAGCGGATCAGGCTTGTGCGGTCGCTTCGTGAAATCGAAGTCGTAGGAGAAATCGGTCGCATCGCGGTCGCGGTCTGTCAACTGCGTGAGTCCCCAGTTGCTCTCGATGAACCTGAGGACGCTCGAGAACTCGCCGACCTGATGGTCGATGACGCCATTTCTTGCATACGGCGAGATGACGAGCAACGGCACGCGGATCCCCAGCCCAAAGCCGTCGACCTGTGGCGGGGGCACGTGATCGTAGAAGCCACCGTAGTCGTCCCACGTGACGAAGATCGCTGTGTTCTTCCACATGGGGCTGCGCATGATCGCATCGATCACCTGCGTCGACCAGTTCTCCCCCAGACAGAAGTTGTACTGCGGGTGCTCGGACACTTCGTACCGTGGGGTGATCCACGTGACGGGAGGTAGCCGGTCGGCCCGGATGTCGCCGATGACGTCGTCCACCGGGAGCACGCGGCGGGGCCATTGCTTCGTCTCCCGGATGTGGCGGATGGCCGAGTACGCAGACCAGATGTAGCCGAGCTGGTCCGGCTGGGCCGCGTAGTAGGCCCAGTCGATCCCCGCCCTCGTGAGGAGGTCTCCTTCGGTGAGGAAGTCGAAGCACGGCTGGACTTGTTTCTCGTGACCTTCCGAGTCAACGATCGTGACTGTCTGCCCGATCGGCGCGTCGCAGCCGAAGGTGTTGCTCGAGCGGAACGGCCCGGTGCGCCTGGGGTTGTCGTGAGCGCCTCCGGACTGCGCGGCGATCGTGTAGAGATGGTTCGGGAACGAGGGCCCCTGGGCCGAGGAGAAGAAGTTGTCAGCGAGCACGAACTCGCGGGCCCAATGCCAGTAGTTGGGAAGCTGCGATCGGTGGAGTTGTGTGTAGGACCATCGGTCCGAGACCGCCCCCTGGTTGAACCCATCCATCCTCGCGTGGTCCCACGCCTTGCGCGAGCACAGGTAGCAATGCGGGATGTCCTCGGAGCCGATGCTGTTGTCGGTCCCTCGCGTGAGCGGCCGCCGCAGGCCTCGGTCGTAGCCAAACGAAACGCCGTCCGCGCTTGGGAACGTCCCGAACAGGTTGTCGAACGTGCGGTTCTCCTTGATCAGAAAGACGACGTGCTTGATCGGCCACCGCGTCGTATCGTGCTCATCTGCGCTTTCGGCCGGCACCGGAGACTGGGTGGCCGGAGCGGCGCTCGTCTGTACGGGAGTCCCCGAAGGCGACGCGTGCCGCGCTGCCGAGGGCGCGGAGCCACATGCCGTGGCGACCAGCGCGAGTACGATCGCTCCGGCAAGCAGGCGCCGGCGCACCCTCTCTGCCGCCCGGGACATGGAGCGCGCGCACACCATCACATTGCAGACTCGGTCACTCCCAGCGACGTTCCCTGGAGTGTCTCCGATCGGCGCGGGGGAGCCTGAGGCAGGCGGATCGGCCGGGCGAACCGCCGGGCCGTCGGGGCTGTATATCGTGACCTCTCGATCTGCGCCTTGCCCGTTCCGCTCCTCCGTTCGATACTGGTCGAGGATGCGACTGTTGCGCTGACCCTGAACGTCCCGCTCACCCCATCAGGGGGTTCGGTCGGCTGGCCTCTCCGGCCACCGGCCATTTGATCGTGCCGTTCGTCGACGCCGAGCCGACCGTGGACCCGCGACCGCACGCGCGCCGCCTCTCTTCGGGGGCTTCGGCCCCCACTTACGTACGCGTACCGATGAGAGGAGGATCCAATGTCGAACGAGAACGCGGAATTGATCAGCAGGGCGTACGAGGCGTACTCCCGGGGCGACGTCGCGACGATGCTCCAGTTCGTCGATTCGGACCTGGAATGGACCTACCTCGATCCCAGCCTCGAGGATCCGGAGCCGCAGGTGTGCCACGGCCGGCACGAGCTCGAGACCGCCCTCGAGCGTCGGGCCGAGCGTGGCCTGAAGGCGGAGCTGGAGGAGGTCGACGCACGTGGCGACCGGGTGATGGTCGTGGTGCGGACTCCGGGGGTCGACGCGTACCGCATGAGGAAGGCGGATGATCGCAACTACGCAGTGTTCACGGTGCGCGAAGGAAGGATCGTGGCCTTGCGGGACTGCCGTGATAGGGGGGAGGCGATGGCGGCGGTCGCCATCGAATAGGAGGTCGCCATCGAATAGGAGCACCTCGGGCCTCGACGACGCCGCGTTTGGTGGAACCGCGCGGATTACCGCCAAGACGGAAGCGCGTCAAGGTCATCTGCTACTGAACGTTGGGCCGGCCAACGATCGCTTAGTGGCTCGCCTGGTACCGAAGAGACTGGTTCGAGAGAAGATCTCTTCGTCTCACTGGCGATCTGCGGCGAAGGCGCCATCTGTGACTGAAGCATTCGGCGACCTGGCGCGGGCATCGCCTGTTACCCTCGGGCCGGTCATATGGCCGATCTTCGAGACGCGAACCTGCCTCGAGATCTAGAGCCTGTCGGGCGCCTGTGGCTCGACTACCTGACGTGGGGAAACGACGAGTTGGAGTCGAGGTACGGGTTCCGACTCCCCGTCCGAGAGGCCGTGGAGCGCGACCTCGCGACGATCGCCAAGTTCCAGCCGCCCGACGGTCGCCTCCTACTGGCCTTCGAGGACGACGTGGCCGTCGGCACGGCCTGCATGCGGCGGATCGGACCGACACCGCCGAGATCAAGCGCATATACGTCCAGCCGTCCCATCGCCGCGCCGGCGTGGGTCGCGCGATGCTCGACCAGCTGATTGCAGCCGCGCGGACCGCTGGTTACCAGCGGATCCGGCTCGACAGCCCGGACTTCATGACGGCCGCCCACGGCTTGTACCGCTCCAGCGGGTTCGAAGAGATCGGGTCATACCCCGAGAGCGAGATCCCCGATGAGTACAAGTCCCACTGGGTATTCATGGAGCGAAAGCTCACGTAAAGATCTCGCGTGCGGGCACACGAGCATCGGCTTCACCACCGTCGAGGAAGCCTTTCCAGCAGCGACCGGGGGTGCCCGACGGCTGGCTCTCTTCGTCTGGCTGCCTCTCCTATACTCCGCGCAAGCGCCGCCCCCTTCCTTCCCCGGAAGGACGTCTCGCTTGGCAGACCGGTCGCTCGCCGTCATCGATGTGGGTTCGAACTCAGGCCGGGTCGTGGTGATCCGGATCGGTGGGCCAGGCCACCTGGAGATCCTGGCCAACGGCCGGGCTCCCTTCCGCCTGGCCCGGGATCTGCGGCAGGGGAACCGCATCGCTCCCGAGACCATCGAGCGCACTGCGGCCGCGCTCCGGGACTTCCGGGCCATCGCCGAGAGCGCGGGTGCCGGGACCCTGATCGCCGTGGCCACCTCCGCTGTCAGGGAGGCGGAGAACGCCGAGGAGTTCCAAGCGAGGATCGAGGCGCAGAGCGGTGTCACCGTCCGCGTGATCAGCGGCGACCAGGAAGCGCTCTATACGTTCCTTGGCGCCGTCCACGGGCTCCCGGTCGAACAAGGTGTTGTGGCCGACCTTGGCGGTGGAAGCCTGGAGCTCACCGAGTTCAACGAGCGGCGGGCTCTTCGATCCTGGACCCTGCCTCTTGGTTCCCTTCGTCTCTCGGACCGCTTCCTACAGGGGGACCCTCCGGCCAAGCAAGAGATCGAGGAGCTGACTGGGCACGCCCGAACCACGCTGGAGGAGGCCGAGGTCGGTGAACTCGACCCCGGCGAGCGTGTGGTCGGCACGGGAGGCACCATCCGTAACCTGGCCAAGGTCGACCAGTCGTCGAGGAGGTACCCGATCCCCCGGCTCCACGGGTACGTCCTCACCCGCAAGCGCGTGCAGGACCTGGCCCATCTCCTGGCGTCACGCCGGCTCTCACGCCGCAGGCTGCTGTCCGGCCTCTCCCGGGAGCGGGCCGACTCCATCGTGGGCGGGAGCCTTGTCTTGCTCACGGTCATGGAGCACCTGGGGGCCACCGAGCTGACCGTCTCGAGCCAGGGCCTCCGCGAGGGACTTGCCTTCGACGCCGTCGGGCTCCGCGACACTCCCGTCGAGGAGGTCCGAAGGGCCTCGATCCTTGCCCTCGCCTCTCGGTTCTCGACCTGGGACCCCGACAGGGCCGAGCGCCGCGCCACCGTGGCCGGGAGCATCCTCCGGTCCCTGGAGCCCGAGGCAGGGGCGAACGTGCACGAGCGGCTGACCCAGGGGACGAACCTGCTCGACATCGGGCGCAGCGTCGACTACTACCGGCGGTACCAGCACACCGCCGACATGATCACCGAGGCGGACCTCGACGGCTTCTCCCATCGCAAGCTCGCCCTGCTGTCGGCGGTGGTCCGACAAGCCGGGGACGAGGGCATGAGCATCTCCCGGTATCGTCCCCTGCTCGGCCCCGACGACAGGGTCCAGGTGGCCCGGTCGGCAACGGTGCTGGCCCTGGCCGATGAGATCGAGCACCGCCTGCCCCCCGGCCACGGGGGCGAGGTCCGCTGCCTTGTCCAGGGCAAGCGCGTAATGCTGGAGGCTCCCGTGTACGACCCGTGGCGCCGGGAGGCTCTTGCCGCACGGTTCCGGGTCGCCTTCGGAAAGAGGCTGCTGCTACAGTCCGATGGCGATGCGTGACGACCTCGGGCTCCCCGGCCGCCTGTTCATCGTCGAGGGCATCGATGGCTCGGGCAAGAGCACCCAGCTGAACCTGCTCCACAAGTGGCTGATCAGCGAGGGCTACCTGGTGGTGTTCAGCGAGTGGAACTCCTCCCCGATCGTGAAGGAGACGACGCGACGGGGGAAGAAACGCCGGCTGCTCTCACCCATGTCGTTCAGCCTGATCCATGCTGCAGACTTCGCCAGCCGTGTCCATTCGCAGATCCTCCCGGCCCTGCAAGCGGGGGCCGTCGTGCTGGCTGACCGGTACGTCTACACGGCCTTTGCCCGCGACGCCGTCCGGGGGGTGAGCCGCGATTGGCTGAACCGGCTGTACTCGTTCGCGGTGAAGCCGAGCCTGGCGTTCTATTTCGACACCCCGCTCGCGGAGTCGATCCGCCGGATCATGGACGGCCGGCCCAAGCTCAAGTACTACGAGGCCGGACTGGACATGGAGCTTTCCTCCGAGCCGGAGGAGTCCTTCCGGCTCTATCAGGGCTTGATCCGGCAGGAGTACGAACGGCTCGTCGACGAGTTCGGGCTGGTCCGCATGGACGCCACGGAGGCGCTCATCCGCCAGCAACAGCGGATGCGCGATCTCGTCCGGCCGCACCTCTCCGGGGTGATGCGGTTCGACGGCGGCGAGATCCACCAGGCCCTTCGGGATGCCGACCTCCTCGGCCGGTATCTCGGTGAGGTCTCGGGGAGGCCGCCGACGCCATGACCGAGCTCTCGTTCTACGGATTCCGGCCCCCCGGCATCGAGGGAGAGACCCTCCCGGGCCGGCTCATCGTGATCGAGGCCACCGATGGGGCAGGCCGGTCCACCCACGTCGCGCTTCTCAAGGAGTGGCTGGAGGATGAGGGCTACGCCGTCCTCGACACCGGCTTGCGACGCTCGGACCTGGCGGGGCCGGGTATCCGGAGGGCGAAGGGGGGTCACACCCTCGACCAAATGACCCTGAACCTGTTCTATGCCGCGGACTTCTGGGACCGGCTGGAGCGACAGATCATCCCCGCGCTCCGGGCGGGCATGGTCGT
>Ga0184612_10000194_pt1 | contig 27257 bp, 25 predicted proteins | sample PLM3_60_coex_FD_133163 | JGI IMG/M metagenome (GOLD analysis project Ga0184612, IMG submission 133163) | Groundwater sediment microbial communities from an aquifer in East River, Colorado, USA - PLM3_60_coex | ecosystem: Environmental > Terrestrial > Soil > Riparian zone | place: USA: East... | reverse complement strand
TCGGTCGCCAAGACGCCGGCGTCATTGGCGGTGTCGGTCAGTGCTGAGCCGATCTTCGCCGCTCGTTGGCTGGTGCCGCATCTGGCCGGTTTTCAGAGCGAGCATAGCGACATCGAAGTCTTCATCGATGCCACGCCCAATCTGGCCAATCTGGAGCGCGACGAGGCGGACATCGGCATCCGCTACGGTCGGGGCGGCTGGTCCGGCTTGAAGCAGGACCTTATAACCGCCGCTCAACTCTATGCCGTCGGCAGCCCGAAGCTGCTCGGCCGGCGGCGCGCGCCGCCGACGCCGGTGGAACTGGCCTCGCTGCCGCTACTGCACGAGGATCGCGGCGATATGTGGCGGCGCTGGTTTCTCGCCGCCGGCGCGCCGAAGGTGGCGCCGTCGGCCGGGCCGCATATGTCCTACACGCTCACCATCGACGCGGCGATCGCCGGCCAGGGCCTCGCCCTCGTCCATGACGTGCTGGTGCAAGAAGAGCTGGCGAACCGCCGGCTGGTGAAAGTCTCCGACATCGCGCTGGAGGATGGCTGCTACTGGCTGGTCTGGCCCGAACGCGCACTCCGCCGCAAACCCGTCGCCGCCTTCCGCGACTGGATCCTCGCGGAGTCGGCGGCAATGCGGTGATCTCTTGAAGTGGTTGCGATGGCCGTGATCCGAAATGTGCTTCGCGAGTTGTTTGGCGGTGTGCCGGTCCGTTTCGCCAGCGCCTATTCGTTGCAAGAATCGATAGAGCGATTGATCTCGCAAACCAAGAGAAGCGGTTTTTCCACTCTTGATCGAGAAGCGGCGGTTGGTCGAGTTTCGGAGGAGAAGGTCAGGTTGTATAGGTTTCAACCGTTCTTGGGCAGCAGCTTTAAGCCTGTCTTTAGGGGCCGATTCGAACGTGAGGCAGGCGGGGTCGTGTTGGTGGGCAAATTCACGAGGCTCTTGTTTTTCAAAATTTTCCTAGGGTTCTGGTTTGGCTTCGCGTCTTGTGGACTATCTTGAGCTGCTTCATGGCGCTCGGCATGATCCTATCGGCAGACACCGCGCTGGATGCCTACTTCGGACTCTCGTTTCCTATGACGGGTGTCATGGTGTTGGCGCTGGCGTACTGGATCGTTCGGTCCTCCTGGCAGCGATCGCGCGACATTGAATTCCTGTCGAATGTCATCACTCGGGCTCTTGGCAGCGAGACGGCGCCGCCAGGGACATCACAACCCGGAACCGGATCGGCCTATTCAAACACCGCCCTTGGAAAATAGAATGACACCACCCAGTTCGGCTGGTCCACGATTTCGCTGATGCGCAGATCGCCGCAGACGCTGCACAGCATATAGGCCTCGACCGCGCTCATCTTGTGGCGGGCCGACAGCAGGTCGATCATGCCCATGACGGCGGCGCGGGTGCCCTCCCACAGATCCGGACCGATGCCCGTGGTCACCTCATAGCCCTTGGCGTCCAGATGGCGGCTCACCGGGCCCGGCGTGGTGAAGCGCGGGAATTTCAGATTGGCGCCCTTCTCCAGTTCGAATTTCGCGGCCAGGGAGCAGGGGCTTTCGATCGCCGTGCCGCAGACTTCGCCGTCGCCCTGGGTCGCGTGAGTATCGCCGACGGAAAACAATCCGCCCTTCACCTCGACCGGCAGGTAGAGCACCGTGCCCGCCGCCATGTCGCGGATGTCCATGTTGCCGCCGACGCGCCGCGGCGGCACGATCGAATGGGTGCCGGCCTCCGCCGGCGCCAGGCCGATGGTGCCGCAGAATGGCTTCAGCGGCACCTTGCCGCCCGGCCCGTACATCGCCGGGGTCAGCGCCTGGGCGTCATACTTCCAGATATGCAGCGCCGGTTCCTTGAACTGGTCGGCCAGCAGGCCGAAGCCGGGAATGCACGCCGTCCAGCCCCAGCCCGAGGGTGCAAAGGACAGCAGCGTCACCTTGATGGCATCGCCGGGCTCCGCACCCTCGATATAGATCGGTCCCGCCACCGGATTGATCTTGCCGAAATCCAGCGCGGCGATATCGGCCACGGTCGATGTGGCTTTCAACTGCCCGCCCGACGAATCCTGCGGATTGAATTCGACGCTCTCGCCCGGCGCGATCACCGCCGCCGGCTTGTTGGCGTTGTTCCAGCCGAAATGGCTCTGATGGATGGTGTGCTTGTGGGCGATGTTCATCTCGCGACCTTTACGCAGCGGCGGTGGAGTGCCCCTGCCCGCGCGCTTGACGCAGGCAGGGCCCCCAACTCACTGCGCGTCCTTGTTGAAGATGAAATCGTAGTTCACGGGGATATGGATGGGGTCGGTGAACAGGGCGGGATCGCCGCCCAGTCGCGCCGAGTGATAGGTGAAGCGCTTCTCGTTGAACACCGGCACCCACGGCGCCTCCTTCATGAGGTCGTTGAAGATGCCCTTCCAGGCATCGGTGCGCGCCGCCGCCTGTTCCGCCGTGACCATCGCGTCGGCCTGGTTGGCGCGCTGGTCCAACCCTTCGTTGCAGTAGCCGGCCCAGTTCCAGCCGCCATTGCCGACGGAGGCGCAGCCGAGGATGCCATAGTAGAAGTTGGCCGGATCGGGAAAGTCGGCGATCCAGGCCATGCCGCCGGACCAGATCATCGGCGCCTTGGTTTCGCCGCCGGCCGCAATGACCTCGCCCTGGCCAAGGGATTTCACTTCGGCCCGGATGCCGACCGCCGCCAGATCCTGCTGGATCGCCTGGGCGATGCGCGGGTTCGGGTCGACGTTCATGGCATAGAGTTCGGTGTCGAAGCCATCGGGAAAGCCGGCCTCCGCCAACAGCGCCTTCGCCTTGTCGGGATTGAATTCATAGCCCTTCTGTGCCGCGTCGTAGCCGGGCATGGCCGGCGGCAGGGGCTGGGTGGCCGGCGCGCCGCGATTGTTGATCAGCTTGACGATACGGTCCTTGTTGATCGCCATGTTGATCGCCTGACGCACCTTCACATTGTCCAGCGGCGCCAGCTTGGCGTTCAGCGTCACATAGCCGGTATGGAGCTGCTCGCCGACCGCGATCAGGTCCTGGTTCGCAGGGTCGCTCATGATATCGGCGAACTGCGCCGGGGGAATGCCGTCGCCGGCGATGTCGATTTCGCCTTTCTGCAGGCGCAGCACGGCAACCGTGGGATCCTGGCCGAACTCGAAGACCAGCTTGTCCAGATAGGGCAGGCCGGCCTGGTGATAGTCGGCGAACCGCTCCAGCACGAGCCGCTGGCCAGGCACCCATTCGACGAACTTGAAGGCGCCGGTGCCCACGGGGGCGATGCCGAAATTGCCGCCGGCCTTTTCCACTTCCTCCTTCGGCACGACAAATCCGAAATTGATCGCCATCAGATGCAGGAAGGTGGCATCCGGCCGGTTCAGCTGGATGACCACGGTCTTGTCGTCGGGCACGGTGACGCCGGAAAGTTCGGCGGCCGAACCTGCGACCATCTCGTCATAGCCCTTGATGACGCTGAAATAGCCGCCGCCCGGGCTCTGTGTCGCCGGGTTCACGGCGCGCTCGATGGAATACTTCACGTCGGCCGCCGCAACGGCGCGGCCATTGTGGAACTTCAGCCCGTCGCGCAGTTTGAAGGTATAGGTCTGGCCGTCGTCCGAGATCGTATAGCTTTCGGCCAGATCGGGCCGCAGCTCGGTGCTGCCCGGCTCATAATCCATCAGCCCGTCGAACATCGCCTTGATGACCGACCAGTTCTGCCAGTCATAGCCCACTTGCGGGTCCAGCGTGGTCAGATCGTTGTTGAAGGTGACGATGGCATCGCCGCCTTGCTTCGGCGTCTGGGCCGACGCGGGCACCGCGGCGACCAATGCAATCGCTGCAACCGCGCCCAAGAACATTCGTTTCATGACGGTCCTCTCCCTGCCTTTTAGGTTTGTTTGGTTTGTCGTCGTTCGTCGCGATCCTAGGCTACAAGAAAGCGCGGCCTAGGCCGGCAAGCCCTTGTCGCTCTTATGCCTTTGTGGCTTTCCGATGCCCATTTCACCGCAGCCTTATCCTCGGGTCAATGAGCGGTGTGAGCAGGTCGGCCAGAAGATTGGCGAGCGTAATCACCACCGCCGCTGCAATGGTAACACCGATGATAATGAAATAATCCAGACGCTGGATGCCCTGCCACAAGAGTTGTCCGATCCCCGGCCAGCCGAACACCGATTCCACGATCACGATATTGGTGATCAGAAAGCCCATATCGATACCCACCATGGCCACGATGGGCAGGATGGCATTGCGGAACCCATGGCCCATCACGGCGCGCCAGCGGGGCAGGCCCTTGGCCCGGGCGGTGCGCATGTAATCTTGGGTCAGCACCTCGATCATGGAGGACCGCATCATGCGTGAATACCAGCCGCCATTGGCCACCGCCACGGTCAGGGCCGGCAGGATGATGTTGGCGGCGCCATAGCCGCCCATGGGCAGCCAGCCCAGCTTGAAGGCAAAGAAATACAGCATCAGCAGCCCGATCACGAACTGCGGCGCCGATACGCCGGCGAACGAAGCGATCATCGCCGTCTTGTCGGGCACAGTGCCGCGCCGCGTCGCCGCATAGATCCCGGCCGGCAGGCCGACCAGCAGCGAGGCGATGATGGCGGCCACCATCAGCTGCAGCGTCGCCGGCAGCCTGGCGCCGATCAGGTAGGAGACTTCCACCTTCTGCGCCATCGACCGGCCCATATCGCCCTGCACCAGCTTGCCCAGATAGACCGCATATTGCACGGGCAGGGGCTGATCCATGCCCCATTCCCGGCGCAGATTCTCGCGCATTTCCGGAGTCGCATTGCGGCCGGCCAGCAGGTCGACGGGATTGGCCGGCAGCAGGAACAACAGGCCATAGGTGATGGCCGAAACCCCCAGCAGAATCAGGATCACTGCCGCCAGCCGCCGCAGGAGATAGACGATCATGGATGCGCTCCGGCGCTGCCGCGAATTTTCCGTGTTCCATCTGACTTTACGGCGAACATTTCGTCTCTATCCCAGCCGCCGCCGCTGCAGCGGGTCGAGCGCATCGCGCAGCGCATCGCCGACCAGGTTGAAGGACAGCGCCACCGCCAGGATCACCGCGCCGGGAAAGAACACCAGCCAGGGCGCATTCATCAGATAGGATTGGCTGTCAAAGATGATCCCGCCCCAGGATGGATGGGGCGGCTGCACGCCGACGCCCAGGAACGACAGCATCGCCTCCAGCATGACGGTCGTGGAAATCCCAAGCGTGCCATATACCAGCAGCGTCGGCAGCAGATGGGGCAGGATATGGCGCATCAGCACGCTGGGTGGCCCGGCGCCGAGCGCCTGCGCCGCGCGCACGAAATCCCGGGCCGCCAGCCCCACCGTCTCCGTATAGACCACGCGGGCCACTTGCACCCAATTCACCAGCGCGATCACCAGCGCCACGATCCAGACCGAGCGCTCCAGGATCGCCGCCAGCGCGATCGCCAGCAGCAGCGCCGGTATGGCCATCATCAGATCGGTGAAGCGCATGATGGCGTTGCCCGCCCGGCCCTGGACGTAGCCGGCGACGACGCCGAGCAACGTGCCGATCAGCAGTGACGCACCATTGGCCAACAGGCCGATCAGCAGCGAATTGCGCCCGCCGAACAACAGTCGCGACAGCAGGTCGCGCCCCAGAAGGTCCGTTCCCAGCCAATATCTCTCGTTGGGCGGCAGCGGCGTGCCGAAATCCGACAACCCGTCCGCGAATTGCTGCGTCGGCTCGTAGGGCGCGAACAGCGGTGCGCCTAAGGCCAGGATCACCACCGCGCCGATCACGCCGAGGCTGATCATGGCGGGAATGTCTCTTCGCAGCCGTTTCCAGAGGTCGTTCATGGGGCCTGAGTTTTAGCGGGCGCAACCGCCTTTGTCGAAGGGAGGCGGCCCCGACTCCAGGTCAAGTTCGGCGGCGGCATACCGGTATACGGGCAGCCCAGTTACTATCGGGAAGTTCTTCGCCCGCCAGAAGCAGTTCCGGAAAACGATCCTAGAACTCCGCGTGTCGTCTTTTCGCGCCGGTTACCGCTTCGGCGGCGCGCTGCCGCGTTCGCCTTTCAGGCTTTGGCCGAGCTTGCGGATGCAGTCGGCGCAGATCGCCGCCTTGGCCCCGGCGATCAGGCGCCCGGCCTCGATCTCCCGCCGGCCGCAGAAGGCGCAGCGCTCGGCGCCGCCAGTCCCGCCGCCGGCCGTTGCCCTGTCCAGGGGTGCTTCGCTGGGCGGTCTGGGTGAGGGCGGCTTGGAAGGGGGCGGTTTGGCCATGGGACCCATCCTGTTCCCGCCCGGCGCGCCGGTCCAGGCCGTCCAGCGTCCGGGAGACGCCCGCCGGGCCGCGATTGCTGCGATTATGCTGCAAATTTTGCTGCAGGCATTGCTGCAGCAAAATTTGCAGCATGACGGAGCCGGATCCGGTTGCCGGCTTCTGGAACCGGCCCAGCCGAAGCCGGCCTGTCGGTTGGAGAACTGCGGGAAATGCAGCATTTCCGCCATCCGAGCCAGCCTGGACCGGCCCACCCGCTTGTTCTCGCGCTTGCGGGATGGCCCCCTGTCGCCCGTCAATGCGGCTTGTTACGATGGGCGGGGATTCGCGAACCCCGCCCAGATGGAGGGTGGCGGGGAGCGGTGTTTTTTGTGCGGCGCGGAATCGCCGCGGAAATGGGTCCGGAAGGGAACGGCCATGCCAAAGGTGAAGATGTCCACCACCCTCTATGTCCCGGCCAATGCGGTTTGGAACATGATCGGGGGCTTCAATCAGCTGGCCCGCTGGCATCCGGCCGTGGCCAGCAGCGAAGAAAAAAAAGACAAGGGCGCCAACATCCGCAAGCTCACCCTCCATGGCGGCGGCACCATCATTGAAAAATTGGATGGTCTCGATCCGAAGGAACGCACCTACAGCTACAGCATCCTGGAGAGCCCGCTGCCGGTGGCCGGCTACAAAGCCAAGCTCCATGTTCGGGAGGCCGACGACGGGCGGAGCTGCACGGTTGAATGGTCGTCGGAGTTCGAGGCCTCGGGCGCGCCGGAGAACGAGGCGGTGAAGATCATCCGCAGCATCTACGAAGCCGGCTTCGAGAACCTGCAGCGCCTGTTCGGCGGCAGCTGACAGCCGCGGCCCGGCCGCGCCAGCTGGCGCGAGCCTCCTGCTCCCGGAATCGTGATGATGGTCCGGCCCGGACGGCGCATTGCCGTCGGCTGAACCGATCCTAAATCAAAGAGCTTGAGTGCCACGGCGCCCGATCGGGCGCTGCGGTCTGCAACTCCCGCGATCGAGAGGCAATATCCATGGCAGGAAACCTTCTACGGCAGCATGCGCCGGTTGTGCCACCGCCCCGGCGCGAGCCGGCGGCGAATCAACTCACAAGGCGGCGGGTCGCCGTCCTGCTGGCCCTGGTGCCCGCGGTCCTGCTGCTCACCGCCTGCGAGCAGATAAAATCTCAGAGCGGCGTTCAACATCCGCGCACCGACCGCAACGGCCAGCGCGGCGCCCGCTGATGGTTCGATCTTGATCTAGGGGAAGTTGCAGCGCGCCGCGATGACCTGCGCATAGCCGCGGCGCTTCTCTTCGACGGCTAAATCGATCACGAATTCGGAATCGCCGACCACCATTTGCTGGTGCAATGGCAGGATGCCACTCAGCTCCGAACTTTCGCCGACCGGATCGGTAAAGGTCACGGTTATCGGTTTCTCGGTGTCGTACCAGGCTTCCTTCTGGCCGTCCTCATTGACCGCCGGATCGCCGTTTAGGGTCACATTCAGGCGGTGGCCGCCGAACGTGGTTTCGAATTTGCCGCCGGGCTTGCCGATGCCGGTGCGAACGTAAAGCTGGACGGTTTCGGGCTCGGGATCGCAGCTTCTCGGCTTGCTCGCTTGGCCAATGAACAGGCCCATCCGGTCGGGCGGCACGCCCTTCTGCAGCTGCGCCTGCATCTGATCGAACAGTGTCTTGGACATCCCGTTCGGCACGCCTATTGTGTATTTTCGTTCCCACTCTTTGACCTGATCGTCGGCGGCCTTCGCCGCGTTGGCGAGCTGCTGCTTGTCGGCCTCTAACGCCTTGATCGTCGCCTGTTGCTCGTCGATATGCGTCTGCAGCCTGGCCATATCGATCTTCGAAAGCTCAACACCGCTCATAACGGCAAATCTTAGCAGCAGGATTTCCACCAGGAAGGCGATAACGCCGATAAGCAGGATCCACCAGGTCCGTCGCCGTGCCTTCTGCTGCCGCTCATGTAGCCCGAGAGTCATTGGCGGCTAAGCCGCTCCCTTCTGTACCGGCGCACGCAACCTTGATTCGACCAGCTGCCGGGCGCCCTTATGCTGTCCATCAGCCGTTCAATAGAGACCGGCGGTCGCAGCCGTCAAGGATGGCAATCATGGGGCGCATGGACATGCGCGTGGCCGGCCTGATAATCGGCACGGTCCTGGTGATGTCTGGAACGCCGATGATTTCAGCGGCGGCGCGGCGGCGGTTATCGCCCATTTGCGCCGCTATGCCGAAGAGCCGCTGCGGCGGGCGCTGCAAGGCCGCGAAGAGTTCGACGGCGACAGCTATAATTGGGCATTGGGCACTGAATGACGACAGGTGATGCCCTTAAAAGCAAAGCGGCGGCCGTTGTGCGGCCGCCGCTCCTGCAATCTAAGCCTGTAGTGCCTGACTAGCCAGCTTGGATATTCACCGCTGCCGGACGACCGCGTTCGGTCTCGACGTCAAAGCTGACCCGCTGCCCCTCATTCAGGGTGCGCAAACCAGCCTTCTCGACGGCGCTGATATGCACGAACACATCCTTCTGGCCGTCTTCCGGAACGATGAATCCATAACCCTTCGTGGTGTTGAACCACTTCACGGTGCCTGTCGCCAAAGTCGTATCCTCCACAGTTGGCAAATAAGAGATCGCGCCGCCCCTGGCGGTACGTCGCGGAACAATCCTGGCTTCGTTTCTGTGGCTTGGAGACGCGGCCGATGGTAACGCCGTCGGCGAAGCGGCCAGGCAGCAGGAAGCGAGACTGTACGGCGCGTTAGATGATCGCTCGGCCTGCGGAAGTCAAGAGTGGAACCGGTCCGTTTAGCATGGGATTTGCAGAAACTTATGGAGGAATAACACTAGATTACGGACCACGCTCCGGTATAAGTTTGACCAAATGATCAGCTTTTTCGCCGGCTGTGGCCGCAAGGAAGAGCCAGGGGAGGTTCCGGCATGTCAATAGTCATTCGCGACGGCACCGTCGTCACTGCGGAACAGACATACAAGGCCGATGTCCATTGCGCCGATGGCGTGATCAAGGCGATCGGGCCAAAGCTCGACGTGCCCGCGGGCACGCGGACAGTCGACGCCAAGGGCCAGTATGTCATGCCCGGCGGCATCGACCCGCACACCCATATGGAGCTGCCCTTCATGGGCACCGTCGCCAGCGAGAACTTCTTCTCCGGCACTGCCGCCGGCCTCGCCGGCGGGACGACGATGATCATCGACTTCGTGATTCCAAATCCGAAGGAGTCCCTGCTGGAAGCCTATGACAAGTGGCGTGGCTGGGCGGCCAAGGCCTGCGCCGATTATTCCTTCCATGTCGCCATCACCTGGTGGTCCGATCAGGTGCGCGAGGAGATGGGCACGCTGGCGCGCGAGAAGGGCGTGAACAGCTTCAAACATTTCATGGCATACAAGAATGCAATCATGGTGGCTGACGATCAGATGATTGCCAGTTTCAGCCGCTGCTACGAGTTGGGCGCGATCCCCACCGTGCATGCCGAGAATGGCGAACTGGTCTATCACCTGCAGGGCAAGTTGCTGAAGCAAGGCATCAAGGGTCCGGAAGGGCATCCGCTGTCCCGTCCGCCGGAGGTTGAAGGCGAGGCCGCGAATCGCGCCATCAAGATCGCCGGCATCGTCAACTCGCCGGTCTATATCGTGCACAACTCCTGCATCCAGGCGTTGGAAGCGCTGACCCGCGCGCGCCTCGACGGTCAGCGCGTGTTCGGCGAGGTGCTGGCGGGCCATCTGCTGATCGACGATTCGGTCTATCGCCATCAGGATTGGGGCTTTGCCGCCGCCCATGTGATGAGCCCGCCCTTCCGTTCCCGCGAGCATCAGGACGCGCTGTGGAAGGGCCTGCAATCCGGCATCCTGCAGACCACCGCCACCGACCATTGCTGCTTCTGCGCCGATCAGAAACTGATGGGCAAGGACGACTTCACCAAGATTCCCAACGGCACCGGCGGCGTCGAAGACCGCATGGCCGTGCTGTGGACCGCCGGCGTCAACACCGGCAAGCTGACCATGAACGAGTTCGTGCGCATCACCTCGGCAAATGCCGCGCAGATCTTCAACATCTATCCGCGCAAGGGTGCCGTTGCGGTCGGCTCCGATGCCGATATTGTCGTATGGGATCCCAAGTTGAAGCGGACGATTTCCGCCCAGACTCATCATCAGAAAATCGACTTCAATATATTTGAGGGAATGACCGTCACCGGCAATCCGAGTCACACTATCAGCCAGGGCAAGGTGGTGTGGGCCGATGGCAAGCTGGACGTCGTGGAAGGGGCTGGCCGCTACATTGAGCGGCCGCTCTTCCCGGCGGTCTATGAGGCGGTGAAGAAACTTGCGGAACATCGGGTCCCAAGCCCGGTGCCGCGGCGCGCGGCCGGATAGCCGCGTGTCGCAACCGGTCGGGCGACCGATCGGGGACGGGTCCAAACCGTCCGAAGACTAGGCGTAACGCTGTTCTCCCTTGGCCTCCGACTGCGAGGCCTACCTTCAAACCGGGGCGGGAAACCGCCCCGGCTTTTCTTTTGTGCCGGTTTATTTGCTAGGGTCCAGCCATCATGCGCCGCCGTCCGAAATCCAGCGATAAACGCCCCGCCGGCAAGTCCACCGGCGGCAAAGCAGCGCCGGCGCGGCCCAAGCTGCCGTCACGGGAGGCCCAAGCCTGGCTGCTCCGCTGCGCGCCCGGGCTGGGGCGCCTGCTGGTCAAGGAGATGCAGTTCCGGCGGATCGTGCCGCGGGGCGAGAAGGTGCTGACCTTGCGCCAGCGCAATCACGATCTGCTGTTCCTGCCGAAGATCGCCAAGACCGAGGGGATGTCCCTGCTGCGCATCGCCGAAGAAATCCATCGCTGCCCGGTCTATGGCCGCTACAAGATCTCGAATCATCAGCTCGACCTCCTGGCGGAGCTTCTGCGCCGCACCGGCGGCCGGCGCCTGGTGGTCACCGCCGACGGCGCCCATTTCAACCGCCACGATCTCGGCCGCTGGCTGAGCCGCGAATTGGCGGCGCGCGGCGCCGGCCTGATCAGCGGCGAAACCGGCCCGCCCTTGTGGATGTTCTGCATCGACACGGCGTTTTACTTCGCGCTGACCGACCGCACGGCCGATGACGCGCCCGAACGCAAGCTGCGCAAGAAGGAACGTCCCGGCAGCCTGCCGCCGGCCATTGCGGCGGCGCTGGCCTTCGCCGCCACGCCCGGCGACAGCGACGTGATCTGCGATCCCGTCTGCGGCAGCGGCACGCTGTTGGCGGAAGCCCACGCCTATGCGCCGGCGGCGAAACTGATCGGTGTCGACAGCGATGCCGCCGCGGTCGATATCACGCGCAGCAACCTGCGGCATGTGAAGAATGTCGATATCAAGAAGGGCGATGCGCGGCGCCTCGATATCGAACCGGGCCGAGTGACCCTGTTCCTGGCCAACCTGCCCTTCGGCAAGCAGTTCGGCACCACGGACTCCAACCCTACGCTCTATCGCAAGATCCTGGCCGAGGCGCTGCGCATCGGCGCACCCGGCCGCTGGCAGGGCATCTACCTCACCTCCGACGACGAGGCTTTCCGCACCGCGAGCGGGGAAGTCTCCGGTCTGAACGTCGAATACCTGTTCCAGATGAAAGTGCGCGGCGAGCCGGCGACCGCCTACCGGGTCACGCCGACAAGCCGTTAGGACATAGCTGCCTTCGTGAACTGAACCGAAGATGGCCGTCCCGGCAGGTCGAGCTTCGCCACCTGGGCCGGCGTTTCCGCGATCACCTTGCCGCGGCGGATGACGAACAGCCGCGGTGGCTTCAGGCGGATCGCCTCCACCGGATCGGCGCATTGCAGCACAACGAGATCGCCGTTGCATCCCGGCGCGAGACCGTAGCCCTCGATCCCCATGATGCGCGCGGCGTTCTCTGTCACCGCCAGGAAGCAGGCACGCATCGTGTCGAGCGCCGTCATCTGCCCCACATGCACGGCCATATGGGCCACTTCCAGCATGTCGCCGCTGCCCATGGAGTACCAGGGGTCCATCACGCAATCATGACCGAAGGCGACGGTGAATCCGGCGGCCATGAATTCCGGCACCCGCGTCATGCCGCGGCGCTTCGGATAGGTGTCGTGACGGCCCTGGATGGTGATGTTGATCAGCGGATTGGCGATGACGTTGAGCTTGGCCTCCGCCATCAGCGCGATCAGCTTGCTGAAATAGTAATTGTCGACCGAATGCAACGAGGTGAGGTGGGAGCCGGTCACGCGCCCCTGCAATCCGAGCCGCACGGTCTCCGCCGCCAGCGTCTCCACATGGCGCGACAGCGGATCGTCGCTCTCGTCGCAATGCATGTCGACCATCAACCCACGCTTCGCCGCGATCTCGCAGAGTGTGCGCACCGACGCGGCGCCCTCGGCCATGGTGCGCTCGAAATGAGGTATGCCGCCGACCACGTCGACGCCGCGGTCCAGCGCCTGCTCCATCTGCTTCACGGCACCGGGCGAACGGTAATAGCCGTCCTGCGGAAATGCCACCAGCTGCAGATCCAGATACGGCTTGACCTGCTTCTTCACCGCCAGTAGCGCGTCGACCGCTAGCAGCCGCGGATCGCAGATATCCACATGGCTGCGCACCGCCAGCAACCCCTGCGCCACCGCCCAGTCGCAATAGGCAAGGGCGCGCTTGGCCACCGCCTCCTGGGTGAGCAACGGCTTCAACTCGCCCCAAAGCTGTATGCCCTCCAGCAACGTGCCGGACTTATTCAGCCGCGGCAGGCCAAGCGACAGCGTCGCATCCATGTGGAAATGCGCATCGACAAAAGGCGGCGTGACCAACCGGCCGGTCGCGTCAATCTCGCGCACAGCCTTCGCGGCAAGGTGCGGCTCAACCGCGGCGATACGCCCGTCCTTAATTCCGATATCCACGCCGGCGCGGCCGTCCGGCAGGTTGCCGCCGCGAATGATCAGGTCCATCAAGGTTCACCACAAAGTCACAAAGAACACGAAGAAGAATAAATCATAAAGCAAAGCGCTTGATTCCATCCCGGAGCAGTGCAGTGTTGAAGTTCAAGAGCAACCCCAATCTAAATCCGCTGAGCTTCAGATATGTCAGCAATTGCGCTTCGTGAATGGGCAGCAATTGTTCGACAAATTTGATTTCAAGAATCAGATAATCCTCGACAACAAGATCCATTCGATATGCGCCCTTGTACACGACCGGTAGCGGTACCTGCTGTTGAAAGGCCACGCCGCTTTGCTTGAGTTCAAAATGCTAGGCAACGTTCATACGCCGATTCCAACAGCCCAGGTCCAAGGTGTTTGTGAACTTCAATAGCAGAGCCAATGACCTTCTTGCTCGCTGGATCATGCAGGCTGGGTTCAATCATTCAAATGTGCTTTGTGTCTTTGTGGTGAGACTTGCTTATCTCTCCCCCTTCCGATACGGCACCATCAGCGCCCTTGGATAGCCCGCGCGGCGCGACATGACGATCAGCGCCAGGATCGACAGCACAAAGGGCAGCATCAGAAAAACCTGATAAGGCACATAAGCGCCGGCAATCTGCTGCAGACGAACCTGATAGGCATCGAACAGCGCGAACAGCAGCCCCCCCAGCAGCGCCTTGCCTGGCCGCCAGGAGCCGAACACCACCAGCGCGATGCAGATCCAGCCGCGGCCGGCGACCGTCTCGAAGAAGAACGCGTTGAACGCCGACATGGTCAGAAAGGCGCCGCCGATCGCCATGATCGCGCTGCCGGCCATCACCGCGCCGATCCGCAGCATCGTCACATCGATGCCCTGCGCTTCCACCGCCGCCGGGTTCTCGCCCACGGTCCGCACAGCCAAGCCCAGCGGCGTGCGATAGAGGAGATAGGCGACGATGGCCACCAGGATAAAGGCCAGATAGGTGAGGGGCGTCTGCTGGAACAGGATCTCGTCGATGGACCGAATGCCGGTCAAACCGGGAAAAGCGGCTTGAAAGGGCTCGATCCGCGGTGGCGACGTGACCTTCGGAAAGATCACGCGATAGCTGTAGTAGGTCAGGCTGCTGGCGAACAACGTGATGCCGATGCCCACCACATGCTGCGACAGTCCCAGCGGCACGACGAGAACGCCATGCAGCAGACCGAAGGCCGCACCCACCAATGCCGCGACCAGCACGCCGGTCCAGAGATCGCCGCCGGAATAGACCGTGTACCAGCCGGCGAAGGCGCCGGCGGTCATGATGCCCTCGATGCCCAGATTGAGCACACCGGCGCGCTCGCAGATCAGCTCGCCCAGCGTGCCGAAAATGTAGGGCGCCGCAATCCGCACCGCCGCAGCCCACAGCGTCGTCGTCAGGAGGATTTCTAAGGCGTCCATGTTCGCGTGGCTTCCATAGAAAGAGGTTTCACCACAAAGTCACAAAAGGGACGAAGAAGATTTGAAACCACAGATGCACACAGATGAACACAGATGGAGTTCATCGAAGCGCATCCTGTATGATGCGTTTGATGTCAACGCGGAGATTTCCAAAGTTGATCAACAGGCAGAGCTGTAATCCGGTGCCCTTTAGGTAGTTGAGACATTGCGCTTTGTGAACGTCATCTAAAGCCCAAACTGCTTTGATCTCTGCGAGAACCTTGTCTTCGATCAGCAAATCCCCGACGTAGTCGCCAACGACAATACCATCATATTTCACAGCGATTGCGTACTGGCGAATGACTTGCAGACCAGCTTTCCGCAGTTCATGCGCCAAAGCATTTTCGTAAACTCTCTCTAGAAAGCCGGAACCCAGAGTGTTTCCGACCGTGTAGGCGCACCCAATAACTCGTTCCGAGATCTTATTCAGCGTTTCCCTATCTGTGTTCATCTGTGTGCATCTGTGGTTTCAGATTCTTGTTCAATCCAAAGCACGCTTGAGATGTTACCGCCACCGCAGTCGGTACCGCGTGAACATGATCGCCACCACCATGGTCAGCAGCGAGGTCGCGACCATGACGTCGGCGATGTAGCTGGGCACGCCGGCGGAGCGGCTCATGGCGTCGGCGCCGACAAACACGCCGGCGACGAAGATCGCCGCCGCGATCACGCCCAGGGGATGCAGGAAGGCCAGCATGGCGACGACGATTCCCGCATAGCCGAAGCCCGGCGAGAGATCGAGCGTCAGATTGCCTTTCAATCCCGCCACTTCGCTGACGCCCGCCAGGCCGGCTAGACCGCCGGAGAGCAGGGCGGTCTTCAACATCACGGCATCGACAGGCATGCCCAGAAATCGCGCGGCGCGCGCATTATGCCCGACCGCACGCATCTCGAATCCGAAAGCGGTGCGGGTATTCACGATCCAGACCATAACGGCGGTGACGATGGCGATGACAAATCCCAGATGCAGTCGCTTGCCCTGGATCAGCTTGGGCAGCGCCGCTTCCGGAATGACTTTCGAGGATTGCGGCCAACCCAGCCCCATCGGATCCTTGAGCGGCCCCTCCAGCAACAGGCTGACGAACAGCACGATGATGAAATTCAGCAGCAGCGTGGTGACGACCTCGTCGACGCCGAAGCGGGTCTTCAGCAAAGCCGGCCCGAGCAGCGCCACTGCCCCTGCCAGGGCCCCGGCGATCAGCAACACCGGCACCAGCAGCGGCGCCGGAAGCCGCAGAAATCCGGTGCCGAGAACGACGGCCATGACAGCCGCGAGATAGAACTGACCCTCGCCGCCGATGTTCCACAGCTTGGCGCGGAAGGCGACGGCGGCGGCGAGGCCGGTGAAAATCAGCGGCGTGGCACGGGTCAGGGTTTCCAGGAACGCGAACTGCGATCCCGCAGCACCCTTGATCACCAGGCCGAAGGTGCTGAATGCATCGGCGCCGCTCCACATCACCAGCAGCGCCGCGAAGACCAGGCTGGCGAAGAAGGCTGCCAGCGGCGCCAGCAGCATCACGGCGAACGGCGCATGATCGCGGGATTCAAGCCGCATGGCCGGTGCCCTCGAATCCATGTCCGGCCATCATCAGCCCGAGCCGCTCTATCGTCACGGCGGCGCGCTCCATCGGCGCGGAGAGATGGCCGCGATACATGACAGCGATTCGATCGGCCAGCGACAGCAGCTCATCCAGATCCTCGGAGATCAGCAGCACCGAGCCGCCATCCTTGCGCACGGCCAGCAGCTGCCGGTGCACATAATCGATGGCGCCCACATCCAGGCCGCGGGTCGGCTGATTGGCCAGCACCAGGCGCGGCGATTGCGAGAGCACGCGCCCCAGGATCAGCTTCTGCATATTGCCGCCGGACAGCAGGCGCATCGGCGCTGAAGACGAGGGGCATTTCACATCGTAGTCGGCAATGATGCCTTGGGCGAAGGCGCGGGCGCGCGGCCAATCGACAAATCCGCGGCGGGCAAACTCAGGCTGCCGATAGATTTCGGCGATGGCGTTCTCGGCGACGGACATGTCGGCGATGGTGCCGGCGGCATGACGGTCTTCGGGAATGCGTCCGATGCCCCGGTCGATGACAGCTCGCGGCTGCCATTCATGCACAGACTCTCCGAACAGATCGACCGTTCCCGCTGCCGGCACCGATAACCCTGACAGCAAATCGGCGAGAGCGCTCTGGCCATTGCCGGCCACGCCGGCGATACCGAGAATTTCTCCTTCGCGCAGTTCCAGCGACACGCCATCCAATAGCACGGCACCTCCGGGGCCATCGACCCGCAGGTCGACCAGGCGCACCACGACCGCGCCGGGCGCCTGTGGTTCGATCCTCGGCGGCGGAATCTCCCGCCCGACCATGAGCGACGCCAGCTCCGCCTTCGTCGTCTCGGCGGTGGGGCGTTCGGCCACCAGCTTACCGCCGCGCAGCACCAGGATACGGCTGCTGACGGCCAGCACCTCGTTCAGCTTGTGGGAGATGAAGATCACCGACAGGCCCTGGGCCACCAACTTCGCCAGCGTTTGAAACAGCGCGATAGATTCCTGCGGCGTCAGCACGGCGGTGGGCTCGTCGAGGATCAGGATGCGCGCCTCGCGGTAGAGCACCTTCAGGATCTCCACCCGCTGCCGCTCGCCGACCGACAGATCGGCCACCCGAGCATCGCCGTCGATATGCAGGCCGAAATCCGCCGCCAGCTTATCCAGCCGCTGCCGCGCCGTACGGCGGTCGGTGGCCCAGCGCCATAGCCCCTCGGTGCCCAGCATAATGTTGTCGAGCACGTTCAGATTCTCGGCCAGGGTGAAATGCTGATGCACCATGCCGATGCCGGCCGCTATGGCCGCGCGCGGCGATCCCGGCGGCAGCTTCCGTCCGAAGATTTCGATCTCGCCCTCGTCGGCTACATAGTGGCCGAACAGGATGTTCATCAGGGTGGTCTTGCCGGCGCCGTTCTCGCCGAGCAAGGCAACGATCTCGCCGCGCCGCAGCGCGAACCCGATCGTGTCGTTGGCCACCAGCGGCCCGAAGCGCTTGGTGATGCCGGCGAGGCGGAGGACGATGTCAGGCGTTGCGGGCGGTGAAGTCATCATAGCAACAGCGCGTATCGCGCCCTCGGGCAGATGCGCGCTGTCCTTACGCAATCGAGTGCAGGCAGGGGTCCTGTCAATTCAGATAAACCCCCTATTGTCTTCCCCGCGAAAGCGGGGATCCAGGAGTTGCAAGGCGCTCTGCTTCCACTGGACCCCCGCTTCCGCGGGGGAAGCACATTAGGGAGGCTTCTTACAAGAACAACAACAACAAGCCTACGACGACTTCGGTTCGCCGTCGTTGATCTCGACAGTGAAGCTGCCGTCCTTGATTGCCTTTTCTCGCTCGGCGACTTTCGCCACCACGTCCGCCGGCACCTTGCCTTCGAACGTGCCGAGTGGCGCCAGGCTGCAGCCGCCGCTCTTCATGGAGGAATAGACGCCATAGTCGTCGGCGGCGAATTTGCCCTCCTTTACCTTGCCGATGGCGGTGTCCAGCGTCGGCTCGAAATGCCAGAGCGCCGAGGCGACCACCGTGTCCGGATAGTCGGCCTGGGTGTCGATGACGTTGCCGATGGCCAGGATGCCCCGCTCCTTCGCGGCATCGGACACGCCGAAACGCTCGGCATACATGATGTCGGCGCCGGCATCGATCTGCGCCAGGGCGGTCTCCTTCGCCTTCGGCGGATCGAACCAGCTGCCGATGAAGGCGACCTGGAACTTCGCGTCGCCGCGGGTCTCGGCGACGCCGGCCTGGAAGGCATTCATCAGCCGGTTCACCTCTGGGATCGGATAGCCGCCCACCATGCCGATGCTGCCGCTCTTGGTCATGGCGCCGGCTATCATACCCGTGAGATAGGAAGCATCCTGGATGTAGTTGTCGAATACCGCGAAGTTCGGCAGCGCCGCATCCGGCTTGAAGCTGGAGCCGATCAGGAACGCCGTTTCCGGATAGTCCTTCGCCACGGCGCGCGCCGCGTCCTCCACCGCGAAGGCCTCGCCGACGATCAGCTTGTGGCCGGCCTCGGCATATTCGCGCATCACGCGCTCATAGTCCGTGTTGGAGACGCTCTCCGAAAACACATACTCGATATCGCCGCGGTCGACGGCGGCGCCGGCCGCCTTGTGGATGCGGCTCACCCATTGCTGCTCCACCGGCACCGTGTAGATGGCGGCGGTCTTGATCGGATCGGCCGCAAGCGTGCGGCGGCTGAAAAGAGTCGTGGTTGCGGCCGCGCCGGCCAGCAAGCCGAATGCGCGCCGTGATATCCGTGTCCTGTTCATGCTGTTTCCTTCCCTGTTGCTGGCACGATTCGTGCCGTGTTGTTGGTCTTCCCGTTGCGCCGGTCTTTGCGGCGCTGACGCTGCGCCTCTTCATTCTTCTCTGCGTCGCCCCCTCCCCACCCTCCCCCGCGTATGCGGGGGAGGGGATCCGAGACACGAGCCTCAACGAGAGGCCGAACCGGGAGGGGGCGCTCGCACAGCGTCGGTCGAAGAGGCTCAGCGAACTCCACTTACTGCGCCATCGCCTTTTCCCACACATCGTGGGTCCAGGCTCCTTCGGGCGCCTTGCTGATCACGGGATCGGAGCCGCCGGCCAGCAGGATCTTCACCGTCCGGTCATAGGCGGCGGGATCCAGATAACCAGTGCCCTTTTCCGACTTCCCGACCAGCTTGGCGATTTCGCCCATCATGCGCTTCTGGTGCTTCTCCGTCTGCGCGCCGGTCTCGTCGTTCTCCAGCACGATCATGGCGGCATCATCGGGGTTGGCGACCGCCCAGTCCCAGCCCTTCATCGAGGCCTTCACGAACCGCGCCAGCTTATCCACGGTCGCCGGGTCCTGCAGGCTGGATTCCAGCGTGTAGATGCCGTCTTCCAGCGTGGCGACGCCCTGGTCTTCATAGGGGAACACCACCAGCTCTTCCGCCGGCAGACCGGCATCGATCACCTGCCAATACTCGTTGTAGGTCATGGTGGAGATGCAGTCGGCCTGCTTCTGCAGCAGCGGATCGACGTTGAAGCCCTGCTTCAGCACGGTGACGCCATCGGCGCCGCCGGCGGTGCTCAGGCCCAGCGTGCTCATCCAGGACAGGAACGGATATTCATTGCCGGCAAACCAGACGCCCAGCGTCTTGCCCTTGAAGTCCTCCGGCTTGGTGATGCCCGTATCCTTGCGGCAGGTCAGCATCATGCCCGACTTCTGGAACGGCTGGGCGATGTTGACCAGCGGCACGCCCTTCTCTCGGGTGGCGAGGGCGGAGGGCATCCAGTCCAGCACCACATCGGCGCCGCCGCCGGCGATCACCTGGCTGGGATTGATGTCCGGGCCGCCGGCCTTGATCGTCACGTCCAGGCCGACCTCGTCATAGAAGCCCTTTTCCTTGGCCACGTAGTAGCCGGCGAACTGCGCCTGCGTCACCCATTTGAGCTGCAGGGTCAGGGAATCCGCGGCCTCTGCCGGCGCGCCAAAGCCGGCGAGTGCGGCCGCCACGGTGATTGCTCCGATCGTTCTTTTCATCAGACGTCTCCCGTTCGTTGCTAAGTCAGCGGTTATGCGTTGTTGCGCGATAGGACGGGTGCCAGAAGGTCAGCCCCCGCTCCAAAAGGGCCAGAAGCCCATAAAACATCGACCCCGCCACGGCGGCAACGGCGATGGTGGCCCAGACGATGTCGACATTCATTTTGTAGACCTCGGTGGAGATGCGGAACCCCATGCCGGAGATGGGCGAGCCGAACATCTCCGCCACGATGGCGCCGATCAGCGCCAGGGTGGAGTTGATCTTGAGCGCGTTGAAGATGAAAGGCAGCGCGGCCGGAAGCCGCAGCTGGAAGAAGGTCTGCCAATAGCCGGCGCCATAGGAACGCATGAGGTCGCGCTGCATATGGTCCGAGGCGGCAAGGCCGGCGATGGTGTTGATCAGCATGGGAAAGAAGGTCATGACGACGATCACGGCGGCCTTCGATTCCCAGCCGAATCCGAACCACATCACCATGATCGGCGCTATGCCGACGATCGGCACGGCGCTGGCCAGATTGCCTAGGGGCAGCAGGCCGCGCTGCAGGAAGGGCACGCGGTCCGTGGCGACAGCGACAACGAATCCCAGGCCGCAGCCCATTAGAAAGCCGGCGATCACCGACTTCAGGAAGGTCTGCTGGAAATCCAGCCAGAGCATGGGCGTCTGGGCGACGATCTGGTGGCCGATTTCGCTCGGGGCCGGCAACAGAATCCGCGGTACGCCGAATCCGGTGACGATCACCTGCCAGGCATAAATCAGTCCGATGCCGAATAGCGCCGGCACGAACAGCAGATAGGCGCGATTCCTGTCGCCCAGGTGGCCGATACTGGCCATGGCCTGCCAGGCGGCGAGGGTCACGCCGATCAAGCATAGCCAGAAGCCGGGGTTCGTCGCGCCCGCGACAACACTATTGTTGAGCAGCCGAAGCAGCTCATAGGCCAGGCTGAAGGCAATCATGAAATCGACAGCTGCGATCAGATTCAGGTTACGCCGCCGAGATCCAAAACCCTTGGCAACCCAGGCGAGGAGAATGAGCGGCAGGAGATAGACCCAGGGCCGGGTCACTTCCGCTGGCCAGGGTGCTCCACCGATCCCCTGCGACCATAGCAATAGGCCGAGAACGAACAGGACCGGTGCCGCGATGATCGACAGATATCTCACGGCTGCGCCCCCATGCGCCGCTGTGTGACCCGCTCCGTGAATCCAATGACCAGAACGAGAATGCAGCCCAGCAGCGCCGCCATCAGTAGCGCCGACCAGATCTGGATCGTCTGGCCGTAGTAGGAGCCTGTCAGCAGCCTCGCGCCGAGCCCGGCGGTCGCGCCGGTGGGTAGCTCGCCGACAATGGCGCCGACCAGGCTGATGGCGACGGAGACTTTCAGGCTGGCAAACAGGAAGGGCAGGGAGGCCGGCCAGCGCAGCTTCCAGAGAATCTGGCTCCGGCTCGCATTGTAGGTATGCATGAGATCGAGCTGCAGCACATCCGGGGAGCGCAGACCCTTCACCATGCCGATGGTAACCGGGAAGAACGACAGATAGGCTGAAATCGTCGCCTTCGGAATCAATCCGGTGATGCCGATATTGCCGAGCACGACGATGATCATCGGCGCCACCGCCAGGATCGGCACGGTCTGCGAGGCGACGATCCAGGGCAGCAGGCTGCGATCGAGGATGCTGAGATGCACGATGCCGATCGCCAGCGCGATGCCCAGTAGCGTGCCGACGATGAATCCCACCAGCGTCGCCGAAGCGGTGATCCAGGTGTGATAGAGCAGGTTGCGCTTGCTGGTGATCGCCGTGCCGGCCGTGGTCTTCCAGAACTCGCCGGCGACCTGATCCGGCGTCGGCAGCACCGGCCGCTCCATCGACCAGGTTCCCTCGACGACATCCTGTGCCGTCCAAGGTTGGTCGGCGCGGTTGAGTTGATCGACCACCTGCGGCGCGTTCAGCCAGATCGCGCCGAGATACCAGAGCAGGCCGATGATCAGCAGCACCGCCGCCAGCGGCAGCGCATGTTTGGTCGCGGCGTCTCTAGTCGTCATAGCTATGCCCCGCGCGGAGCGCGAGCCGCACCTTGTGGGCGATTTCCAGGAAGCGCGGCGTCTCCCGCGCATCCAGCGTGCGGCCTTGTGGCAGGTCGCAATCGATGGTCTCGATGATGCGGCCGGGCCGAGGACTCATGACGACAATACGCGAGGAGAGAAACACCGCCTCGGCGATGGAATGGGTGACGAAGATGACCGTCTTGCCCGTGCGCTCCCACAGGCGCAGCAGCTGCTCGTTCAGATGATCCCTGGTGATCTCGTCCAGCGCACCGAACGGCTCATCCATCAGCAGCAGCGCCGGATCGAAGGACATCGCGCGGGCGATGGAGACCCGCTGCTGCATGCCGCCGGAGAGTTGCCAGGGAAACTTCTTCTCGAAGCCGTTGAGCCCGACTATCTCCAGATTCTTCACCGCCCGGGTCGCGCGCTCGGCCGGCGGCACGCCCATGATCTCCAGCGGCAGCGTCACGTTGCGGATTACATTGCGCCAGGGATAGAGCGCCGGCGCCTGGAACACATAGCCATAGCCGCGCTCGGCCCGCGCCTGCTCCGGCGTCTTGCCGTTTACCGCGATCTGCCCGCCCGTCGCCCGCTCCAGATCGGCGATCACCCGCAGCAGCGTGGTCTTGCCGCAACCGGATGGACCAATCAGCGATACAAATTCGCCCTTGCGGATGGCGAGATCGATATCGGAGAGCGCATAAACGGGCGTGTCCGCGGTCTGGAAGATCAGCGACAGCTTGCGGATGTCGATGATCGCCTCGGCGCTCGCCGAGTCATGCACCACCTTCAATGTCGGGCTGCTGGCCATCGGCGCCGTTGTCACACCGCGTTGGCCCGCTCGATGATGGCGCGCAACAGCACATCGCAGCCGGCGGCGAGATCGGTCTGCTTGGCGTCCTCGATCTCGTTATGGCTGATGCCGTCCTTGCAGGGCACGAAGATCATGCTCGTCGGCGTCACCCGCGACATATAGACGGAGTCGTGGCCGGCGCCGCTGATGATCCGGCGATTGCTGAATCCCAGATCGTCGGTCGCCTTCTTCACCGCGGCAATGCAGTCGTCGGCGAACTTCACCGGCGGCGAATACCAGATCTCCTGGAAATCCATCTCCAGCTTGCGCGTCTTGACGATCTTCTCGCACTCCGCCTTGAAAGCGTCGCCCATCTTCTGGAGGATCCCGGCGTCGGGGTGGCGGAAATCGACGGTGAAGAAAACCTTGCCGGGAATCACGTTCCGCGAATTGGGCGACACCTGCATCATGCCGACGGTGGCGCAGGCGTTGGGCAGATTGCTCATGCCGATGCGGTTGACCGCCAGCACCATCTCGCTGACGCCCACCAGCGCGTCCTTGCGGCGCTCCATCGGCGTCGGGCCGGCATGGGCGTCCTGGCCGGTGATGGTGATCTCGTACCAGCGGATGCCCTGCACGCCCTCGACCACGCCGATGATCTTGTCCTCCGCCTCCAGGATCGGACCCTGCTCGATATGGGCCTCGAAGAAGGCGGCCACCTGGCGCTTGCCGCAGTCTCTGTCGCCGGCATAGCCGATGCGCTTCAGCTCCTCGCCGATGGTCTTGCCGTCCACATCCTTGCGCGACAGGCCGTAGTCGAGGTCGAACGCGCCGGCATAGACGCCCGACGCGATCATCGCCGGCGCGAAGCGCGAGCCTTCCTCGTTGGTCCACACCACCACTTCCACAGGCCGCGCGGTCTCATAGTTGAAGTCGTTCAGGGTGCGCAGCACCTCGAGGCCGGCCATCACGCCGTAATTGCCGTCGAACTTGCCGCCGGAGGGCTGGGTGTCGATATGGCTGCCGGTCATCACCGGCGGCAGGGAGTCATCCTTGCCCGGCCGCCGCGCGAAGATGTTGCCCATCTTGTCGACGCTGATGCTGCAGCCGGCCTGCTTGCCCCAGGCGACGAACAGGTCGCGCGCCTGCTTGTCCAGATCGGTCAGCGCCAGGCGGCGCACGCCGCCCTTGTCGGTGGCGCCGATCTTGGCGAGTTCCATGAGGCTGTCCCACAGCCGGTCGCTGTTGATGCGGATATTCGTGCTCAATGCGCTCTCCCAGTTTTCACCACAAAGTCACGAAGGACACGAAGCCCTCCAGCTCTGCAGCCATCTTTTGTTTCCATGCCGGCCGGCAATTTCTGACCGCCAGCCAACCGCGTCCCCCTCTTGGTGTCCTTTGTGTCTTTGTGGTGAACCTTCTTACTTACTCCGCCGCCTTGCGCATCGGGTTGTTCGGATGCTGCGTCCAGTTGAGATAGGGCTTGCCGTTGTCCACCGGCACCATGGTGATGCAATCCGGCACCGGGCAGACATGCATGCACAGGTTACAGCCGACGCATTCCTCGTCAATCACTTCGAACTTGCGGCTACCGTTCTTCGTGACCGCGCTGATCGACTGGTGCGAGGTATCCTCGCAGGCGATGTGGCAGAGGCCGCATTTGATGCATTTGTCCTGATCGATCTTGGCGATGATCTGGTAGTTCATGTTGAGGAACTGCCAGTCGGTCACGTTCGGCACCGCCTTGCCGCGGAACTCCTCGATGGTGCGATAGCCCTTGGCGTCCATCCAGTTGCCGAGGCCATCGATCATGTCGTCGACGATCTTGAAGCCGTAATGCATCGCCGCGGTGCAGACCTGCACCGTGCCGGCCGACAGCGCCATGAACTCCGCCGCGTCGCGCCAATTGGCGATGCCGCCGATGGCCGAGATCGGCAGCCCCTTGGTCTGGGAGTCGCGTGCGATCTCCGCCACCATATGCAGCGCGATCGGCTTCACCGCCGGGCCGCAATAGCCGCCATGGGTGCCCTTGCCGTCCACCGTCGGCTCCGGCGCCATCTGGTCCAGGTCGATGGCGGTGATGGAATTGATGGTGTTGATCAGCGACACGCCGTCGGCGCCGCCTTTCTTGGCCGCGCGCGCTGGGCCCAGGATATTGCTCACATTGGGCGTCAGCTTCACGAGTACGGGCATGCGGGTGTTTGCCTTGCACCAGCGGGTGACCATCTCGACATACTCAGGCACCTGGCCCACGGCGGAGCCCATGCCCCGCTCGCTCATGCCGTGGGGGCAGCCGAAATTCAGCTCCACCGCGTCCGCGCCGGTCTCCTCGACTTTCTTCAGGATGTCCTGCCAGGACTTTTCCTCGCAGGGCACCATCAGCGACACGATGAGCGCCCGGTCCGGCCAGTCGCGCTTCACCTGCTTGACCTCGCGCAAATTCACGTCCAGCGCGCGGTCGGTGATCAGCTCGATATTGTTGAAGCCGACGACCCGGTCGTCGTTCAGATGCATCGCGCCGTAACGGGAACTCACGTTAACAATGGGCGGATCCTCGCCCAAGGTCTTCCACACCACGCCGCCCCAGCCCGCCTTGAAGGCGCGCGCCACGTTGTACTCCTTGTCCGTCGGCGGCGCCGAAGCGAGCCAGAACGGATTGGGCGATTTGATGCCGACGAAATTCGTGCGCAGGTCAGCCATGGTTCATTCCTCCGTAGGGGCGACCGGCGGTCGCCCAGGGCGCGCGCCGCGCGCCCCTACAAACGCAACAACCGATCGATCGCCTTCGCCGCGACCTTGCCGTCCTGCACCGCCGCCACCGTCAGGTCCTGGCCGCCGGCGATGCAGTCGCCGCCGGCGAACACGTTGGCCAGCGAGCTCTGTCTATCGTCATTCACGGCGATCCGCCCGTCCTTCAGCTGCAGCACCTCGTTGCTGCCGGCCTGCAGCGGATCGGGCACGAACACCTGCCCGATCGCCTTGAACAGCGTGTCGGCCAGCAGGCTGAACTTGTCGCCTGTGCCCATCAGCCGGCCGCTGCCGTCCAGCTGCGTGTACTCGAACTCCACTTCCTTCACCCGCGGCTTGGCGCCGTTGCCGGCCCAGCCGATCGCGCGCAGCGGCCGCGCCCAATGCTTGATCTTCACGCCGTTGGTCTGGGCGAATTCCTGCTCATGGCCGGTGGCGCTCATCTGCTGCGTCCCCCTGCGATAGACGATGGTGACGTCCTCCGCACCCAGGCGTTTACTCTGCACGGCGATATCGATGGCGGTGTTGCCGCCGCCGATCACCACCACCTTGCGGCCGACCGGCAGCGCCCCCAGATCCTTTGCCTGGCGCAGCCGCGCGATATAACCCACGGCATCCTCGACGCCCTCCAGCTCTTCGCCCTCCACCCGCAGCGCATTGACGCCGCCCAATCCCATGCCCAGGAACACCGCGTCGTATTTCTTGCGCAAATCCGTCAGCGTGAAATCGCGCCCCAGCGCCTTGCCGCATTGCGCCGTGATGCCGCCGATGCTGAGGATGAAATCCACCTCGCGACCCGCGAAACTGTTCGGCACCTTGTAGGCGGCGATGCCGTATTCGTTGAGCCCGCCAAGCTTCTCGTTCGCCTCCAGCACCGTCACGTCATGCCCCAGCATCGCCAGCCGATGGGCGCAGGACAGCCCCGCCGGCCCGCCGCCCACCACCGCCACGCGCTTCCCCGTCGACGCCTTGCGCTCGAACGGCTGCATCTTCTTGCCGAACAGCCAGTCGGTGGAATGCCGCTGCAGCGCGCCGATGCGCACCGGCTTTTGCTCGGAGTCGTTGCGCACGCAGGCCTCTTCGCACAGCACCTCCGTCGGGCACACCCGCGCACAGGCGCCGCCCATGATGTTCTCCCCCAGGATATCCATGGCGGACCCTTTCAGGTTGCCGGTGGTGATCTTGCGGATGAAGTTCGGGATGTCGATCCCGGTGGGGCAGGCCTGGATGCAGGGCGCGTCGTAGCAGAAGTAACAGCGGCTCGCCTCGATCAGCGCCTGCTTGGCGTCGAGCGGCGGCTTCGCATCGTCGAAATTCTCGGCGTAACCGGCGGGCGAAAGCCGTCCGCCGCGCACGTCCGGTGCGCTGTTGCCCATCCTGATGCCTCTGTTTGCCGGCCCGGGTAACAGAGTCGCGCGACCGCGCCGGTTTTTCTTTGTCTTGCCCGGAATCCTAAGGCAATCTTGACCAACTGGTCAATTCTTGTTTCGACCAGATGGTCAGGTTTGTAAC
>Ga0184612_10000193_pt1 | contig 27258 bp, 24 predicted proteins | sample PLM3_60_coex_FD_133163 | JGI IMG/M metagenome (GOLD analysis project Ga0184612, IMG submission 133163) | Groundwater sediment microbial communities from an aquifer in East River, Colorado, USA - PLM3_60_coex | ecosystem: Environmental > Terrestrial > Soil > Riparian zone | place: USA: East... | reverse complement strand
CTAGGCCTGCTGGGGGTCGCGGCGAGCCTTCGCCGAGGCGACCGTGGTGACCGTGGTGAGGAGGCCCCACCCGTCTCGGCCTTGGATCAAGTTTCTGACGACGAGCCGCGGCCCGATGACTCTCCAGGCGCGGACACTCACGAGGTAGACGCGTTCAGCGACCTGGGGACCGGGACCAGTCGAAAACCGCCGAACCAGCCGCTGTAAGTCGCCCGCCCGTACCAACCGCGTCGCCGCGGCCGTCAAGAACGGCCGCGGCGGTCGCGCATATGCTGGCCCTTGCCCGTCGAGATAAGGAGCCCGCCATGTCCGAGATCCTCGCGAGGATCGGTGGTCGACTGTTCCGGGCACGCGTGGGAGACGTGGCCGCTCGGGCGCTGGTGGCCGAGTTCGGTCGGCATCCAGGGCCCAAGCACGGACTTGTGCTCTGGGCGAGCCCCGAATCGCCGGTACTCTCCGCCGCCATTGACGCCCTCACCCCCGGCGACACGCTCACGGTCGTGGCGGGCGCCGCCGGGGCCGATCTCCGCGCCCACGTCACCGCCCTAGGTGGCTGGGTCGAGCAGCGGGTACGGGTTGTGTCGACGCTCGCCGAGTCCACTGAATCGACCGTCCTCGCAGGCTCGGATCAGGCCGACGCGGTGATCCTGGCCGACCTGGTGACCGGCGACGCGGACGAGGTCCGGTCGGAGCTCGACGGACTGGCCAAGCACCTTAACCCCGGCGGCGTGGTCAGCGCAGCGGTGGTCGTCGGCCCGTTCCTGGCCGGCGGGGCCGGCGAGGAGCTCGACCGGCAGGCGACGCTCTACGGCGTCGGCAGTGACCTCGTCCTGCGCAATGTGCCACCCGTGCGGGTGCACAACCTGCGCTACAGCCAGGCCGACACCGCCCTGGCCGAGCGGATGGCGCCGCGGGAGCGCACCAGCAGCGTGAAGATCACGAGCGATGCGCGGATCGACTCAAGCGGTCTCGTGGCCGCGGCGATCTGCCTCGGCGCGGCGGCGCTGACCCGGCGCGCCCGCCGGGGCTCGAGGCTATGGCTGCTGCCGGCGCTGGCCGCCGCGCCAGTGGCCGCCTTCTTCCGCGATCCGGAGCGGGACACCCCCGCCGATCCGTCCGCGATCGTGGCGGCGAGCGACGGAAGGGTCCTCGCCGTGGAGCGGGTGCGCGACGACCGGCTGGGTGGCGAGGAGTTCCTCCGCATCGCGGTATTCCTGTCCGTATTGGACGTGCACGTCAACCGGTCTCCGGTGGCGGGTCGGGTCATCGATCATTTCGTGATCGACGGCGGCTACGCGGCCGCGATGAAGCCCGAGGCCGAGCACAACGTCGCCGGGTACACGGTGCTCGAGACCACCCACGGCACGGTCGCCATCGCCCAGCGCGCCGGCCTCATCGCTCGCCGTATCGTCCATCGCGCCCCGGTGGGTGCGCTCCTGGCGAAGGGCGAGCGGTTCGGTCTGATCCGGTTCGGCTCGCGGACCGACGTCTACCTGCCCGGCGGGGCCGTGACCGCCATGGTCGCACCGGGTGATCAGGTGGCCGCCGGCGAGACTGTGATCGCCCACTGGGTCTGACGCCCCCCAAGTTCGCGCAACCCCACCCCCCCGACCTGACGATCGAGGCCAAAGATGCAACCTGAGACCTACGCCGGCGACACCCGCGGGCAGGGCCTCGAGCCGGATCGAGGGCGCGAAGACGGTAAGCGGTCGCCCACTGGCATCGGACCGCGTGCTCGGGCGCGACCGCGAGCGATGGACCTCAACCGCGTGCGCGCGGCGCTGTTCATGCTGATTGTCGCCTGGGCGGTTCCCGCGGGTCTCTACGCGGTCGACGTCGCCTGGCTGGTACCACCGATCGTGTTGCTGGTCACGGCGAGCCTGCTGCGGGGAGGCGACCGGCTGGCCGACCGCCTTGTGCTGGCGTCGGTCCTGCTGGCCGGGGCGGCGTGTGCCGCCGGTCTGCTGTGGACGGTCTGGCCGTGGCGCCTGCATCCCGTAGCCATCGGCGGCCTGGCCATGACGGCGCTGGCGGGTGTCACTGCGGTGACCGGCCGCCGGCCGCGACTGCCCAGGCCGGCGTGGACCGATGCGCTGATCGCCGGCGTCGCCGGGGCGCTGTCCGCCCTGTACGCGTGGCCTTACCTGTCCGCGGATGGCGCGCTCGGACGGCTGACCACCGCGATGGCCGGCGAGGACAACATTCGCCACCTGTCGCTATTCGAGGTCGTCGGCCGGCAGGGTTACCTCTTTGTTGACCGGACGGCCGCCGCCGGCCAGATCTTCGGTGGGATGATCTTCTACCCGCAAGGCTGGCACGTCAACGCCGCGGTGCTCGACGCCTTCCTCCGCGGCTCCGATCCGCTGCGGGGTGGCCTCCCGGCGCTCGATCACTATGTGGCCTGGCTGCTCGGCACCTACGGGCTGCTGATGGCCACGATCATCTGGGCCGCGATCTGGATCTCCGGGGAGCGGGCCCCCAGTTCGCATCGCGTGATCATCGTGATGTCGGCGGTGTCGCTCGTCGTCGTGTCGGACATTCCGGTGTTGGTCTTGCGTGGAAATCCTGGCGAGATGCTCGCCCTCGCGTTCGCCGTCGCCCTGACGGCGATCGTCGTGCGCCCGCTCGGACGCACTCGGGAACAGATCTTGCTCCTGGGTTTACTGACGGTCGGAATCGGCTTTACTTATTACTTCTTCCTGATTCCTGCGGCGGCGCTGCTTGTACTGTGGGCGGCCGCCGACCGACACCGGCGGCGTGTCAGGAGCGCGGCACCCGTGGGTCTCCTGGCCGCAGCGGTGATTCTCGCGGCGATGCCGGCGACTCTCGGTGTTGTGCTGGCCGACCAGGCCAAGGAGTTTGCGGCCCAGACCGGTGTGCTGCCCAACGTCATGGCAGCCGTGGCGATGCTGGTCATCCTGGTCGGCGGGCTAGCGCCGCGGTCGCCGAACGCCTTTCCCAACGCCAGGACGTACGTTGGAGTGCTCGCTGTCAGCGTGGCGTACGCGGTGGCGATCGCCGCCGGTACCCTCGCGCTCGGGGCCTCGCCGCACTACTTTTTCGGCAAGGCCGTCCATCTCCTTGAGGCCATTGCGATCATCGGCGTTTTCGCCATCGTCCGGCTGCTGCCGGGAGGGTCGCATGATCGGGGCAGGACTGACGGGCGCGCGAAGGTTCTCGCCGCCACAGTCGCTCTGTCCGTGCCGGTGATCGCGATCGCCGGTGCCTTCGGCCCCAACGGGGTCTTCCTGATCCACCGGGGCCCGGTCGCCAAGACGTGGACCGGAATGTGGCTTGGCCGGGTGTACGAGTTGCCCGAGCTCAGCAAGAAGGTGCTGTCGGCCGATCGGAGTTATCCGGCGGTCCCGGGCTCTATAACGGTGATCTTCGACCGGGAACCGCTGGACAGCTATCGCGAGACCCTCGCGCTGTCGGCCCTACAGAGCACGACCGCGGACACCCAGAGCGCCGTATACAAGCTGCCATTCCTGGAGCCCGAGCGCACCCGCCTGACCCTGGAGCGGGCGCCCGGCAAGGTCCGCATCGTGATCGCGGACGAGGTGGCATTCACGAGGGTCACCCGTGTCCTACAAGATGAACCCTCGCTTCGGGCCAAGGTCGCGATCGTGCCGCTGCCCGGTGTCAGGCTGCCGGCCCGTCATTCCGGCTGATCTGAGCAATGTCGGGCGCGATCGAGTCGGGTGTGGATCAGCGCACCAGTACGGGCGGTAGCGAACGGCGATGCATGACGAGCCACAGCACCGGACCGCTCACCAGGTAGCCACCGACGATGATGGCAAAGGTCGCCGGCACGCTGATCATCGCGGCGATGGCCGGAACGACCCAGAGCCAGAGGGGTAGTCGCAGAACCCGGATCAGCTTCACGTACGGGAACGAGGTGACCATCGCGAGCGCGTACACGGCGACGGCGGCCACCGCGACGACCGGCGGCAGGTCGGGTCCGACCAGAATGTTGAGTGCGAGCACCGCCGCCGTCATCGTCGTCGGCACGCCGGTGAAGAACCGGCCATTCTTCGGCGAAACGTTGAACCGGGCGAGCCGGATGGCGGCGCAGACAGCAAGAAGGGCACACGCAGGCGCCGCGGCCAGGGGGCTCGCACCGTCCGCCAGGAGCCATTGGTAGACGACGATTCCACTGGCCACGCCGAACGAACTCAGGTCGGCCAGCGAGTCCATCTGCGCGCCGAACGGGCTGGCCACGCCGAACCTGCGCGCGAGTCCACCGTCGCAGCCGTCGAAGACAACGCAGGCGAGTAGCGCGACGGCGGCGAAGGCGAACTCGCCCCGAAGCGCGAGAAAGACGGCCGACATGCCGATCATGAGGCTGCCCACCGTGCAGCTGTTAGCCACCGCGAACTTGACCCGACGGGCCAGCGTGCGCTCACCGGGCAGCAACGGGATCGTGGCAGGGCCAACGGTGTCGGCGCCGCCGGCGGCCGGGATCTCAGCGTTGCGACCGAGCCCGACCCCCGGCGCCGGGCTCACCGGTGCGTTCGCGGGAGCTCCCAGCGAATCCTGCCTGCGGGTGGCGGTCCTTCGCCAGGTGCGGTCCGACCGCTCAAGATCACTACGGGGAACCGTGCTCGCCGATGTGCCGCGCGTCGAAGGCGAGCCTCCGACGACGAACGGCTGTCGGCCAGAAATACTGCTCGTGCCGGACTGCCGGCGAGGACGCGCGACCCTCGCGATCAGAACCATGGTGCGGGAACCACCTCGGCGCAGCCGAGCCCAGCGGCGTCCGGCCGGACGGGGCATGTCCAGGCTGCGACGCCGACGCCAGACTCTCGGCACGTCTGAACCTCCTGTAGGAACACCGGTCCCCCGCCTCGCTGGCGGGTGGCGCTCGGACAACGAGCGAACGACCGGGCGTGGCGCACTACACAATCGCATACGCGCGCACGTTTTGGCGATGGCTCGCGCAGCCGATATTGGCAGCAAACACCAGTGAATTGGGGTGAATCACCCACCCCACGGAGGTGACTCTGAGTAGCCGATGCTCAACGACTCGTCCATTGTCGCTGACTCCGTACCGCAGGGGAACACCGTGTGGCGTGACTTACATGGCCCAACGCCCGGCTGACCCCGGTCAGCCGAGCTGGGTCTCGATCATCTCCCGGGCGATCTCGGTCAGCGGCAGCTGGAGCGCCCGGCCGGGGGGCAGCCACGCCGCCTCGGCCGTCGAGCCACCCCGCGCCTCGACGACCCGCGGGACGCTGGGGTTGTCGACCAGGCCCCGGTACACGACCCGCACGCCGTGCCAGTCGATCGGAACGCCCTCGGGGCCGAACGCGGCGCGCTGATGGCGGTGCGACACGCTCAGCAGTTGGGTGAGCCGCGCCTGCTGACCGGTCTCCTCGACGACCTCGCGCAGCAACCCATCCGCGGCGCCCTCGCCAAAGTCGGTACCACCGCCGGGCAGGTGCCATCTCCCCGCACCGGGGTAGCCATCGGCGATCCGCGTCAGCAGCACGCGACCGTCCGGAGCCGTGATCAAGCCATAGGCCGCGAACCGCTGGAACCGCTCCGGTGGAGCGGCCGGGCCGACGTCCGGCTCGGCCGCCGCCCGGTCGCGCCGGTCGGTCGGTCGCCCCGCCGACGCTGGTACGCAAAGAACGTCTCGGACGAACGGCATCAGCGGCAGGTCGGGGAACTCCTCGGGCGTTACCCACGCGACGTGGTCGGTGCTGCCATCGGCCTCGTCGCGGACCGTGCCCGCGATCACGCGGCAATCGAAGATCAGACGATCCTGGTGCCGCAGCGCGGGCTCTGGCAGGCGCTCGACATCGGTCACCACGTCCCGTAGACGTTCGATCGCCACCTGCAGGCCCGTCTCCTCCTCGACCTCGCGAACGGCCGCCGCGGCCGGGTGCTCGCCGTGCTCGACGCCGCCGCCGGGCAGGAACCACGCGCCGTGGTTGTGCGAGCGGGGCGACGCCCGGACCAGCAGCACCCGACCCGCGTCATCCCGACACACCCCGTAAGCGGCGATGCGGCGCAACCGTCGCACTCCGTCCCCTCCCGCCGGCACGACAAGTTCCGCGATCTTGAATCGCTCGGGAAGCCAAGCACTCCAGCTGTCCAAGATCGACACCCTACCGGCTGGACCGCGGCCGATTTACCCGTCCCGCGCCGTCTTGGCTAGGGCGTCCGTGGTGACGTCCGTGACCGGCAGATCGGCGAGCTCGGACTCGCGGAACCAACGCGCCTCGGCCGTCGACCCGCCGGCGTCGAGCACCCGCGGTCGGGTCGGTCGGGCAACGAGAACACGGTAGAACGCACGCACGCCATGCCAGTCGATCGGGTAGCCCTCCGGGCCGAGTGAGGCGGCGTCGCGGTGGCTCGCCACCCCGAGCAGGGTGAGCAGCCGGCCGCGCTGTCCAGTCTCCTCGGCCAGCTCCCGGATCAGCCCCGGGCCCGGCTGCTCGCCGTAATCGGTACCGCCGCCGGGTAAATGCCAACGTCCGCCGCCGGGATAGCCATCGGCGATGCGCGTCAGCAGCAGGCGGCCGCGCGGGTCGGTGGCGACGGCGTACGCGGCGAAGCGCTGGGCGCGCGGCAAGCCGTCGGGCCCGGGCACCGCGTGAAACGAGGGCATGTCCGGGGCCTCGTCCGGTCGCGGGTCCACCCGGTCGGCCGGCAGCCCGAGCGCCGTCGCGGTGAAGGGACGCAGCGCGAGCCGCGTTAGTTCGCCCTGATGCACGAACCGGGCCAGGTCCGTGGACTGGTTGACCCGGTCGCGCAGGCAACCGCCACGAACCGCGACGTCGTAGATGAGCCGGTCGGTGTGGACGGCGAGACCCCGGCGGGGCACGGCGCGCAGGTCGGCCACCACGTCCACGAGCCGGGCGACGCTGACCGAGAGCCCGGTCTCCGCCGCGGTCTCCCGGACGACCGTGTCGGTCGGGTGCTCGCCGTGGTCGACCGCGCCTCCGGGCAGCGACCAGACCCCCGGCGTCCCCGACCTGGCCGATGCCCGCACGAGCAGGAGCCGCTCGTCGAAGTCGACGCAGATGCCGTAGGCGGCGATCCGTCGCAACGGCTGGAGCGCGGTGGCCACCGGCAAAGTGTGACGGCTTCCCGACACTTCCCGAGCCGCAGTGTCGGATGCAGGACATTCCTCCCGGTGGATCAAATCCAATTCCCCGTCGATCTAGGACTTGTGCTCGTGAATTGATCTCCAAACACGAGCATAAGTCCTAGATCGACGGGATGAAAAGGCGGCTGGGGTCACTTGCCGAAGGTGTTGATGATGTTGATGACGCCAGGCCCGAGCACGACGATGAACAAGGCTGGGAACAGGCAGAAGATCAGCGGGAAAAGGATCTTGATCGGGACCTTTTGCGCCAGCTCCTCGGCGTGCTGACGACGGGTGATGCGCATCTCCTTGGCCTGTTCGCGCAGTACGTTCGCGATCGGAATCCCGAGTTCGGTGGCCTGGACGACGATCGCGCAGAAGGTCTTCAGGTCGACGACGGTGGAGCGTTCCGAGAGGGCCCGCAGCGCGTCGACGCGGGAACGACCGATCTGCATCTCCTGCAGCACCCGGGCGAACTCGCCAGCGAGCGGTCCGCGGCCGTACCGGGTGATCTGGGCCAAGGCCGCGTCGAAACCGAGACCCGCCTCGACGCTGACCGTGAGCATGTCGAGGCTGTCGGGCAGCGAACGGCGCACCGTCTGCTGGCGGCGTTCGGCGATGTCGTGGAGCACGACGTCGGGGAGGTAGAAGCCGACCGCCGCGAAGAACAACCCGCCGATCAACGCACCGACGCCGCCGCGGACGAACAGCCCGCCGATGACACCGAGCCCCCCGAGGATGAGAAGGCCCAGGCCCTTGATCTCGAAGAGCCGGTCCACCGTCCAGTACGGCGGGTTGCCGGCCTGATTGAGGCGACGGCGAAGGTGGGCCAGGGCCCTGGACGGCGTCGCCGCCCGGCCGATCTGCGTCATGCGGTTGGAGACCGGAGCGTAGGTGCGATCGGCCGCCTCCGTCTCGCCCCCCCGGGAGCGTCTCGCCCCGTAGACCTTGTCAATTGACTGCAGTCCGCGGGAGACGCCGGACCGGCTGAAGCTCGTCACCGTCACGGTGGCGATCACCACCGCGATTCCGAGAAACAGCGCACCGGCCGCGCTCAGCAGGAGGATCGTCGCGAAGTCCAGGTCAGGCGTCATCAGGCGTCCACCCTAATCACGCGGGTCATCCAGATGATGCCGACCACGAAGAGGACCAGGCCGACCAGCAGCATGGTGATGCCGAGCCGCTCGGTGATCAGGGGCCTCAGGTAGGCCCGCCGGAAGATGTACATGAATGTGGCCAGAACGATCGGCAGGCCGATCAGGATCCAGGCGGACAGCCGGCCCTCGGCGGACAACGCTCGCACGTGCCGGCGCAACCGCCCCCGCTCGCGCATCGTGTCAACCGTGTTCTGCAGCACCTCGGCGAGATTTCCGCCGACCTCGCGCTGGATCCGCACCGCAATGACGGCCTGTTGGAGGTCCTCGCTGCGGGTGCGGGCAGCGGCCCGTTCGAGCGCATCGGAGATGTCGGCCCCTAGCCGCTGCTCGGCCATCGCCCGACCGAACTCGGCTGCGACGATGCCGGAGGACTCGCGCACCATAGCGTCGAAGGCCTGCGGCAGCGAGAACCCCGAGCGCAACGACCCGACGACGAGCTGCAGGACGTCCGGGAGCTGATCCGCGAATGTCTGCGTCCGCCGTTCGACCCGGATCAACCGGTAGAGCATTGTGAAAAGCCAGCCGATCACGAGCCCGAAGAACACCCCCACCCAACTCGCGACCAGGAACAACATCGCCCCCGCCGTGATCATCACGCACACCCGGAGCAGCACCCACTCATGCGGCTTCAGGCTCATTCCGGCCTGGTCGAGGCGCATCGCGATGCGCTGCTCCAGACTGCGCGACCGCATCATCGAGGCCGTCGCCGCCAGCGCGGTGCGGGCCACGACGCCGCCGGCCGAGTTGCTCTGGTCCCGCTTCGGCGCGGCGTGTGCCCGGGCCGCCGGGCCGAAGTTGGAAATCTGCCGGATCCGTTCCTGCTTGGCCGACTTGGGCCACACCAGCGACAGGACCACGATGAGGACGGCCAGGAAGATGACGCCCCCCAGAGCAAAAGCCAGCCAGTTCGGCACCCACTTGAGCGTCGGGACGATCGTGGCGGCTGGCGGGTTAGCCAGCCCAGCGAACTTGACGTTCGGTACCAGCGTCGAAAGGGGCGGCGAGAAGCCCTCGACGCTTACCTTGAGCGTGGTGGTCGTCCCCGCCAGCTCGTCGGGGACCGTCGCCTCCACCGCGAGGTAGACCGAGAACGATTGACCGGCGGCGCGGAATCCCGCCGCGATGGCGTCCGCGCTCTCCGCCGGCAAAGTGCGCCCACCGCTGGCAGCCGCATACGCGTTCAGCTGGGTCTTACCAGCCTGATCGGCCTTAAATGCTACGGAATCCACCGGCAAGTTGGCGACCTTTAGCTTCTGGGCCAGCTGTTCAAGAGTCGTGGTGGATCGGTTATCCGCTCCGTCGGAGAACACCAGCACCCGTTGCTCGCTACCGGGCGTGAAGCCCGCTTCGGCTAGGCGGCTCGCCGCGATGGACACACCGTCTCGCAGCGCCGTGTTACCCGCCGCCTTCAGCGTGCCGATCGTGGTCTTGAAGGGCGTCCGATCCACGGTTGGATCAACGACAGCGCGCGCGGTGTCGGCCACGGTGACCAGCCCGAGCTTGACGTCCGGAGGCAGGTCGTCGGCGAGTCTGAGCGCGGCCGACTTCGCACTGTCTAGCGGTGGTCCTTCGAATGATCCGCTTAGGTCCATGACGACGACAAGCCCGCGCGGTGGCAGCTCCTCGGCCTTGACCGACCTGTCGACCTCACTCGCCTTGACGGACAGGGCGCTCGCGTCCACGCTCACCCTGACCTTGGTCGGGTCGAGCTGCTGGCCCTCGGGTAGGTCCTGCGCCGTCAGCAGGAATCGCACGACGCCCGGCGCCACCGTCGGCTGGCCCACCGTGAGGGTCGGCGCCGCGTAAGCGGCCGTGCCTGGGGCCAGGGCCGCGAGTGTCGCCACGGCGGCGATGACCGGCAGCGCGGCCAGTCGGAGTCGTGACATCAGCAGGTCTCCACGTCGCTATATCTCGCGCCGGTGGCCGGTTGGTTGCACAGGCTGCTCGTTGAACAGCTCGGGTGGCACCGTGATGCCCGTCTCGGCGAGGCGTTCGACGAACTGGGGGCGCAGGCCGGTCGGGCGCAAGTTCCCACGGAAGCGGCCGTGTTCGTCATGGCCGGCCCGGAAATCGAGCATGAACACGTCCTGCAGCGAGACGACGTCCCCCTCCATTCCGGTGATCTCTGTGATGTGAGTGATCTTGCGGCTGCCGTCCTTGAGGCGGGTCTGGTGCACGATCAGGTCGACGGCGGAGGCGATCTGCTCCCTGATCGCTCGCACCGGAAGGTCCATGCCGGACATGAGCACCATCGTCTCGATGCGGGCCAGTGAGTCGCGCGGGGAGTTCGCGTGGACGGTGGTGAGCGAACCGTCGTGGCCGGTGTTCATGGCCTGCAACATGTCGAGAGCCGCGCCGTCCCGGACCTCGCCGATCACGATGCGGTCGGGTCGCATGCGGAGCGAGTTGCGAACGAGATCGCGCACTGTGACCTGACCTCGCCCCTCGATGTTCGCCGGCCTCGACTCCAGCCGCAGGACGTGTTCCTGGTGGAGCTGGAGCTCGGCCGCGTCCTCGATGGTGACGATTCGCTCGTCCGAGGGCAGGTATTGCGAGAGCACGTTGAGCGTCGTCGTCTTGCCGGTGCCCGTACCGCCGGTGATGAGCAGGTCGAGCCGCCCCCGGACGCAGGCCGCGAGCAGTTCGGCAACGGGCTTGGTCAACGTGCCGAAGCCGATGAGGTCGTCCATAGTGTACGGATCGACCGAGAACTTGCGGATGGTGAGCACCGACCCGTCCAGCGCGATCGGCGGCAACACCGCGTTGACACGACTGCCGTCGGGCAGGCGGGCGTCCACCATCGGGCTGCCCTCGTCGATGCGCCGGCCGATCCGTGCGACGATTTTGTCGATGATACGACGGAGGTGTTCCTCGTCAACGAAGGCGGCGTCGACGGGAACGATGCGGCCAAACCGCTCCACGTAGATCCGGTCCGGTCCGTTGACCATTATTTCGCTTACGTCCGGGTCTCGAAGGAGTGGCTCAATCGGCCCATGACCCAGGATCTCGTCACAGATCTCCCCGGTGATGCGCGACCGATCGGCCGACGTCAGCGGTGTCTCCTCCTTCGCGAGTACTTCGGCCAACGTGTCCCGTACCCGCTGTTCGAGCACCTCCGCTGAGCGCTCGTTGTAAAGCTGCGGCCCGAGGATCTCCTGGAGCTCTTTGTGCACCCGCCGGCGGATCTCCGCCAGCGGCCCGGTGGTCCGCAGGCCGCCGCGCCCGCGGTCCGGGCTTTCGGGGAGTCGCCGCTGGGCGAGCCGCTCGGAGAGGCTCATGGCCGGGTCACCTCGTGCGGTTCAGGAAGCCGCGGAGCCCACGTCCGGTGGGCTCGCCAACGGTCGGGCTGGCCAGCCGGCCGATGGCGAAGTCGCGCACCGCCCGGCTCACCGGGTGCTGCGGGTTATCGAGCATGATCGGAACACCTCGGTTGATCGAGACAGGAACGTCCCGGCTCGACGGCACGTGGGCCAGGATAGGCACCCTGATGACCCGTTCGATGTCGGCCGCTGTGAGGCCAACCTTAGCGTCCGACCGGTTGAGCACTACGAGCCGGTGCTCCTTGGGCAGATCCAGCAGATCGAAGGTGTCCAACGTGATGCGGAGGTTCTTCAGCGCGGGTATGTCCGGCGTGGTGAGCAACACATGCAGGTGCGAGGTGTCCAGCGCGGTCATGACGTGATCTGTGAACGCCGGTGGCGTGTCAACGACGAGGAAGTCAAACATCCCCCGGGCGAGCATGAGGATGTCGGCGACAAGCCCTTGGGTCACCCGCTCGGCGTCGGCCGGGCCGGCCGGGGCGAGCAGCGTGTCCAGTCCGGGGGCGTACGGCGTGAGCAGCGACCGCACGGCGGTCTGATCGAGCTGGTCACCGAGGCCAACCGCGTCGGCGATGCTCCGCTCGGGAACGAGCTGCAACATGATCGCCACATCGCCGAAGGCGAGATCCAAGTCGATCAGGCCGACGCGGCGCGCTCCCCCGGCCGCCAGGGCGACGGCGATGTTGGTGGCGAGCGTGGTCTTGCCGCAACCGCCCTTCGCTGCGAAGACCGTGATCACCCGGCCGTCGAACTCGCCGCCACCACGCCCGCCGGCACCCCGGGGGCTGGGCGGCGCCATCTGGCGGGAGACCTCCACCGAGCGGGCGCACGCGGCGAGCAGTCCAGCCGGGTCGTTTGCCGCGACGACCTCACGAACGCCGGCCCGGATCGCCTCGCCCAGTAGTCCCACGTCGAGGCGGTCGCGGATGAGAATCACCCCGAGGTGCGGCCGGCTGACCCGGTTCTCGGCGGCGATGGCCAACGCCTCACCGAGCTCGACGCCGGGTCCGAGCACGGTGAGCGTCTCACCCGGGTACTGGCCGAGTAGCTGGGCCAGGTCCGGCGGTGCGCTCGCCGTGTGCACGTCGCTGCCGAGCAGCACCGCGAACTGTTGCGCGTCCCGCCGGTGAGGCTCGTACAGGATCGTCATCTCAAGTCTCCGTACAGATCTCTAGCGGAAAAGTGGCTCGGCGTTGTCGGTGGCATCCGTATTCTCCACGCCCTCACCCGCCTTGACCGACGTCGCGTCCGTGAGCAGCGCCAGGTAGAGGCTGCCGGAACTCTTGCCCTGCACCAGCCGTTCGGCCTCCGGCTGGGTGACCGCTACGGTAATGAGCAGCGACGCCCCGGAGCTACGGCCAGCCCCGCTGGTGGTCGCTGCGCCATCGGGCTGGTATGTACCGATCGCGAGCACGTCGACCCTGGGCAGTAGTACCCGCGTCCTCTGGGTACCGGTCAGCTTGCCGGCGGTGTCGCGGACCTGATAGGTCAGGAAGATAGCGACCTGCGAGCCCGGTCTGACGTAGCCCGCCACCTGCTCGGGCGCCCCGGTCTGCACGGTGATCGCCATTTTGTCTCCCGGTAGCGGTAGGCCGCTGCTCACGCTCGTCGACTGGCCGAAGTTGGCTCGAAGCAACAGCTGTCCCTCGGCGATGTTGGAGGTGACGACGAGCGAATTGAGGTCGGCGCCAATGCCCTTCAGCACATCATCGGGAACGGAGGTGCTCGGCATTGTCACGAACCGGACAAGCTTCTCGTTTCTGATCCGGACGCCGCTCGTGCCCGCCGCGATGCGCTTGTCCGCGACCGCCACCGTTACGGGATCGCCGATGGCTTCGCGAGCGCGCTTGTCGGCGGTCAGGGCGTAGAAGAGCACGCCGGCCGTGCCGAGGCCGGCCAGCACGAGTGCGAGAATGATTGCGCCAATGCGACGAGTCATGACAAAACTTCCCGGGTTGTCGGTTCGTTGGTGGTCATCCGATTAGTGTCACGATCGCGTCACCGGCGAGGCTGTTCAGCGACACCGCCGGCCCCACGAACACACCCGACACGCAGGCATCGGGGCCCGAGCAGGCGGGCGGAACGTTGATCAGCCACGACGGCACCGGGAGGATGGTGTCGAAGGAAAAGCCGGTCACAACGAATGGCGCGACGAACACGGCATGATACTCCGTCGTCCCGGGGTCGTCGTGGATACCGTCGTGCACCGGGACGAGCACGACCTCGCGGCTCGTCACGGCCGTGATCAGCCTCGCCACGCACGCCGGGGGCGCCGCGAAGGTCGGCGGGGTGACGTCGTCGCCGGACACGATGCCGTCGAGTGGTACGTCGAACTCGCAGCTTGAGTCGCCGTTGAGGAAGCCGGCCGGCCCGGGACGCTGCCAGCCGGGGCTGGATGGATCAGGATCGCAGCCGGTCGGATCCAGAAAGTTAATCGTGTGCTCGTCCAGCGGGTCCGGGTAGGGAGGATATGGCGGAGCCAGGGCGAAAACGGTCCCGCCGGCGGTGGAATCGTCGAACTCGCAGGTCGATATCGTCATCGCGAGCACCCCGGCGGTCGGCTCCCAGGTGGCCCGGGCGCACGCCCTCACACCGACGCCGTCGAAACCGGCGTTCCCGGGCAGCGCCTGAGCAAACGAGGGCGGCAGGACGAACTGGCCGTCCGGCATGCGCGTACCCAACCGCACCTCGACCCAGAACGCAGGCACCGGTGGTGGGGAACCCAGGCACTTGGTGAGGTTCTCCGCCGCCGGTGGACACTCGGACAGTCGCCCCGGCAGGTAACCACACACCTCCTCGACCGAGGATGTGCCATCCCTGGCGTTGAGATCGCCGTAGCTCTGGGCCACGTCGACGAGCGCCGCGTGACTGGCGCACTCGGTGCTGTCGTTGGCGCAGGCCTTCGCGATCGCGACTGCCGCGGCGTCGGCCCCGCTCTGTAGCTCCTCGCGCTCGAGGTAGATCTGGCCGAGGTCGATGACCATGGCCATCATGCCGAGCAGGACGCCGCCCGAAAGGAGGATGACAAACACCGCGGCGACCGCGCCGCGGTCGTCGGGCGCACCTAGGTTCTGGCGGCGCGACGCGAGCGGCCACAACCGGCGGCGATTCAGGTGGATGCGGCGGAACCGACCCGATGGCGGGGTCAAGGCAGGCATGGCATGACGCCCTTGGCATGGATCTCGAACGTGTCGGCCAGGTCGGCCAGGATGCCGACGGGCGTGACGAAGCTGAACTCGTGCTGGATGTTGACCACGGCGTCGTCCGTCGGCCCCGGCGTTATTGGACAAGGCGTGATGGTGGTCGTCACCGGACTGATGCCATCGAGCACCAGGTCTACCCGCGCCTGGCCCTCGATCTCGTTACTTATCGACGTCGCGCGGGCACCCTCGCGGGCCGCCTCCGTCAGCGTGATCTGTTGATTGAGCAACCGACCGAAGTCAATGATTGCAAAAACCAAGAGCAACAGGATCGGCATGACGAGGGCAAATTCGACTGCGGCCGCACCCCGCTCCCGTTCCCGCTGAGCTGACCTCATGACCGCCTACGGAAGTGCATCGACGCCGCTGTCAATACGCCCGAGCACCGCCGTGCCCAGACCGCTGATGGCGAGAACGACGGCCACCGCGATGAACCCGACGAGCATCGCATACTCGGTCGACGCCGCGCCATCGTCGCGTTCCTCGCGCAAGCGCTCCTCCTAGCCGAACGAAGACTAGCGTGCCCGCCGGTGCCTACACCGGCGGGCACGCACGTGCTGTGCCGCCAGTCAGCAGCCGGTAGTCGGCGCGCCGCCGGCAACGGCCTGCTGCCCGCACCCGATTTTGGTGTTCAGCGTGGTGCCAAGCAGCGTGACCGCGGCCGCGATAACCACGGCGATCAGCGCGACCAGCAGGCCGTACTCCACGGCCGACGCACCATCGTCGCGACGCTGACGGAGGTTGCGCATCCTGTCCAGGAGTCTCTTCACAGAACCTTCCCCTCTTCTGAGCATTCCATACCGCCCGCTGACGGCATCTGTTCGTGCCTGGCGCCCGAACCTCGGCAACGCTTCCCCAGGATGGAGTGCATTGCTGTCAGGTAGCTGACACTTGTCCGTTCGGTTAGCGCATTCACACCCGCGCGAACATGGGTAGCCCGGTCAGGCTGAGTATCGCCAGCAGACTACCGGCCAGCATCGCGGGGCCGAACGGCAGCGATGTGCGACGATCGACCCTCCTCGCCACCAGAAGTGCCAGCACTACTGGGCCGTTCACCAGCCATGGAAGCAGCGCTCCGAGCGCGACGGCGGTCCACCCGAGCCAGCCGAGGTAGAGCCCGAGCAGCACAGCGAGCTTGACGTCGCCGTACCCGAGCCCCTGCCCCGGGATGAGGTAGAGCCCGAGGAAGATCGCGCCGAGGACGAGTGCGCCGAGCCCCGCGCGCAGCATCGCGCCCCACTCGCCGGTGCCGGCCGCGATCACCGCGAAGAGCACGGCGCTGATCCAGATGGCGGGGACCACCAGCCGGTGCGGAAGACGCTTGCAGGCGATATCGATGAAGGTCAGGAGAACGCCGAGCACCGCCAGCGGCACATAGAGTGCCAGCACCGCCCTCCCACCGGGCGTCGCCATCGCGTCGAGGGCGGCCGCGAGGATCCCACTCGCCACCCCGGCCATCAGTGCGGTAAGCCACGCTGGTGGCCCGAGGCGAACCCCGCAGCCGGCGCAGCGGGCGGGGAGGCCGAGCCAGCCCCGAATGCCGGCCGGCAGCGGCCTCGCGCAGGAGATACAGGCATCGCGGTCCGGCTCTTCGGCGGGCACCGAGAGGCGGTACGCGGTCAGGGGCACGAGCGCACCGCCGGCGGCGCCCACGGCATCGCTGAGGCCTACGAGCAGCGGGGACACGCGGGGCAGCGTAGCCGGTGTGGCCGCGGGCCCGTCATTCCCACTCGATCGTGCCCGGCGGCTTGCTCGTCACGTCCAGCACGACGCGGTTGATCTCCGACACCTCGTTGGTGATCCGGGTGGAGATCCTGGCGATGAGATCGTGTGGCAGCCGGGACCAATCCGCGGTCATCGCGTCCTCGCTGGCGACCGGGCGCAACACGACCGGGTGGCCGTAGGTGCGGCCGTCGCCCTGCACGCCGACGCTGCGCACGTCGGCGAGCAGGACGACCGGAAACTGCCAGACGCCACGATCCAGCCCGGCGGCGTTGAGCTCGTCCCGGGCGATCTTGTCCGCGGCGCGGAGCGTCTCGAGGCGTTCGTGGGTTACGTCGCCGATGATCCGGATGGCGAGGCCGGGACCGGGGAACGGATGGCGCCAGACGATCGCGTCGGGCAGGCCGAGCACTGCGCCCAGTGCACGTACCTCGTCCTTGAACAGCGTCCGCAGCGGCTCGACGAGGGAGAACTGAAGATCGTGCGGCAGCCCGCCGACATTGTGGTGGGATTTGATGTTCGCGGTGCCCGCGCCCCCGCCGGACTCCACCACGTCGGGATAGAGGGTGCCCTGCACCAGGAATGTCACGCGGCGCTGCGCGTCGATCTCGCGTGCGGCCGACTCGAAGACGCGGATGAACTCGCGGCCGATGATCTTGCGTTTCCGCTCCGGGTCGGTGACGCCGGCCAACGCGGACAGGAAGCGGTCCGCGGCGTCGACGACCGTGAGCCGGATTCCGGTGGCGGCGACATAGTCCTTCTCCACCTGCTCGGCCTCGCCAGCACGCAGCAACCCATGGTCGACGAAGACGCAGGTGAGCTGGTCGCCGACCGCGCGGTGGACGAGCGCCGCCGCGACCGCCGAGTCGACCCCGCCGGACAGGCCGCAGATCACGCGGGCATCCCCGACGCGGTCACGGACGGCGGCCACCTGCTCGTCGATGATGCTGGCGGGCGTCCAGGCGGGCTCTAGGCCGGCGATCTCGTACAGGAAGCGCTCAAGCACGCGCTGGCCGTTCGGCGTGTGGGCGACCTCGGGGTGAAACTGGACTCCCGCTCTTCGGCGGGCCAGATCCTCGAAGGCGGCCACGGGCGCCCCCGGGCTGCTCGCCGTGAGAGTGAAGCCCTTGGGCGCCGCGGTGACGCTGTCACCGTGGCTCATCCAGACGCTCTGCCGCTCCGGAAGGCCCGCCAGCAGGGCGCCGCCGTCGCCCGCGCGAGTCAACGTCGTGCCGCCGAACTCCCGAAGTCCCGTATGCGCGACCGTACCGCCCAGCGACTGCGCCATCGCCTGAAAGCCGTAGCAAATGCCGAGAATCGGTACGCCGGTGTCGAAGAGTGCGGGATCTACCTGCGGGGCGCCCGGTTCGTACACGCTCGATGGTCCGCCGGAGAGCACGATCGCGGCCGGGTCGCGGGCCACCATTTCCGCCGTGGACATCGAGTGCGGCACGATCTCCGAGTAGACGCGGGCCTCGCGGACGCGCCGCGCTATCAACTGGGCGTACTGGGCGCCGTAGTCGACGACAAGAACCGGCCTCGGCGTGGTCATGAGGAAACACTATCGGGCTGGGCGCCCTCGCCCGGTGACGCCACCGCTGGGATTGCACGTATGATCACATCGATGCGCCCACCGCCGCCTCACGGCCAGAAGAACATCGAGCTGCTCAACGCGCTGCGCAAGACCCAGGCCGCACACAGTCAGACTCTCGCCGAACATGGCGGCCGCCTGGACTCGATCGACGGCAAACTGGGCCAGCTGGCGCTGGGCGTGCACACCATCGAATCCCTGTTGCGCCGCCTTGTTGATGATGGGGGCCCGGCCTAGCAAACACCGGCAGGTGATTACCGCGTCTACATCGGGTGGCCGTTCGCTGCGTTGTACGCGCGTACCCAGTTCTTGTCCAGGCCCTCCGCGAACGGGCCGTGCGGGTTGTCCACGACCCAGACGTGCATCATCTCCGGCGAGGTGACGTTGACCGATAGCGCCGGGCAGTTCCCGAACGGCGTCACGATGCCGAAGCCGGGAGGGAGCGCCGTGAGGCAGATGTTGTGCGCGTGCCAGCGGGTGATAGCACCACCAGGGTCCGGGCCCGGTTCGCCGGCCTCGTCCATCACGAAGACCACGCCGAGCAGTGTGGCCCGCCCGTCTTCGATCGCGAAGACCAGCATCTCCGGCCGTTGCGGGTCGAGCACACGACCGTCCTTCTTGTACGCCGGGTGTTCCATGTGGACGTCGGTGCCCCGGCCGGGTTTCGGTAGGACGTAACCAGCCGCGGTCGCGGCCCCGAGCGTGGAGTAACGCCGCGTGGCCTGCCTGGTCGCCGCGGCGAGCCGGTCGGCCGCCTGCCGCTGTGCGGCCGTCACGTGGTGGCTCGCGACCGGACGCATGATCACGCCGGCCTGTGCGCGTGCGGCGTGCTCGTGCTCGTGCGGGTGATCGCCGGCGTGGCGGACGGCTGCCACGCCACCGTCCGGAGTGGACGAGAGCTCGGAGTCGGTCGCGGCGTGGGCGAGGAACGAGCCGATCCAGATCGTGAGGCCGACGGCGAACGTGGCGGTCACCGTGCCCGCGGAGCCGACGAAGCGCTTGAAGCGCTTCGGGCGGCCGGGCTCGCGAGCCGGCACCAGGCACAGCCCGAGCGCCGTGAGTTCGACCAGCGCCGTGGCGATGCCGACCTGGTCGGGCTCCTCGCCTCCGGAACCGGCGACCACGAGATATCCGATCAGCGTGGCGACGAGCAGCAGAGCCGAAAGCAGCCGCCACGGGCGCCCCTCGATCACTCGCATCGCCAGCCACGCGTAGGCCGCCCCGCTGGCCACGAAGGCGATCGTGAGCGCGGCGCCGTCGAAGTGACCCAGCGGCAGGGCCAGGTGCACGGCCGCGGCGATGCCGAGCAGCCACGCGGCCCACAGGCGCACGATCCCTGGATCCGGTCTTCCCGCCGGCCTGTCCACGATCATCGCGGGTCGAACCGCGGGGCGCAGGCGACGCACGACAAGAACCAGAATCGGCAGCAGGGCCGCGGCGATCAGCGCGGGTACATGCTGCGGCGCGATGCCCACGACGAAGGCGTCCCACGCGCTCATCGCGACGCATCCCGGGGCAGGATCGCCGTCGGCACGACGGCGTAGGGCGCAAAGACCTCAGGCACCGTCGCCGATGTGACGAGGGGGGCCGGAGCGTATGGATCCTGAGGGGCGGGCCACCCGTACCACGCGCCGGCCTGTGGGGCGACCGGCGGCCGGACCCGGCCGGATCGCACGAACATCGAGGCGCACACATAGATCACGACCACCGGCAGGCCGAGGTTGGTGATCAGGCCGACAAGGTTGAGCGTGAAGTCCAGCATTGGCAGAAACCCGAGCACCAGCTGGACCCAGAAGCCGCCCAGGGTGATCGCCTGCACCACGATCAGGGTGATCATCGCCCAGCGCCGGCCGGACACCACCTTCGCCGCGACCACGAAGAGCACCACCATCTTCACCACTGGCATGACCAGGTACAGCGGGTTGGCACCCATGAGGACCATCTCGCCCAGCCCGGCGAGGAGGATGAAGCCCGCCTGCATGAGGCACAACACATAGACCACGTCGGCGGGTCCGCCCCGCTGCGCCGGCATCGCCGACGGCATCGGATGAACTGTCACGCACTCCACGGTGGACGGCGACCGTGAAGCTCCGATGAGCCGACCTTAAGAATCACGTGAGAAACCCTTGGCCTCGAGCACGCTGAGCACTGCTCCTCCGGTCCGCTCGTACCGGCCGTCCTGGCCCAGCTTGAAGTACTCGATGAGGGCGTCGTCACGCGCATCCGGGCAGCGGTCAGCGATCCAGTACTCGGGGATGCCCACACCCGCGTACAGGCGCGGCTTCACAACCCGGTCGTCCTCGACGCTGTCGGTGGATACGACCTCGACGACAATCGCGAGGTCCGAGGGATCGTGCCGCTCCGCATCGGGATCGGGCCGTTCCCAGAAGGCGGAGACATCTGGGTAGCGCACCTTGCGGTGAGATAGGCGGACTCCCTGCTCCTGGTACGAGGGGCGGCCCTGAGAGATCAGAAGGTTGCAGATCCGCCGCGACACGTCGGCATGCCAGGACTTCATAGGAGCCATCAGCAGGAGCCTCCCGTTGTCGAGCTCGTAGCGCCAGCCCGTATCGGCGAGAAGCCGGCCAACGTCACCGAGGTCGTCCTCGGTGAGTGGGTGCCCGGGAAGTTCGGCGAGCGTCATGCCCATGTCGCGATCCTAACGTGCGTCGAGGACGTTCAGCGCAGCGCGGCGAGGGCGTGGGCCGGGACGGCCGGCGAGCGGGGCGCGACGGGTGCGACGGGTCGGTAGGCCTCGCCCACCGCGGGGCGCGGGTCGGGGTCGCCCCGGTTGGGCCAGAATGACATCGCCCGCTCCGCTTGAGCGGCGATGGTCAGCGACGGGTTCACGCCGAGGTTGGCGCAGACGGCGGCGCCGTCGACCACGTGCAGTCCGGGGTGACCGAAGACGCGGTGATACGCGTCAACGACGCCGTTCTCCGGCGAGGACCCGATGACGGCACCGCCGAGGATGTGGGCCGTCACCGGCAGGTCGAAGACCTCGCTGATCGAGCCGCCCGGCACCGCGCCCAGTTCGTCCGCGAGCAGCCGAACCGCGCGGTTGCCCGCCGGGATCCAACTCGGGTTTGGCGCCCCGTGCCCGGGCGTCGTCACGAGACGGCGCCGCCCGTACCAGGATCGTCTGAAGTGGACGGTCAGCGAGTTGTCCAGCGACTGCATGACGAGCGCGATCACCGTACGCTGCGACCACCGGCGCACCGACACCGCGCGCGCGGCCGTCACCGGATGCCGGCCGATCGTCGCGAGCCAGCGCAGCCTGCGCCGAGGTCCACCGTCGGTGAGCACGGTCTGCAGCAGGCCCATCGAGTTGGAGCCCTTGCCGTATCGCACCGGCTCGATGTGTGTGCGGTCGTCGGGGTGGAACGAGCTCGTGATGGCCACGCCCTGGGTCAGGTCGAGGCCGCGCCGTCGTGCTGCGCGGTTCGGGACGGCGGCGCCGAGGATCGACTCGGAGTTGGTACGGGTAAGGGCGCCCAGCCGATTCGACAGCTCCGGCAGCCGACCCGAGACCTTCATCCGGTGCAGTAGCCGCTGCGTGCCGAGCGCTCCGGCGGCGAACACCACGTGATCGGCCTCGAAGGTGCGCCTCCGCCGACGCGGCCAGGCTCCCGTGCGTACCGTGTCGACGAGATAGCCTCCGGCGGCGACCGGACGCACGTCGGTGACGGTCGTCAGTGGAACGACCTCGGCGCCAGCCCGCTCCGCGAGGTAAAGATAGTTCTTCACGAGCGTGTTCTTCGCGCCGTGGCGGCAGCCCGTCATGCAGCTGCCACAGTGCAGGCAGCCGGTGCGGTCGGGGCCGGCACCGCCGAAGTACGGGTCCGGCACGGTTCGCCCGGGCTCGCCCAGGTGCACCCCGACCGGGGTGGCGTGGAAGGTGTGCCCAACTCCCATCCGCTCGGCCACCGAGCGCATCGCGCGGTCCGCTGGGGTCTCGATCGGGTACGTCGTGACGCCCAGCATGCGCTTGGCCTGGTCGTAGTGCGGCGCCAGCTCCTCGCGCCAGTCCGCGATGTCCCTCCACTGTGGATCATCGAAGAACTCGGGCAACGGCTCGTAAAGGGTGTTGGCATAGACCAGACTGCCTCCGCCCACTCCCGCTCCCGAGAGCACGAGGACCCCGCCCGCCCTCGGTCCCCCGCCGCGCGTGCGGGCCTTGGGCAGTACGTCTATGCGCTGGATGCCGTAGCAGCCGAGCGCCGGCGCCCACAGGAACCGGCGCAGCCGCCACGACGTCTCCGGGAACTCGTCATCCGCGAACCGGCGCCCCGCCTCGAGCACGGCGACGGAGTAGCCCTTTTCGACGAGCCGCAGGGCGGCGACGCTGCCGCCGAACCCGGAGCCGATGATCACCACGTCGTAACGCACGCCCCAATCGTGCCAAGATCCGAGCTTGGTGGGTAGCGGGCGGCGGTCTGTCATGGTTTGCCCCGTCGTCAGCGCACCGCTGCCCCACCAAGTTCAGGATCTAGGCCGTGTCTCTTGGATCTTGTGGGTGCGAGGCGGAGTCCAGGCGACGATTCGGCAAGGCGTCTGGGCCCGCCGCAGCCCCGCAAAGATCCAAGAGACACGGCCTAGGGTCGAGGTGGCCGCGTCGTGCCGTAGACCCACGCACGGAACAGCGCGTCGAGATCCTTGCCTGAGATCCGCTCGGCCAGGGCGATGAACTCGGGCGTCGTGGCGCTGGAGTCCCGCTTCTCCGCCGCCCACGCCTGGACGATCTGGTAGAACGTCGCGTCGCCCACGGTCAACCGCAGCGCGTGCAGGGTCATGGCGCCGCGCGTGTAGACAGCAAAGTCCTCGTCGGGCGAGTCGAACAGCGGCGCACCGGGGTCGCCGGGCGGCAGTCGCCAGGCCTGGGCTCCCAAGCTGTAGTTGCTGTCGAACTCCTGTTGTATCGTCCGCCCGCCCTGAGCCTCGACCCAGAGCCATTGGCCGTACGTCGCGAAGCCCTCGTTGAGCCAAAGCTCCTTCCAGTCGTGGACCGAAACGCTGTCGCCGAACCACTGATGGGCCAGCTCGTGTGCAATCACCCACGAGCCGTCCTCGCCCTGCCCGAAGAAGCCCTGCCCGTAGATCGGGCGGGTCTGGTTCTCGAGCGCGAACCGGATGCGCCGATCCTGGACCACGATGCCGCCGATGGCGTCAAAGGGGTACGGCCCGAATTTGGTTTCCAGGAAGTCGACGACGGCCGGCGTCCGCGCCATCTGCGCGTCGATACGGGTCGGGAGATCGGCGTCGACCGCCGTCAGCACGGGCAGGCCGTCGTGGGTGCTCTCCTTGACGCGGTACTTGCCGATGACCACGGTGGCCAGGTAGGAGGCCATCGGCCTCGACACCGACCAGGCCCAGGTGGTCCAACCGGCGCTGGACGTCTTGCGCTTGAGCGTGCCGTTGGACAGCGCGACGAGGCCATCCGGTGCCGCGATGGTGATGTCGTAGGTCGCCTTGTCGCGCGGGTGGTCGTTGACGGGGAACCAGGACGCCGCGACCTGCGGTTCACCGATGGCAACGGCACCATCGTCGTTGGCCAGGAAGCCGACCTCGCCGAGTCCGGCCTCCTGATATGGCTTCGGGACGCCGCCGTAGCCGACTTCCACCGTGAACTGAGTGCCCTTTCCGAGGCCGGCCGACGGTGTCACGACGAGCTCGTCCCCGGTCTGGACCGCGTTCGCATCGGTGCCGTTCACCGAGACCTTCTCCGTCATGAGCCCGGTGAAGTCAAGGTTGAACCGGGACAGGTCGGCCGTCGAGGTCGCGGTGATGACAGCCTTTCCGGTCAGCCTGTCCGTGTCCGGGTCGTAGCGCAGGTCGAGCGCGTAATGCTCAACGTCGTAGCCTCCATTGCCGGCCTTCGGGTAGTAGGCGTCACCGATGCCGTCCGCCCCAGGCTGGAAATTGGCGGTGGCGGAGGCCGTGACAGTAGGCGTCGCGGACCCGCTGACGCCCGGCGCCGGCTCCTTCTTCGTGCATGACGTGGTCAGCGCCAGCGCGGCCACCACCGCCACGACCACGACCTTGTGACTCGTCAATGCCGCCCTCCGGGATCATCGGCCCCCAACAGTAGCCGGAGGCGGCGAGCCGCCAAGCTCCTCGATTAACGGTCCAATCCGTGCCCGCCGCCCTTGGACCTAGCGGTCCAATCCGTGCCTGCCGCCCTTGACCTAGCGGTCCAATCCGTGCCTTCCGCCCTTGGACCTAGCGGTCCAAGACGAGCCCGACCTTCTGGAACTCCTTCAGGTCGCTGTAGCCGCACTTGGCCATGGCCCGGCGAAGTCCACCGAAGAGGTTGAGCGTGCCGTTGGGGTCGTCGCTGGGTCCGAAGAGGAGCTTCTCGAGCGGACCGAGAGGTTCATCGGCAACGCCGAAGGAGCCACGCGGCAGCTTCGGATGGCTCGCGGCGGAGTGCCACCAGGCCCCGCCGGCGGGCGCGTCCTCGCAGCGCGACAGCGGCTCGCCGAGCATCACGGCGTCGGCGCCGCAGCCGAGCGCCTTGGCGATGTCGCCACTGGTCTCCATATCGCCGTCGGCGATCAGGTGCACGTAGCGTCCGCCGGTCTCATCGAGGTAGTCGCGGCGCGCCGCGGCCGCGTCCGCGATCGCGGTCGCCATTGGCACCCGGATGCCCAGCACCGTGTCCGTTGTGGACCAGAGGTCGGCGCCCACGCCCACGATGACGCCCGCGGCGCCGGTGCGCATCAGGTGAAGAGCGGTCTTGTAATCGGTGCAGCCGCCAGCGATCACAGGCAGGTCCAGGTCGGCGATGAACTCCTTGAGGTTGAGTGGTTCGTCGTTTGTGGAGACATGCTCCGCGGAGACGATGGTGCCCTGAATCACGAGGATGTCGACGCCCGCGTCCAGGATCACCGGCGCCAGGGACAGCGTGTGCTGCGGCGAGACGCGAACGGCGACGGTCACCCCGCCATGGCGGATCGCCCTCACCCGGTCGGCGATCAACTCCGGCTTGATGGACTCGGCGTAGACCTCCTGCAGCCGCCGGGTGGCGACGACACCCTCGTCGTCAAGCGTCGCGAGCGACTCGAGGATCTTGGCCGGGTCCTCATACCTGCACCACAGGCCCTCGACGTTGAGCACGCCGAGCCCGCCAAGGCGGCCCAGGGCCACCGCCGTGGTCGGGCTCATGGTCGCGTCGCTCGGATGGGCCACGCACGGAATCTTGAACGGGTACGCGTCGAGCTGCCACGTCGTCGAGACATCGTCCACGTCGCGGGTGCGCCGGCTCGGCACGATCGCGATGTCGTCCAGGTGGTACCCGCGCTGCGCGACCTTGCCGATTCCGATCTCAACCACGTCTCGCACGTCTACGCTCCTTCGTCATGCTCCTTCTCGTCGATCTAGGAGTTGTTCGCGTCGGTGGGCGTTTACTCGGGATCCCGTCCGGAGGACTGTGTCGAGTCGGTGGGCGTTTACTCGGGATCCCGTCCGGAGGACTGTGTCGAGCTCCAACCACGCGAACAACTCCTAAATGGGCGGGGAAGACGGTCGAGGTTACCGGGAGTGATAGTTGGGGGCTTCGATCGTCATCTGAACGTCATGCGGGTGGCTCTCCTTCAGCCCCGCCGCCGTGATGCGTACCAACGTGCCGCGTTCCTGCAGTTCCGCGACGGTCGAAGCGCCGACGAAGCCCATGGCCGCTCGTAGCCCGCCGACGAGCTGGTGGGCGACCGCCCCGAGCGGGCCGCGATAGGGCACCTGGCCCTCGATGCCCTGCGGCACGAGCTTGTCGTCGGAGAACACGTCGTCCTGGAAGTAGCGGTCTTTGGAGTACGACCGGCCCTGCCCACGCGACTGCATCGCGCCCAGCGAGCCCATCCCCCGGTAGGACTTGAACTGCTTGCCGTTGATGAAGATCAGCTCACCGGGGCTCTCCTCACAGCCGGCGAGCAGCAAGCCGAGCATGACCGAGTCCGCGCCGGCGACAATCGCCTTCGCGATGTCGCCCGAGTACTGCATCCCGCCGTCACCGATCACGGGCACACCGACCGGGCGGCAGGCCCGGGCGGCGTCCATGATCGCGGTTACCTGAGGTACGCCGACGCCGGCGACAACCCTGGTCGTGCAGATTGAGCCTGGCCCGACGCCGACCTTGACGGCATCGGCGCCCGCCTCGACAAGCGCTTGAGCCCCGTCGTAGGTCGCCACATTGCCGCCGATCACGTCCACCCCGGACACCTCGCGCTTGAGCCGGACGACCATGTCAAGAACATTCCGGCTGTGCCCGTGCGCCGAGTCGACCACGACCGCGTCGACACCGGCGTCAACCAGCGCCCGCGCCCGTTTGTACGACTCCTCGCCCACCCCGACGGCGGCCGCCACGCGCAGCCGGCCGGCCGGATCCTTCGTCGCGTTGGGATACTGTTCGCTCTTGGCGAAGTCCTTGACGGTGATGAGCCCGGCGAGCCGGCCCGAGCCGTCCACGATCGGCAGCTTCTCGACCTTGTGCCGGCGAAGCAGGGCGAGCGCCTGATCCGCGGAGACCCCGACTGGTGCGGTGACCAGGGGCATGGCCGTCATGATCTCCCGTGCCGGGGCTGATTTATCCGTTACAAACCTCATATCGCGATTTGTCACGATGCCGACGAGAAGGCCGGTCCCATCCACGACCGGCACGCCGGAAATGCGGTAACGGGCACACAGGGCCTCGACCTGGTGCAGTGTCTCGTCGGGCGAGCAGGTGACCGGATTCGTCACCATGCCGGCCTCGGACCGTTTCACGAGATCCACCTGGAGCGCCTGCTCCTCGATGGCCAGGTTGCGGTGGAGCACGCCGATTCCGCCCTGGCGGGCCATCGCGATCGCCATCCGCGCCTCGGTGACGGTGTCCATCGCGCTTGAGATCAAAGGCACCCGCAGTGTGATCCGCCGCGACAGCCGGGTCCCCGTCTCCACCTCGCCGGGAATGACGTCGGAGGCGGCCGGCAGCAGGAGCACGTCGTCGAACGTGAGGCCCAGGGGAAGCGAGCGGCTGAGATCCATGCTTAATGATCCTCGATCGTCGGACTCGGCCCGCGTCCGGGCCGAGGGGCGTGGCGCTAGGTCCGCGAGCTCGCGAGTGGAACCGGTTGGCGAACATCGTATCCGGACGGGTGATCTCAGCTCATCCACGCGCCGAATCCGCCGCTCACCCCGG
>Ga0184612_10000192_pt1 | contig 27377 bp, 25 predicted proteins | sample PLM3_60_coex_FD_133163 | JGI IMG/M metagenome (GOLD analysis project Ga0184612, IMG submission 133163) | Groundwater sediment microbial communities from an aquifer in East River, Colorado, USA - PLM3_60_coex | ecosystem: Environmental > Terrestrial > Soil > Riparian zone | place: USA: East... | reverse complement strand
GCCCTGGAAAAATTCGGCAACTTCCTTCAGTTCGGTCCAAGTTGCCGGCGGCGCCAGGTCACGGCCGTATTTTCCCTTAAACTCGGCCTGAAGTTCCGGCTTCGCGAACCAGTCCTTGCGGTAGGTCCAGCCGAGGGCATCGCCCATGGCCGGCAATGCCCAATATTCCGGCGCGCCCTTCGGCCAGGTGGAATAGGCGTAGACGGTCGCCGGCAGGAAATCATCCATGGAGATGCCTTCCTTGGCGAAGAAATCGTTGAGCTTCACGTAGTGGCCGTTGGTGGCGGATCCGCCCAACCACTGGCTGTCACCGATCAGGAGGTCGCAGAGCTGGCCCTTGGAGTTTAGTTCGTTCAAGAAACGATCGGCGAAGTTCGGCCAGGGCACGAATTCGAACTTCATCTGGATTCCGGACTCGGTCGTGAAGTCTTTGGACAACTCAACCAAGGCGTTCGCGGGGTCCCATGCCGCCCAGCAGAGCGTCAACTCGTTCTGTTGGGCGCTAGCGCCCGACGCATAACCCATTGCCAGTGCCGCCATGGCACCGGCACACCAAGTGCCTAGTTTCCGCATATGAGCCTCCCTCGCGGTGTTACGCCTGCAATGCACCGCGTTTCCCACGCGGCGAAACCGTTCGATCGGTTTAGTTTAGTTTAGTTGCAGTTTAGGCGAGACGGTGCCGGCGTCAAGCGTATTTCGATGCTGCAGTGCGGCAATTCTGCAGGCAGATATGCTGCAGTGCAGAAAGGGAACTGACGGGATCTGAGCTATTTCGGAATCTGCAAAAGAAGAACCCGCCGGCTCTTTGCAGAAGCGGCGGGTTCTCGAAATCAACCGAGTTGGTCGGAGAGATCAGCCCGGTCTGACCTTGGTCAGCGCGTCGACGAGACGCAGGATGGCCGGCCCGATCAGCACGATGAACAAGGGCGGCAGAATGAAGATAATCATCGGCACAGTAAGCAGGGCGGGCAAGCGTGCGGCCTTTTCTTCCGCACGCAGCATCCGCTCCTCGCGGTACTCGTTGGCAAGAACGCGCATGGAGACGGCAAGCGGCGTGCCGTACTTGTCGCTCTGGATGAGTGCATTCACCAGGCCGCGTATTGCGGGCATGTCCGTGCGGTTGATGAGGTTCTGCAGCGCCGATCGCCGGTCCGGCAGGAAGCCGATTTCCAGCGAGGTTAGCTGCAACTCTTCGGCAAGTTGCGGGCTCGAAGACGTGAACTCCTCCGATACCTTCTTCAGGATGCCGTCGAGAGACACACCGGCCTCGGCGCAAATCACCATCAGGTCGAGCGCATCCGGCAAGCCCTTGAGGATGGCCAGCCGCCGCTTGCTGGAGGCGTTCTTGATGAAGAGGTCGGGACCCACGAAGCCGAACATCACCGCACCAGCCGAGCAACCAAGGCGGGCGAGCGACGAAAGCTCATAGGCGTTGATACCGTACAGGAAGACGACGGCGACGCCGCCAAACAGAATCGGCAAGGTTGCCTTGAAGAACAGATAGCGGATCAAGGCGTCATTGGTGCGCCAGCCGGCTTGCGCCAGGCGCCGCGTAATCATGTCGGCGCGCTGGCTTCGCTGCAGGTTCATCGAGGTGACGAACCGGCGCATGAAGGTGGTCGAACCCTGCCTGCTACGGCGCCGCGATTGCGAAACCGCACCGGCCTTCAACAGCTCGCGGCGTTGTGCCAATTCCTTGATGCGGCGCGTGTTGGGTGCCCGTTCGATGGCGCCATACCAGATCGCCGCGCAGGTCAGGAAGGCGCTCACAGCCGCGCCGAACGCGACGATGTCCGCGACCTTCAATCCGAAGGGTAGAACTTGGTCCAGCGTCATATGTCGAACCTCACCATTTTCCACATGATGGCAATGCCGATGGCGTAACTGACGAAGCCGGCGCCGACCATCATGATGCCGCGCGGATCTTTATAGAGTTGACTGCCGTAGTCGTAATTCATGGTCAGAATGATAGCGAACATGATGAACGGCAGAGATCCGATGATATAGGCGCTGGCCTTCGCTTCCGAGGAGAGCGCCCTGATCTTCAACTTCATTTGCTTTCGACGGCGAAGAACAATCGACAGGTTCTCCAGCGTTTCCGCCAGATTGCCGCCGGTCTCCTGCTGGATTGCCAGGGCCGTGATGAAGAAGCGGAATTCCTGGATGTCGATACGAGGCTCGATTGCCCACAATGCTTCGATCATGGGTTTGCCGAATTTTATAGCATCCGCGATGCCGCGGAATTCGAAGCCGATGGGATCGGTAATCTCCTGGCCGACGACGCGAACTGATTCCGTAATCGGCAGACCCGACTTCAGGCCGCGGCAGATCAAGTCGAGCGCTTCGGGCATAGTCCGCATGAACTTATCCTGCCGTCGCTTGGCCATCGTGCCCGTAACGATATGCGGTATAAGGAAACCCAAAGCGATACCGGCGAGCAGACAGACGACGGTCGGAATTCCGAGAATAAACTTGAACAGAAGACCAACGAAAGTCGCTAGGCCAAAACAGAACATCAGATACTGACCCAGCGTAATGGTCTTTCCGGTCTTGGACAGCCGCATGCGCATGCGCTGCGGATTCGGCAGGAAGCGCTTGATCAGATAGTCGAGGGCGGCGATCGAACTGTCAGCCGTCGCGCGGCGCACATTGACCGTGCCGGCACGCTTGTCCACTTTTGCCGAAACCGCCATGACGCGCTGCATGCGCATCTTCGACTTGCGGGCGCCGATCAGCACGACCGTCACGACCAGAACGATCGCCAGCGTAACGCTGACGATGAAGATCATGAGATCGCTCGGCGTCAAATCCGTTTGCTGCAGAAAATTCATTACATCGCCTCCATCAAAGCCCGGTCGAGGCCGAAATAAGAAGCCTTAGGCAGGAAATGCGGCCGCAAGCCCGAAGACTTGAACGTGCCTTTGACATTGCCTTGCGAGTCTTCGCCTTCGAATTCGAACGCATAGAGATCTTGCGTGGTGATAACGTCGCCTTCCATGCCGACGACTTCCATGATGTGCGTGATGCGGCGCATGCCGTCGCGCATACGGCTGATCTGCACGATCATGTCGATGGCCGAGGCAATCTGGGTGCGGACGGCCTTGGGCGGCAGATTGATGCCGGCCATGCCGATCATGTTTTCCAGACGGGTGAGCGCCTCGCGCGGGCGATTGGCGTGGATCGTGCCCAGCGAGCCGTCATGGCCGGTGTTCATGGCCTGAAGCATGTCGAGCGCCTCAGGACCACGGACTTCGCCGAGGATGATGCGGTCGGGACGCATACGCAGGGTGTTCTTGACGAGATCGCGCATGGTGATTTCGCCGACGCCCTCGAGATTGGGCGGACGGGTTTCCAAACGGACCACGTGGGGCTGCTGCAACTGCAATTCGGCGGCGTCTTCGATGGTACAAATCCGCTCGCCCTGATCGATCAGCTGCGACATGGCATTGAGAAGCGTGGTCTTACCCGAACCGGTACCGCCGGAGATCAGAATATTGAGGCGGCTGCGGGCGGCGATCTTCAGCACTGTGCCCATCTTCTCGGAGATGTTGCGCTGCTTCGACATGATGTCGATTGTAATGCCCTTCTTGGAGAACTTACGGATCGAGATGCTCGGGCCGTCGATCGCCAGGGGCGGGATGATGATGTTAACGCGGCTGCCGTCCAGCAAGCGCGCGTCGCAAAGGGGCTGCGATTCGTCGACGCGGCGGCCGACCTGCGACACAATTCGGCTGCAGATATTCAGCACATGGCCGTTGTCGCGGAACTTGACGTCGCTGACCTCCAGCTTGCCCTTGCGCTCGATGTAAACCTGATAGGGACCGTTGACCATGATGTCGGTCACGGTTTCGTCGGCGAGCAGCGGTTCCAGCGGGCCGAGGCCCAGCATGTCGTCGAGCAATAGCTCGACCAGGTCCTTCTGCTCGCGTTGATTGAGTCGAATGCGCTCTTCACGCAGGATTTCGCCAACCAGTTCGCCGATCTGACGACCCAATTCCTCGCGGTCGAGGCGGGCGGCGGCGCCGATGTCGATGCGGTCGACGACCAGCGGCTGAATCTTCAGCTTGGCCTCTTCGACGCTCTGTTTGCTGGAAACGCTGGCTTCCGTATTCTGGCGCGGCGGCGGCGGTGCCATGCTCGGCCTGCCGGGCTGTGCCGCCGGTGCGCCTGGCGAGTTGGTCTGGGCATTGCCGACAGACGCGCCGGGGCCTGCCTGTGCCGCTGCCGGCGCAGAGCCGAACGGCGAGGCGGCGGAAACACCCGCCACGGCGCCGCCGGACGGCGCCACGACCATGGCTGTACTGTTGCTGGCGGCCGCGGCGGCAGCGGCGCTGCCGTCGAGGACCTGTGGCGGCAATCCGGCGATGAGAGAGCCGATCAGCGTACGGCGCTCCAGCAGATTGAGATTGTGGTTCATGGCCTCGAGTTCGGCGGAGGCAATCTCGCCGACCTTGAGGGCAAGCATATGCTTCGAAAGATTTGCCGTGCCTTGCTCAATCAGCTTCTGCACCACGATGGGCTGCAGCTTGGCGATGATCGGAGCCAGGTGTGCCGCCGGATCAACGCCGCTGTTGGCGGCGGATCCGACGACTTGACCGGGCTGAAAGGCACCTTCAGCGGGCGGCACAGCAGCCATGACTCTTCAGACCTTTACTTCTTTTTGGAGAAAAATGAGAACTTCTTCTTCGCCGGCTTGCCGGCGGAGATATCCGACATGATCACGTTGACGATTGACTTCAGGCTCGCGGTCATCTTGCTGCCGGAAGCGGCAGCCACGACCGGCTTGCCGGCATTCGCGGCGGCCTGATTCGCCTTCGGATCGTCGACGATCATCGAGTTGATCGGCTTGCCCAGCGCTTTCTCGAACTCCGCCTTCGAAACGGTGGCTTCCTTGCCGCCGTCGCGGTTGGCGACGAAAATCACGCGCGCAGAGCTCGCGACCTGATGGATCATCGCGTTGAAGCGGATGGCGTCGCGGAGCCCGGCCAATGTCATGTCGGTGACGACGACAATGTCCGTCGAAGCGGCCAACACGGCGGCGCGTGCCGCGGCTGCCTTGCGCGGAACGTCGACGACGATCGCCGATGTCTGCTTGCGCAACTCCTCGATCAGCAGGGACACCGCCGAGGTATTGTAGTGCACCTCGTCGTCGACGCCCTCCTCGGCAGCCATTACAGTCAGATGCTCGCCGCACTTGACGCCGACACTGGTGATAAAGAGGCTGTCGATGCGCGATGGATTGTCCAGCACCTCACGCAGGCCATGCGAAGGCTCCACGTCGAGCGCCAGAGCGATCGAGCCGTCCTGCAGATCGAGATCCATCAGGATGGTGTCGCACTTCTTGTCGAAGGCCATCAACCAAGCCAGGTTAGTCGCCACGGTCGTGGCGCCGACGCCGCCGCGGGTGCCGAGCACGGACACGACCGAGCGCTTGTCGTTAACCGGCGCCGCGGCAAAGCCAGCGGCCGCCGAGCTGGCGGCCATCGCCTGATGCCGCTTCTCCTCCGCCCGAGTGATGGCGGAATCGAGGGCACGGTCGCTGACGGGCTTCACCAAGTAGTCGGAGATGCCGGCCTCGACCATTTCCCGGTAGAGATTGATATCGTTTGTGCCACCGATCGCGATGACCTTGGTGTCTTCCGCAAAAGCGGCAATGATCGGCAGCATGGCCGACATCGGCTTTGCCGAGTCGGACACATCGACGATCAGCAGCTTCGGCGGCGCGCCAGCGGCCAGATAATCAACGACCTCGCGGGTGCCGCCATTGACGATCTGCAGGCCGGGAAAGCGCGGGCCGCACACCACATTAATGATGCCGTGCGTTTCCGGATCGTTGACGAACGCGACGCAATCACCGGCCGACTGATTACTGAAATCCGGTTCGATTGGCCCCTCGATCGGGGCGCCACGACGCAATTTGCTGGCAAAGCTCATGATAAGTGTCTCCCTCGTTTACTCTGCTGAGACTCGGAACGGCACGGTACCCGGACCGCCCGCGCTCGGGAAAGTTTGCGGCGAGACGGCCTCGCCGCGATAGCGCTGAATAGCCATTACATTGTTGGTGCCGTCCCCGGCGCTGAGCGCGCGGCCCTGGGCGATGTCGTTCGGATTGCTGACCATCCGCGCAAGATTGTTGGCATTCGCGCAGCCGAGGCGGGTTTCCGGCCGCCATTCATAGTCGAGCACGATCGGCTGGTTGTAGCCGGGGCAGTCGGGAACGACGAGCGCCACCGTCTCCGCGAACACGACGACCTCATCGCCGGTGTGCTGATTGTCCGTGGACTTCACCGTCGCGATACGGGCGTTGATGCCCTGGCTCCGCAAGGCGGTGCGAACGGCTTCCAACCGGGGCTGCGAGCTGCTGCTCTGGGCCGCTGTCTTTGCCGGCGCACCGATCAGAACCTGGCTCCCCGCCTGAACGCCGTTCTGGCGCAGGAAAATGCCGACCGCTTCGCGCTCTACCTCGGACAGCTGGTTCGACTTCGGTGCAAAGTTTACAACGTGCTGCGATTGAACGCTCTGGTATTGCGGCTGAGCCAAGGGCTCATGTTGCTTCCAGGTCGCGTAGTCGAGCGGGCGATGCTCGCAGCCGGCAATGAACGCTGGGACGAGAATCAGCGCGGCAACGGAGCAGGCGCGGTTAAACATGCGGGTTCCAATGATTTTCATGACACTATGTCCTTACTCGATCACAAAGCCGGTCTTGCTGGGAGCGGCGCCGCTCGGGACGCTGCCGGTGGTTGCCAGTCGCTGGCTGCCTTCGGGTCCGGTGGCCGGGTCGGTCGGCAAAGCGATCAGCGAAGGATTGCTGACCGGCTCAACGAGATATGGCGTTACGACGATCACCAATTCGGATTCGTTCTTGTTGAAACGATCAGACTTGAACAGTTCACCCAGAATCGGAATATCGCCTAGGCCGGGGATCTTGTCGGCGACAATCGCCTGGTCGGCACGCACCAATCCGGCGATTGCTAGGGATTGGCCACTGGCCAGCTCCACTGTCGTCTCGGCGCGGCGGACCGTGAAGCCCGGGAACGTAATGGCGGTTGCACCGGAACCCACTGTAATGGAGTTGGCGGCAGACAGTGCGCTGACTTCCGGACGAACGCGCATGCTGATGCGATTGGCGCCGAGCACCGTCGGTGTAAAGGCGAGCGTCACACCGAATGGATGCAGTTCGATGGTGATGTTGCCGTTGTCGTCAACTTCCTGCGGGATCGGAATTTCGCCGCCGGCGAGGAACGACGCGGTTTCGCCGGAGATTGCCGTCAGGTTCGGCTCGGCGAGCAATGTCGCCAGGCCTTGCTGATTGAGCAGATCGAGTGTCGCCGTCAGGTCGAAGTTCCTCGTGTTGACCGTGCCCGTGCCTGTAATGTTGGATAGCAACGCGGGGAAAGCGGTCACCAGGCCGAACGCGACGTCGGCGTTGCCTGCGACGGCTGCCCAGTTGATGCCGAGGTTCTTCAGCGTGTTGCGGTTGATCTCCGCGATGCGCACGCGCAGATTGACTTGGTTCGGCATGGTGATCTGCAGGCGATTGATGATTTCTTCGCCTTGGCCGAGGAAGCGTTCCGCCAGCCGGCGGGCGTCATCGGCCTCGAGTGCGGAGGGCACGCTGCCCGAGAGAATAATCCCACCGCTCACCGATTGAACCTGGATGTTCCGGCCAGGTATGGCCTGGGCCATCACCTGATTGATCTGGCCGAGATTGTGGGTGACGACCAGCGTCACGCTCGCGAGCACGTTGTCGTTCTCGTCGGTTGCGTAGATCGTCGTCGTGCCAGGCCGCTTGGCAAAGACATAGATGAGCTGTTGCGACTTGATGCCGACGTCGGCGATCTCCGTATCGGCGATGAACACCGACGTGATCGGCCGATCGAGGCGGATCAATTGCCCCTGGCTGACCGGGAGCTGAACGACGCTGCCGGAACTTGCGTTGGTGACTTCCTGCGCAGCGGCGTAGTTGCCGATCAAATCGGCGCCGCCGGCGATAGCCACAAGGGCAAGCGCAGTGGACGCAAGCAGACGAATGAATTTTCGATTATGCATTTTCATAAAAACCCCCTAGCTATCCAATTACTGCGCGGGCTGCGCGGGCGTTGTGACTGTGGAGTCGGTACCGCTGCCCCGCGAGGAACCCCGCACAACAGTGACCTGGGCTCCATCGCCCATCGACTTCATCATGCGGTCTTCAAGAGTGCGGCTGACTTCGTAGTCGTAGGTCACGCTGTCACCACGCTCCGGCATCGACTTGTCGGCAAACGGATCTTCGAGATTGCTGCTGCCGTCTGTAGCCGGGTCCGTCGTCGAACCAGCCGCGGTAGCTATCGTCGTATCCGCCGACTGCTTATCGCTGGGCGTCACGTCATTCGGCGTCACGTTCAGGAAGGCGACGGTGGCAGGCTGCGAACCGCCCGTTGAAGCCACGGGCATGCCGCCCGGCTGCTTCTCGGTTGCGAGGCCGCGCAACATCAGAGCCAGATCACCGATGTCGCGGACCGCGTGGATCATCTCAGCCTGCTTTGGCGTGAGTTCCAGTGTGACCGTGCGGAGCTGCTGCGGCTCCTGATTCTCGATGTCGTTGACGATACGGTCGATAGCCAGGATCCGAATATCTTCCAGAATCGTCTCGGCGGTGCGGGGCTCAAAGCTCAGCGGGCCCGTAACGTCATCGCCATTGGCGCCCTCCAGCTCGGGCATCTGCTGCAAGAGCATCAGGTCGACATGATCGCCGGGGAAGATCAAACCGGAAATTCCGGTCTCGTCTTCAATCGCAATCGAGATGGCGCGCATGCCCGGCCGCAGGACCGCCGCGAGGAAGCCCCGATCGCCGGGACGGGCAATCATGGTCTCGGTGATCGGACCGCCGGCGGCGATGCCATGACGCGTGACCGCGCCGAGGACGCTGCTCATTTCATTCTGGCCCTCGACGAGGTAGACGGCGTTGATGCCGTCCTCAGGCCACTTCTGCCAATCCAAGTCCTCTTCCTTGATGATGGTGCCGGCGGGAAGGTTGGCCTTGGCGACCAGCACTTTCTTCCCCGGCGCTTGCTTCACTTCGACAACGGCCTGCGGCTTTGGCGTCAACAATCCGCGCGCCACGAAGGCAGTGCCGCCGGCGATCAGCAGCGCGGCCAGAACAAAGACGATCGTGCGAACATTCATGGTATCACCCTCTCATTAACAGCATAGCGGCAATGGCGAGTCCGCCGAGTGCAATGGCCGCCCCATACGGCAACTCCATCGCAGGATGTTTCTTCGTCGTCGTGGACCCATCTTCGCCGCCGGTGCTGCCGATTTCCGGCGTCGAAGTACCAACAAAGACCGATGCGGGCGCGGAATACCGGTCCGCGACCGAAATGTTGCTCAAAGAGACCGCTGCCTCGGCGCCCAAATGGGCGTCCGCAATGGCGCCGTCTTCGCTGAAACGCGCCTTAGCTCGCTTCGTGAACCAAAGGAACGCGGCAAACGCGCTGCTGCTCAAGCCAGTGATCTTCAATTGGGCATCCGAAACGGTGCCGCCGTTGCGCAGACGCGCCTGAGCTCGCTTCGTGAGCCAAAGGAACGCGGCAAGTACACCGCCGCACAAGGCAGTGATCATCAAGAATGGAAAAATGAACGGCGTTCCCGCCCACAGGGAGGTCGCTGCCATGAGCTTCGCATCGCCAGGCCCGCAATACCCCAATGTGCTGAACACGAAGCCAACGGCCAGGACAAGCCCAAAACAGAGAAGACCCGAGGTCCAGCTGACGGCGATCGGTGACGTCAGAACAAACAGCGGATACAGCAGGAGGATGCCCAGGACATAGAGATTCGGGATCCGGCGGATCCGCACGTCGGAGATCGCGACCACAAGAAGCAGGGTGCAAAATCCGAAAAGACAAGCCTGGTTGATAAACGTAGACATGGCCCGCCCCGGCTATCTCGCGACACACAAAGGAATCGCAGCCGTGCGAGCGACGACTCCGCCTATTGAGGCGAAGCCTCCATCATGGCATCCACGATTATCTGGTACATGGCGACGGCCGAGTCTGCAAAGGCAGTCAGGGACCCCACAGCCGCAAGACAGACCAAGGCGGCAATCAGTCCATACTCGATTGCCGTTGCCCCGCTCTCGTCCCGCAGAAAACTTCCGAATGAAGTGATCACGGCAGGCTTCTCCCTGAATCGATGTTTCAACGATCAAAGCACACCCGCCTTTAACGAACTGTTAAAACCGACGCAGACAATCCGGTGCCGCTGCGCGATACGCGCAATGTGCAAGATTCGCCGATCACAGCGCTCGCACAGTCAGCAATGAAAGGCCCCATGGCTTTGTCTCACCCGGATTATCGCTGCGGGTAAATTATCGAGTAACGATTAATGCATGCTTAATGCAGCCGCTTAATTTGCGAATTCGACGGCAAGTTGTGCCGTCGTTGTCGGGCTTTCATCATGCTCGACTCTTAGAGAATACAATCCTTCCTGCGTTAATCATTGTTGATGGATGTCGGATATCCATCGTCGCTTTAAAGTTTTCCGGTGCAACGTCGATAGACCTATCGCGCCACCACACATCACGCGAATCTACGGCATTCTCTTCTGGTTGATCTTCATGATCGCGAGCCGACCGGGGCGACAGCGTCGAGCCGCGCGACGACGGCGCGGCAAGTTAATGGCGCGTTAAGGGAGGTAACTTATCCTGATCTTTGGCGAGAGCGGCCTGCAGAGCAACGCAGAATGTGACCGGCGAATTCGGAACGGCACGCACTGTGAAACAACGACAAACACGTATAAAACTATAAATAAAACTCGGATATCATTAGTAATAACAAGTATTCATATCAATTAACCAAATAAAACAATTGTTTTTTTGTAGTTTCTAGCGTATAGCGGACGATTAGGTGGGCGGGACTGCGGCCGCCGCGTCTCTCGACTTAAAGACGCGGCGAGGGCGATAGCTCCGGCCGGGTGGATGCGAAGAGCCGAAAGCGCGCTTGGCGCGCTGGGACAAGGAGGCGAAATGATCACTCGAATGGCGCATTTCCTGAAACGAAAGGTGCCTCGATTCGTGCGCGACACCGACGGCGCATCGGCCGTGGAATTTGCGCTCGTGTTTCCCTTTGCCTTCGTATTGATCACGGGGGCTTTCGAGGTCGGCATGCTGATGTTCAATCAGGTGGCGATCGAGGGCGCGACCCGCGCCGCCGCGCGCTACGGATTGACGGGCCAGGGAACCGAGGCCGAGCGCGAGGCGAAGATTCTCGAGATCATCGACGCCCATACATACGGCCTCGTCGATCCAGCGGACATCCTGATCACGACAGAGGTCTATGAGGCCTTCGGCGACGCCGATGCGCCGGAGCCGTTTATCGATGCCAACAGCAATGGAACATGGGATTCCGGCGAGACCTTTACGGAAATGAATGGAATTCTGGGATGGCAGGACGACCGCGGCGCGGCGGGCGTCGGCGCCGGATCGCAGATCGTGCAGTACACCATAGAGTATGACTGGCAGATGATGGTCCTGCCGTTCGTCACGAATCTGCCGTTCTTTCCCTCCGGTCCGATGCTCGACGATGGCGGCATCGTTCATTTCAAGACCAAGATGATCGTGCGCAACGAACCGTTCCCGATTCCGGGTTAATCGCGAGGTCTATGTCATGACACGCCTACACTCAAATTTTCTTCGCGACGAGCGCGGCTTCGCGGCTGCGGAGTTCGCCCTTTGGTTGCCGTTGATACTCCTGATTCTGATCGGCTGTTTTGAAGCGACGCGCTTCATCATGATCCACCAGAAGCTGGACCGCGCGGCGACTCAGGTAGCCGACCTTGTGGGCCAGGCCGAGGCGCTGACTAGCGGCCAGCTTGATGAAATCTACAACGCGGCCGAAGCACAGATGGAACCCTACGATCTCCAAACGCAGGGCGAGGTCATCGTTTCATCCATTCTTTCGACCGGCGGCGTGAACAAGGTCATGTGGCAGCGGACTCACGGCAGTGCCGGTGGGGACAGCCAAGTCGGTGCGACAGACGATGTTGCAGTTCTCCCGAGCAATTTCTTTCTCAACGACTCCGAAAATTCGATCGTCGCAGAGGTTCTGTACGACTACCAGCCGATTTTCTTCGGCAGTCTTTCGGGTCTGAAGAATCCGGGCGGCGGGCCGCTTTTCGGCGACATGTTTCAGGCCACGACCTTCTACCACAGCGCCTGGGCCCGGCCGCGCAGTGCGAGCCTGATTACCGAGCCGACGTCCTAAAGCGTTTGGCGATAACACGCATTGAAGCAGACACGACGGAGCGGCGAGCGCTTCCGAACCAATACTTAGGCTAAGGGAAACGACGACATGGGAAAGATCTGGAGCAAACTTCAGTTGGGAAAACGGTCGCGCAGCGCGTTGCTGAAAGCATCCACCTGGCTGGCGCAAGACCGTGGTTCGATGAATGTGCTGTATGCCGTCGCTCTCATCCCGATGATCGGCGCTCTCGGCCTTGCGACCGACACGGGGCGTGGGTACCTGCTGAAGGCGCGCCTGTCGCAGTCAATCGACCAGGCTGTGTTGGCCGGCGGCAAGGTGTATTTCTCGTCGACGCGCGATGAAGATGTGCTGAAATACTTTTCGGCGAACTTCCCGAACTCCGGCACGATTACCTACGATACGCCGTTCTTCGCGGATTTCATGGGTGCAGACGTCACGCTTAGCACCCCGGTCGAGGGCGGTGAGGCGGGCAGCGAGACGCTGTATGTCACTGCCACCGCCACCATTCCGACAACCTTCATGCGCGTGTTGAATGCCTTCGGCTGCACGTCCTGCAATGACATCACCGTGGTCGCGGAATCGCAAGTCGAGCGGACCATCCGGGCGCTGGACGCGGTGATCACGCTGGACATGTCGGGCTCGATGGATGGGTCGGCAAAGATCGGCGCGGCGCGCGACGGTCTCGTCGAATTCATGGATGCGGTCTATGGCGTGGACAACGATGTGTCGCCGACGCTCACGGTCGAAGGTACGGATTATAATCTGATCAATATCGGATTCGTCGTCTGGAATTCCAAGGCCAATGTGACAACGAACGGCGTTGCATTCAGCAGTGCCTCGACCCAGGGCGTCTCGGCCTACACAAATCCGGTGACCGGCTCCAGTTCATCCAGCGTTTGGCTGGCGAACAATTCCCAAGTGCCGCTGATCATGAATCCGCGGAATACCAGTGCGAGCGGCCAGCTGCCCGGCGGCTGGAGCGGCTGCGTCTATGCCCGCTATCTCGGCGGTGAAGGAACGCCCGGCAGCCAGAACACCAATACCGGCAGCGTGAACACCAACGATGCCGATCTGGTGCGCAGTGCACAGTATGACGTGGGTTCCGGCAGCACACAGAAGGATTGGCCCGGCTGGGAGCCGATGGCGGTTCTTGAGGCGGAGCCGCGCAGCGGCACATGGTCGAACACCGCCACGGAGGCGGGAGTAAACACACGGTGGGGCTCCGGCGGTGATGCAGGCTGGCGCAACAGGAGCTGTTCTCTCGCCTACTACACCGACTATCGCACGAGCAGCAATACATACTTCAACGACGAATTGAACAACATGGATGCGGTGACCCCTGTGAACGGCGCGATTCAGACGGGGTTGCAAGCCAGGGCCGATAACACCGGCACGAGTCCCGCTCTGACGGCAGCGGATACAAGCCGGCCGGCCTGGATCCGCGCCGCGACGGCTAATCCGGACAGCAACTATTCCGGCACCATGCGCTTCTTCAATGACAACACTCGGCCGGCAGCAGTGCCGCCGATCACCGACAAGCCAGGCAATACCGACTGCACACCCTGTCTCGCCCGCGGCATCGTTCCTTTGACGCCAAACAAGACGGCGATCCAAGGCCAAATTTCGACCATCGGCGACAGCGAACCCGACGGCACCACGAACATCCTGCAGGGCCTCTATTGGGCCTGGGAAGTGCTGATGCCGGGCGCGCCTTTCAATGAGGGCCTTGTTTCGACACCGTTCCAGCGCGACCGTTACATCATCCTGGTGACGGACGGTGCGCAGGTCGGCGGTAACGGCGACGCTTATAAGGGCCGGTTCGGTTCCGGTGAAAACGCCGGCGACAACACGGACTCCGCCCACGGCATGATCGATGCTCCCGTGGAGGCGAGCAGCTGGGTTTATGGAGATCCTGTGCCCAGCGTGGTTTCGACCAACAACAACCTCGACAACCGCCTGCGTGTGTTGGCCCGCAACGTCAAGGATGAGGGCATCAAACTCTATGTCATCGGTTTCGATCTTGCGGACCACCCGGCCGACCTGAGATTGCTCGCGACATTAGCCTCGCCGCCCGATGGCGACAGCCCCGCGTACTTCTACCAGTGTGATACTGCCGCCGATCTTCAGGACGCGCTCAAGGAGATTTCCTCCCGTCTGACCGACATCCGCCTGTCCATGTAGGCGGGAACGGCAATCGCAGCAGATGCGGCCTCCGGCGCAAGCCGGGGGCCGTTTTCTTTCGACCACCAACTATCGCGTGGATTGCAATCCCGCTAAGCCGCCGCTTGGGCCGCCGCCAGGCGCTCAAATCCATCGGCGAGATCGGCGATGATATCCTCGATGTTCTCCAGCCCGGCATGCAGGCGCAAAGTCGGCCCCGCCGCCTCCCATTTCGATGCTGTGCGCGATGCCGCCGGATTGACCGGCAGGATCAAGCTCTCATAACCGCCCCAGCTCGCGCCCATGCCGAACAGGCGCATGCCGTCCAGCATCGCCGCCAGCGCCGCTGGGGCGCAGGGTTTGAGCACAACGCCGAACAAGCCGCTGGCGCCCGCGAAATCCCGTTTCCAAAGCCCGTGGCCCGGATCGTCGGGCAAGGCGGGGTGCATGACGCGGGCCACTTCCGGCCGGGCCTTGAGCCATCGGGCGAGCGCCAGCCCCGCCTCTTGATGGCGCGCCAGGCGAACCGGAAGGGTGCGCAGGCCGCGCAGTGCCAGATAGCAGTCGTCCGGCGAGGCGGAATGGCCGAGGGCATGAATTCCCAGCTTCAGCTGGCGATACAACTCCTCCCGGCAGACGACGATTCCCAGCATCACATCGGAATGGCCGGCGATGTATTTTGTCGCCGCATGCACGACGATGTCGGCGCCGCGGTGCAGCGCCTTGAAGTGCACGGGCGTGGCCCAGGTATTGTCCATCATCACCAGCGCGCCGGCGTCGTGGCCCGCGCGGGCGATCGCCGGGATATCCTGCATCTCGAAGGTCAGGGAGCCGGGCGCCTCGACATAGACGATCCGGGTCTGCGGCCGGATCAACCCCGCGATGTCCGCGCCGATGCCGGGAGAATAGTAGGTCGTCTCTATGCCGAACTTCTTGAGCGTCCTGTCGCAGACATTGCGCACCGGGCCATAGACCGTGTCCACCATCAGCAGATGATCGCCCGCCTGCAACAGGTTCATCAGCGTTGCCGCGATGGCCGCCAGGCCCGACGACAGGACGATCGCGCGGCCGCCATCCTCCAAGGCCGTTACGGCTTCTTCCAGGGCCGACACCGTCGGAGTGCCGTAGCGGCCATAAGCCAGGCGCGATAGCCGGTCCTTGCTCACCTGCTCCAGCGTGGCCACATCCGGATAGAGGATGGTGGAGGCCCGATAGATCGGGGGATTGATCACGCCTTGATTGTCGTGGGGGTGGTTACCGGCATGGGTCGCCCGGGTCTCGTCGCCGGGAGTTCCGCCTTTGTTGCCGCCCGCCATGCCGATCTCCCGGAATAAACCACTCTAGTTCATTGTATATTTGAAAGGCACCGTCATATGCGCGCGGCGCAAAGCAGGCTTGTAGCATCCGCAAGGCTTGTGTTAAAGCAAACGAACCGGGAGAAATTCGTCGGGCAGCGGACACGCAAAGCGGCCGCCAGCCGGACATAGAAACTCAAGAATAGCCATCAAAATAGTTTGTTATCGCCAAACGCTGAACCAGGGAAGGTTGAAACATGAAACAGCTTAAATTGCTGGCGTCGGTGGCTGCCGTCGCCTCTATTGCCTTCATCGGTGCCGCCAATGCCGACACGCTCGGCGATGTGCAGGCCCGCGGCACACTCAATTGCGGCGTGACGACCGGCCTTGCCGGCTTCGCGGCGCCCGACGACCAGGGCAACTGGACCGGGCTGGACGTCGACATGTGCAAGGCCGTGGCCGCTGCGGTCCTGGGCGATCCGAGCAAGGTCAAGTATGTGCCGACAAACGCGAAGGAGCGCTTCACCGCGTTGCAATCCGGCGAGATCGACCTGCTGGCCCGTAACACCACCTGGACTTTCTCTCGCGACACGGACCTCGGCTTCGACTTCGTCGGCGTCAACTACTATGACGGCCAGGGTTTCATGGTCCGCACGTCGTTGAATGTGAAAAGCGCGCTCGAGCTCAGCGGCGCCTCCGTGTGCGTGCAAACCGGCACGACCACCGAACTCAATCTCGGCGACTATTTCCGCGCCAACAGTCTGGAGCTGAAGCCGGTCGTCTTCGAAAAGAACGAAGAGGCGCGCCAAGCCTATGACGACGGGCGCTGCGACGCCTACACGACGGACGCTTCGGGACTGGCGGCCGAGCGCTCGGTGCTGGCACAGCCCGGCGATCATATCATCCTGCCGGAGATCATCTCGAAGGAGCCGCTGGGGCCGCTCGTGCGCCACGGCGACAACCGATGGGGCGACATCGTGCGGTGGAGCCTGAACGCCATGATCATCGCCGAGGAATTCGGCGTGACCCAGGCGAATCTCGATGAACAGAAAGCCAGCTCGCAGAACCCGGAAGTCCGCCGTCTGCTCGGTGTCGAGGGCGAGATGGGCAAGATGACGGGTCTGGCGAACGAATGGGCCTACAATATCATCAAGGCCGTCGGCAACTATGGTGAGAGCTTCGAGCGGAATGTCGGCCTGAAGACGCCGCTTCAGCTCGCGCGGGGTCTCAACGATCTGTGGAGCAGGGGCGGGTTGCTCTATGCTCCGCCGATCCGCTAGTCGAGTCGCTTAGAACTCGGGCGGGAGGGCCGTGACGTCCTCCCGCCCGGCGCCATCCCGATAAGCCGCCATGGCTATCAGCGTCAGCGCCAGCGTTACCGTTGTCCCGTTTTGGCGGGACCCCCGGGTGCGCAGCATCGCCTTCCAGATCATCGTCCTGGTCGCGCTCGCGCTGTTCATCAGCTTCATAATTCACAATACGGCAACGAACCTTCAGAAGCGCGGCATTGCGTCCGGGTTCGATTTCCTTTGGAACATTTCCGGTTTCCCGATCAGTCAGTCGCTTGTGCATTACGAGCTGACTTCGACCTATGGCCGGGTTCTGACGGTTGGCATACTCAATACGCTGCTCGTGTCGGCAATCGGCATTGTACTGGCCACGCTCATCGGGTTCGTGGTCGGAATCCTGCGATTGTCGCAAAACTGGCTCATCGCAAAGCTCGCGGCCGTCTATGTGGAGACACTGCGAAATATTCCGCTGCTGGTGCAGTGTTTCTTCTGGTATTTTGCGATACTCGGATCGCTGCCGGGCCCTCGCGAAAGTTTGTCGATCGCGGGCTCGTTCCTGCTGAACAAACGCGGGATGTATATGCCCGGGCTGATTCCTGAGTCCGGTTTTTCCGTTGTATTGGGCGCCCTGGCCGTTGGCTGCATTGGCGCGTTCATGATTGCGCGATGGGCGCGCCGCCGCCAGATGGCAACCGGCCAGCAGTTTCCGGTTGTTCGAACCGGCATTGCGCTGGTCTTTGGGCTGCCCATAGTGGCCGCGTTGCTGACGGGAGTTCCCTGGTACTGGGAGTACCCCACTCTCAAGGGCTTTAACTTCGCCGGCGGTTGGTCGGTCCAGCCGGAATTCCTGGCATTGCTCGTTGCCCTTACGATGTACACCGCCGCCTTCATTGCCGAAATCGTTCGGGCCGGGATAATGGCGGTGAGCCACGGCCAAACTGAGGCTGCCTACGCGCTCGGTCTTCGCGCGCGACAGACGACGCGTCTCATCATCATTCCGCAGGCGTTGCGCGTCATTATTCCGCCTCTGACAAGCAACTATCTCAATCTGATGAAGAACTCCTCGCTGGGCGTGGCCATTGCCTATCCGGACGTCGTCAGTGTCTTTGCCGGGACAACGTTGAACCAGACGGGGCAGGCGGTGGAATGCATCTCAATTACAATGGCATTCTATTTGATCGTCAGCCTGAGCATTTCCGCGGTGATGAACTGGTACAACCGGCGCATCGCGCTGGTGGAGAGGTAGCGCATGTCGGAACAGAGTCGAGCCGGCGAATTTGTCGCCCACCCCGATCTGCCTCCGCCGCTGCTGGAGGTTGGTGTCATAGGGTGGATGCACCGCAACCTGTTTTCGTCGTGGCTCAACACCGTTTTGACTCTGGTTTCGCTCTACATTTTGTATATCACGGTCCCGCCATTTCTGGATTGGGCCATTTTTTCGGCCAATTGGAACGCAGGCACGTCACGCAACGACTGCGAGCTCGATGGCGCCTGCTGGACAATGGTGCGCGCCCGTTTCGGTCAATTCCTCTATGGGTACTATCCGTTTGATCAGCGCTGGCGTGTCGATCTGGCTATGATTCTGCAGTTCGCCTCGATTGCGTGGCTGCTGGTCGAGAAAATACCCGGCAAGAAGTATGCGGCGATCGCACTTTTTGTCATCTATCCCATCGTCGCCTATCTGCTGCTGTTTGGCGGCCTGGGCCTCCCGGTAGTGGAAACTCGCCTTTGGGGCGGGCTTTTCCTGAACTTGGTTCTCGGATCGGTGGGTATTGTCGCGTCATTGCCGATCGGCATCGTCCTGGCACTTGGTAGGCGCTCCAACATGCCGGTGATCCGGCTCCTCTGCACAGCGTTTATCGAGTTTGTCCGCGGCGTACCCTTGATCTCGGTTTTGTTCATGGCATCGGTCATGCTGCCCTTATTTTTGCCCGAAGGCGTGACGTTCGACAAACTGATGCGCGCAATGATCGGCATTGCGCTGTTCAGCGCCGCCTACATGGCGGAAGTGGTGCGCGGCGGCCTGCAGGCCATTCCCAAGGGGCAGTATGAGGGCGCCATGGCCCTTGGTCTCAACTACTGGAAGATGATGGGACTTGTTGTACTTCCGCAGGCACTTCGAATTGTGATCCCCGGTATCGTCAGCACCTTCATCGGGCTGTTCAAGGACACGACTCTCGTGACCATCATCGGCTTGTTTGACCTGCTGGGTATCTCGCAGCAGGCGACGCGGGATGCCGAATGGCAGGGCCTGGCCAAGGAAGGCTATGTCGTGACCGCCTTCGGTTTCTTCATCTTCTGTTTCGCCATGGCCCGTTACAGCGTGTTCCTCGAGCGCAAACTCCACACCGGCCACAAGAAGCGATAGTCTGGGAGAGTTCCGCCATGTCCGTGCCTGCCGTTGATCCCCGAATGCATGTGTCCAGCGATGTCATGATAAGCATGGAGGGCGTTCACAAGTGGTATGGCCAGTTCCATGTGCTGAAGAACATCAACCTGACCGTGAAGAAGGGTGAGCGCATCGTAGTTTGCGGTCCTTCGGGTTCCGGCAAGTCGACAATGATCCGCTGCATCAACCGGCTCGAGGAGCATCAGAAGGGGCGCATTATCGTCGACAACATCGAGTTGACTCGCGACCTCAAACAGATAGAGCAGGTTCGCCGGGAAGTCGGCATGGTCTTCCAGCACTTCAATCTGTTTCCCCATCTGACGGTGCTCGAGAATTTGGCGCTGGCGCCGATCTGGGTACGCAAGATGCCGAAGGCCGAAGCCGAAAAGGCGGCCATGAAGTATCTGGAGCGCGTCAAGATTCCGGAACAGGCGGCAAAGTATCCCGGGCAGCTTTCCGGCGGTCAGCAGCAGCGCGTCGCCATCGCTCGCTCGCTCTGCATGAATCCAAAGGTCATGCTGTTCGACGAGCCGACATCCGCCCTTGATCCCGAGATGATCAAGGAAGTGCTGGATGTGATGGTCGAACTGGCGCGTTCCGGCATGACGATGATCTGCGTCACCCACGAGATGGGGTTTGCGCGCACGGTCGCCAACCGCGTCATCTTCATGGATCGCGGCGAGATCATCGAGGAGAACGAACCGGAAGAATTCTTCAACCATCCGCGCTCGGATCGGACCAAGCTGTTCCTGTCGCAGATTCTGCATCATTGATCGGGCCGCCTCCGGTCAAGCCCTGCAGATTTCGGGACATCGTCGATGCGACATGCGACCGATGCCGCGCTCGATGAGTTGGACGAGCTCTTGGACGAGATCCGGAAGCGCTATCCAATTCTCAGGGAGCGCAAGCGTGGCGCCTTCTACAGGGGCGGACAGGGCTGGCTGCATTTCCATGAAGACCCGGCCGGCCTCTTCGCCGATCTCAAGATCGACGGATCTTTCGTCCGGTTCCGCGTGAGCACCACGACGGAGCGGAACGACCTGCTGCGGCGGATGCGTGGCTCGGTCAAATAGAAGGGGCGGAACCGACCGCGGCTCCGCCCCGAAAGCACTTGCTACCGCTGGTTTGGACTACAGCGTTCCGACCATCACGTCCTCGCCGACCGTGATCGTGTTCGGGGACTGTATCGTCGCCGCGAGATAGTCGAATGTGCTGTCGCCATTGATATCGATTCTCACCTCGACGGACGCGCCCTTGTCATTGAGCTGCACGCGGCCGGCGCGGCCGGCGGTGCCGATGCCGAGTGCATCGAACATGGCGTCGAAATCCAGCACGTCCGTGCCGCCGGTTGGGTTGCCGTCGAAATTCTGGATGACGTCGTAAGCATCGACCGATGCCTGGTGGCGGACCGTATCGTTGCCGTCGAGGACATTGATCACGTTGCTTCCGTGACCGCCGTCCACGATATCGTTGCCCAGACCGCCATTCAGCGTGTCATTGCCGAGGCCGCCGTTGAGATAGTCAGTGGCGCCGCCGCCATTGATCGTATCATTCTGGCCGTTGCCATACAGATTGTTTTCGCCGTCGTTGCCGGTGATCTTGTTGGCCAGACCGTTACCAAAGCCGTCCAGATCGTCGAACCCAGGCAGAAGCGTGAGATTCTCGACGTCGCCCGACGTCCACGTCAAACTGAAATCGGTCGAGGCGACAATGAGATCGATGCCCGACCCCACCGTCTCGTCAATCGTGTCCGAAGAATCCGCGTAGTATGTGTCGTTGCCGCCGCCGCCCAACAAAAGGTCAGCGTTCAAGCCGCCGTCGAGCGTATCGTTGCCGTTACCGCCCGCGAGCGTGTCTTCTCCATCGAGCCCGAGGAGTTTGTTCGCGAGTCCATTTCCGCTGATGCCGTTATCCAGAACATTGCCGGTTCCGTTCTTTGCGGCGGCCACATTCGCAAGTTCGAGATGCTCGACATTCGCGGCAAGCGTATAGCTGATACTCGAGAACACGCCGTCCTCGCCTGCGGCGAGGCCGCTCGCCTCGATGATGACGTCGCCGCCGTTGTCGACGACATACCAATCGATGCCGTCGCCGCCCTGCATCGTATCGGCGCCGGTGCCGCCGTCGAGCTCGTCATTTCCTGATCCGCCGTTCAGGGTATCGTTGCCGGCGCCGCCGTTCAGGGTATCGTGGCCGGCGCCGCCATTGATCTTGTCGTGGCCGCCATAGCCGTTGAGATAGTCATCGAAAGCGTACCAGTTGTGCCCGTTCAGCGTGTCATTGCCCGCGAACACGGCCGCCAGGAAACCGGCGGTGTTTCCGGCGCTGACATAGGCATTGAAGGTGGCAACGGGCATCGACATGCCCGTGATGCCCCAGGGTTCGCCGCCACTGCCATCGCTGATATAGATGGATTGCAATGTGCCGCCGTTGAATCGGCCGCTCGGACCGTAGGTGAATCCGGTGCCGCTGAACTGCCGGTAGATGCCGCCCGGCTGGTTGATGAACATCGCAGTCGGCGAACTGGACCCGACAGTGCCTGTCAGCCACGCGCTGATGTTCAGGGTGTCCATCCGTACGGCGCTCTCCGTACCTCCGTACAACGTAGCCATCGCAACCTCCTTGTTGGCGGCGAGACGTGGGAAACTCCGATGCGTCTCGACCCGGTCGTTCGTTGGGGTGCAGATGACCTGACTCTCCGGCATTTCGCGGGGAGTCGGTATGACGCCGATCACCGCGAGGCCGGTATTTCGGATGGTTCTGTGATGCAGGTCACGGCGCGACGTGATGGCCGTCACATGAGGCGGGTAAGGGGAGTTAACGCCGCCGATTGGCGGACATCAGTGGAGACCGAGAATCCAGCGTCGCCGGATACCTGTCACTCCCCGGTCATCAGAGCCGAGAATCGGACAGGGATGATCTCCCTCGTTCTCGCGCGGCCGGAATCGTCCTTCTCCACGACCAGAAGCTGCTGCGCCTCGGCGATGCCCGCCGGCACCACCATGCGCCCACCGCGCTTGAGTTGGGCGATGAGCGGGCCGGGAATAAGCTCCGGCGCGGCAGTGACAATGATCTTGTCGAACGGCGCATGCTGCGGCCAGCCGAGGGCGCCATCGCCGATGCGGAATTCAATGTTGCCGTAGCCGGACCGGCCGAGTCGGTTGCGCGCCTCGTGGGCAAGCTCCTCGATGAACTCGACGGTGAATACCTTCGCCGCCAGTTCGGCCAGGATGGCCGACTGATAGCCGAGACCCGTGCCGATCTCGAGTATCTTGTCCGTCGGCTGGGGATCGAGGAGATCGGTCATCAGCGCGACGATGAAGGGCTGGGAGATCGTCTTGTCGAAACCGATGGGCAGCGGCGAATCCACATAGGCCATCGGTCGCAGTTCCGCAGGCACGAATTCATGGCGCGGCACCCGGCGCATGGCCGCCATCACCCGCTCGGCGAAATTGGTGCGGCCGGTTTTCTCGGCGGACATCTCCGCATAGGCGGCGATGATGCCCAGCATTTCCTCGCAGACCTCGAGATAGTATTCTTCGCTCATACTGGCCTCTGCCCGAGATTGCGGAAACATGGAGGCCCGGAGACGGCAACGCGACGCCGGTGACCGCTGCAAGTCTGCGTCAGCGGCGTTCGGAATCCAACATCATTCTGCGGCCGAAGATGAGGCGTCGCTTTGGCGCGCAAGCCGCCAGCACGCCGCATCGGTGGCGTCATCGGCCGGGAAGAAGCATTCCACACGCAGGTCCTGCAACGTGATGTCCTGGGGCGTGCCAAAGGTGGTAATGATCGTGAACCAGGACAGCCGCAGCCCGTCCTTTTCCAGCGTCAGCGGCAGGAGCGGCGGCATGGCGGCATTGCCGTCCTCGGCCGGCCATTCGCGGGGGATGCCGGGATATTCCATCACTTCGGCGAGCAAGCGGCCGATGGCGGCGTCCGGATAGGCGATCAGCTCGCGCCGCATGCTGGCGATCATGGAAAGCGCTACGACCTCCCAATTCACTACATGGCGCCGCAGCCGATCGGGATGGAGCAGGGCACGCAGCAGGTTTGGCGGCTCGCTGGCGGTGCCCTTCTGCACACGCAAGCCCAGGAGGGCGAGCAGCCGCTGCGCTGCCTCGTTCGCCATCAGCATATCCCAGGCACGGTTGACGACCAGGGCAGGGTAGGGCTCCTGCTGCGTCAGCATGAAGGTCAATGCCTTGCGCGCATGGGCCAGGGGCACGCTGTGCAGCGAGCTGGCGGGAAAGACCGCGGCAAAGCCGGCGCCGATCAGCAGCTCGTTGCGCTCCCGCAGCGGCAGGTCCAGCGCCTCGCCCAGGCGCAGCACCATCTCGCGGCTCGGCCGCGCCCGGCCGGTTTCGATGAAACTCAGATGGCGCGCCGACAGGCCGGCATCCAGCGCCAGATTGAGTTGACTGATGCCGCGAGCCTGGCGCCAATGCCGCAGCAATTGGCCAAAGGGGTTCTTCCTTGGGTTCGAACGTTGCGTCATATCGGTGCCAACCTTGCTGACGGTGCGCCGGTCGTCGGGCGTCATTACCTCCGGGGTAATTGCACGCCATCGCGCCGTCCGGCAGCGTCTCGTGGCAACTGAATGTCCAACGGAAGGTGATGCAACATGACGACGAATGCAACTGCAACGCCATTGCTGCGCCGCGCCATGCAGGCCGATGCGCTGGTCTCCGGGTGTCGGGCCTGCTGCTGGCCTTCTTGCCCGGGTCGTTAAGCGCGCTTGTCGGCTTCTCCTGGCCCAATCTTCTGCTGGCGGCAGGTCTGGGGCTGATCGTCTACGCGCTATGGCTGCTCTTCAGCGTTCGCCGGCCGGTCGTTAACCTTTGGGCCGGCCGTGCTGCTGTCGTTCTGAACGGCCTCTGGGTGGCCGGCAGTATTGCCCTGCTGGTGGGGCGCCGGAGCTGTTCAACACGCTCGGACAGTGGCTCGTTCGGCATTGTGGCTGCTGTCGTGGCCGACTTTGCGCTGGTTCCACTCGATGCGCCGGCGCCATTGGCGGCGGCGTGATTGATGCGCTCACCGCTGAACGGGTTCAGCGGGACGAGTGCATATTGAGTTTCTAAGCTTGTCGTCTGATGCGGCTGACATACGCGCGGATCAGCACGTGATCGCGCCATTGGCGTTCAACCTCATCGATTTGAGCTCTCCCGCCTTTGGTCTATGTCATGGAATCACACCAACCACAGGTCGGCGCGGCGGGGGCTCGGATGCATAAACCGGTCCAGCGCGGGAGATTCTGCGCTGCCCGGGCGAGACGCCCGCGCGTGCCTGACCTGAGTGGTATCGGCGTTACCGCTACACGCACCGGCGAGCTTAGGCGTCTGCATCAGGCGATGCTTGAAGGACTTGTGGAGGATTCATGGATACGGCACGGATTTGTGGAGCAGCAGCGTCGCGGGGCAGGCCTGTTAATGGGGTAGCTTGACGCGTGCCTGCCGACCGCGCTGCGGCCTAAACCCGGCGTGGCTGCAGATGCGGAGGTATCAGCCCGAGTGCTCTTGGATCGATGATCGTCTTGCGGGTCTGTTGATACGGGACGAAGCCCGCTTTCTGATAGGTGCGCAGCCCCCGGGGATCATCGAGGGAACAGGAGGCGACCGTGAGGCGCTTGGGCTCGTGGGACCAAGCCTGATCCACGGCCCAGTTCAGGAAGTATCCGCCATAGCCGCGGCCGGTGAAGTGAGGCATCAGGCCGAAGTAGTCGATGTTGATGTCTGGCACCGCTTGCCGGTTGATCTCCACATATCCGGCGGGCTCGCCGCCGATATAGAGAACGTAGATGTCGATCTCGGGATGCGAGATGACGGCGTGCAATTGATCACCTGCCATCTGGCGCCGTTCCCACCAGAACCACTGTTCGCCGACGCTGTCATAGAGATACCGGTAGAATTGGAGCGTCGGGTGCTCCAGCTTCAGAAGCGCCAGGCGTCCCGGCGGCGCGGGCACGGTGGGCCGTTTCGGCGCCGCGTGCATCTCCAGATGGGTGATGACCACATCGAGCGTCGGCGGCGGTGGATCCTCCTCGCCGTTCTCGACCCATCGCGACATGACGATGCGCGGCTGCACCTCATAGCCGAGACGGACATAGAAGCTCTTCACCGCCTCGTTGGTGTCGCGGATCATGAACTGGCTCTTGCGAATGTTCTGATTCTTTAGCCAGTTCTCCGCATAGCGCACTAAAGCTCGGCCATGGCCATGGCGGCGGAACTCCGGAGCGATCGCCAGGCGATAGATCCAGCCGCGATGGCCGTCATGACCGATGATGACTGTGCCGATCAGCTTGCCGTCATCACGTCCGACGAAGAGTTCGGCGTTCGCGGCCTCGTCGAGCCGGGCAATATCCTGAACAGGATCATTGTGGGGTACGTTGAGGCCGCAGGCCTCCCAGAGAGCGACCACGGCATCGAAATCGCTCGCCTCATAGCGATCGATCTTCATGTCTCCACCGGCGTATCGCCGGGCCGGCCCCATTCCGCCCAGGAGCCGTCATACAGCGCCACATCGCTATGACCAATGAGGTGCAGGCCGAAAGCCAGCACCGCCGCCGTAACGCCGGAACCGCAGGAAGTAACGACCGGTTTCGTCAGATCGACTCCGGCGCGGCGAAATTTCTCGGCGATCTGATCGGCGGGAAGAAACGTCTTCGACTTCGGATCCAGAAGGTCGCCAAAGGGTAGATTGCAGCTGCCGGGGATATGGCCGCTGCGGCGTCCGGGCCAGGTTTCCGGATCCGTCCCCTTGAACCGTCCGGCGGCGCGCGCATCCACGATCTGCTCGCGTTTAGTATTCAGATTGTCCTTCACCTGCCCGACGTCGCGCACCATGAAATTGTTGAAACGCGCGGTGAAATGCCGTTCGCGGGGCTGCGGGACGCGATCTTCGGTCGGCCGGCCCTCGGCGATCCATTTCGGTAGGCCGCCGTCCAATATGGCCACGTCCTCATGGCCGAAGACGCGGAACATCCACCAGACTCGCGCGGCGCTCATCATGCCCTGGCCGTCATAGACGACGATGCGGTTGCCGTCGCCCAACCCGAGCTTCCGCACGCGGGCGGAGAATTTCTCCGGGCTCGGCAGCATATGAGGCAAGTCGCTCGCCGTATCCGCAATCTCGTCGATATCGAAAAATACCGCGCCGGGTATATGAACACCCTCATATTCGCGGCGGGCGTTGCGGTTTTGCGCCGGCAGATACCAGGTGCCGTCGACGATGCGGATATCAGGCGCACTCAGCCGCTGCGCCAGCCATTCCGTTGTTATGAGGCTTTCAGGATGAGCATAGGGCATGGACTTACCATAGGCGGATTCGTGACAAGCACTATGGTTTGCCCCGCCGCGATCGGCAATGACAAGCCGGATTCTTTCGCTGCGGCGCACACAAAAAGCACAACTAGAGCTGGCCGCTGAGGGCCTCTGCCGTATCCTTTCCCGGACACACGGGAACAATCTCGAATTCGGCGAGATCGCACCATTCCGCCGCCCAACGCTGAAACAGGGTGACGTCATCCGCCTCCATAAGTTGAAAGCAGCGGCCCATATCGGCAGTCACCCAACTGCTCACGAACCGCAGGCCATCGGGTATCATCCGGCCCTTCTCGCGAACGCGGCGATAGATCGCCTTGCGGTCCTTGCTGCGGAAATCTTCGACGACCATGAAAAGCATTTTTGCAATCTCCCGGTTACGTGATCGATGCCCATAGGAATATGAGTGTTGCAGCGATGCCCAAGGCCGATCGAACCCTATGCAGGCCGCCCCACTTCTCGAGAAGTCTGCGGCTTTCCGCGCCGGCTTGGGCGGGGTCCGTGGCCATAAGCCGATTGTTGGTGGGCATGATGCCGACCAGGGTAAATGGCCAGTTCGCAATTAAGAGTACAGCGCCTACGAGCCACAGCCATTCGCTCGCTTGCCACCAGGCGAGCAGTCCGAACAGGAACCCGACGACCGCGAGCGGCGCCTGCATGGCAAAGCCGCGCTTGTAAGACGGTTT
>Ga0184612_10000191_pt1 | contig 27513 bp, 30 predicted proteins | sample PLM3_60_coex_FD_133163 | JGI IMG/M metagenome (GOLD analysis project Ga0184612, IMG submission 133163) | Groundwater sediment microbial communities from an aquifer in East River, Colorado, USA - PLM3_60_coex | ecosystem: Environmental > Terrestrial > Soil > Riparian zone | place: USA: East... | reverse complement strand
GTCGCGCCCCGGTGATAGAGCCAATGCCAGATCTGCCGCGCGCGGAATGCCGGCGCACCGATCTCCGCCAGCACAGCCGCAAGCTCCTGCCGGTCCAGTCCGACAATGTTCCGCCGTCCGTCCGCCATCTCGGCGGGCGGGGCGAAGATCTGCGCGTGCTGTCCCGTGGTCATGTCCATCGAATAGGCGTTGCCGATGTTCTTTCCAGCCCGCCCGTCGATCGGGTGCAGGCGATAATCTGTAGGCGTCGTGCGAACTGCCGGCCCGCTACTCAGTCGAGGTCAGAGACCGCAGGCTTCGTTGATCGCGCTGAGAGCCTTCGTGAAGCCCTGAAGCGAATAGGTGTCGACGGTCTCCGTGTCGCGGGAGGAGATACCATGGATGACCATGCCCGACCCGTTCTTCATCGCTTCGACCATGCGCTGATCGCTGTCCGACGTCGGCGTCCAGGCCGTACCCTTGTCGGTGAAGAGCTTGAAGGTCTCCTCGCCGATTTCCACCACCACTTCGCTTTCCGGTTTGTAGGTATAGCCGGCGATGATGGTGACCACGTTGAGCTGTTGCGACTTCGGGCGGTGGGTGACCAGCGTGTAGACCTTGCCGCGCGTACTGTACTTCCCTTCCATCTGCGTCGGCTCGCTCAAGACGTAGCAGCTGGTGTTGCCGCCCTCCTCGAACGTCAGCGCCTGCCAGGCGCCATAGCGGCCAATGGCCTTCGGATCCGCGGCGAGAGCCGAGGAAAAATATCCGGCCACCAGGATGGCAGCGGCAGTCGCAGTTGCAAGCTTTCGGATCATGGGGCGCGAGTGTAGCCAATGAGGAATTGGTCGCCAAGCTGGCAAACGGTTAACGGCAGCGTTTACCATAACAAACAGATGCGTCACTGACGTTATGCCTGCCATCCGCCGGTCCGGCAACGGTCTCAACCGCGTTTTGGCGACTGGCGCTTTCTCCCAACGGGATCGCCATGGACATGGGCGGGCAGCGCCGACACCGGACCTCCGGCGCGAACCGGCCGTTCGGCAAAGCGGCCGAGGGAGATCATCCGGTCATACATCACCAGAGCGCCGGCCATGGCGACATTGATGCAGAACCGGGTGGGGATGCGGACCAGATGGTCGCAGCGCGCCACCAGCTCCGGCGACAGGCTGGCGCGTTCCGCCCCCAGCACATAGGCGGCCTGGGTGGGATGGCGGAAACTGGGAAGGTCGGCGGCGCCGTCCAGCAACTCGATCCCCACGAGCCGGCAGCCGCGGGGCAGTTCGAATGAGCCGAGCTCCTTATACTCATGCAGCGGGACGCTGGCGGCCGCGTCGGACGTGTCGGCCAGCAGTACCTCGCGCTTATCGAACAGCGCGCCGATCGTGAATACGAAGCTGGCATTGAAGGCGTGCGCCGTGCGCAGCAGGCTGCCCAGGTTCATGGGCTTGCTGACTCCTTCGATGCCGATGCCGAAATAGCCGCGCATGCTCCGGGTTCCGGTCCTGCTCCAAGCCGGCAGGGTTGCACGGCTTTGCCCGTCGAGGCAAGTTGGCCGCCGGCTCAAGCCCCGGATCCATCATGTCGAGCAGCCACACCGAGATTCATTCTCACGGAAGCGCGAGCGCCAATCCCTTGGTGGTCGAGGTCACACGCGGCAGCATGGTGGAGAGTCGGCACCGGGCGGCGGTCGCCGTTGTCGATGCCGACGGCAAGGTTGTGCAGGCCTGGGGCGATATCGAGCAACCGATCTATGGCCGTTCCGCCATCAAACCGCTGCAGGCGTTGCCGCTGATCGAGAGCGGCGCTGCCGACAAACATGATGTGTCGGTGGCGGAGATTGCCTTGGCCTGCGCCTCTCACAATGGCGAGCCCCGCCATGTGGAACTGGTGCTGGCCTGGCTGAAGCGGATCGGCTGCGCGGTCGAGGATCTGGAATGCGGCGGCCATATGCCCTATCACGATCCCAGTGTCGAAACCCTAGTTCGTTCCGGCACCAGACCCAGCGCTCTCTATAATAATTGCTCGGGGAAACATGCCGGCTTTCTTTGCACGGCGCGCCATCTGGGCGAAGCGACCCGCGGCTATATCAATCTGGAGCATCCGGTGCAGCAGCGGATCGTCGGTGTGCTCGAGCAGATCTGCGGCACCGATCTCAGCAAGGCGGGCCGCGGCATCGATGGCTGCGGCATTCCCGTCATTGCCATTCCGCTCGGCAATATGGCGATGGGCATGGCGCGCCTGGTGGACACCGGCGGATTGCCACAGGCGCGCGTCGCGGCGGCGAAGCGCATCGTCGCCGCCATGGCGGAGGAGCCTTTCCTGGTCGCGGGCACCGATCGCTTCTGCACGCAGATCATGAATGTTGTCGGCCAGAAAGTTGTGCTGAAGACCGGCGCCGAAGGCGTCTATGTCGCCGCGCTGCGGGACCTTGGTCTGGGCGTCGCGCTGAAAGTCGACGACGGCGCCGGCCGCGCGGCGGAAACCGCCATGGGCCAGGTGCTGCGCCATCTGGGAGTCATTGCCGCCGATGAAGCCCGCAAGCTCGCCGATATCCTGACGCCGCCTGTCCGCAATCGCGTCGGCCGCGAAACCGGCCGGGTGAAGCCGGCGGCGGACAGTCCCTTCTAGACCAAATCGGGGCCGCGGGATGCACGCCATCCTCTGTGACAGATTCGGTGATGTCGCCAATCTGCATCTTGCCGATATGGCGGCGCCCACCTTGAACGGCGAGCGCGACGTGGTGATCGACGTTGCGGCAACGGGCGTGAACTTCGCGGACACGCTGATGATCGGCGGCACTTATCAGGAGAAGCCGTCCTTGCCTTTCATACCCGGGTTGGAACTCGCGGGCATCGTGCGGAGCTGCGGCCGCGCGGTGCGCCGGGTGAAACCGGGCGACCGGGTGCTGGCGATCGTCGGCCATGGCGCATTCGCCGAGCGGGTGGTGGCGCAGGAGGAAGACATATTCCCCATTCCGGCTGAGATGGACTTCGTCACTGCGGCCGGATTCGCCATCGCCTATGGCACATCCCATGGGGCGCTGCGCTGGCGCGCGGATCTGCAGCCGGGCGAAATGCTGCTGGTGCATGGCGCGGCGGGCGGCGTCGGCCTCACGGCCGTTGAGATCGGCAAGGCCATGGGCGCAACGGTGATCGCCACCGCCGGCGAGGATGAAAAACTGAAAATCGCCGCCGAGCATGGCGCCGATCACCTGATCAACTACAAGACCGAGAGCATCCGCGACCGGGTCAAGGAAATCTGCCGCGGCGGCGGCGCGGATGTGGTCTACGATCCAGTCGGCGGCGCTGCGTTCGATGCATCCTTGCGCGCGGTGAATTGGGGCGCACGGCTGATTCTCGTCGGCTTTGCCAGCGGCTACGTGCCGCAGGTTCCCGGCAACATCCTGCTGGTGAAAAATATCTCCGCTCACGGATTCTATTGGGGCTCCTATCGCAACCGGCATCCGGAACTGCTGGAGGCCGAATTCCGCGAGCTGTTCCAATGGTGGCGCGAGGGTAAGCTGCGGCCCCATATCTCGCACCGCCTGAAGCTTGCGGAAGCGGCCGCGGCCCTGCGCCTGCTGCTGCAGCGGCGCTCCACCGGCAAGGTGGTGCTGACCGTGACGCCATGACCGACCCGGTCCGCGAACAGTACGAGCTCTATCCCTATCCGCCGCGCGACCCGCGCGACGAGGCCAAGCGGCTGATCCAAGGCTCGCCGAGTCACATCCTCGAGATCAATCACTATGTCTTCGGCGGTCGGCGCGATTTCTCGCAGCCGTTCCGCGCGCTGATCGCCGGCGGCGGCACCGGCGACGGCGCCATCATGGTGGCGCAACAGTTGCAGGACCGGCGATGCCCGGCGGAGATCGTCTATCTCGATCTTTCGGAACCGTCGCGCGAGATCGCGGAGGCGCGCGCCACGGCCCGCGGTTTGCAGAACATGCGTTTTCTCACGGGCTCGCTGCTGGAGCTCCCCGCGATGGGGCTCGGTGAGTTCGACTACATCGATTGCTGCGGCGTGCTGCACCATCTGATCGACCCGGCGGCAGGGCTGGCGGCTTTGCGCGGACTGTTGAATGAGTCGGGCGGTATCGGCCTCATGGTCTATGGCACCTACGGCCGCACCGGTGTTTATCATCTGCAGAAGGCATTGCGCCTTCTCGGCCGCGAGGATGCTCCACCGGCAAAGCTCGATCTGGCGCGACGATTGCTGAAGCAACTGCCGCCGACCAACTGGCTGCAGCGCAATCCGTTCGTCGGCGATCATCTGAAAGCGGGCGATGCGGGCATTTACGATCTGCTGCTGCATGCCACCGATCGCGCCTATACCGTCGGCGAACTTGTCGACTTCATCGAAAGTGCGGGGCTGTCGATTTCCGCTCTGATCGAGCCTTGGCGCTACGAGCTGGCGAATTTGATCAGCGATGGCGCCTTGCTGAAACGGCTCGATGCTTTGGATCGATGGCAAAGGGCAGAGATCGCCGAGCTGATCGCCGGAAACATGAAGACACACACTGCCTATGTCGTGCCCAGATCCCGCCTAGCCGCGGCGGTGGCGCAACTTGATGACGGTTCCATGATACCTGTCCTGAAGGACTCATCAGGCCCCGAGCTTGCCAAGGGCTTGAAACCCGGCGGATCGCTGACCGCCCGGGCCGACGGCATCGAGGTGCGATTGCCGCTGCCCCGGCTTGCGCCGCCGATCCTGGCGGCGATCGATGGCCAGCGGAGCATCCACGGAATTTTCGCGCGGATTGCGACTGAGCTCGGGCTATCGCGGGACGCATTCGATCGCGAGTTTGCGGTGCTGTTCCGGGCTTTCAACAGTGTGAACAAAATGTTTCTGCAGCATCGGGCCGCTCCCATGGCGTAAACCGGATTCACCAAAACCTGTCGCGATCGATCCCGACTTTCGCTAACCTGCCGAATCAGGCATGGTGGTCAAGCCGCTCCGGCGGCATCTATTTCGTAGCAGCAATTGCCGTGGTGTCATGAGTAATAGCGCTTCCGATCCCACTCTCCTCTTTCGCCTGTGGCTGAAGGACCCGTTCAAGATCGGCGCCATTACGCCGAGCAGCCGCGACCTCGCCCGCGCGATGGCCAAGCTGGTACCGGAGTCGTCGCACTATCCCATCGTCGAACTGGGCGGCGGCACGGGCGTAGTGACACAGGCTCTGTTGGATCGCGGCATTGCGTTGGAGAAACTGGTTGTGGTTGAGCGCGACCCAACGCTGCATGAATTGCTGCGGAAGCGCTTTCCCGGCGTGAATGTCGTGCGGGGCGACGCCGCCCATCTGGGCGCGCTTCTTCATCCCCATGGGATCAGCAAAGCGAGCGCAATTGTCTCGGGGCTGCCTCTGCTGACATTCCGGAAATCGGTGCAGCAGGAGATTATCGACTCGGCCTTCGCGATGCTGGAGCGCGGCGCTCCCTTCATCCAATTCACCTATGGTCCGTTTTCGCCGCTGCCGCGCAAGGAGTTCGGCTTGGTCGGCCGGGTGCGCAAGCGTGTGCTGAACAATCTGCCGCCGGCCAGTATCTGGGTTTATCAGCGGGCGACAGAGTCGCGCGCCGCGGCCTAAGCGCGATTAATCGGGTTCGCCGGCGGGCGGCGCGTGATGATATCCGCATCACGGGCCGGGACGGCGTTGCGGACCGCCGGCCCCGGCACCATGACGCGATCGATTAGCAGCATTGCTTAACCTCGTTCCTGCTCAGGCCCGCCAGAACGGCTTGGTCGCCTCGCGCTCCACATCGGCATAGGAGAGGCCGATATCCTTCAGCAGCCTGTCGTCCATCGCCCGCAGCGAGTTGCGGTCGGCGGTCCGCTGGTGCCAGGCCAGGGAAACATCCAAAGCCGCCAATAGACCGCTGTCGATGGCCTTCAGCAGGCCCTGCACAACATGGCCCTTGCCGGAGGGCCGCTTGGAGTTGCTGGCATAGGTGACAGTTTTCATGATCACATTCCTCACGTTTCTCACAAGGCCGCGAAATCTTGTATCGGTACATTTAAGCTAGATATCGCCGCCTGATGACGAAGAATGTGAGGCTTTTTCCGCTTGCGAACAAACGATGAATTCTCATAGAATAGGTGAGAAATACTCACGTGAGTGTCATGGCTGACCGCCTGCCGCCCCTGACCGCTATCCGCTATTTCGAAGCCGCCGCCAGGCACTTGTCCTTCACCAAGGCGGCGGAAGAACTGCATGTCACCCACAGCGCCATCAGCCATCAGATCAAGTCATTGGAGGAATGGCTGGGCATCCCGCTGTTCCGCCGGATGAACCGGGCCATCGTCCTGACCGAGGCGGGCCAGGCCTATATGCGGCCGGTCAAAGAGGCGTTCGAGCGGCTGGGCGAAGCGTCGCGCATCCTGAAGGCGCGGGAGCAGACGGGGACGCTGACCGTGTCGGTCATGCCATCCTTTGCGGCGAAATGGCTGGTGCCGCGGATCGGCAGCTTTCGCGCCGACCATCCGGACATCGATATCCGCATCTCCGCCAGCGAGAAGTTGGTGGACTTCAACCGCGAGGATGTGGATGTCGCCATCCGCTACGGGCGCGGTCCTTGGCCGGGCCTGCATTCGGAGTTGCTGCTGCGCCAGGATCTCTTCCCGGTCTGCAGTCCGAAGCTGCTGGAGGGGCCGATACCGCTGCGCGAACCCGCGGATCTGATCAACCACAACCTGCTCTATGACTATGACTGGCGGGAGAATGTGTGGCTGCGCTGGCTGACCGACGCTGGGGTAAAGGTGCAGAGCCTGCGTCACGCGCTGAGCTTCAATCATTCGAACCTGATGCTGCAGGCGGCGATCGACGGGCTCGGCGTGGCGCTGACGGTCGGCCCGCTAGCCGGCGACGATCTGGCCTCGGGCAAGCTGGTGCGGCCGTTCGAGATCGTCTTACGCACGGATTTCGGCTACTACCTGGCGGCACCGGAAGCGACGGTGGACCGCCCGAAGGTCGCCGCCTTCCGCAAATGGATCGCCGAAGAGGTCGAACGCTACAAGCAATCGCCCGAGGGAAAATACGCGGTGATGGAGCCGGGCTAGTTCAAAAACGGCTCCAGCCGGTCCATCGCCTTGGACAGCCGTTCGGTGCTGGAGGCAAAGCAGATGCGCAGATGGCCTTCGCCGCCGGGGCCGAAGGCGCTGCCGGGTGCCAGGCCCACCCGCGCCTCATGCACCAGCTTCTTGGCGAAGGCGAGGGAGTCCGTCATGCCTTGCACGCCGAACATGATGTAGAAGGCCGCTTCCGGGCGCGACAGCTCCACCCGCCTCATGCCGCCGAGACGCTGCACGACAAGATCCCGGCTGGCGCGATAGCGCTCAATCAGCTCGGCGACGAAGGGCTCGCCCTGCTTGATGGCGGCGACGCAGCCCGCCTGCAGGAAAGGCTGGCCGCCGCTGGTGTTGAATTCGATCAGCCGGTCGACGACATGCATCAGCTTGGGTGGCATCACCATCCAGCCGACGCGCCAGCCGGTCATCGCCCAACTTTTGGAGAAGCTGTTCACGACGATCACCGGATCGTCCGGCCGCGCCAGCTCCAGGAACGACGGCGCCGCCTTGCGGCCTTTGGCGCCGTCATAGATGAGCCGCGCATAGACCTCATCGGCCAGGATCCAAAGGCCGCGCCGCCGCGCGAAATCCAGCACCGCCTGCTGCTCCTCCCGGCTCATGACCCAGCCCGTCGGATTACCGGGCGACGCCATATAGAGCAGGCGGGTTCGCCCGTCGCAGAGCGCGAACATCTTGTCCAGGTCCAGATGCCAGCCATCGGCGCGGCGCTGCAGCGGCATGTGGCGGACCTCGCCGCCCATGATCTCCACCGTCGCAAAGATGTTCGGCCAGACCGGCGTGACGACGACGGCATTGTCGCCGGCGCCCAGGATCGATTCGATCGCCAGCATCATCGCGTTCATGCCGGCGCTGGTGACGGCAATGCGATCGTCGCCGAGGGTGATGCCGTAGATGTCCCGGTGATAATCGATCAGCGCCTGCCGCAATTCGGGGATGCCGCGTTTGTAGGTGTAGAAGGTATCGCCGCTTTTCAGCGCCGCCGCGGCGGCGGCGCAGATGAAAGCGGGCGTCGGCAGATCGCCTTCGCCAACCCAGAGGCCGATGACGTCGGGAACTTCAAAGCCGAGCTTCCAGACCTCGACGATGCGGGAGTCTTCCAGCGCTTCAATTTCGGGGCGGATGCGGAGGATCGGAGCGGCGGGCTTGGCAGTCATTCGAACAGTTCCATCGGATTGCAGAAGGGGTCTTAGGCAACGGTTTCGTCATAGGCCGGCTTGCCCGGCGGCAAAGACGGCGCCGGCCGTGGCGCGCGCATCAGCACCAGCAGATTCCCGGAGAGAACCAGCACCAGGCCCACAACCGCAAGCCAGGTCCATACGAAACCTTCAAGCCAGGTGGAGACGGCGAGCGCCACGACCGGAAACAGCACGCTGGTATAGGCGGCCTTGTCGGCACCCAGCCGCTGCACGATCGTCAGATAGGAGCCGAAGCCGATCACCGATGCGAACAGCGCGAGATAGAACAGCGTAATGAGATAGCCGGTATCGGTGGAGAAGCTGAAGGGAATGCCGCGCACCAGCACCAGGACGAGAACGAAGAGCGTACCATAGCCCATGCCGATGGCATTGCCTTCCACCACGGGAATCCCCGCCGCCTTGTGACGAACGGTGATCATGTTGCCGAGCGAGGCCGCAAAGGTTCCGAGCATCGACAGCGCGAGGCCGAACAGAGCCGTGGATGAAAACTCCGACCCGGCGATTTCCGGCCAGAAGATCAGGCAAATGCCGCTGATGCCTAGGACGGCCGCCACTACGGCGCGGCCGGTAATGGGATTGCGAAACAGGATCGCGCCGTTGACCATGTTCATCACGATCAGGGTGGAGAAACACACCGCCAGCAAGGCGCTGATCAGATACTTCGCCGCCCAGTAGAACAGCACATAGTTGATGCCGAAGAGAAAGAACCCCTGCGCCGCCATGAACAGATGATCGCGGCGCGAGAATCGGAGAGAGCGGCCGGTGATCAGGCAATAGCCGACGAGCATCGCTGTCGCCAGGGCAAAGCGATAGAGGATGGCCAGTTCGAAGGGAATGACGAACTGGTACTCCATCGCATACCAGGACGTGCCCCAGATGAGCACCGTGACGACATAGAGAAAGGAGGTTGAGCCGCGCATCTGTATCTTTCGCCGGATCGGTGAGTCTACCGACCTGAAGATATTTGGCCAGCGTCACACTTTGCATGGCGCCCATGCGCCCGCTGGCGATGACGCCAGATGTCTCCATACAATGCCTGTCGCAACATTCAGCGTTTGAAATTCTGCCACTTCGCCGTCCCCAGCGCTTCCGCATAGGCGGCATCCTTTGCGCCGCGGCGCTGATGCAGCCGCAGGTAGGCGCGCAGGCGGTGGGGATTGGCATCCCGATAGACATCCAGCGGCAGCAGCAGCCGGCCGTTGCCGTCGAGCAATTCATCAGCCAGCGCCACCAGCCGCCGGTTCGGCCAAGGCTTGTTGGTGATCTTCAGCAATTCCTCGAACGCGGCATCCGCGGCAGCCATGCCGTGGCGATGGATCAGCGCCAGATAGGCGGTCGCCGTGCTGCGGCTGGCGCCGGCGTGGCAATGGACAAAGAGGCGAACTTGCCCCTGCCGCGCCGCGCCATAGGCCTGGCCGATGAACTCCCACAATTGCTCCACATGCTGGAGCTGGGGGGCTTGTTCCAACGTCGATTCCCGATCCAGGAAACGCAGCAGCATCGAGACCCGTTCATCGGGCGCATGGTCATAGGCGGCCGGCGCCGGCGTATCCGGATCGAGAATGCCGATCAGATGGGTGGGCCGGAAGGATGGCAGGTCGGCTGCGATTGTATGCAGACCGCCGACCCGTATCTTGACGGGATCGCTCATGACCGGGCATCCAGCGCCAGGCGCTCGGCAATCGCCGGCATCGATTCCACCGGCACATTGGCGAAGGCAAAGCGGAGGTACTCATTCTGCCCATCGCCGAACATGCTGCCGGGCAGGCAGAGCATGTTCTGGCGATCCGCGAGCCGCCGCGCGGCATCCGTCGCCGAAAGCCGGCGATGGGGATGACGCAGATAGGCGAAGTAGGCGCCGGAACTGATGAGCTCGTAGCCGAGATCGTTGCGCCTGAGGGACTGCCGCAGCGCCGCGAGCCGATCCCGCATCATTCCTGTATTACCGGCCCGCCAATCGCCGAGAGCCTTCAGCCCTTCCAGGGCGGCGACCTGGCCGATGCGCGGCGCGCAGATGGCGATCGTATCCATGGCCTTGGCGATTTCGCCATTGAGTTTCGGCCCGGCGACGATGGCGCCAACGCGGTATCCGGTGAGGCAGAAGACTTTCGAGAAGCTGTAAAGATGCACGAGGGTCTCGCGCCAATCCTTGTCGCCGAAGAGATCGTGGGGCGCCCCGTCGGCCGGCAGGAAGTCGCGATAAGTCTCATCCAGGATCAGCGCCAGGCCGCGCGACTTCGCGAGATCGTAGAAGGCGCGGATCGCCGCCGGCGGATAGACGGCGCCGGTGGGATTGTTCGGCGTCACCAGCAGGATCGCCCGCGTCGCCGGCGTGATCGCGGCCGACGCCTCGTCCGGATCGGGCACGCCCCCGCGGTCGGGCCGGAACGGCAGATGCACCGCCCGGATGCCCTGCATGTCCAGCCACATCTGATGATTGAAGTAATAGGGCAGCGGGACGATGACCTCTTCCCCGGCTTTGGCCAGCGCCAGCGTCGCCAGGCAATAGGCCTGATTGCAGCCGGCGGTGATCAGCACATCCTCCGCGCTGACCGCCGCGCCGTAGAGCCTGCCGACATCGGTGGCCAGCGCCGACCGTAGTTCCGCCAGCCCTTCGATCTCCGTATAGCGCGCCATGGCGGGTTCGCCGATCATTTGCGCCAGACGATCGGTCAGCTGCCGCGGCGGCGGATAGCCGGGCACCGCCTGGGCCACGTCGATGAGCGGCTTGCCGGTGGGAAAGGTCCGGCCTTTGATCCAGCCATGGGCCTCGGCAATAGGCGGCTCCGCCACGCGGGCGAGGAGGGGATTCACGGAAAGCGGCATGAAATACTGGCGTTCCAGGGAAGCTGTGGGAGATGTCGGGCCGGGAGGATGCCGCAGGGTGGGGCGGCAACAACCCCATCAAGGTCCGGCGCCCCAGAGCAGGCGCACCTTAGCCGGCGGCTTTCAAAAGCAGGCAGTCGTCGGCCAGCGGCATTATCGGCGTCAGGTCCCGGTGGTGCTGATAGTCCGGCCGCTTGTTGCGAGTCAGCGCGTTTGAAACCGGATTCAGAATCAGCGAGAAGATTCGGCGCGGCCAGGGCGACATGTTGGCCGGCGAGCCATGCACCAGGCTGTCGCCGAAGATCAGCGCCGTTCCCGGCGGGCCTTTTGCCGAAACGATGCCGCCCTGCCGAATCAATCCAGTCACCGTCGTATTGTCCACCACCCAGAGAGGATAGCTGGTGGTGACCGTATCCAGCGACGCCGGTACCGGCCCGTTCCGGTGCGACCCGCTGATGAACCAGAGCGGCCCGTTGAACTCGCTCACCTCGTCGAGAAAGATATGTAGGTTGAGCGCCAGCGGCTTCGGCACGCCATCCTCGCCCTGATGCGTGGCGAAGTCGTAGTGCCACTGCCAGATATCGCCGCCGAAAGCCTCCTTCACATTGACCTTGACCTGCTGCACATAGAGCTTGTCATCGCCCAAAATCTGCATTGCCGGCTCAACCAGCCGCGGATGGCGCACGATCCTGGCATAGACTGTGCTGCGCAGATGCAGGCCCATGGCGGTGCGCACCAAGCCGTTCTTTTCCCGGAAATTGGCCGGCGTATCTTCGGCATGGAGTCGCGGCAGATCGTCCTTGAGCGCCTGAACCTCCGCCGCGGAGAAGAGGTCCGGCAGGACGAGAAAGCCGTCGCGTTGAAACTGGTCGAGCTGGTCGGTGGTCAGCCTCATCCGGTCGCCTCCCGAGTGCATATCGCATTTTAGCCAGGAACGACCGGCGGCGCCACAGGACGCCAACCCATCCGGCATCGGGCCAAGGGCACGGACCTAGGGATCCAGGAATTCCACGACGCCCATGATCATGTTGACCTGCTCGCCGTCATCCGACAGCGGCAGATAGAGATCGCGGTAACCCCGCACCCATTGGTCCGGGCCGACATAGGGTATGTCGCTGATGATAGGCTCGCGTTCGTTGCAGATGCGGAGCGCTGTCTCCCAGACCCGGCTGCCGGGCTGCTGATGGTCGAGTTCGACGAATCGCTTGCCCGTATAGTCGAAGGCGATCCGCTCGACGATGGCGGTGCCGATCAGGCGATATCTGAAATCCAACGGATCATGGCTCACATCCACCAGGACGATATTGGCGAGCAACTCGGGAATTTCCGTCGGCTCAATATCCTTGCGCGACGGCATGCTCCGGCCGTCGAGCTTGCTTTGCCAATAGGCAAAGGCACGCTGCTGCACTGGCGACGCCAGCTTTAGGTCCGCCGCGGACATACGCTATACTACTCTGTGGCCCCCAACGGCAGCGGCGCGCGCGCTGCCGACCGGATGATACAATTCGGGAGTCCCTATTAACAGAGCGTAAGGATCGACCATGACTCTCGCTTCGCTCGATCACGTGAACATCCGCACCGCCAATCTGGCGCCCATGTCGGCCTTCTATGAGCGGGTGCTCGGCATGAAAAAAGGCCCACGGCCGCCCTTCACCTTCGGCGGCGCCTGGCACTACTGCGGCGGCATCGCCGCGGTTCACCTGGTCGAAGTCGGCCACCAGCCCGCCGGCAAGGAGCCTTGCCTCGAGCATTTTGCGTTTCGCGCCAATGGTATGAAAACTTTCCTGGAAACGCTTCAGCGCGAAGAAGTACCCTTCGATATTCGTGTCGTCCCGGAATCTGGTATACAGCAGGTCAATGTCTCCGACCCGGACGGCAATCACATTGAGATTCAGTTCTTACCGGGCGACCGGGCCGAGTGAGCGGCGAGCATCGTCGCGACGCACGGCCCGTCACACAGAGATCACAGCCAGTCTCACAGTTTCCCGGCGGCGATTTCCGTCTTGCGTCTGGCCGTATAGGCGGCCAGCGCCTCGCGCTGGGCCGGATCCATGGCCGGCGGTTCGTACTGGCGCAGCAGTTCCTTCCAGATGCCATTGGCGCGCCGCGTGGCATCGATTGCACCGGCTTCTTGCCAAGTCTCGAAGTTGCGCCAGTCCGACAGCATCGGCGCATAGAACGCCGTCTCGAACCGCTCGAGGGTATGGGCGGTGCCGAAGAAATGACCGCCGGGCCCGACTTCGGCAATCGCGTCCAGGCCGAGATCCTCGTCCCGCACGTGAAGCGGTGTCATCGTCTCGCGCATGAGCTGGAGCATTTCCGCATCGACAATGAGTTTTTCGAACGAAGCGGTAAGCCCGCCTTCGAGCCAGCCCGCAGCATGCTCCATCAGGTTCACCCCGCCCATCAGGCAGCCCCAGATGGACATGGCGGATTCATAGGTCGCCTGGGCGTCAACAACGTTGGACGCGTTCACATTGCTGGAGCGGTATGGGATGCCATAGCGCCTGGTGAGCTGGCCGGTTGCCATCGCCGCCTTGGCATACTCCGGCGTGCCGAAGGCCGGCGCGCCCGTCCGCATATCCACATTCGACGTGAATCCGCCATAGGCCACAGGCGCTCCCGGCCGCACCAGCTGCGCCAGGGAAATCAAGAACAGCGCCTCGGCATTCTGCTGGGTCAGCGCACCGGCCAGGGTGATCGGGCTCATGGCGCCCGCCAGGGTGAAAGGCGTCATCACCACCGGCTGTCCATGGCGCGCCATCTCCACCAGCCCGGCGCCCATCGGCCCATCGAGGCGCATAGGCGAATTGGAGTTGATAATGGTGATCAACGCCGGTTCCGCTGCCAGTTGCTCCGGCGTGGTGTCATAGGCGAGGCAGGTCATGGCGATGGCATCGCGCACGCAATGGGCGCCCAGACCCCAGCAATTCCAAGTCTTGTCGGCCAGGGTCAGCGTCGCCTCATAGACGTCCAGATGCCGGGTCTCCGGCGGCAGGTCGGTGGGTTCGATGCCGGTGCCGCCATCCTGATGAATCACGTTCAGCGATTGCACCAACCGGATGAAGTCGCACATGTCGGCATAGTTGCCGGCGCGGCGGCCGCGATCGAGGTCGCTGGCAAAGGCGGGCCCACCAGTGGCGATGAAGATCAGATGGCCCTCGCCCATGGTCACGTCCCGTTCCCGGTTGCGGGCGCGCAAGGTGAAGCGGGAGGGCGCCTTGGCAATCAGCTCTTCGACCAGCGCGCCGTCCAACTGCACGCGTTTCCTGCCGAGATCCACCTTGGCGCCAGCGCGCTTGAAAATCTCGAGACTCTCATCGTGCAATACTTCGAATCCAACATTCTCAAGGAGACGCAGGGACGCCCGGTGAATCGCCTCGACCTGGTCAGCGCTCAGGATCTCCACAGGCCGGAATGGATTTTCCAGCCGCGCGAAGGGCAGTTGCCGGATGCCGCCGCCGACGCGGCGCTCGCGGCGTCGGACCGATTCTCTCGCCATTCCTAAGTACTCCTATTCCAGCGCGATAAGTTCGCGGCGGCAGAAATCGGACTCCACCGCCTCATCCAGCTCCCGGGCGAATTTGTGCCCGTCATAGACCGCATGCACGACGGCACCCGGCACATGGCAGTCGCCGATGCGGGTTACTCGTTCGATGCCGGCGGCCTTCAGCGCGGCAATGTCGCCGACGAGTTGATCATAGAGTTCGTTATTGGGTGCGCGTGACGTTACGAGAATCAAGCTCGCCCAAGAATGTTTAGTCTCCGTGCCGCCGATGTGAGCGAGGCGAACTTTGCCCGGCGCGATGCTTGTAAGATGCACGCCGGTGATCATGTTGACGCGCAACTCGGTGAGCCGCTGCTGCACCCGCTCCTGCTCATCCACCATGCGGCACCAGGCGGAGACTTCCAGCCCCGGAGTCGCCAAGGTGACCTCAATGCCATCCTTTGCCAGCTTCTCCGCCAGCACGCCCGCCAGATAATACTGATCATCGTCATAGATGACGCAGGGTGACGCCGGAACCTTACCCGCAACAATATCGTCGGGCGTGAGGATCCCGGGCGTATCGGCGCCGGGAATGCCCAACAACGCGCTATGGCCGACGCCATCCCGGCGCCAGCGTGCGCCGGTAGCGGTGACGATTTCGGGAATGCCAAATTCGCGGACATCCGCGGCGCTCAAGCGGCTCTCGCGGTAGATCTCCACATTCGGCAGCGCCGCCAGTCGGCCGAGCCGCCAGTCGCGCACACGGCCATATGAAGACAGGCCGGGTAGCCGCGATTCCCAATTGATGCGCCCGCCCAATTCGCGCCCCGCCTCCGCCAGCTGCACGCGATAGCCGCGCTTGCCCAGAGTCAGGGCGCATTCCAGGCCGGCAGGTCCGGCACCGACGACGAGAACCGATTTCTCTTTCTTGGCCGGCTGCACCCGCTCCGGATGCCAACCTCGGCGCCACTCCTCGCCCATGGTGGGATTCTGGGTGCAACGGATCGGCACGCCCTCGTTGTTGGACGAGCGGCAGATATTGCAGCCGATGCATTCACGGATTTCGTCCTCGCGGCCTTCATCGATCTTGCGCGGCAGGAACGGATCGGCGATCGAGGGCCGCGCCGCGCCGATGAAATCGAGGATGCCGCGCTTGACTTGGGACACCATGGCATCGGGCGAAGTGAAGCGGCCGACGCCCACGACCGGCTTGCTGGTCATCTTCTTGACGAAGGCGATGTAGCGCTCTTCGTAGCCTTCCTCGGAGAAGCGCGCGGTCTGGGAGTCGTTTTCCACATAGCTGATATTCACGTCCCAGAGATCCGGCAACTCCGCGAGAAGTTCCACCACTTCGCGGCCTTCATTTTCGACAGTGATGCCGGTGGGGCCGATCAACTCATCCACGGCGAAGCGCACCGCCACCGCCGCCTTGTGGCCGACCGCATTCTTCGTGTCTTCGATCAGCTCTCTTAGAAGCCGGCTACGGTTTTCAATGCTGCCGCCATATTCGTCGGTGCGGTGATTGAGCTGTCGGGCGATGAACTGCATCGGCAGATAGCCGTGACCGGCATAGACATAGACGATGTCGAAACCGGCGCGCACCGCGCGTTCGGCGGCGGCGCGATGCCAGCCGCGAAAGGCCTTGATGTCCTGCTTGTCCATGGCGCGGGTCTGGCGCGGATGAACATAGTACGGCGGCAGTCCCGAAGGCGAGAGGATCGGCAGCCGGCTCCAGCGGTTCACCGCATGATTGCCGCCATGCCAGAGCTCCACGCCCGCCAGCGCACCGTGGCGATGCACGCCTTCGGTCATGATGGCATTCGCGCGCACATCGGATTCGTCCCAGAGCGACGCGAAGACAAAGGGCGAGTCGTCGGCCGAAGGATGGATCGAGCAATACTCCGTACAGACCACGCCCCAGCCGCCTTCGGCCTTGATCTCGCGCATGGCCGCCACCGAGCGCGGCATGCGGTTGCCCATGCCGCTGCAATGGGGCACCTGGAAAAAGCGATTGCGGGCGGTGACCGGGCCGATGCGAACGGGCTCGAACAGCAGGTCATAACGGGGATTGCGGGGCATTCAGTTTCTTTCTTATTCGGTCGTTGGCAGCAGGCACGCAGACGGCGCATCGGGCCTGTATTCGGGCCGATGCTGCAAATCAGGGCGCCGTTCAACTTCGGAGATCGGCCAGGTCCTTGTAGAGCTCCAGCGCTTCGGGATTGGCGAGCGCCTCGCGGTTCTTGACCGTGCGGCCATGGACGATGTCGCGCACCGCGAGTTCGGTGATCTTGCCGCTCTTGGTGCGGGGGATGTCGGCGATCTGCAGGATCTTCGCGGGCACATGGCGCGGCGTGGTGTTGGCGCGGATCTGCGCTTTGATTCGCCTGCTCAGCCCATCGTCCAGTTTCTGTCCGGGCTTCAGCTTCACGAACAGCACTACACGCACGTCGTTGTCCCAGTCCTGGCCGATCACCAGGCTTTCCAGTATTTCCGGCAGCTGCTCGACTTGGCGATAGATCTCCGCCGTGCCGATGCGCACGCCGCCGGGATTGAGCGTCGCGTCGGAGCGGCCATAAACGATGATGCCGTCATGCTCCGTCAGCTCGATATAGTCGCCATGGTGCCAGACGTTGGGGAAGCGCTCGAAATAGGCGGCGCGGTACTTCTTGCCGTCGGGATCGTTCCAGAATCCCACGGGCATCGATGGAAAGGGCAGCGTGCAGACCAGCTCGCCCTTCTCGCCTCGTAGCGGATTGCCCTCCTCGCTCCAAACCTCGACCTTCATCCCGAGTCCGCGCGCCTGGATCTCGCCGCGCCAGACCGGCCCGATAGGATTGCCGAGCACGAAGCAGGAGATGATGTCGGTACCGCCGGATATGGAAGAAAGGCAGACATCCTTCTTCACGCAATTGTAGATGTAGTCGAATCCCTCGGGCGCTAGCGGCGATCCCGTGGAGCAGATGGTGCGCAGCGACGAAAGATCGTGGCGGTCGATCGGCTTCACCTCCGCCTTGGCGCAAGCATCGATGTACTTCGCCGAGGTGCCGAACAGAGTGCAGCGCTCGGCGGCGGCGTAGTCATACAGGCAGTACCCGTCGGGATGGAACGGCGAGCCGTCATAGAGCAGCAGCGTCGCCTGGGACGCCAGCGCCGAGATCAGCCAGTTCCACATCATCCAGCCGCAGGTGGTGAAATAGAACACGCGGTCGCCGGCTTTCACGTCCGACTGAAACTGATGCTCCTTCAGATGCTGCAGCAATGTGCCGCCGGCGCCATGGACGATGCATTTCGGCACGCCGGTGGTGCCGGACGAATACATGATGAACAGCGGATGATTGAAGGGCAGGCGGGCGAACTCGATATCCCGCGCCTGGTAGGGCGCAATGGCATCGCCCAGAGTTTTCGCCTTCGGCAGGCGCGCCACGTCCGGCGCATTGCTGAGATAGGGCAGCACGATCACCTGTTCCACCGTGGGCAGTTCCGGCAAGAACTCGGCCATCCGAGCCAGGGAGTCGTGCGCTTTGCCGTTGTAGTAGTAACCGTCGGCGGTAAACAGCACCCGCGGGTCGATCTGGCCGAAGCGGTCGATCACGCCGCGGGCGCCGAAATCCGGCGAACAGGACGACCAGGTCGCGCCGATGGCGGCGGTGGCCAGAGTCGCCATCACGGTCTCCGGCATGTTCGGCACGAAACCGGCGACGCGGTCGCCCGGCTTGATGCCCATCGCCTTCAACGCCTGGGCGAGCCGCGACACGCCATCATAGAGTTCGCGCCAGGACATGCGCCGGCGCACCTTGTCTTCGCCATGGAAGACGATGGCATCGCCATCATCGCGGCGGCGGAGAAGATTTTCGGCGTAGTTCAGCCGGGCGTCGGGGAAGTACCGCGCGCCCGGCATGCGGTTGCCGTCGGCAAGCACCGTGCCTCCGCTGTCGCCGATGACGCCGCAGAAGGACCAGACCGATTGCCAGAATTGCTCAGGCTTCGTCACCGACCATTGATAGAGATCGGCATAGTTCCTGGCGTCGACGCCCCAGCGCGCCTTAGCCTCCGCCATGAAGCGGGTGAGGTTCGCGGCGGCAATGCGGCCAGCGTCCGGTTGCCAGAGCGGCTGTTCCGATTGGTCTCCCATGGGGCCTTCCCGATTTTTGCCACTGCATAGCATGGGTGCGGCGGTTCGGCGAGGGTGGCCGGCCATTCACGCGGGGCCGCCATGCAAGGAGGCCGTTGGACGGACCGGAAGCGAGGCTTTAGGCTGCGATCCGCGCCGTCATGGTTCAGTCCTTTCAGCCCCTCGCCCATTTCCGCACCATTCCGCCGCCGATTCAGGCCGCGATTTATATGGTCGGGGCGTCGCTGTTGTTCGCGGCCTTGAGCGCGACGATCCGGCATCTGAGTACGGGCCTGCATACATTCGAGGTCACGTTCTTCCGCAACTGCGCCGGGCTGATCTTCATGCTGCCCTGGCTGTTCCGTTCCGGCCTGTCGGGACTCCGGACCGGCCGGTTCATGCTCTATACGTGGCGGTCGTTCCTGAGCCTGCTGTCGATGCTGTGCGGCTTTACCTCTCTGACGCTCCTGCCGTTCGACAAGGCGATCGCGCTGAGCTTCACGGTGCCGCTGTTCGCAACCGCCGGGGCGGCCGTGTTTCTCCGCGAGGATGTGCGGGCGCGGCGCTGGACCGCGACGATCATCGGCTTCATCGGCGTGATGATCATCCTGCATCCGGGCTTCGGCGGTATCGATCTGACGCTCGGCGGCCGCGCGGCTCTGGGCGCCGGGCTGGCGCTGACCTCGGCGCTGATCTCCGCGGTCATCACCTTGATCGTGAAGGATCTGGTCCGCACCGAGCCGAGCGACGCCATCGTCACCTACATGGTGCTGCTGTTGACGCCGATGTCGCTGGTTCCGGCCGTACCCTACTGGGAATGGCCGCCGGTCGAGATTTGGCTGTGGATCGTGGCCTTGGGCGCCTTCGGCAGCTTCGGTCATATGTGCTTCATCCGCGCCTTTGCCAAGGCCGACGCCTCGGCGGTCATGCCCTATGATTATACGCGGATGATCTTCGCGGCGATCATCGGCTATTTCGCTTTCGACGAGGCGCCGGATATCTGGACCTGGACCGGCGCCGCGGTCATCGCCGGTGCGGCCATCTATATCGCCCGCCGCGAAACCATCCGCCGGCAATCCACGGCGACAACGGCCGCTGCAGCCGCGGGCGAGCCGGCGGTGCCGGCAACGATCGCCCGGCCTGGCCCCGACGGGAAGCAGCCATGAGCGATATCGCGATCGCGGCCCGGCTCCAGGCCCGCTGGCTGGCGCTGCCCGGCAACACGCGAGGCGCTTTGTGGATGCTCGCCTCGGGCATCGGCTTCACCGTGATGGCCGTTGCGATCAAGCTGCTGGGCACGCGGCTCGACAGCTTTCAGGTTGCGTTCTTCCGCATCATGTTCGGTTTCGTCGCCATATTGCCCATCGCTCTCTATATCGGCCCGACCGCAGGATATGATTTTCTGCGAACGCGGCATCTTCATATCCATGCGGTGCGCGGCGTGCTCGGCATGGTGGCGATGTATTGCAGCTACTACGCCCTGGCGCGGATCGAGCTGGCCGACTTCATGGCGCTGAGCTTCACCCGGCCGCTGTTCGCCACCGTGCTGGCCGTGATCATCCTGCACGAGGTGGTGCGCTGGCGGCGCTGGAGTGCCACCGCCGCCGGCTTCATCGGCGTGCTGATCATGGTGCGTCCGGGCAGCGGCACGTTCGATCCCGCGGGGTTCTTTGCCTTGGGCGAAGCGTTTTCCATCGCCTTCCTGGTGACGCTGGTGAAGCGGCTGCCGGCGCGGGAAACGACGCTGGGCATGCTGTTCTATTTCGGCGCCATCGCGACGGTCCTGTCGCTGCCGGCGGCGATCTATGTCTGGCGCTGGCCGACGCCGGAAGAATGGTGGCTGCTGCTGATCATCGGCGCTCTCGGTGCCCTGTCCCAATCCTTCTGGATCCGGGCGTTCCGTTGCGGCGATGCCTCGCTTGTCGCCGCCTTCGATTATCTGCGGCTGCCGCTGGCGGCCGCCGTCGGCTTGATCATGTTCGCTGAAGTGCCGTCGATCTGGACCCTGGTGGGCGCCGTCATCATCGTCACCAGCACGATCTACATCGCACGCCGCGAGGCATCGCTGGGCGTCAAGCCGGCGGCGGCGCAGAAGTAGGTTGCCGTAGTTTCCCGCCCGCATGGTCTACGCCTTCGGTGCCGGCGGGCGCGCGGCGGGGGTGACGGTCAGCAGATGCTTCTCGGTCCGCCGCAGCACGGTCAGCTCGGCAGAGCCGCCGATGCGTTCGGCTGTGAGCAGGCGATGCAGGCTGTCGATGCCGGGTGTGGGCGTGCCGTCGAACGCAACGATCACGTCGCCATCCATCAGCCCGGCCTGCCGGGCGGGGCTGTCCGGTTCCACCGTCAGCACGCGGATGCCGGTTTCGGCGGCAAGCTGATGGAAGCGCGCGACGCGGCGGGGCAGCGCCATGGTCTGGCCGCCGACGCCGATATAGCTGCGGCGCACCTTGCCGTGGCGGATCAACTCGCTGACGACGAACAACGCCGTGTTGCTGGCGATCGCGAAGCAGAGGCCTTGTGCCGCAGGGATGATCGCGGTGTTGATGCCGATAATCTCGCCTCGCGCAGTCACCAGCGGGCCGCCGGAATTGCCGGGATTGAGCGCCGCGTCGGTCTGCACGACATCGTCAATCAGGCGGCCGGCATAGCTGCGCAGCGAGCGGCCGAGGGCGCTGACCACGCCGGCGGTCACCGTGCATTCGAAACCGAAGGGATTGCCGATGGCGACAACAAGTTGTCCCACACGCATGCGCGCCGAATCGCCGAACGGCACATGGGCGAGCCCGTCGCCATGGAGTTGGAGCACGGCGAGATCGGTATCGGGATCCTCGCCCACCAGGTACGCCGGCAGCGTACGGCCATCCATCAAGGCTGCGGTCACGGCGGAAGCGCCGTGAATCACATGGCTGTTGGTGACCAGCAGCCCGTCCGACGTGAAGATGACGCCGGAGCCGGAACCGACCGGCCGCTCCTGTCCGTTCACCGGGCGCAGGGATTGCAGATGCACGACCGCCGGCGACACCCGCTCCACCGCGCCGGTGACAGCGCGGGAATAGGCGTCCAACAGATTGTCATCCGCCGGCGCCGGAGATTCGAGTTTTGGTTCAACTGCAGAAGGCCCGTCCAACATCAGATCACCCGACCGCTGAATTGTGCAATTTGCGCATAGTTTCCCGACGTCCAAACCTCTGATCCGGAATGGCGATTCCACAAAAACCGCGATTCCAGAAAATTTGTTTTTTCGGGATCGATGCCATGCAAGGGAATCCCCGCCCGGGTTGCGCCATCAGGCTTGCGCAAACTCGGGAGGGGAACGCAGGATTTCATGAGATCAGAGATCGGCAGTCGGACCGCCGAGATCAAGATCAGGCGCTGCGCGATTCCCGGCTTCCGTTCGCGAGCCGGTCGATCGCCGTCCGGGCTTGCAGTCGGTGAGACTCATTCATGTAGGCGCGCACGGTGCGGATCGCGGCATAGAGCACCGCTGCATCGTCGGTGAAACCGAACAAGAAAATGAAATCCGGCACGATGTCGATGGGCAGCACGAAATAGGCGAGCGCGCCGTAGAGAATGGCCTTGGCGCGCAGGGGCGTCGCGGGATCGGTGGCGCAGTAGTAAGCGGCGACCAGCTCATCGACAAAGGGGATGCGGGCCAGGGTGCGCCGCAGCTTGCCCCAGAATCCGGACTCGACCCGCGCCTGGTCGCGCCGCAGTTTCTCAAGATCGTGGGGAACCAGCTCGGTGCCGGACATGGGGCAGGATATGGCCCGGGGCCGCCGGGATTCAATGCCCGCCGGGGATTCCATAATCGCTTCCAAAGCTTGCCCCCTATTTTGGGCTGGGCAGCGGCGCGCCGAATCGCTAGGTCTCTGCGGCTGAACGCCAACAACAAGGGTTAACGGGGCCATCACCCATGGACATCAAGGGACAGGCGGCGCTGGTGACCGGCGCCGGATCGGGGATCGGCGCCGATGTGGCGCGGCATCTGGCGAAAGCGGGCGCCAAGGTCGCCGTGCTCGACATCAACAAGGAAGCCGCCGAGGCGGTGGCGAAGGAGATCGGCGGTATCGGCATCGGCTGCGATATCAGCGACGGCCCGGGCGGCGAAGCGGCCGTGGCTGCGGCGCGGGCGGCCCACGGACCGGCGCGCATCCTGGTCAATGTGGCGGGCATCCTGATTCCCGGGCGGATCGTCGGCAAGGATGGGCCGCTACCGCTGGAGAAGTTCAGGAAGGTGATCGACGTAAATCTGGTCGGCACCTTCAACATGATGCGCCTGGCCGCGGCCGACATGGCGGGCCTGCCGCCGCTGACCGACGGCGAGCGCGGCGTCATCATCTCCACCTCGTCGGTCGCCGCCTATGAGGGGCAGATCGGCCAGGCGGCCTATGCGGCATCGAAAGCGGGCATCGTCGGGCTGACGCTGCCGGCGGCGCGGGACTTGGCGCGCAGCGGCATCCGCGTGCTGGCGATCGCCCCTGGCCTGATCGCAACGCCGATGATGCTGACCCTGCCGCCGGATGTTCAGAAGGCGCTGGGCGACTCCGTGCCCTTCCCCCAGCGGCTCGGCCATGCCCACGAGGTGTCGCGGCTCGTGCTGCATATGATCGAGAACAGCCTGCTCAATGGCGAGGTGGTGCGGCTGGACGGCGCGCTCCGCCTGGCGCCGAAGTAAGAGGCAAAGAGTTCCGCCGATGGTCACCCAGGACAATCTGCCGTCGCGCCGCTACACCGCGCCGCCGAGTCTGGAGGACATGGAGCTGATGGCGGCCGAAGCCTTCGAGACCATTCCCCTGGAGCTGCGCAGCCACGTCACCGATGTGATCATCCATGTCGCGGATTTCCCCGATGACGAAACCAGCGGCGACATGGATCTGGAATCGCCGTTCGACCTGCTGGGCCTCTATCGCGGCGTCGATCTCACCCGCAAGAGCGTGAGCGATGCGCCGCAGGATATGGACATGATTTTCCTCTATCGCCGGCCGATCCTGGACTACTGGTGCGAGTCCGGCGAGGACCTGAAGCATGTGATCCGCCATGTGCTGATACACGAGATCGGCCATCATTTCGGCCTGTCGGACGAGGACATGGAGCGGATCGAGGCGGAGGTGACGGAGGGTTAAGGGAGATGGCGAGATAGGCAGACGGGAGGTTCCAGTGGCGGCCCCAACGACGGAATTGTTGAAAAGAATCCTCAACGCCTTCAATGCACACGACATCGACACCGTGATGGGCTTCTTTGTCGAGGATTGTGTCTTGGAGATGCCTCGCGGGCCCGATCCGTGGGGACGTCGCTTCGTCGGCGCAGCCACTGTGCGCCAAGCTCTGAAGTCACGGTTCGATGGCATTCCCGATGTGCAATACTGTGAAGACTCGCACTACGTGGCTGGCAGCATCGGCATCTCGAAATGGACGCTCCGCGGCACCTCGGCAACCAACGGCGCGCCAATCGAAGTGCGCGGCTGCGACTTCTTCGAGTTCCGAGACGGCAAGATTGCCAAAAAAGATAGCTACTGGAAGATCGTTGAGTAATCTGGTGCATGCCGTCTCTCACTGAACAGCTCGTAACGCTGATCCGCGCGAAACCGATTTCCGACGAAGATCGTGAAAGCGCGGCGCGGTTCCTGCTGGACACGGTCGCGAACGCGCTCGGTGGACGGAACACCGAGCCGGGCCGCATGCTGCGCGCCTGGTTTGCGCGCCAGGGGGCCGATGCCGGCAGGCAGGCGTTCCTGATCGGCGGCCTCGCCCATATTCTGGAGATGGACGATCTGCATCGCAGGTCGGTCACGCATCCGGGTTGCGTTGTGGTGCCGGCCGCACTGGCGTTGGCGCTGCGCGAGCGATGTTCCGGTCCTGCCGTACTCGACGCCGTGCTGCGAGGTTATGAGGCGGTCGCGCGAATCGGCATGGCGGTTGGGCCGGCGCATTATCGGATCTGGCATTCGACGGCCACTTGCGGCCCCTTCGGCGCAGCGATGGCGGCCGCGGATCTGCTCGGTCTCGATGACAGCCGGACCGTGCATGCGCTGGGCAATGCGGGAACGCAGGCGAGCGGCCTCTGGCAGTTCATCGAGACGGGGGCCATGAGCAAGCATCTCCATGCCGGCCGCGCCGCCGAGGCCGGCGTGACGGCAGCGGAGTTGGCGGCGCTCGGTTTCACCGGATCGCCGGCCATCCTCGAAGGGGCGAAGGGCCTGTTTGCCGGCGCCTGTCCGGACGCCGATCCCAGCGCCGTGATGCGCGATCCGGAGGCGCCGTGGCAGCTGCACGCGACCTCGATCAAGCCCTGGCCCTGCTGCCGGCATACCCACCCGGCCATCGATGCGGCGATCGAGTTGCATGGCCGCCTCGGCGGAGCCAAGCCGCGCGCCATCGAAGTGGCAACCTATCGGGCGGCGCTGGAAGTCTGCGACCGGCCGGCGCCCGACAGCGAATATGGCGCGAAGTTCTCGCTGCAGCATTGCGCGGCGATCGCGCTCACGGACGGACGCATCGGGTTCGGGTCCTTCGATGAGGGGGCGCGGGATCGGCTGGCGGCGCTCAGCAAGCGCGTCTCGTTGCGGGCCGCGGAGCCCTTCATCTCGGCCTATCCCAAAAGTTGGGGCGCGGAGATCACGCTGGAAATGGAGGACGGAAGCGAGCTGATCGCCACGCGTGCAGCCTGCAAGGGAGACCCCGACCGACCGCTCGGCGATACCGAGTTAATCGCCAAGGCGGAACTGCTCCTCGCCCATGGCGGGATCGAAGGAGCGCAGGCGCAGCGAATAACGGATGGCTTGCTGGCGCTTTCAAGGGACGCCACATCGACTGTGGCATCCATGCTTGAATCAGAAATCTGGGCGTCGCTACGGTAAGCAACGCGATTCGAGATCATCAGCAATTCGATATGAAGCGCTTTACGCCCGCCCGCAACTCAGGCACCAGCTCCGCCTCGAACCACGAGTTCTTCTTCAGCCAGCCGGTGTTGCGCCAGCTTGGGTGGGGCAGCGGCAGGAATTCCGGCGCGTAGTCGCGCCAGGCGCGCACTGTCTCCGTCATCGTGGCCTTGCGCCGTTTGCCGAGATAGTGCGCCTGCGCGTACTGGCCGACGAGCAGTGTGAGTTCGATGCCGGGCAACTGGGCGCGCAGCCGCTCATGCCATTTCGGTGCGCACTCCCGGCGCGGCGGCAGGTCGCCGCCGTTCTTGTCGACGCCGGGATAGCAGAAGCCCATGGGCATGATGGCGAGCCGGGTTTCGTCATAAAAGAGGTCCCGATCCAGCGCCAGCCAGTGCCGCAGCCGATCGCCGCTGCGGTCGTTCCAGGGGATGCCGGTTTCATGAACCTTGGTGCCGGGCGCCTGGCCGATGATGAGCAGACGCGCGGTCGGCGCCATGCGCAGCACGGGGCGCGGCCCCAGCGGCAGATGATCGGCGCAGAGCCGGCAGGCCCGCACCTCCCACAGCAATCTGTCGAACGCGGCCATGACTACGGTGCAGCGCGCGGCCGGCGCGCCGACCGGAGCAAGTCGTCGACGAAAGCGGGCACGATCTCGGTCGCTGGGCCATAGATGCGTTCGGCGAAGAGGCTTTGGCCTTCGGAGGGTTCGAGATTCAGCTCAACGGTGTGAGCGCCGACACGGCGCGCCTCCTGCACGAAGCCGGCAGCCGGATACACGGTGCCGGAAGTGCCGATCGAAGCGAACAGATCGCAGCTCTCGACGGCATCGGCGATGCTGCCCATCTCCAGCGGCATCTCGCCGAACCAGACCACATGGGGCCGCAAGCCGCCTGCGCGCCGGCAGCCGGGACAGATCGACTCACTAGTCAGGTCATCGGGCCACTGAATCACCTCGTCGCAAGCCACGCAGCGCGCCTTCAGCAGTTCGCCGTGCATATGAATGAGAAGCCGCGTTCCCGCACGTTCATGCAGATCGTCGATGTTCTGCGTGACCACGAGGAGCTCGCCCGGCCAGTCACGTTCGAGCTGTGCCAGCGCCCGGTGGGCCGCGTTCGGCATGACGTTCGATGCCCGGAGCGCGCGCCGCCGCGCATTGTAGAAATCCTGCACACGCCGGGGATCGCGCGCGTAGGCCTCGGGCGTGGCGACATCCTCCAACGATATTTTCGACCAGATGCCGTCGGCGTCGCGGAAGGTTTCGAGACCGGATTCTTTCGAAATACCGGCGCCGGTGAGGATGAGGATCCGTTGCATCACGCGCCTCAAGCCCGGCTCAGCTCGTAGCTTTCCTCCGCGCGATAGATCGAGCCTTCGCTCGAAGGGAAGCTGGAGAACAGGGTGAAATGCGTCACCTCGAAAGGCTGGGCGCGGAACAGGTTGTTGCTGGTGATGAACTCCAGCAATTTCCCGGCCGGCGGCGGCGTCTTCACCCGCGACAGCGTGACATGGGGCGAGAATTTCTGCCCGTCCGGCGGCTGGCCGGAACGCACCACGGCGGATTCGATCTTGTCGTGCAGATGCTGCAGCGCCGGCGATTTCTCCACGCCGGCCCAGATCACCCGCACATTCTTCTCCTTGCCGAAATGGCCGACGCCCGCCAGCGACAGCATGAAGCTGGGCGCGCGCACTGCGGCCAGCGCCGCATCGATATCCTGCATCACGCAGTTATCCACTTCGCCGATGAAGCGCAGCGTCAGATGCATGTTCTCCGGCTGTACCCACCGCACATTGGGCAGGCCGCAGCAGAGCAGGCTCATCCGGAATCGGATATCCTCGGGAAGCGCGATGCCGATGAACAGGCGCATGGGATCACGGGCAGGGATAGGTGTATTGACGGTGTATGGCCTCGATCCCGTCGAGCACCTCCTTGGTCAATTTGATGTCGAT
>Ga0184612_10000190_pt1 | contig 27672 bp, 23 predicted proteins | sample PLM3_60_coex_FD_133163 | JGI IMG/M metagenome (GOLD analysis project Ga0184612, IMG submission 133163) | Groundwater sediment microbial communities from an aquifer in East River, Colorado, USA - PLM3_60_coex | ecosystem: Environmental > Terrestrial > Soil > Riparian zone | place: USA: East... | reverse complement strand
GACCCCGCGCCCGCCACAGAGTCGGAGGCCGCTATGCGAGCACGCTGACGCCTGCTCGCAGGCGTCACGCCACCATCGAAAGATCGTGGACTTGACAAGGGTCATTCCATATCAGGCTTTGTGACGACGCCGGATGGTGGTCACCTCGCAGGGCACACGGTCGTGCCGCGGCGCCTCCCCACCGCGGCGCGCCCGAACTGCGCCAGCACATCCAGGTCCTCGCGCACATCTCTCGGAATCACCGACAGGTCGGCGATGGTCACAGGAAAGCTCGTCCCGCTGATCCATCGCACCAGCGCCTGGCGGTACACGAAGATGGGGACTGCTGCCTCCGGCGGAGGCTGCGACGGGTTTCCGAGGACGGCCAGATGCAACCAGTACGATGTGTCGTCCTGCTGCACCAGGTACTCGATGCAATCCGGCTGCACGTGATCTCGTGCCCATCGCCCGGCGCGATACATGTCTTCCGTGATCGCCGGCATGGGTCGAGGCTCGGACATGACTCTAGCCGCTGTCGCGGCGCCACACGCGACCACCAGCAGCCACGCCAGGCTCTCGGCCCACGGTTTCTTCAGCCAGCCGTCGGGCGCCGCGGACTCCACGACGCGCGCGAGCGTCTGCCACACGCCTGAGAGCGCCAGCGCTGCGGCAGCGGCCATCGGATAGATGGCAAAGTGCGCCATCTTGAGCGCCATGTACGGAGAATCGCCGCTGCTAACGCGCCCGACCTGCCAGACGACGAGCAGCGCCAGCGCCTGGAGAGCCACCGCCGCGAGCAGGAGCGCAGTGACCCGGCTCGAGCGATGTCGCACCGCGAGGACGCCACCCGCCGCGGAGAGCAGCAGGAACGGCCAGCCAAACCGCGACACACTCGGCCAGAATGCGGCGCCGCCCGTTTGCACAATCGCCACCGACTCGGCCCGTCCGCTCGCGTGCAACGCCGCGACGAAAACGATCGGTCCGAGCGCGTACGCCAGATCGCGCAGTCGCGTCATGAGTGGGCGATCGCCTCCGATCGTCGCCAGCGCAAGGAGCACGAGAACCGGCGGACCGATCCACACCGGCCACGTCAGAAACACGCCCACGCCGGCAATCCCAAAGAGCAGGGCGGCCTGGGTGGATGGACGTTCGTCCCACAGCACGAGCGCCAGCCACATGCCGACGGCAAAGGTCTCAGACACGACCTGCGCAAAGAACGAAAACCGTGCGAACGAACCTATGAAGTAGTCGTAGGGAAGAAACAGCAGCAGGACGCTGCCGATGGCAATCGGCGTCCGAAAGCTGTCGCTCCGGGCGAGGCGCTGCGCGCCGACCGCTCTGCCCAGCGCTCGCCAGACGATCAGAAACATCAGGCCGGCTTTGATCGCGACCGACAGCGCCAGCACGGGATAGACCGCGTGCAGGCCATCGCTCCGGATCCATGCGCCGGCCATCGACGCAAGGAGGTGGCTTCCGGGCGTGTAGTTGGCCATGTTGCCGACACGCTGGGCGTCGGCCTGGCTGTGGGCGAGTCGCCAGTGGCGATCGATGAAATCGATCAGCTGAAGATGATGCGTGAGGTCGCTTCCGCCGCCGATGGGAAGGATCTCGGGCCAGGCGAGCCAGAGGAGCGCAGCCAGCACGGCCAGGACAATCCCGGCGAATCCCACCAGGTCGAGCGCAACTCTTGAATCTTGAACAGACGACGGTCCGCGCCACCTGAGTGTCGCCGCGCCGCACACCACCGACACGATAGCAACGGGCACCGGGGCGATCGTCGCGCCGAGCCGGTCCAGGAGGTAGGAGGCGACAACGGCAGAGACGAGTCCTGTGACCATCGAGACGGCCACGGCCTCGGCCGTCGTCAGCCGGCCGGTCAGGTTCTCGTCGGAAGGTCCGGCAAGTCGCTCGCCTATGGCGCCATCCCACGTCCCTGCGCGCGGGCGATGGCGTCGCGAAGCGTCAGCAGGGTGGCGTCGCTGCCGGTGAACAAGCCCTCAGGATACTTCGCGTGCACGAGCATCTCGGAGTAGATCCGATCGCTCTGGTACAGGTTGAGGCCCAGGCCGGCGAGGTACTGCAGCTTCAGGTTGCGATCACGATTGATGATGGCGTCTTGCGTCCATGCGGTCATCTCCGACCCGCGGCCCGCGTAGTTGGCGAAGAGATCGATCGCCGAATACATCCCGACCTCGCCGAGCGACTTGGCGACCGGCGCGTACTCCGGCCGGCTCAGCTTCGCCTGAATCTCATCGACGTTGATCTGCAGGGGCTCGACGGTGCCCATGAGGACGAGGTCGTAGCCACGGCCGTCCTGCGTGTTGCCCCAGACGACGCCGTTCGGGAAGGCTTCCATGAAGGTCGCGATCTCGCTCTTCACCGCAGCGGTGTTGCTCTCGTAGAGCTGCACGAAGAGAGTGACGACGCCGCCGGGGTTGAGGTGCGACTTGACGATTTCGAAGAACTCGCGCGTGTAGAGCATCGCGGCGCCCTTGACCCACGGATCCAGCGGATCGGAGGTAATGGCGTCGAACTTCTCGTTCGTCGTCATCAGGTAGTGCCGCGCATCGTCCAGCTGCACGTGAACCTTCGGGTTGGTGATCACGCTGAAGTTGTGCTTGGCGAAATACGTCGACACGACCTTGGGCACGAGGGGCTCGATCTCGGCGATCGTCTCGTGCTCCAGGTACGGATCGATCGAGACCGCGCCGGCGGTGACGCCCGCCCCGCAGCCGATCACGAGCACTTTTTTCGGGCTCTTCGGGATGAGGGTCGTCATGTGGCCGAGCATGCGCTGCAGGCGCATGTCCTGCGGCTCGCTCGAGGCCTGCACTTTGCCGGCGTTGTGATAGTTGAGGACGCCGCCGGGGAGACGCGTGACCGCGACCGACGCGTTCCAGCCCTCACCCATGTAGATGACGTCGATGTCCTGAGTCGCCCGCGTGGCCGCATAGCGGCCGTACGCGACGAGGAGCTTAGGCAACGGGGGCACGTTGCGGGCGAGGAGCGCCGCGACGACTGCGCCCACGACGATTGGGAGCGTGCCGGCCCACGCCGAGCGGGTACGACTGGCCTCGGTGTTCGACTGGAGCGGCTCTAGCACGAGCAGGGCCGCGAGGCCGGAGAGAATGATGAGGGCCTGTTGGGAGTGCTGGGTGCCCAGCCACGTGACCATCAGAAGGCTGCCGCCAATCGCGCCCACGATCGCGCCGACGGTGTTAGCCGCGTAGACGCCGCCGACCAGCCGGCCCGGGTCCTGCCCTTTCGACGCGACCGAAGCGAGCGCGAGCGGAAAGCTCGCGCCCCAGAGAATGGACGCGGGCAGGACCACCCAGAACGCGCGCGCGAGATCGAGCGGGAAGTTGTACCAGGGGCTCATCGCGATCGACGGGTCGATCGGCCAGAACGGCAAGGAGAGCGCGAGCGTGTACGCCGCCCAGGCAATCGCGCCGCAGAGGAGCATCTGCACCCAGCCGAGCGCCAGCCGCGGGCGCTCCAGCCCTCGGGCCATGACCGAGCCGATGCTGCTCCCAATCCCGATTCCGAAGAGGAACACGGCGAGGATCAGAGAAAAAGTGTAGACCGTCGCCCCGAAGAGCAGCGACAGCGTCCGCGTCCAGATGACCTGAGACGCGAGCGCGGTCATGCCCGAGAGGGCGATCGCGACATAGACCGCCCAGGAGCCCGCCGCAGGTTGGACCTTCTCGCGTGCGGCAGCCGGAACCTGGTAGGGCGTCGCGCCTGCCACGAGGAGCGCCAACCCGCCCACGAGAAGGTTGAGGGCGACGGCGACGTAGGTCGCCGTCGCCATGTCGTGCACGCGCAGCAGATAGAAGCCCGCGAGGAGGCTGCCGATCACGGCGCCGCCGGTGTTGCCGCCGTAGAAGTAGCCAAGCCACGCCACACCCTGCGGGCTCGTCTCGACCCAGCGGGACATCGCCGGAAGCGTCGCGCCCATCAGAATGGTCGGGGGGAGCAGACAGATGCTGGCGGCGACGGCGCGAAACAGGAGACCGAGCGGGCCCGAACCGCCCCAGGCGGTGTAGACGTTCGCGAGGACGGGCACGCCGAAGAGGATGAGCAGTCCGAGGACGCCGATGCCGATCTCAAAGAACGCGTACACGCGCAGCGGGTGCTCGCGCGCCGAGATGTACCGTGGCAACAGAAAGCTGCCGAGACACATGCCGCCCATGAAGGTCCCGAGCAGGACGGCCAGCGAGACCGCAGAAGACCCAATCACAAGCTGGAGAAGCTGGAACCAGACGATTTCGTAGATGAGGGCGGCGCAGCCGCTGGCGACAAACAGCAGCAGCAGCGCGGGCATGTAGCGTCGCGGGGTCATCAAACCACCTGTAGATGTTGTTAGTGTCCGGCCCTGTGGCGGGACTATATCTATGCCCTGCTGTGGCCGCCCGGGGAAAGCGTGATGCTATCACGCTTCGCCGACGCGGTATGATCCCCTGCATGGTCCTGTCGCGCCTCGCGCTCGCTGTCGCCGTACTGCTATTGATCAAGCCCTTCGGGGCGCTGACCATGCCCTTCAGGGCGCCGGCGCCGGCCGCAATCCAGGCGCCCAAGCCCCGAGTGGTCGCCATCGGGGATGTGCACGGGGCCTTCGATCAATTCGTCGAAATCCTGCAGACCACGGGCCTGATCGACGCCAAACAAAAATGGGTGGGCGGGACCGCGATCCTGGTGCAGACGGGCGACATCTTCGATCGCGGCCCCAAGGTGCGCGAGGCGGTCGATCTGCTCATGCGGCTCGAGGAGGAGGCCAGGCGCGCGGGTGGTCGGGTCGAGCCCCTCCTCGGGAACCACGAGATCATGGATCTCTTCCACGAGTTCAGGGATGACGCGCCGGAGACCTTCGCGTCGTTCGCAGATGACAAGTCAGAGATGCGGCGCCAGCGAGCCTTTGACGAGTACGCCAGACTGGTCAAACGCCGCGCGACGCCGGGCGAGGCCGCGCCCAACCGCGACGCATGGCTGTCGAGCCACCCGCCGGGCTTTGTTGAATACGTGGATGCGCTCGGTCCGCGAGGCAAGTACGGCCGGTGGCTGCGGTCGCACAAAGTCGTCCACATTGAAGGCGGGACGGCCTTCATGCACGCCGGAGTCCGCCCCGACATGTCCGGGACGCTGAACGACATCAATCGCACCGCGGCGCGGGACATCACGGCCTGGGACGACACCAAGGCGGCAATGGTGAAGGCGCAAATCGTCCCGGCGTTCTGCACGCTGCCCGAGGCCGTCGAGGCCGCCGTGGCGGAGCTGCAACGAATCTCCGCAGCGGTCAAGGCGGACACGCCGCCGGGCGATCACGTCACGCGTGAGTTCGTCGATCAGTTGCAGGCCCTTCTCGCCGTGGGCAAGTGGTCTTTGTTCGATCCGGAAGGACCGCTCTGGTTCCGCGGGTTCGCGCTGTGGCCTGAGACCCGCGAGATCATCGACACCAAGGTCACACCGATCCTCACCAAGTTCGGCGTCGACCGGTTCGTCACCGGGCATACGCCCTCGCAGACGGGCCGCATCGTGTCGCGATTCAACAACCGAATCATCTTGATCGACACGGGCATGTTGACGACGTTCTACAAGAACGGCCGTGCCTCGGCGCTCGAGCTGCACAACGGAGGCATCACGGCGATCTACACGGATTCGCGGACGCCGATCGTGCCGGCGGGCGCCGCCTATTTCCTCCGTGAGGTCTTCCCCCGTGCCGTCGCTGGCGCCGCTGTGGGCGACCGCTTCTTCAATCGTCGCTTCTTCACTGATGTCTTCTTCGTTGATGGCTCCACTGGGGGCGCCGCAGCGTCGGCGGCCTCGAGGTACTGATCCATTCGACGGGTCATGCGCCCGAGGAAGGCGCGGTGCCGGCGGAACGGCTCGAGGAAGCCGATGACCGGCAGGATCTTCCCGAAATGCGTGAACCAGTCGGGTCGCCGGCCATCGTAGTCCGTGAAACCGTAGTCTCGTGCGAGCTCCCACGAGCTGAGAATGTCCCCCGAGCGGTCAAGGACCTTCGGGTCGGCGGCCAGCGCCGCAACCGCGCGGCCGACGAAGAGCGGCGATTCGGATTCGAGGAAGTTCGGGTCCTTCTTCCCACCGTCGCGCCAGTTGGCTTCCGTGACACCAAAGTGCTGCAGCATCCCCTCGGATCGCAGGAACCCCGGTGTGAGAGAGACAGCCGTCACGCGGTGCGACCACAATTCGCCAGCCATGCGCGCCGCGAAACCCTTGAGCGAGGATTTCACGACGTCGGTCAGGGCGTTGCCGCCCCCACCAAATACCATATCCCCTTCGGTGACCTCGACGATGAGGCCGCGGCGCCGTTTCCTCATGTAGGGTGCGCCATGTTTGGCGGTGATGAGATGCGAGAGGATCGACTGCCGGAGGGCATCCGCGCCGCGCGTGAAGTCCGTCTGCCAGAATGCGGCCCACGCGCCGAGCAAGGGGTCCTCGCCGGCGATGCTGTTGACGAGCACGTCCAGCCGGCCGTGGTCGCGGGCGACGCGCGTGAAGAGCGCGTCGACCTCGGCCTCGACGGTGTGATCGACGCGCACGGCGATACCGGTGCCGCCGGCGGCCGTCACCATCGCTGCGGTCTCGTCGATGGTCTCGGGACGGTTATAGGGCGACGGGTTGCCGGGGACGCTCCGTCCGGTGCAGTACACGATCGCGCCGGCCTCGCCGAGCGCGCGCGCGATGCCGCGCCCGGCGCCTCGTGTGGCTCCGGCGACGACGGCGACGTGTCCCGAGAGTGGCGGTTTCGCAGGCATGGACGAGCTCCTTTCGTGCGTGGGCGGTGTCGCGAGATATATAAACGTTCATTCATTTACGTTGCCATAAAATAAACGTTCATTTACTATCTGTCAAGCATGAGCCCGCGCCCGCGCACTGTCCCCGACGAGCACATCCTTGGCGCCGCCCAGCGCGCCATGTCGCGCCTCGGCCCGGCCCGGTGGACGCTGGCCGAAGTCGCCAAGGAGGCCGGCCTCTCCCCCGCCACGCTGGTCCAGCGCTTCGGGTCGAAGCGGGGCCTCATGCTCGCGCTCTGGGCCGATGCCGTCGAGGGGATCGATGCGTGTTTCGACATGTTCCGCCCCGCTCACGCCTCGCCGCTCGACGCGCTTCTCGCGGCCGCGACAGAGATGTCCCGCCACACGAAGAGTCCCGAAGAGATGGCCAACCACCTCGCGTATCTGCAGATCGACGTGAGCGACCCGGAGTTTCGCCAGCACATGCTGGTGCTGTCACAGCGGACCGAGGCGGGCTACCGCAAGCTCCTCGATGAAGCCGTTGGGAAGAAGGAGATCGTCCCGTGTGATACAGCGCGTCTGGCCCGCGCCATCAGCGCGATGGCTGGCGGCTCACTCATCAGCTGGGCTGTCTTCCGCGAGGGCACCGCCGAATCCTGGGTGCGCGGCGACCTGGAGACGCTGCTCGCGGCGTACCGTCCGACAGCGTTGACCGAGCGAGGGACAGCCGGAAAGAGAGCGACTGGTGGGAAGAGCTTGCTTCAAGGGAGGGGACGAAGGTAACGGGTTCATAACCTCCGACAACATCGCGCAGCGTTACCCTCACATTCGCGACCGCAGCACCACCTCGTAGTGACCACCCTCACCTGCCAGGCGGAGTGTGTCGAACGCCTCCCGGCCCAGCACGCGCAGCTGGTGCGTCGTGGGATCGTGGTCGACCTCCACGCATACGCCGGCGTCGAAGAGTTGCGTGTCCGCGATGAGCTGGAACACATTGACGTCGAAGTCGCTGCGAACGCGCGTAAGGACGTAGGCCACCGGCGCCAGCCGTGCGAAGTCTTCCAGATACGTCCGGCACGCCGCGGTCTCGACGTGCTGCAGGACGAGCGTCGCCACGATCAAGTCGTACCCGCGCGTCGACACCTCCTGCCAATCGCTCGTGAGCAGCGTGACCGGGCGCGTCGACAGCGTCCGGCACCGTTCGATCATCGGCGGCAGGTCGAAACCGACGACCTCCCGCGCGATCGACGTCAGGTAGGGAAAGTTCCGGCCGAGGCCGCACCCGAAGTCGAGCACGCGATCGATCGCGCCCGGCAGCGGTACCGTCGGCACGTACGGCGTGAACGGCTTGCCGTCCCGATAGCCGGTGAGAATGCGCTCGCGGACCTCATCGGGATCGTCTGCGCGCGCAACCGAAAGCCAGTCGTCCGTGCCTGCCATAAGTGTCAGTCGCGCTGATGCCAATTTCCGTGTTGTCCGTGTTGTCCGTGGCCCGTGTTGTCCGCGTAGTCCGTGGCTAGGGTTGGCCGTGGCCTCCTGTTGTCCGCGGCTCGGGGTCGGTCCTCCGGCTCCCGTACCACAGCTCGAGACGCTCACGGCTCCGCAACACCCGCGGCCCGTGACGCGCGACGGCGGACATCATCCGCAGGATCTCCCATCCTGAGTGCGTGCGCAGCTTGCGGCCCGAGCTCTCGACCGTCTCGCGCAGGATGACGACACGCCCCTGCCGCGCCAGCGCACGGCTGAGCGCGATCTCCTCGGTGGCAAACAGCCGTTCGTCGAAGCCCCCGGCCGCCTCGAATGCGGCCCGGGTGCAGAAGAGGTAGCAGCCCGCCGCCAGCTGGCCGAGCCGCATGCCCGTCCGGACCAGCAACAGCAGCAACCGGCCGTGCCAGGGAATTCGCCCATCGAGGCGGAGGCTCGCGCCGCCACCGACCGCCCCGGCGTCGAGCGCGGCGAGCGTCGCGCGCAACGTCGACGGTGTGATGATCGTGTCGGCGTCGACGAACACGAGGATTTCGCCGGCAGCAGCGCGCGCGCCGGCGTTGCGCGTCCTCGCAATCTGCCGGTAATGGACGCTCACCACGCGGGCGCCGCTCTCCCCCGCCACCTTCGCCGTCCGGTCCGTCGAGCCATCGTCGACGACGATGACCTCGCAGGGTTCCGCCGTCTCACGCGCGGCGGCCTGAATCGCGGCCAACGTGCGGCCGATCAGCGGCTCTTCGTTGTAGGCGGGGACTATGAAGGAAATCATGAACGGTCGAGTGGCTCGAGGCAGTACTTCGCGGCGATTTTGGCCACAGTCGTAATGTTGCGAACCGTCATCGGCACGCCGAGCACCCTCTCGATTGAAGGCCCCGCATAGTCGGCCAGACCCGTGCGGCGGCGGATCCAGTGGAGCTCGCGGCCATGCACCTGGAAATCGTCGTCCTTCGAGCTGAACGCGGTCAACCGGGCGACCGCCTCCCTGGGCGGCGCCGCGCGCAGGAACCCGACGTAGAAGCTCGCGCCGGAGGCGAGGTCGGCCGCATGGACCGTGGCAAAGCCGGCAAGCGTCGTGATATCGGCGGGCGACCGCAGAAAGGCCACGACCTCGTACCCGAGAACCTTCGCAAGGTGCGCTTCGATATCTCGCTCCAGGTCGGTGGCCGTCGTGCGGGCTTTCGGTGGAGGCTCGAAGACGACGTTGCCGGTCTGGATGAACGTCTCGACATTCACGAACCCGCGAGCCTCGAAGATATCGCGCAGGCGGTCCATCTTGACGAGACGCTTGCCGACGTTGATGGCGCGCAAGAACGCCACGTGGCGGGTGGGGCGTCGCCCCGGCCGTTCAGGCGTTCGCGTCAAGGGCCCTCAACGCCGTCGCTTCGTCGGGAAACGACGCGATAATCGTACCGATATTGGTCGTGTCGAGCAGCTCCTGGATCCTGGCCGACACGCCGACGAGCGTGAGGCTGCCCCCTTCGCGCACCACGCGCGTGTAGGCGCCGACGATCTCCCCGATCCCCGTACTGTCGACGTAGGACACGTGGGTCAGGTTGAGGAGCACGTGCCGTGAGCCGCCCTGCACGGCGCGACGGATCTGACGGAGCAACCGCGGTTCTTCCTCGTCCGAGAGGGTCATCTGCCCGTGCAGATCGAAGATCACCACGTGACCACTGCGCCGCTCGGCAATCTCGGTCCAATGCATCGACGCACGCTCGAGATACTCACGGCAGCCCGAGCGACCGGATGGTCTCGACGAGCGCCGTTTCGTCGGGGAATCGACCGGCCGAGTGTTTCGAGAACACCAGCGCTCCGTCGACGGTTACGTCGAACACGCCGCGATCCCCCCTGACGAGATCCGGCTCGATGCCCAGCTCACGCGACAACCTGGCCCCCAGACTGGAGGCCCGTGGAAGATAGTTTCATCGACCGCAATACGTAATTCTGACCTTCATGGATGCCCCCGGAATTGTACCCGTCATTGCACCCGGACGCGCCGTGTGATGGCCACGAGCTCACTGCCGCCAAGAGCGGTCTTGCCGACTGTCATGCCCACCAGCTGGTAGCCGGCCGCCCGACCTGCAGCAGCTCTTTCTGCAGGGTGCCGGTTTTCGACGTCGCCACCAGCCGGTAGTCGACCCGTTCCTTCGGAGCCGCGCCGTCGCGCTCGAGGATGCACACGACTTCTTCGCCTCCGAAGGCTGAATTGAACACCGTCTGCCCGCGATACTCAAACCCGGCGTCGGCCGCAGCCTGCAGTTCCTTCTGCATCGTCGAGGTCTTGGACGTGGCGAGGAGCCGGTACCCGAACGTGCCGCTCTTCGTTCCCGAGGCACGCGACATGACGACGACGACTTCGTTGCCGCCAAAGGCCGTCTCGCCCCCCATGACCGCATCGAACCGGAACCCGGCCTCAGCCGCCCCGTTGAGCTCCTTTTCCATCGTCGAGGTCTTGGAAGTGGCCACCACCTCATAGTCGATGCCCACGCCCGATCCCGTTTGCCCGGGCTCGTGCGAGCCCCGCAGCGAGACTGTCGCCGCGAGCGCCAACCCGACGATACACACGCTCGACGCGAAACAATTCACGACCCTGATCGCCGGTCCGCGCACTACGCTCTGCATGAAGTTTTCTCCTCGAACACACGCGCGAAGGCGGACAAGGCTACGGCGAGACGTCGCCGAAGCTCGGAGAGCGTAGGCGGATCTGGCGGCCGGCTCCGTACAGCACCGCGCCGGGTCTTGCCGCGGTCATCGTGCCGCCCTCGAACACGACCTGCCCATTTGTGATGACGTGCGAGAACCCTTCTGCGTACTGATGCGGCTTCTCGAACGTCGCCTGGTCTCGGACGCGCGCGGGGTCGAACACCACCAGATCGGCCTTCATCCCAGGGCGCACGAGCCCGCGGTCGACGAGGCCGAGGCGCTGCGCCGGAAAGGCGGTCATCTTTCGCACGGCGTCCGGCAGGGTGATGATCCCCCGTTCGCGCGCGTACACCCCCAGCACCCGGGCGAACGTACCGTAACTTCGCGGGTGAGGACTGGAGACACCAAAAGTCGGGATTTCGCCGTCCGACGCAATCATGGTGGCCGGGTGCCGGAGAATCCGTTCGAGATCCTCCTCTCCGATCGCATGAAAGATCCCCTGGCAACCTCCGCGCTCGACGATCCACATCGCCGCTTCGGCGGCATCATCGACGGTCGGCTCCAGACGTCGAATCCTGGTGATCTCGCTCAGGTTCTTGCCCGCCAACGTGGAGTCCCAGTCGCAGGCTGCGACAACGATGTTCTTCGGATCGCCACCGCCGCGCTCGTTTTGGATCACCCGGACGATTTCCGCTTTGATCTTGGTGCGCGTCGCTGGCTCCCCGAGCCGCGCCAGCACCTGCTTGCGACCGCCTTCCTGCGCCCACGCTGGAAAGAGCGCCCCCTGAATGCTGGTGCTCGAAGCGGTGTAGGGATACGCGTCGATCGTCACGTCGATGCCTCGGGCCCGCGCCTCGTCCACGGCCTGGAGCGTCTCGATGCTCTTGCCCCAGTTGGGGCGGCCGATGATCTTGTGATGGGTGACCTGCGTGGGGAGGCCGCCACGCTCGCCGATCGCGATCGTCTCGTTCACGCTGTCGAGAACCCTGGAGGTCTCATCGCGCATGTGCGAAATATGGATGCCGCCGAAGCGGCCGGCGACCTTCGCGAGCTGAACGACCTCGTCGGTCGGCGTGAACGTGCCCGGCACGTAGAAGAGCCCCGTGCTCAGGCCGAACGCCCCGTCCTGCATCCCCTGCTCGACGAGCGCGAGCATCTTCTCCAGCTCGCCTGACGTCGGCTTTCGATCGAGCTCGCCGACGACGACCGACCGCACGGACCCCTGGCCGATGAACGTGCCGATATTGACAGACTTCTGCAGCGCCTCCAGCTTCGCCAGGAACGGAGCGAGCGGCACCGGCGAGGACCCGTCCGGTCCCTCGATGAGTGTGGTGACGCCCTGCCTGACATAGTTATCCGCCGTCGGGATCTGAAAGATGCCGCGCGCCGCATGCGTGTGAATATCGATGAATCCGGGCGCCACGACCTGGCCGCCGGCGTCGATCGTTCTGGCGGCGGGTGCGTCAATGGACGGCGCGACGCGGGCGATCGTGTCGCCCCGAATTCCGATGTCCCCTCGGTACCAGGGGCTGCCAGTCCCGTCCACGATTCTGGCGTTGCGGAGCAACAGATCGTACGGCGGGGCCTGAGCGGCCGGGAGGCCGACCCACGTCACGATTGCCATCGCTGCGGTGCCCAGGATCGCCGACCGGCGCGTCCACACGTTTCAGGCCTCCCTTTCCTCAGAATCGCGACGAGGTCAATGTGACGTCGGCGCGCACCCACGCCTTCTTCAGCCGTTGCTCCACGAGAGCGGCCTGGTCCTTCCTGCCTTGGTCTTTTTTCCCTTGTTCAACGAGCGCCTGGTGCAATCCGACGAGCGCCCATCCGTTCTCACGATTGCGCGTGAGGTCCTCCCAGTAGACGATCTCGGCCTCCGCAGGCCGGCCCGCGTCGAGGAGCGCCGCACCGAGCCAGTGACGGACCGGAGCGTGCCAATCCGGCGGCTCGGTGTAGATCAGGGCATCTTCGAGCCGCACCGCCCGGTCGAAATGCGCGATCGCGGTATCGTGCTGCTTCTGTCGTGCGGCGAGATCGCCACCCAGCACCTCGAGCGCAACTGCCACGATCTTGTCGGGCGGATTGAGAGAGAACTGCGGCATCTTCGCCAGCTCGGCGTCTGCCGCAATCGTCTTGAGCGCTCCGAGTTCCCGCACCGCGTTCTCGACCTGCCCCTTGGCCGCAAAAGCCGACCCGCGCGCGAAGTGCCATATAGCGCGCGTGAAAAGCGTTTCGTGCGCCGGCTTCGGCTCGGCAATGATCTCGTCCCACCGGCCGAACCGCACCAGGGCGAAGTACGGCACGACGAGGAATCCTTGAACGAACGGCAGCTGCTCGGGCGTCGCCGTCGCAATCGACGAGGCGGCTTTCCGCGCGGACTCGACGGCCAGGCGGCTTTGCCCGGACATGGTGGCGCCGAGCCACACGAAGTGAATGTTGTGCGGATAGTAGCCAAGCGGATACATCCCCTGGGCGCGGCACTGCGCGATGTAGTCCTCGTCGGCCGCCACCGCCCGCTGGTTCGAGGTGATCACATCGGCGTAACGGCCCACGCGCAGGTAGATGTGGGCGGGCATGTGGATGATGTGGCCGGCTCCTGGCATCAGCGGCAGCAGGCGATCGGCCTCTTTTTCGGCGCGCTCGGGGTTCTTCGTGGGCTCCCACAGGTGAATCCAGTAGTGCAGCGCGCCGGGATGTTTCGGATTCCCGGCAATCGCGCGCTCGAGGGCCGCCACGGCCTCCTCAGTCCCCTCGTTGGGCGTCCCGTCGCGCGTCCAGTAGTTCCACGGACGCAGGTCCATCAGCGCTTCGGCAAAGATTGCGGCCGCGTCGAGATCGCGCGGGTATTTCTTCGTGAGCGTGCGCATCGCGTCGGCAAACGCGCGGTCGGCCGCCTGTCTGCCGTCCGCCTTCCCCGTGTAGCGTTTCGCGAGCGCGTCGATGTAGTCGCGCTCGCGCGGGGTCACGCCGCGTGCGAGAGATACCGCCTTCTGCACGAGCGCCAGCGCCTTCGGCTCGTCGTCGGGAGCCATCGCCGCGTTGATGTTCGGTCCGAGGACCAGCGCCTGACCCCAGTACGCCATCGCACACGCCGGGTCGAGGCGCGCGGCTTCCGCAAACGCCCGGCCCGCTTCGGCATGGTTGAACCCATACGTCAGGTTGAGGCCCTGGTTGATGAACAGCTGCGCGCGGGAGGACTTCGTCGTGACCTTGAAGGTGTGCGTGCCAAGTCGCTGCAGCCGAGGCGCCAGCACCCCACCAGGACCCGGCTGGTGCGCCGCGTCATTCCGCTCGTAGTGCTGATGCCGTGGCGCCTGCGCCTGCGCCGACGCCTCGGCGCCGACGGCAAGAAGCGCCGCGACCACCACCCTCTTCATACTGCTTCACACTTCATACTTCCTTCACACTTCATACTTCGAACTTCTCCACTTCAGACTTCAGACTTCAGACTTCAAACTTTCAGAGATACCGTCTCTCCATCCGCCTGATGTCTTTGTACCTTGCAAAGACGTCATGATCGCTCTCGAGCCCCAGCAGCGACCGCCACGAGGCTCCGCGAAACGTGTGGCCGAGCATCTGGTGTCCGTGGCGCAGCACGAACCACGGGCTGTGAACCAGCACGGGCCAGAGATGACGCACCTTCATCCACCGTTCGGCGCGCCACCGCATGAATTCGATCTCGGTTGCGTCGAGATGCTCGCTTCGGACGACCGCCGTCGTGCCATCGTACTCGTCGACGTCATCGCTGACGATGAGGTCACGCTCCCGGAAGTCGCGGGTCATCGGCGTTCCCGGATACGGCGTGGGGTGCTGGATGTAGGGCCAATCGACGTGGTCCCGCGCGAACGCAAGATTGGCTTCGATCGACTCGCGCGTATCGCTCGGATTCCCGACAATCAGGCCGCCGACCACATACATGCCGTGCTGATGGAGCACCTCGATGGCCTTCGTCGTGGCATTTCCCACCGTGCGCCCGGCCTCACGACGCGCGTTCTTGGCGCTGGCCTTCAGGAACGCGAGATCTTCGTCGAGGATGTTCTCGATGCCGAGGAACACGTATCGGAACCCGGCCTCCCGCATGAGGGGCGCGAGCGAGTCGCCGCGCGACGCGATGGAGGAGGTCATCGCCTGCACCAGATAGTCGATATCGTGAAAGCCCGCGGCGACGATGGCGCGACAGAGAGCCTCGAACCGTGCGACGTTCAGCGTGATGTTGTCGTCGACGATGAAGATGGCGCGCGCGCCCCGCGCCCGCGCATCGGCGATGTCGGCCAGCACGCGATCGACCGACCACGTATGGAAGTTTCTCCCCCGCATCTCGATGATCGAGCAGAAGCTGCAGTCGTAGGTGCAGCCGCGCGACGTCTCCACGACGTCGATCGGGCGGCCGATGAAGGTATATCCGGTCAACACCCGGGCGCTGCGGTTGGGCAGCGCGACCTCCTGCCCGGACAGGCTGGTGACCTGCCGGTCGGGGTTGCGGACGATGTCGGCGCCGTGCCGATAAGACAACCCGGCGACGCCGCTCAATTCGCGTCCAGCCTCGAGCGCGCGAAGCAGCTCGCGAAAGGTGAGATCGCCCTCGCCGCGCACGATGACGTCGACGTCCCAGGCCGGATCCTCGTAAACATCCGAAGCCAGGCTCGGGTCGTAGCCGCCGACGACGATGGTGACCTCGGGCTTGAGCGCGCGCACGAGCGCAACGATCCTTCGCGCGGTACCGCGCTGGAAGGTCATGATGGAAAGACCGACTACGTCGGGGTCGATCTCGCGCATGAGGCGCTCGATCGTCTGGCGCACGCGCCGGGGCACGAGAATCAGGTCAGCAATCGCCACGCGGTGATGGCTATCCACGTTGCCCGCCAGCGACGCAAGCGCACCGTTCGGCATCCGCATCGTCACGGGCGCCGTGTGCTCGAAAGAGTCGGGCATCGAGAGGAGGAGGACGTTCATCTGGCTTGCCCCTGTACCTTGTCCATTACCCTTCAGAGGCCTATAGTAGCGTCAAATCCCCGGGGTTTGGCGGGCTGGAACTGGGGGAACGAGACATGACGCGCGAACAGATGTTCGCCTTGTTCAACCGGCGCGAGGCGGCGTGGCAGGCGCGCGACGCACCCTCGTTGACCGCCGACCACGCACCCGACGGCGTGGTGGTCAGCCCCACCGGCGGCGTCCTCGAAGGGCTGGTGGAGATCGAGCGCATCTACCGAGTCTGGTTCACGGCGTTTCCCGACCTCGTCTTCACGACCGAAGATCTGCTCGTCGACGAGAACCGTGCGGGCCTGCTCTGCCGTATTACCGGCAGCCATGCGGGAGAATTCTTCGGCATGCCACCGACTGGACGGCGGATCGAAGTGGCAGGCGCGTTCATCTATCGCATCCAGAATGGTCTGATCGCGCACGAACGGCGCATCCTCGATTTCACCGGGCTGCTGGTCCAGGTGGGCGTGCTGCGGGCGAAGCCCGCGGGGTAGTCGAGAGTCGTCGACGTTGCTTGCGCCAAGAGCCTTTCACCGCCGAGAACGCCGAGAACGCGGAGGGCGAACGGAGACGCACGGAGGGCTGGTCGCGCCGCGCTTTGCGCGGCTGGGAGGGAGGCAGGAGCGAAACATAAGCACTTCGCGCAGTTCATGAGTGCTTGTGTTTCGCTCCTGCCGAGGACCAAGAGCGGTGGTCAGCGCGCTCTAAAAGCGCGCTCCGATCCGCACGAGTTGCCGTTCGAGCGCATCGAAATCCGGAAGGCGGACAATCTGCTGGCCCGCCAGCGTGCGGTCGAGGTCCGGCGGCAGCGCGCCACCTACCCATAGTTCGAGACGGCCCGGCAGGTGGTCGACGATGTAGTCGACCTGCTTCCGCAGCTCACGGGTCGAACCCGAGTAGATGACGCCGAGGACGACCACATCTACACCGCTGCGCGCCGCCGAATCGACGATCAGCCGCGCCGGCACGTCGGCGCCCACGTAGACGACCCCGAGACCGCCGGCGGCCGCGAGCATCGCGGCTGCGAGAATCCCGAATTCGTGACGCTCGCCTGACGGCGTCGCGAACAGCAGCCTGCGCGACACATCTTCCTTCGAATAGAGCCGCACCATCGCGCCGAGAAGGCTGCGCACTGCCCCCGACAGCAGATGCTCCTGGGCGATGTCGAGGCGATTGGCGTGCCACTCGTCGCCGACGTGCTTCAGGAAGCGAAAAAGCACGCGGTGGACGAGATCCCGCGGCTTGAGCGCGAGCGACAGCCGGTTGAGCTCGCGTTCAACCGCGGCCGCATCGAACGCCTGGAGCGCGTCGAGCAAGGTGCGCAGGCTCAAGGCCGCCGCTTCCTCTCCGCCACCGTGCGCGTCGTCCACGACACGCGACGCGCTCGGCGCGGCAATCATCGCTTCGAGCTGGGCGTCAGCGAGCGCTGCGAGCCGGCCGATCGCGTGGCCGCGCTCGACCGCGGCCGCCAGCAGCTGCAACCGTTTCACGTCGGCGCGGGAGTAGAGCCGGCCCCGCTCGTCGCGGACCGGCGTCACGACGCCGTAGCGGCGCTCCCAGGCCCGAAGCGTGTCGACGCTGAGCCGCGTCAGACGCGCCGCCGCGCGAATGGGATAGCGCGGGGGCACTCCGTGGAGTTTGCGCGGCACGTGGATGACTCTACGCGTGGCAACGGACTGCGGTCAAACGTTTGTCAACGCTCTGTTCATGATCGACGCTTGATATAGAGCGGACAGGTGAGGAACACGGCCACTCAGGACTGCCGTCGACGAGCCGGGCGACGCGCCAATTGAGCTTTGCGCGCCTCGAGCTCCTCCAGGGTACGGGGCCAGTCATCCTTGAGGAGCCGCGACAAAGCGCGATCGGAGAGGAGTCGGCCGCCAGTCTGGCAGCGGCTGCAGTAGTTGGCCTCGTTCCGCGCGTAGACGATCCGCTGAACGGGTGCGCCGCAATCAGGGCACGGTTCTCCGTACCGGCCGTGAACGGCCATGCCCGCGCGGAACGCCGTGACCTTCTCGGGGAATTCACCTGCCGCTTCCTCGCGCAGTCGCACGATCCAGGCTTCCAGGGTGGCGCGCGTCGCGTCGAACAACCGCGCAATCTCCTCGTCGGAGAGCGAGGCGACCGTCTTCATCGGCGAGAGGCGCGCGGCGTGGAGGATCTCGTCGGAGTACGCGTTCCCGATGCCGCTGAAGATGTGCGGGTCGGTCAACGCGCGCTTCAATGTGTGATTCTCTTGCCGCAGGCGGCCCGAAAAGGCTGACAGATCGGCGCCGAGCACCTCGAGACCTTGCGGATCGAGCGTGGCGAGCGCCTCCTCGCCCCGGATCAGGTGAATCGACGCCTGCCGTTTCGATCCCGCCTCGGTTAAGATGACGGTTCCCGAAGGAAAGTCGAACGCGGCAAGGCCGACCTTCCCGGGGATCGCGGCTCCCGCCTCCCGCCAGCGCAGCCGGCCCGCAATCATCAGGTGGACGACGATGAACAGCTCGTCGGCAAGCGCAAACACGATGCGCTTCCCCATCCGGCGCAGCCCGGTCACCTGCCGGCCCGCAATGTCGGACGGCGCCGGTTCAATCGTCCTGACGACAAACGGATTGGCAATGCGCAACCGCTCGATCGGTTGACCGACGACGCGGGTGGAGAGTGCTTCGAGATAAAGCGCGATATCGGGAAGCTCGGGCATCAGGTAGTCACAAGGTTAACAGGAGACAGGAGGCAGGAGGGTATAGACCGGGACATCCTTTACAGAAAGGCACGGGGCGGAGGGCAAAACCAAACGTGCTCCAAGCAGGCTGTGGCTTCTAACCACCGGCGCGAGCGGAGCGAGCGCTGGCAGGTCGTGGGGGTGGGGCCCCACGACAAACTGAGAAATGCAGGCTGAGCCCCTATTTGCCTGTTCTGCACATTAAAGGACATGCTGGGCACAGGTCTCGTACGGCGGTGGCTCGCGTTCAACGGCGTGGGTGTGATGGGCGTGGCGGTGCAGCTCGGACTGGTGGCGCTTCTGGTGCATGGCGCCGGCGTGCACTATCTCGTGGCAACGGCCATTGCAGTGGAGATGGCGGTGCTGCACAATTTCGTCTGGCACCAGCGCTGGACGTGGCGCGACCGGCCCACTGCCTCGACCCGTGCGGCGGCGGCGAGGCTCCTGCGCTTTCACCTGCTGAACGGCACCGTGTCGCTGCTCGGCAACCTGGCCGTGATGGCGATCCTCGCGGGAGCGTTCGCGATGGATCCAGTGGCGGCCAACGCCGTGGCCATTGCCGCGTGCTCGACGCTGAACTTCCTCGCCAGCGAGGCACTCGTGTTCAAAAAGACGACGACGGTGGGCGCGATAGTCATGCTGAGCTCGCTCGGCACATCGTCCACGGCGCACGCGGATGTTGCGATGGCCGAGTTGAGCGCCGCGACCATCGCCGCGTGGCAGCAGTACGAGCGTCAGGTCGACGACAGATACACGCGATCTACCGCCGCGGACGTGTTCTTCGTGCACGACGCGTTCAAGCTCGCTCCTGGCTGGAAAACTCAGGTCGCCAACGGGCAGGTCTCGATGGTACGCGTGGCGTCGTTCGCGCCGGGCGCCGCGGAGCCCTCGATTCCCGACGGTCGCATCCACCACTGGGTCGGCGCCGTCTTCATCCCTAAGGTCTCGCTGGACGACGTCCTGCGATATCTGCGCGACCGCGCCGGGCGCGAGTCGGAAGCGTTCGACGACGTGCTCAGCTCCAAGCTGCTCGCGCGCGACGGCGACCGCCTGCGGATTTACATGAAGCTGCGCCGAGAGAGCGTGATTACCGTCACCTACAACACCGAGCACGCCGTCGAGTATCGGCGGCTGAACGACGCGCGGGCGTCGAGCCGCAGTGTGGCAACCAGAATCGCCGAGCTCGAAAATGCGGGTACCCCGCAGGAGCGTGAGAAGCCGGCTGGACGCGATCACGGCTTCCTGTGGCGGCTCAATGCGTACTGGCGCTACGAACAGGTCAACGGTGGCGTCGTGATCGAGTGCGAATCGGTGAGCCTCAGCCGCGGCGTGCCGGTCCTGCTCCGCCCGTTCGTGATGGGGACGGTCGAGCGCATCGCGAGAGAGTCCCTGCAGAAGACCCTGGTGAGCCTGCGCGCCGAACTCGCGCGCTCACGACCCGCCACTCCGCAGCGTCCGCCCACCAGATAGGACCTGTCAATTCCGTCGAGTTGACCACGAGAGCGGGTGGCGCCCGGCGGGGCCGCCCCGCCCGCCGCGCAGGCGCCGGGGCCCCCGCCGCGCGTTTTCCAGCGCGGTGGGGTGGAGGAGCCTCTCCCGTCGACATGGCCTTTGGCGCCGAGACCGGGGTCCCCGCCGCGCACGCTTGCGCGGTGGGGTGGGAGGACGGGTGGGGCTGCCGGGCGACAGGACCCGCGATCACGTCAACTCGAGCGAGTGACGGGACCAGATTCAGCTGCACCATCGACCGCACGCCAGGCTGTAGCGTACCGATCAGTACAACGTGAAGGAATACAGCTTGTCGCCGATCGCGACGAGCAAGTACTGACGACCATCGAGCATGTAGGTCTGCGGCGGGGCTGTGACGTTCCCGATGCGTGAGTGCCAGAGCGGCGTGCCTGTCGTCGCGTCGTAAGCGACGATGTTGCCGCCGGCATCGCCGGCAAACACCAATCCTCCGGCCGTGGTAAGCAGTCCGCCGCCACCACCACCACCGCCGCCGCCCGAGCCAGGGTACGGACGTCTCCACGCTACTTTCCCGGTTTTGTAGTCGATCGCAGTCAGGAAGTTTCCTGCTGATCCGACGTTGACCTGTTCCTGCCCGCCGAGGCCCATCGATCCTCGGGGATCCAGATCGGTCAGATAGAAGATCGAATAGCCATTCCTCTCGGAGACGTAGAACAGGCCCGTGTCGGGAGAATAGGCTGGGGGCTCCCAGTTGATGGTACCGCCGGCAGTCGGCGACACGAGCGCGCCGCCGACCGACGCATCCTTGTCGGGATTGCGCCTCAGCGAGCCGTTCTTCGCGACGCTCTTGACCCAGTTGGTCGCGAGCCCGTACTTGCTCGTGACGATGTGCTCACCGGTCACGCGGTCGAGCGTGAAGAAGTAGCCGTTACGCGCGGCGGTCGAGACGAGCTTTCTCTTCCTGCCGTTGACGACCCCGTCAATCAGGATCGGCGTCTGCGCGGAATCCCAGTCGTGCATGTCGTGGGGCGACGTCTGGAAGTACCAGGCCATCTTGCCGGTGTCCACGTTCACGGCCACGAGCGAACACGTGAACAGATTGTCACCCTCGCCGCGTCCCGCCGTATAGGCCGGCGTCGGATTGCCGGTGCCGAGAATGTAGAGTCTGGTTTCTGGATCGTAGGCACCCGGCAGCCAGGGCTGGGCGCCTCCGTGGCGCGCCGCGTCGAGGCTCGGCCACGTGTCCAGGCCGGGATCGCCAGGATTCATGGGGACGGTATAGAACTTCCACTGCAGCTCGCCGGTCTCGGGATCGAACGACTGCAGGAACCCGGGCGAATCGAGGTCATTACCCGTTCCGACGAGCACATGGTTGTCGACGATGATGGGCGCGGTGGTCGAGAAGTACTGCAGGCTGAAATCGGCGATGACCTTGTGCCAGCGCTCTTTGCCTGTCTTGGCCTCGAGAGAAACCAGATAGTTGTCGGGCGTCTCCATGTAGAGGTAGTTGTTCCACATCCCGAGGCCACGATTGGCGATGTGCGTTCCGCCTCTCGTCTTCCAGTAGTAGTGCCACAGTTCGTGTCCGTCGCGCGCGTCGAGCGCCCACGCATTGTCCGGCATGGTGATGTAGATGGTGCCATCCACGACGAGCGCGGAGCCCTTCACTGTTCCGCCGCCCCCTGGAACGAAGTCGCCGGTACCTTCTCCGCCGACAATTGCGGGCCTGCCGCCGCCACGTCCTCCACCTCCGAAGCCTCCAGGCCCCCCTGGTCCTTCGGTCAGCTCAGCGATCCAGGCGAGCGTCAGGCTCTTCACCGTAGTCCGATTGATTTGCTTGAGAGCGCTGTACCGCTTTCCGGAGTAGTCGCCGGAGTAGGTGGGCCAGGAGTCAGCCAGCGGCTTGAGGAGCTCCGCGGGCGCGACCCCCTTCCCCTGCGCGCTGAGGAGGATGGGGACCAGCACGACCGGCGAGACCAGCAAGAGTTTTCTGAGCGTCATTTCAGAGTCACCAGATAGGCTGTGACGTCGTGCATGTCCTTTTCCGTGTAAATCGCGAGCAGATCCCGGTGGCCCTGCAGCGGATCGTGGATGTCGACCTTCGGACGCTCGCCTTCCCGCCGGAAGCTCCGCTCGGTACCATCGGCCTGCACGAGCGTCACGATGAAGTCGTCTATGCGACGCAGCTGACCTTCAGCCTTCTCACCTGACGGGAGCGTCACCGTGACGGTCACCTGAGGCGCGCTCGACCCGCGTCCTCGTCCTCCCCGGCCTCCCCGCCCTGCGGCAGCGCCGCCCGATACCCAGAGATTCTGCAGCGTCTTGGCATCCGGGACTCGTGCGGCAATCCCCTGGAGGTCGCCAGTTGCCGAGTGGCAAGTGGTGCATTTCGCCGCGAAGAACGACTGACCGGCCGTCGCATCGCCGACGAGCACATCGGGCGGCGGAATATCGACCGGAGGCGGCGACCCTTGTCTTCCCGCCGCCGCGAGCAGACTGTGAAGAAACGTCGCCAGCGCCTTGGCGTCGGCCGTGTTGATCGGCATCGGCGGCATGCCTTTGTCCGGGCGTCCACCCTGGATGACCGGAACGATCGCCTCGCCGTCCTGGTCAGCCAGTACGAGCTGCGACCTGAGAAGGTTCGGCCCGCCCAGCTGGCCTCCACGCGCGTCCACGCCGTGGCACGCGCTGCACGTCACCGAGTACAGCGTCCTGCCGCGCTCGATCACGGCCGGATCACCCGGTGGCCGTTGCTGCGCTGGGAAAACCGCACCTCGCCCTTGTCGGCCGCCTTCGCGCCACAGAACAGCGGGCGCTTCGGCGAGCCTCGCCGAAGCCAAAGGCGAAGGCGGGCCACCGCCCGGCGGGACAGTGGTGGGCGCAGCCGGAGGCTGCTGGGTTGCTTGCGATCCTGCGTGGACAACGACGATGGTGAGCCCTACTAGTGCGGCCGTAGCGATGCCGTTCCAATGCGACCTGCTCATGCGCGCACAGTACCACAGGCTCACTCGCCCTGCGTGCCACTACCGGACGAGCGCCTGGACTCTGAGCCGTCAGTGGCCGGCAGGGTTGAGCTATAGTGGCCACCGATCCGGCAACTGTGATGAATGCTCAGCGACTGACCGCCAGGCAGGATCCTTCGTACGATTCGCGATCGATCGCTACGGAATCGAGCGCATGCTCGAGTTCTTTCGCATCAGCAGCCGGAACGACTCCATCGCGGTGATCAAAGAGCGCTTCCTGACGGCGTTCGGCGTGTCGTTCGACACCGCGGAAAGCGACTGGCTAACGATGCTCCGGTAACGTCCCACAGGGCCACGGACAACACCGACCACGGACAACACGGATAACACGGACAAGGCAGAAGCATTTGTGAGATAAGGTTGCTGAAGCGAGGACTGCCATGAAACTCCTGTGTCGCCTATTCTTCCTCTTGGTTGCCCCCCTCTTGATCGTCACATCAGGCGGGCCGGCCGCCGCCACGCAAGGTCAACCTCTGCGGATCATCGCCTTCGGCGCACATCCAGACGACGCCGAGCTCAAGGCGAGCGGCGTGGCGGCGCTGTGGGCTGCTCAGGGGCACAAGGTGAAGTTCGTCGCGATGACCAACGGCGACGTCGGGCATTTCGAAACAGCCGGCGGTCCGCTGGCGCGCCGGCGCAAGGCGGAAGTGAAAGAGTGCGCGCGCATCCTCGGCATCGAGACCGACGTCATGGACATTCACGACGGCGAGCTGGTGCCGTCGCTCGAAAACCGTAAAGCGATGGCGAGGCTGATCCGCGAATGGCAGGCCGACATCGTCATGGGCCACCGCCCGTACGACTATCATCCCGACCATCGATACACAGGCGTGCTGATGGACGATTCGGCGGTCGTCGTCGTGGCGCCCTTCTTCGTGCCGGACACCCCGCCAACGCCGAGAAACCCTGTCTTCATGTACTACTCGGATGGATTCCAGGACCCCAAGCCCTTCACGCCGAGCATCGTCGTGGGAATCGATGAGGTGGCGGATAAGAAATGGGCGTGTGTCTCCGCGATGCCGTCGCAGTTCGGCGACGCGGATTCCTGGCAGGGGCGCACCCTTGCGAACGTGCCGAAAGGGGACCGCGAGCGTGCCGCCTACCTCCTCGACATCGTGAAGAAGAGGAATATCGCCATCGCAGACCAGTATCGCGAGCGCCTCGTCGCGCTATATGGACCCGAACGCGGGAAGAAGGTCCAGTATGCGGAGGCGTTTCAGCTCGGGCAGTACGGCCGCCAGCCCTCTCTCGACGATCTGAAACGCATGTTCCCGACGCCGCGCTGAGGCTAGAAACTGTCTCATAGACGGTATCGATGCTGTCCGTGTTGTGTGTGGCTCTTGGCTCAGGAACCGCTCTCAGCGCGCGTGAGGGCAGACCCGGCCGGTCGTCTCCCGCCTCCCGCTTCGCAGCGCGGAAAAAACGCCCCTCCGCGGCGTGTCCTCGCGCTGCCGGCGGCGGCTGGGGTGATCCAGAACGACAGCCGGAATCGGTTGGGCCGCCGGGCGATGCGATCGCTGGCGGCGAATCCGCGCCGCCGCCCGACGGGACCGCTGCGGGACGTTTTTAGATCTGCGCGTGTCGCGCCGCTCAAGGTCGGCCGGACCCGACCGGCCGGGTCCACCGGTGGCGCGCCACCCGCATGGCCGCCGCCGACGCACACAACGGGCACGGCGATCCGCTCGCGCGGCGTTTTCTGCCGTGTCGGACCAGTCGGATCGGGCCGACCTTGAGCGGCGTGATGAGCGACGATCCTGAAACGGCCTCGCGGCGGCTCCGAGCGGCCTCGGCGCCGATTCGTCGGGTGACGCTCGGCGCACCCGGTTGCCGAACCGATTGGGGCTGTCGTGCGGAGCCCCCGGCCGAGGCCGGAACCGTGAGCGCATCCGCGGCGAGGTCGTTTTTCCACGCCGCGAAGCGGGAGGCCCGAGCCGACTGGTCCGACACGGCACACAGCGCCGCGTCCGACACAACCGTCTCCTGCTTGCAGAGCGCTCGACGAGACACAGATACCTCACCTGCGACAGCACGAAACGGTATTTGTGAGATGGGCTCTGGTCTAATTCGGTTTGCGCTCGGTCCGGACGAGTTTTGACGGCTGGTCCTACTGCTATCGCGGTGCCGTGGGCTTCGGTGCCGGATACGGCAGCGTGTCTGGCAGCACTCGCACGCCGCTCGTGACCTTGAGTGGGTACTTGCCGCCAGTCGGAAAGCTCATCTCCACGAAAAACGCCGTCCACCCTTTTGATGGCGGTGGAACGCGCGCAACCCATGTGTTTGGTCCGGACGGAGCGAGCGGCGAGCTCTGGTACGCGGACCCGATGACGTCGTGCCTGAAGTTGCGCGCGTCAGGATTGACCGCCTGCCATACCCGTACGTCATCCGGCCGCTCCTTCGCGACCACCTTGATCGAGCCGTCGCGCTCGAACGTCCATTTGACCTCTGGGCGTGGTGTCCCCTTGACGATGGCGGTGTAGAAAGACTGCAGGCTCTCGAGCGCGTCGGATTTGTCGAGCGAGTGACCCGCATTCGGCACGTACCGCAAGTGCTTCTCCCCCCGCAGGTCGTCGAAGTAGAAACGCGAGGAGTCCGGCAGGAAGAACTGATCGCCCGACGCGTTCATGATGAACTTCGGCAGCGTGAGCCTGTCCCTGTATTCGTACGGCTCCTCGATTCGCATCAGCGCGCGGAACTGAGGTGTGCCCATCCAATCCATGATCCCGTGCTCGACATAGTCCTTGACCGCGTCCGACCACGCTCCGTACGCACGCCAATGGTGGACGAACGACGGCTCCACGTTGAGCATGTCGATGACCAGCGGAGCGATCGCGATCACCCGCTTGTCCACGGCGGCGGTCGTCCACGTCGTCCATCCGCGTTTGGAGGCGCCGGACACGACGAAACGCCTGACGGCGTGTCCTCCGCCCTCAGGCGATGCGGCAAACGCGGTCACCGCGTCCATCGCGCGGACGGCGCTTTTCGTCATCGGCAGCCGCGCCGGCCATTTCTCGTCGCCGGTGCGCAGATACTTGTCCCACGTGTACGCGATGAAGTCGTCTTCCGTGCGAGGCTTTCTCGCCGGGTCGTCCTTGAAGACGACGGGCTGGTTCGGAACGAGCCGGAGCTCGGCGGTCACCGAGCCGGTTTCGCGGGCCATCTCGACCAGCCAGGCCGGCGGCCGCGCCGGCGGCTGACGGTCGTTGCTGCCGCCGCCGATGAACAACAGCGAGGCGTCGCTCGTGAGCTGCCCGCCTTCGCCGCGAAGCGGCTTCGGCGAGGCCTCGCCGGAGCCCGCCCTGGATGTCTCTCGGGCGGAGACCGGCTCGGGACTGACGACGGTGATCCAGTGCGTCCACAGCGGACGCTCGACCTCCTGCTCGGTCAGCCAGCGCTGCGAGGTCATCTCCAGGAGCGTGGCCGTCGCTCCCTCCGCCGGGAGCTCGCGCAGGATCTTCCATCCGTAGCTGGAGTCGGGAGCCGCGACGTACCGATCGAGCGCGGTCTGCGATGCACGGACCGGCGCCGGCGCCTGGGCGCGCGGCGCCGTAGAACCAGCCGGCAGCGCCATCGTGACAACTATCGCCGGAGCAACAAAGCGAGGGACGCGGCAGCTCGAAATCACCGTTTGAACCTCCTGAAACGATTGAACCTCTTGAACCTGTGGAGCCCTGAACGGAAGTGTTTCACTTCCCAGTCCCGCGGCGCAACGTGACGACCCGGTCCACCTGCACATCCGTCCACCGCTCGCGTACGCCATCGGGCCACAGGACGCTCACCGCTGCCACCTGAGACGAGGTGCCGAGGCCGACATGAACACGCGCGTCGCCCGCCGACAGATAACTGCCGTCCGTCCGGACGCGACGCCAGAGGGTCGGTCGTCCAGCGCGCTCCACGCCGATCCAGGCGCCAAATCCGAAACGGTTGCCCTGCGCCTGCTGCAGGCGCACCTGCAGCCAGTGATGCCGCGTCCCAGCCTGATTCAGGAGCAGCCTCACCGGTCCGTTGTTGTTCGTCACCACGACGTCAACGTCGCCGTCGTTGTCGATATCGCCAAACGCGGCCCCGCGGCCGATCTCCGCGCGATCGAAGGCCGGCCCTCCGGCCTTGCTGGTCTCCTCGAACCTTCCTGCACCGGTGTTGCGAAACAACTGGTTCCGCATCCGGAACGGGAACTTCTCTCCGCGCTGCTTTTCCACGATATTGACGGCGCCGTTGGCGATGAAGAGATCGAGCCATCCATCGTTGTCGTAGTCGAACCAGTCGGTGCCAAAGCCCGTGAACGCCGCGGTCGGTGCCGCGAGTCCCACTCTGCTCCGCGCATCGTCGAAGCTGCCGCGTCCGTCGTTGACGTACATCGCGAAGGTCTCGCCGACGATGTTCGTGATGAACAGATCCTCGTCGCCGTCGAGGTCGAAATCGCCCGAGGCGATGCCCATGCTGCCCTCGGGATTCCCGGCTGCGTTCAACGCCGATCCCGACAACAGCCCGTCATCCTTGAACGTACCGTTGCGCTGATTGATCCAGAGCTGGTTCGGCGTCGCGTCGTTCGCGACATAGAGATCCAGCCACCCGTCGCCGTTGTAGTCGCCTGTCGCGACACCCAGTCCGGCGCCATCGGCCCTGCTGATGCCGGCGG
>Ga0184612_10000189_pt1 | contig 27762 bp, 24 predicted proteins | sample PLM3_60_coex_FD_133163 | JGI IMG/M metagenome (GOLD analysis project Ga0184612, IMG submission 133163) | Groundwater sediment microbial communities from an aquifer in East River, Colorado, USA - PLM3_60_coex | ecosystem: Environmental > Terrestrial > Soil > Riparian zone | place: USA: East... | reverse complement strand
GTCGGCGTGGTGGCCGGCATCACGCCGTTCAACTTCCCGAACATGGTGCCGCTGTGGATGATCCCGCTGGCCATCGTGTGCGGGAACACGTTCGTGCACAAGCCATCGCAGCGGACGCCGCTGTCCGCCATCCGGATCGGCGAGCTCCTGACCGAGGCCGGCCTCCCGGACGGCGTGTTCAACGTGGTCCACGGGGCGAAGGACTCGGTCGACGCCCTCCTCACCCATCCCGACGTGTCCGCCGTTTCCTTCGTCGGGTCCGCGGGGGTGGCCGCGTACATCTACGCCACCGGGGCGGCGCACGGGAAGCGGGTCCAGGCCCTGGGCGGGGCCAAGAACCATCTGCTGGTGATGGACGACGCCGACCTGGACAAGACCGTCACGGCGCTGCTGTCATCGGCGTTCGGGAACGCCGGTCAGCGCTGCCTGGCCGGGAGCGTGGCCGTCGGCGTGGGCTCGCTGGGCGACGCGCTCGTGCAGGAGCTCACGGCCCAGGCCGGCCGGCTGAAGGTGGGGCCCGGCATGGAACCCGAAACGGACATGGGACCGGTGATCCGGGAGGAGCGGAAGAAGGAACTGATCGGCTACATCGAGCAGGGCGAGGAGTCCGGCGCGACGCTCGTCGCCGACGGCCGGGGCGTCGGGCCGTCCGAGGGCTTCTTCCTGGGCCCGACGATCTTCGACCGGGTCACGCCGGACATGGCCCTGTGGCGGGACGAGCTGTTCGGGCCGGTGCTCTCGGTGGTCCGGGCGTCGGACATCGACGAGGCGCTGAACATCCTGAACGCCAGCTCGTACGGCAACGCCGCCTCGATCTTCACCACGTCGGGGGCGAACGCGCGCGCGTTCAAGCGCCGCGCGGAGGCCGGGATGCTGGGCGTGAACATCGGGGTGGCGGCGCCGATGGCGTTCTTCCCGTTCACCGGGTGGAAGAACTCGTTCTTCGGGGACCTGCACGCCACGGGCAAGGACGGCATGCGGTTCTACACGCGCCACAAGGTCGTGACCACGCGGTGGTGGCTCCCGGAGAAGCTGGACCACACGCAGCCCGAGGGCCGCGGCCACTAATCGGGAGCACCTGAGAGCGAGAGGACGACGCCCTCCCATGGGCTCAACTGCACCTCGCCCCCGATGCGCTCGCCGGGGCGCTCATGCGCGGGCGGCCAGGCTCACGTGGCCAGGACGTGGTTGGAGGCCATGAAGTCCTCCGTGAGGTAGAACGCTTCCCGGGTCATGGCCCGGGTCTTCCGGCTGAAGATCACCGACAGCTCCCGGCGGCCGTCCTCGTAGTGCAGGTACACCTTGACCGTGGAGGCGTCGATCTGGAGCTCGTTCCAGGACAACGGGGTCAGGCCCCTCACCCGCCTGGTCGCGGCCGTGCTCGAGTTGCACACGAGGATCCCGTTCAGGCCCCAGAAGAAGGGAACGTGCTTGTGGCCGGACAGGATGATGTCGATGTCGAGCTGCGACAACACCGCCAGCAGGTCGCCGGCATCGGTGATGATGTTGCGCTCCCGCCCCGTCCCTGGGATCGGCACGAGATGGTGATGGATGGCGAAGAGCTTGATGTCATCGGGCTGATCGTCGAACTGATCGCGGATCCAGGGATAGCGTTCCCGCCCCACGTGCCCCTCGTCCAGGTCCGGCTCGGATGAATCCACGCCAACGACCATGAACCCGGTGGCCCCCAGCCGCTCCTGCCGCTCCTTGTCGAACGCCTGCCGGTACCGGGAGAACCGGTCGCCGAAGAACCGTTCGAAGTGCATGTAGCCGACGTTGCGCGAGTCGTGGTTCCCGGGGATCACGACCCTCGGGGCCTCGATGCGCCCCAGCCACTCCGCGGCCTGTTCGAACTCCCATTCGTAGCCCGCCGCCGTCAGGTCGCCGGCCACCACAACGACATCGGGCCGGATCCGGTTGATCTCGTCGATGGACATGCGCATGGCATCCTCGCGGAAGCTGGGCTCGCCGCAATGGATGTCGCTGATCTGCGCCACCCGCAAGGGGATGCCGGTGATCTCCATGCTTCGGGGTCCCTTCACCGATCGGATCGCGTCGCGCCTGCTCGTCGCCGCGCCTAGGATAGACGAGGAGGTTTCGGCCGTGCCCAACCCCGTCTCCCACAGCCTGGTGAAGTCGCTCCGGACCGTCCCGGACTTCGCCGCACTCGACGATCGGATGCTGCTCGCGATCGTGGGGGCGTCTATCAACCTGTTCTGGCGGGCGGGGTCCACGATCTTCGAGAAGGGGACCCCGTCGGAGGCCTTGTACATCGTCCTCTCCGGCGAGGTTCGAATCTTCGACGTCCTCGACGGCCAGGAAGCCGAGGTCGCCCGCATCGGCCCGACGGCCTCGTTCGGCGAGCTCTCGCTGCTCCTTCACACCGTGCACACGAAGACGGCGCAGGCGGTCCAGGACACCGAGCTCATGGTGGTGCCCGAGGCCTCGATGCTGGAGCTGCTGGCGGCCAACCCCGAGCTGGCCGAGCAGTTCCGGCTGAGGATCGAGGAACGCCTCCCGGTCAGGGGCCAGGTATCCCCCTGAGTCCGCCTGATCTCCGCCTGATCTCCGGTTGGCCTCCGCTTGAGCCCCCGGTCTCGCCCGCCGATAAGGGCTGGGTGCCGACCCAGCCACGCTCAGTCGTTCTGCCCGTCCGCCGCCTCGGCCTGCTCATCGCGGGGTTTCTCCTGGCGTCCTACCTCATCGCAGAACCGGCGGGGGCCGGCAACCTCGAGAGCGCCCGGGCCAAGCTGGCCTCGCTGGAGCGGCAGATCGAGCGGCAGGAGGCGGCCATCGCCCAGCAGCACGAGCGGCTCGACGCCATGGCCGGCGACCTGGCCCGGGTCCAGGCGGCCCTCCAGGAGACGCAGGCCCGGCTGGCCACGAGCCAGCAGCGCCTGGCGGACGCGCGAGCCAGGTACGAAGCCTCGCGGGATCGGCTGCAGGGCGTGACCCGGACCGCCTACGAGCAGGGCCCTCTGGCCCCAGTGGAAGCGCTCCTGGGCGCGACGTCACTCACCGACTTGCTCGACCGGTACCAGTATCTGAACAGCATCCAGGTGGCGAACGCGGAGGTCGCGGATGGCGTGGCCGACGAGGCGGCCGGGCTGTCGGCGGCGACGCGGGAGCTCGACGTCCTGGCCTCCAGGCAGACCGGGCAGTCGGTCCAGCTCCAGTCCCACCAGGCCGCCCTGCGGGACGGGCTCCTCGACCAGCAGCGGCAGCTCGCGCAGCTGAACGCCCAGCGGAGGAAGGCGGCCCAGCTCGTGCAGCGCTTTTCCCTCCGGGCGGATCCAGAGGTCACGGGGGCTGGGGAGACGTTCGGGAACTGGGCGACGTTGCTCCTGTCGAAGCTCGGCGCCCCCCAGTGCCAGGACAACCTGACGGCGCTCGTCGCCTGGCAGGTCGCCGAGGGCACCGCTGCCGCCTACAACCCGCTGGCGACCACCCACTACATGCCGGGCTCGACGGCCTTCAACCCCATCGGCGTCCGCAACTTCTCGTCGCTGGAGGTGGGACTGCAGGCCACCGTGGAGACGTTGCAGCTCCCCGTGTCGAGCTACGGCTACGGCGCCATCCTGTACGACTTGCGCCCCGGCCGCCACCACCGCGACGGCCATCAACGCGTCGTCGTGGTGCCGGGGATGCGCTGGGGGCCTCTACGTTCTGAACGTCCTGCCCCTGGTGCAGGCCGACTACTCGGCCTTCGCCAGCCGCTGATCAGCGCTCGGTGAGCTCGGTCGGGACGACCGGCACCGACAGGATCCGGCCGTCGCGGAACAGGCGGACAACCACCCGCCGGCCGATCAGGTCCTCCATCACCATCCGCTGGAGGTCCCCGGTGTCCTTCACCGGGGTCCCGTCCACGTCGAGGAGCAGGTCCTCCGGCCGGATGCCGGCGGCGGCCGCCGGGCTTCCCGCGACGACCTGCACCACCTCGACGCCCTGCTCGCGGCCTACCTCCTTCACCACCTTGGGCGGAAGGGGGCGGCCGCCGCCGGCGATCCCTAGGTAGGCCCGGCGGAACCGGCCCTCGTTCATCAGGGCCGAGATGATCCGCCTGGTCACGTCGTCGATGGGGATCGCCAGTCCGAGCCCGACCCCCGCAACCGCGGTGTTGACACCCACCACCCGGCCCGATCCGTCGGCGAGCGCCCCGCCGGAGTTCCCCGGGTTCAGCGCCGCGTCGGTCTGGATCACGTTGTCCACCACCCGTTGGTTCCTGCCGGAGCGAACCGGGAGCGCCCTGCCGAGCGCGCTCACCACCCCGGCCGTGACCGATCCGCCCAGGCCCATCGGGTTGCCGATGGCCACGACGAGCTGCCCCACCCGGAGGCTCCTGGCATCTCCGAGCTCCGCCGGGAAGAGGTCCCCCGAGTCCACCCGGAGCACGGCGAGATCCGACAGCGGATCGGTCCCCACGATGTCGAAAGGCCACTCCGACCCGTCGGCGAAGGTGGCGCTCCCTCCGTCCATCCCCTGGACCACGTGGGCAGACGTCAGCCCGAACCCGTCCGAGGAGATCACGAAGCCCGACCCCGCCCCCTCGGGACGGCGCCCACCGGGGACGCGCTTGGTCACGCGAAGGCTGGCCACCGAGGGCGTGAGCCGCTCGGCCACCGAGGTGACGACACGCGAATAGGCATCGAGCGCCGCGTCCTCGTCGGGGTTCCGGAGCTCATCGGCTCCGTCGGATGGGTGCAGGGGCTGGGGCATCATAGAAGAGGACCTCCTGAGCCCTGAACGTGCCCAGGAGGTCCTCTATTCCTTCGCTCGGTCCCGGCTGGCTACCGCACCACCACCCGGCCGCGCATGAACGTGTGGATCATGCAGATGTACTTGAACCCGGTGGACGATCGGGCGCCGAATTTAAGGTCGTAATTCGCGTCCGGCAACTCAGAGCCGCGTACCCCCGAGTTCTCCAGGTCGTGCCCCGTGAACGTCCCGTTCCCGACCCTGGGAACGAAACGCGGGTCGAGATGGATCTCCAGGTGGGTCGGGTCGTTGCAGAACGGCGGCTCCATCTTGTCCGGCGGCCCATCCGGCGCGGGCCCGGCGTCCCCGTCCGGGTCGCACGCTGGAGGACCTCCGCCGTTGGCGATCTCTCTCGCGGTGTCGATCGGGAATGTCACTGTATGTTGCTCGAAGGTCAGGCTGTCGAAGTGCCACTCTACGGTGTCGCCCCTGGCGATGTTCAGCGTTTGCGGATACATCCCGTACAGGGACAGATGGCGGGTGTCCACGCCGGCCCACGCATCCCACACGCGGTGGCCGCCTTCCTTGTGCCACGTCTGCTTCGCGCTGTACTTGGTGTTCAGCGCGGCCGCGGTGGCGCTGTCCTGGGCGACCGCTTGGCTGTTGGCCGCCTTCAGGTCCGCTGGGTCCGACGCCGGCTCGGCGCCGGCGACCACGTTGACCTTCATCCGCATGTTGGGACCGTGGATCAGACAGAGGACCCAGAACGAGCTGCCGGCGCTGGCGTTGATCGTGGCGCTGAGCTCCACAGGAGCGAAGAACGGCGCGCCCGAGTTCAGTACGCTCGTCCCGTCATACGAGCACGCCGGCTGATCCGCGCCTCCGCAGGTTGAGCTGGTCGGGAAGATCGCGGCGTTGCCGAACCTGTACGTGTGCGGCGTATCCTCGATGTCCGGCACCACCAGGGAGTACGGCTCGGCCTGGCCGATCGTGGCGTTGGCGTCGTACCAATCCACCACCCCCTGTCCCACCGGCAGAAGTGTGGCCGTATGGAAGCTCGGGGTGGTGAAGTGGAGCGTGTCCCCCTGGTGCACGTCGATCGTCTCAGGGAAGAACCGCATGGACTCCGCGGGCGCTCCCTTCAGGAACTTGCCTACGGTGACCTGGTACGTGGTCGCCGCCCCGGCGCTCGTGGTCGGAAGGACCAACGTCGCGATCAGCCCGAGCACGCCCACCAAGACGATCGTGCTTCTTTTCACCGGACCCCCCTTCCGATCTGGACGCCTTCCCGACGCGCTCTACCCGACGATCACCTTGCCCCGCATGAAGGGGTGGATCATGCAGCGGAACGTGTACGGCTCGTTCACAGTCTTCGCTCCGAAACGAAGGGTGAGCGCTGTCGTGTTGCCGACGTTCGCGCCCTCGATCCCGGAGCTCTCGAAGTCGTGGGTGCTCGTGACCACGCCGTCTCCGGCGGGGGGCGCGAACCTCGGATCGATGTCGAGCTCGATCTGCGAAGCGCCACCGGGACACACCGTGGCCAGTGTCGTCGCCTTCAAGTCCGCGGGCTGGTCGGGCATGGTCCCGAGGTCCCCGTCGGGATCGCACACCGGCACCATGCTGTTGCCCGCGATCCTCAGTGCCCTCTTCGCCGGCAACGTCACCGTGTGATCCTCGAACGCCAGCTGATCGAAGTGCCACTGAACCCGCTGGCCCTTCTTCAGCTCGATCTTCGGCGGGTAGAAGAAGTCCAGCGCGAAGTGCGGTCCGTCGTATCCGCCGTAGGCCTGAACCACTCCGCCCTGGGGGTGCGAGGACGTCGCCAGGAGCGAGCGGTGAAGCCTGCTTGCTGCCCGGGCGTCGTGGTTCGCCTTCTGACCTGCGTAGGTGTCGATCTCGGCCTGGGTGGTGGCGGTCTCCGTGCTCGCGACGACCGTGATCTGGAGCCGCATCCCCAGGTGGATCAGGCACAGGACTGTCGTCGTGCTCCCAACGGCGGAGTTGACCTGCACGGAGAAGTTGTACTGCTGCCCGTTCACGTCGTTCGCGTCCACGATCCCTGAGTTCACGACCTGCGAGCCGTCATATGGGCACGGAGCCGTGGCGTCTCCGCAGTCCAGGGACGACGGCAAGATGGACTTGTTGTTGAACTTGAGCCCAGTCGCGCCTTCGTCGGGGTCCGGCGCCACGAACGAGTAGGGCTTGCCCAGGCCGGCAACGTTCGCGGCAACCCAGGTGTCCCCGTCGGTGTTGGCGGGGAGCATCGTCGCCGTGTGGAACCCGGCCATCCCGTACGTGATGACGTCGCCCTGATGCACCTTGAGCGGCGGGGCGTAGAAACGCATCCCATCGGCGGGAGCGCCATTGGCCGCCGGCAGCGCGAACAAGGGCGCGCCAACCTGGACCTCGTACGTCGTGGCCGCACCGGCGCCGGTGGCCGGGAGGGCGATCGCCCCGACCAGCGCCAACAGGCCTACCAGGACCTTCGTTCTCCGGAACATCGTCCGCCCCCTCCTTAGCCTTTCCAGACGATCCACCCGCTATGTGACGGTGATGACCCCTCTCATGGCCGAGGGGTGAACGGAACAGTGATATTTGAACGTCCCGGCCTTCCGGAAGACGCGGCCGAAGGCTCCACCCTGGCTCAGCACGCCCGAATCCCACAGGCCGGTGTTCGACGCGGATGAATGGGTACCCTCTCGATCGACCCACCGGACCTTGGTGCCGGCGGAGATGGTGAGGCTCCTCGGCCGGAAGGCGAAGTTGACCATCCGTACGCGCTCCACGACCACGCGCCGCGCCGGGCCATCCCGCTTGCCGGTGGTCCGCTGGTCCGCGGCGACGACAGCCGGCGTCAGCCCGACGAGAAGGACGATCAGCCCCGCGACTGCTACTCGGATGGGCCCTTTCACCATGGAAAACCTCCCCTACCGGGAGAACGTCGATGCTACCCGGTCGTTGTCCGGAAACGCCAATCGGTCGTAGTCCCAAATGGTTACTTCGGGCCATTTCGTCGGCCGGTCGGAGTGCCGAAACCCCCCTGTAAGGAGGTTGACGTGGCGATGCAGGCACAGGAGCGGCGGAGGACCCACCACCACGAGGAGGCGCCCCGCGACGTCGAGGAGGCGCAGGCCTCGAGCGCGGCCTCCAGCGCCGGCCTGAAGAACGACCTGGACGACATCCTCGACGAGATCGACGAGATCCTCGAGGAGAACGCCGAGGAGTTCGTGAAGGGCTACGTGCAGAAGGGCGGCGAGTAACCCGGTCCGAAGTTAGGCCACGAGCTTCGCCTTGAGCTCGATGGGCACGGCCTCCAGGGCCTGGGACACCGGGCAACCCTCCTTGGTGGCCTCGGCGATCTCCTGGAACGTCCCATCGGCGATCCCGGACACCCGGGCCTCGGTCTCGAGCTCGATCCTGGTGATCTTGAACCCCGTCTCGCCCTTGTCGATGTGCACCTTCGCCGTCGTGCGTACCGAGTCGGGGACGTGGCCCGCCTTCGACAGCCCGCCGGCCAGCGCCATCGAGTAGCACCCGGCGTGAGCCGCCGCGATCAGCTCCTCAGGGTTGGTTCCAGGGCCCTCCTCGAACCGGGATACGAACGAGTAGGGCCCCTCCCAGGCGCTCATGCGCATCGTCCCCTTGCCATCCTCCAGCGAGCCCTCCCACTGCGCGTCCGCGGTCCGGACCGGCATGGCGGCCTCCTTTCGACTGCTTCTCCTTGCACCTTACCCCGGACTGTGACGTGAGGTAGCTGGCGACCCCTGCCTCGCGGGATCACCCCTCCTCGCGGTAGGCTTCGGGTCCTCCCCGAAAGCCCTGGGAGGCAGTCGAAGAAGGGGGTCGACATGGCCAGGGCGTTCCGTTCGTTGCTCGCGTTCGCGCTCCTAGCGGCGGCCATCGGCCTATCCGCGGCGGCACCGGGATCGGCCGCCTCCGCGCCGCGCTGGGTGGTCCATGTCAGGTCCTTCTCCGGTGGCATCTCCAACGGTGTGCGGGCCCGGCTGGCGGCCGCCCAGGTGAAAGGTTCGACCGTCGCGCTTCGCCCCGCCGGATCGGCGGCGAAGGCGGCGACGCAGGTGGCAACGGCCGCAGACCCACAGAACGTCCAGGCCAATGCCGACTGCGACCCGCCCCTACCGCAGGACGAGACCTCGGTGGCCTTCAACCTGACGAACCCCATGAACGCCGTGGCCGCGGCCAACGACTACTGCGGCGACGGCTACTGGATGGGCTTGACGACCAACGGCGGGCAGAGCTGGGGAAGCATCTTCAAGGACCCCAAGACCTCGACGGGGGAGCGGTGCTTCGGGGCCGACCCCTCGGTGATCTACAGCCGGCGGGACGGGGCGTTCTACGTCTCGACGCTGTGCTACTTCTCGACCAGCCCCATCTCCGAGGTCCAGGTGTGGAAGTCCGTGGACGGCGGCGCCACCTGGACCGCCTCGACCAGCGCCTCGATCGCCATCACGAACCGAGCCGCCGACGGCTCGATCGACCCGTCGGTCTTCTACGACAAGGAGCTCATGGCGGTCGACAACAACCCGGCCAGCTCTCACTACGGCCGGATCTACATCACGTTCATCAAGTTCCACATGCCCGGGGGAAACGCCCGGAGCGACACCTGTCCCGTGCAGCTCGCCTTCACCGACAATATCCCCACGGCGGATCCCCGCACCGCCACCTGGAGCCATACAGCGGTGGTCCCGGACGCACCGGGGAGCGGCGGGATCGGTGCCTCTGCCAACCAGTGGGCGCTCCCAGTCGTGGATACCGCGGGCGGCCTCGACGTCTCGTATGCGAGCGAGGACTGCAACACGGGCTTCGACCGGGGGATGTTCTTCACCCGCTCCACGAACGGCGGCGCGACCTTCCAGGCGCCGGTCCGGATCGACAAGGCGGGCCAGTTCGCCGACAACCCGAACCGCCAGGACAAGCTGCCGGCCAAGAGCCCGCGGTTGCCGATTTCGCCGTCCCTGGCCTTCGACCCCACCCGCAACCGGCTCGTGTACGTCTACCAGAACAACGTGGACCGGACGGTGTCGGGCGCCGACATCTCGCTCCAGACCTCGAGCGATTTCGGCTCGACATGGTCGAATGCCAAGCCCATCAGCATCACGGGCACGGGGACGGCGGCCTCCGGCGACCAGTTCTTCCCGTGGATCGCCGTGGATGAGAGCGGGCGCTACCACGCCATCTGGTTCGACACCCGAAACGATCCGGCGAACCGATTGATCGAGACGTTCCAGGCGCTGTCCACCGACGGGGGAGCCACCTGGACGAATTCGAACATCAGCACCGTGGCCTGGGATCCGCATGACGGGTTCTTCGCGAACGGGTCCTTCATCGGCGACTACAACGGGCTGGCGGCCTCGGACGAGGTGCTCTACCCGGTGTGGACCGACGGCAGGACCAGCGGCGGGCCGCCGCTCGGCCAGACCGACATCTTCGTCAACGTGGAGATCACCGAATAGGAACAGCTGAGACTCAGCACACCGCCATCAGGAACTCGTGGGGGTCCACGGCGGGCCCGTTGTTCGGGTGCCACTCGAAGTGGTCGTGGTTTCCGCTTGCGTTGCCCGTGGCCCCGACGTAACCGATCACGGTGCCGGTCTCCACCTGGCCGAGCGTGCCGAAGGCGGACAGATGGGCGTTGTAGACGTACCCGAACTGCCCTTCGACCTTCACGGCCAAGCCACCGATGTCGTTGGTGGCGACGACGGCCGTCCCGTCGAACGGGGCCACGATGGGGGTTCCGCCGGCCGCCATCATGTCGTTCCCCTGATGGATGTGGTTACCGCCCTCCTTCTTGGGGTGGTGGACCCAGATCCCGAAGTCGTCGGCCACGGCAACGGGGCCCTGCACCGGGCAGACCGCGAACGGATGGATCTTGGAGATGGCCGCCAGGATCTCGGTCCTCCGAGCCTGGAGGGCATCGAACAGCCGGCGCGCGAGGGCCATCTTCTCGTTCAGTGCCTTCCGGTCGGCAGCCAGGCGGTCGATCAGCATCTGGCTCGCGTTCTGGGCTCTCGCCAGCGTGTCGCGCGTGCGGGCGAGTCCGAGTTCGGCTGCCCCGACCTTCGCCGCCAGGACCCCGTCCCGCCGGTTCATCTCGTCGATCAGCGAGATCCGTGAGGCCGCCTCGCCGGCCGACGTGGCGGTCAGCAGATACAGGATGGGCGCGCCGGGTCCCATGATGAAGGCCTCCCGGGACCTGGCCGCCAGGAGGCCCTTGAGGAAGATCAGGCGCCGGCGGAGCGGCTTCAACTGGGCCTGGAGCTTCCCCATCTGGATCCGGGTCCTGGCGATCTCCTCGTAGGTCTTGTGGATCTCGGTCGCGAGCTTGTTCATCCCCTCCTGGAGGGCACGGAGCTTGGCCGCCTTGGCGTAGATCCGCTCCCTCGTCTGGCGGAGCTGGTGATGGGCCTTCTTGAGCTGCGGGTCGGAGAACGCGCCTGCTTGCTGGGACACCCCCCCGGCGAGCAGCGCGACGAGAACGAGCCCGGTCCCGATCCGCCAGACCCGTACCCGAAGCGTCCGCGAATGGGAGGGAAGGCCGGGCATGGACGCACAAGTGTGCGGCCCGGCCAGCCCTTCTCGCAACGGCCGAAGTGTGTACTCGCCCCGAGATCGCGAAGCCAACGAGCACCTACGACCATCGGCGCGACCCTGTCCGCCAGGTGGGGGACCGCCGGCAGTGTGCCGACGGCCTTAGCCGGGCGGGCCGTGGCTTCCGCGGTGCTCGAGGCCCGAGGCATGGGTCGACCCTCCAGCCGGGCCGACGCCGCTGCCAGAGCCCGGGCCGCCCTGATGGGAGTGACCGCCGGCGGCCTGGGCCTTGTCGCACGGGTTCGACTCAGGGTCACCGTTCCGATGATTCTGCGCGAACGACGATGCCACCTCGGAGATCGCCTGTCCCTTCTCGCAGCCCTCTTCTGGCGTCGAGCGGGCGATGTTGGAGACCTCCTTGCCATGGGAGGTTTGATCGGGGACTTCGGCCGAGTGAGGGAAGTGAAGGCCAAGATGCCCTGCCACATTGGCGACGGCATCCTGCGCCGGATCCGGCAGTACCCCTGCCGTGGCGAGCCCGCCGGTGAGCGTGAGGGCCGCCGCCAGCCCCAGGACGGCGACTCGCCTGCGGGTGAGCAGTTGCCGGCGCTTCGGCTCACTGGGTCCGACGAGGATGATGTCCGGCTCGGGTTCCGGCAGGCGGGCGCTCAGCCGTTGCCAGCCGCGGTCGGGGTCCGGAGTCGCCTCCCGGCTCAGGGCAGTCAGCTGGCGGTGGAGCTCGGTGAGATCGTGCACGTCCTGGCCCGGATGGCGTTCCTCGAGCTCAGCCAGCGAGGCCAAGCCCGCCTCCCACCGCTCGAGATCTTCCTCCAGACGTGGGTTCATCGTTCCTCCAGGATCTGCCTGAGCGTCCCGAGGGCCCGCCACTGCATCGCGTTGATGGCTCCCTTGCTCTTTCCGAGGGCGGAGGCAACCTCTGCATTCTTCATCCCGGCCAGGTACTTCAGTTCGAGCACCCGCCTCTGCTCGGCGGGGAGCCGCTCCATGGCTTGGGCCAACGTCAGCCGGTCATCCACCGTCCAACCCCTCGTGCGCTCCGGGAGCTCTCCTCGGGGCGTGACCCGACGGCCCCTGGCCAGCTCGTCCAGCACGACGTGCCTCGCGATCCCGAACAGCCAGGCGACGAACGGCGCTCCCGTATCGTGGTACCGGGGGAGGGCCACCCAAGCGCGGAGGAACGTCTCGGCCACGGCGTCCTCGGCCCCGTCTCCCAGGTCGCCGAGGTGGAGACGGGCCATCCTGAAGATGCGGGCATGGTGGAGGCGGTAGAGCTCCGCGAAGGCATCCCTGTCACCCCGCTTGGCCTGCTCGACCAGCTGAGGCACCCGACCAAGCGCTTCCTCCTCGCCCTCTTTGGCTTCCGCCTGTACATCGGAGTTCGGGGCGGAAATGTTCGCCGTTCGAGAAGAGGCGATCAGCTCGCGAAGCCCCCTGATCATCGGTCATAGCATCGGCACCTGGGGGGTCGGGGCTGAAGGGGGCACCTCCACCCCCCTTCTATGCCCTGCTTCGCAGTAGCGGATCGCAGTGGTGCGCCCCCCTACACACCGTCAGGGCGAGGCTCGGGATTCGGAAGAAGGTCATCGAACCGGAGTGAAAGGTCATCGAACCGGAGTGAGAGGAACAGGCCGACTCGCGGCTCCGCACGTACTTCATGTACTTCCGAGGTCGCGGCCTTCTCTACGACGACAACGGCATCTTGCGCGTCACCCCGGCCGGTGAGCGGCTCGCCCAAATCATGGACGACATGTTTGGCATCGCGACGATGCGGGAGTGTACTCGGGATCGCGACACCTAGACCCGATGGATCCTGATCCCTGACGTGTCGCGGGCGCACACGTCCCCGCTCGCCAAGACGAGTCGGATAGCCCTGGCCCTGTACCGGCCCGGCCTATCAGCCACGTGGGCCGAGTAGAAGCCGGACGAATCCGTAGAGATCAAAGCGACGGTCCGCCAATGACCGCCGGTAAACCGCCGGCGCTGGATCTTCACGGGCACGTTGGTGGCACACGAGGAGAACCCGTCCTCTACGATCACGAAGCCGGAGGCCCGGAGGTGTCGTCGCAACTGCACCGACACGCTCCGGGAGTGGGTCAGTCCGGTCACGGTGAAGTTCGCGGCCCTGGTCGCCGTCCCACCCGGGGTCGTCACCGTGATCCTCCCCGTCGTGGCGCCCGATGGGACGGTGGCCGTGATCTTGGTCGAGGAGTTCACGGCGAAGGATGCCGAGACGTTGTTGAACTTGACGGAGGTCGTCGTGAAACCGGATCCGGTGAAGTTCGTCCCGTTGATCGTCACGGACGTGCCCACGGGCCCCGAGGTGGGAGAGAACGAGCTGATGGTCGGCTTGGGCGGGGTCGTCACGTCGAAGCTCTTGGAGCTCATCGCCGTCCCGCCCGGCGTGGTCACGCGGATCCTCCCGTCGGTGGCACCGGACGGCACGGTGGTCGTGATCTTGGTGGGGGAGTTCACCGTGAACGACGCCGAGACGTTGCTGAACGTCACCTTACTGACGTTGACGAAGTTGGTCCCGTTGATCGTGACCGAGGTGCCCACGGGGCCCGAGCTCGGCGAGAACGAGGTGATCGTCGGGGCCGGTGGCGAGGTCACGTCGAAGCTGTTGGAGCTCGTCGCCGTCCCGCCCCGCGTGGTGACGCGGATCTTCCCATCGGTGGCGCCCGACGGCACGGTGGCCGTGATCTTGGTCGAGGAGTTCACGGTGAACGACGCCGAGACGTTGTTGAACGTGACCGCGGAGGTCGTGAAGCCGCTCCCGCTGAAGTTGGTCCCGTTGATGGTGACCGAAGTCCCCACCGGGCCTGAGGATGGGGAGAAGGAGCCGATCGTCGGAGCAGGGACCGAGGTCGTGACCGAGAAGCTGGACAGGCTCGAGCCGCTACCACCTGATGCAGTGACTTTGATCGGGCCGGACGTCGCCCCGGAGGGCACCGTGGCCGTGATCTTGGCGGAGGAGTTCACCGTATAGCTCGTCGCAAGCGTCGTGTTGAAGGCGACCGCGGTCACGCCCGAGAAGTTCGTTCCATTGACGGTCACCGACGTTCCGACCGGCCCGGAGCCCGGTGAGAACGACGATATCGTCGGACAGGAGGTCGAGCCGACCGTGAAGTCGCTCGAGCTCGTCGCGGTGCCGTTGGGCTGGGAAACGGCGATGGGGCCGGTCGTCGCGCTCGCCGGCACCGTCGCGGTGATCTGTGAGCCCGAGTTCTGGGTGAAGGTGGCGGTGTGACCGTTGAAGCTGACGGCCGTCACCCCGCTGAAGCCGGACCCACTGATGACGACCTGACAGCCGGCCGGGCCGCTGGTCGGCGAGAAGCTGCCGATCGATGGAGCCGCGGCGGCCGGCTCCGCCAAGCCGGCGAGCAGCAGACCCGCCATGACGATCGTTCCGGCGAAGCGTGCCACAGCCCGATGCTGGGGAAGGCTCATTCTCTTCCTCCTCGACCTCCGAGTTCCGATGCGCACGTCCTCAAGAGCTGTTGAGCTTGATTGCCGACGTCGCTCGCCCGCAGACGTCCCCGTTGCCCAATACCCGCCGGATCGCCCTGGCCCGATACTTCCCGACGCGGTCGGCAACCCGAGTCCGGTAGGAGCCGTCGTTCGCGGTAAGGACCTTGGCGATCGTTCGCCAGGTCCCCGAGACGAGCCGCTGGATCCTCACCGGGACGTTCTGCCCGCAGGCGGTGAACCTATCGGTCACATGAACGGCTCCCGAAGCCACCAGGTGCCTCGCGAGCCGCAAGGACAACGTCCGGGGGTGGGTCGGGCCGAGGACGGTGAAGCTGGTGGAGCTCGCGACGGTGCCACCGGGAGCGGTTATCGAGATGGGACCGGTCGTGGCTCCCACGGGGATGGTCGCCGTGATCTTCGTCGAGGAGTTCACGACGAAGGATGCAATCACGCCATTGAATCTCACCCCTGTGGCGCCGGTGAAGTTGGTTCCGGTGATCGTCACGGTGGTCCCAACCTGCCCGGAGGTCGGCGAGAACGCGGTGATCGTGGGCGCGGCCACCACCGTGAACTTGGTCGAACTCGTGGCGGTCCCGTTCAGGTTGGTGACCGAGATGGGTCCCGAGGTCGCGCCGGGCGGAACAGTGGCCGTGATCTGCGTGGACGAGTTCACGGTGAAGGACGCGGAGGTTCTATTGAACTTGACCCCCGTCACGTTGGTGAAGTTCGTGCCGACGATCAGGACCGAGGTTCCGACGGGCCCGCTGCCAGGCGAGAACGAGGAGATCGTCGGGGCGCCGGCGACGGTGACGGTGAAGTTCGACGAGCTCGTTGCCGTTCCGCTGGGGTTGGTCACCGTGATCGGTCCCGTCAATGCGCCGGAAGGGACGATGGCCGTGATCTGGGTCGATGAGTCCATCGTGAAGGTGGTGGACGTGTTCTTGAACTTGACGTCGCTGACGCCGGTGAGGTTCGTGCCGGTGATCGTGACGGACGTCGCCACCGGGCCGCTCGCTGGAGAGAACGAGGCGATCGTCGGAGCCCCAGGAGGGGTGACCGCGAAGTTCGTCGAGCTGTGGGCTGTACCACTCAAGGTGATGACGGAGATCTTCCCGGACGTGGCGCCCGAGGGAACCGTCGCACTGATCTGTGCCGACGAGTTCACCGTGAAGGGTGCCGCCGCGTTCTTGAAGTTGACCCCGGTCACATCGATGAAGTTCGTCCCGACGATCGTGACCACGGTCCCCACCGACCCCGAGGTCGGCGAGAACGACGTGATGGTGGGGGGATCGGCGGCGGCCGCTGGACCTGCCACGCCCACGACGAGCACCGTTGCGACCGTGAGACTCCAGGCCAGACGGGAGCCCATCCGTCGTCTACAAGCGCTCACAACGCCCCCTCATGTGATGTGCGCCTCGTCTCCTGCGCTTTCTGTACCCCAAAGGGGGGAGCTAGCGCAACGTCCAAATGGACGAAATAAGGACCATTGACGTGCTCTTTCGGTTCCTTCCCCGAGGGGGATTCGTGCCTGTGAGTCTTGAAGTTGGGTTTCAGCGCGGCCGGAGGCGACGACCGACCGCGACGGCCCCCCAGCCCACCCAGGCCATGAGGAAGAGCGCCACTCCCACGTAGAGGCCGGGGGAGGTGAGCCAACTTCTGTCAGGGTGATCATGGACCTTCCAGAGGCCACCGGGCTCAGGGGTTGGCGATGCGGCGGCATGTGCCTCGGCCTGCTCCCACATCTGCGCGGCCGCCTCCTCCGGGGAGATGGACGGGGACGGAAGCGGTGCGCCACCGGGGGCTCGGAGCTGAGCACCGAGCAGGCCCTGGCCGATGTACTGTTGTCCGGTCTCGATGTCCACGAGGACCAGGACGCCCGCTGATCCTTTCACGGCCATCAGCCCGAGGTCCTTCAGGTACGCGTTCCGCAGTTGCGGCACCACGGCCATGATCGCGTTCTGCAGAGAGTCTGCTCCCGAGGAGGAGTAGCTCCGGTCGGCCAGGAGCTCGTGCGCCCTCACGATGTAATCGGGGTTCGCGATCATCGCCTCGAGGAGCCCATAGCCCTGGTCCTGGGACCCCACCGCCGCGGCGAACCGCAGGTCGTTCAGCATTGCCAGCGCCTGGCCTTTGGTCAGGCCTTGCGCCACGGCGGCCTGCCCGAACTTCAAGGCGAGGTCCCGGGGGATCTGAAGGCCGGGGTCGAGTCGGGCCAGCCAGGCCTCTCCGATGCCGCTCGTGTGCAAGGCGGTCTGGTCGCCAGACGCGTCCTTCGGCCCCGACGCGAACGCGGCCAATGGAGAGGCCGCGGTCATCCCGAGCGCAACGATCGCCGCCAGCAAGAGCGCGTTCCTCTTCAAGGGGGTGGATCCTCCCTCGAACCGTGGACTCGATGATACGCGAGGCCGTCCTTCCCGATCATCGGCCGAAGGACTGGTTTGGATAAGGAGAACCGGGCTACTCGCCTTCTGGGCCTACGCCAGGGCTGTGCTGAAGAGTTGGGGATTACGCCAAAAGGCTTGCAGGGCAACACGGGACAGCCCGGCGAAATTGTCGGGCCGCCCCCCGTCTCTCCACGAAGTGCCGCGCAACTCAGTCCTCCCGGCCCCAGACGCTTCCCTACCGTAGACTCGATCGGTAATGGCGAACCGGGCGCGGGACTGGCTGGCGCAGCCTGAGCGCGATCGCCAGCACGCCGAGAACTCACGCCGCGCGGAGCAGCGGGAGTGGGGCTTGCTTCGCGGCCCACCGTGCCGGACGCATTGGCGGACAAAGGCATGGGGCTCGGTAGTCAGATCCCGATACTCGTTACCGTGGTGACCCCGTCCGGCATCCGGAGCGGCCGCACGTGGCCCTAAGGAGGGTCGGGCTGGCGCTCTTCGCGCTCGGCCTTGTGGCTGAGGCCTCGTGCTCGGTCAGCGGGAGCGTGGGGTCGGGAACGAGTTCGCCGAGGCCGGGCGGAACCGCCAATGCACAGTCGCCGACCTTGTCCACGTCGCGGACGACGCCGGCCGCCGAAGCGACGCCGGCCGCATGGGCGTCCATCAGCCCAAAGAGCCCTATCGACCACGTCGTGTTCATCGTGAAGGAGAACCGAAGCTTCAACCACTACTTCGCGACCTATCCCCGCGCCATCGGAGCCACCGAAGGGAACACCATGCGCTGCACCGCCAGCCGATGCGTCCCGGGGCCGACCTTCGAACTGACCCGAGCGCCCGATGTCCTCCCACACGACCTCGTCCACTGCTTCCTGTGTGGGGTCGTCGCGGTCGACGGCGACCGGATGGACGGATTCAACCGGATGAACGGGCTTCGTCAGCCGAACGACTACGATGATCTCGGAGAGCTGGGGTACGACCTCGAGGGCTACACGTACCTCACACGAACGGGCATCCCCAACTACTGGGCGTACGCGGATAGGTTCGTGCTGGCGGACCGGTTCTTCACGTCCATGTACGGCCCGACGTTCCCGGAGCATCTGTTCACCGTCGCCGCCAGCGCCAACCTCATCGTCGGAAACAAGGTTGGGAAGGGGAACCCCGGTGGCTACTGCGACGACGACAGCGAGTTCGCTCCGCGCTTCCGCGAAGGCCTAACCGACCCGCAGCTCAAGAGATTGATGTTTCTCGAGGAGCACATCACGGAGGACGAGAGCTATTTCGAAGAAATCCGAGCCCTGTGGCGCGACTTCCGATTGTGTTTCGACATGAAGATCCTTCCCGACGCGCTCGAGCGAGCCGGCGTCAGCTGGAAGTACTACGCCACCCTCAATGGCTGGAACAACGCGCTCCAGGCGATCAGGCATGTTCGTTTCGGGCCGATGTGGGCGAGGGTCCAACCGCCGCCGAACTTCCTGCGCGACCTTAGGACCGGACAACTGCCGGCGGTGTCATGGCTGCTCCCACCCTCGACCTACGACGAACACCCTGGGCTCGGGAAGAGCACATGCTCCGGTGAGAACTGGACCGTTCAGCAGTTGAACGCGCTGATGCGGAGCCCCTACTGGCGCAGCACCGTCGTGATCCTGGTTTGGGACGACTTCGGTGGGTTCTTCGATCCGGTCCCACCCCCGCACCTCGACATCATGGGGCTGGGCCCCCGGACGCCGGCGCTGATCGTCTCGCCATATGCGCGTCAGGGCGACAACCGGCTCGGTGGGTCCGTTGACCACACCACGTACGAGTTCTCGTCCGTGCTCCATCTGATCGAGCTCCTCCACGACCTGTCGCCTCTCACCGAGCGAGATGCGCGGGCAGATCCCTTGTCGGGGGCATTGGATTTCGAGCACCCCAACTTCGAGCGGCTCATCCTCCCATACCGCACGGACTGCCCCTACTAGCTCGGGCTTCCTTAGGTCGCTTCCGCGACTGAGGCCTGCAAGCTCATCGAGCCACCGGACGTGTCACCGGACTCATGTGCCGCAGGCGGACGATCCCTTGATGAGCGAGGAGGTGGCTCTCTGTGCGACCTGCACGCAGTCCGTCGTCCCGTCCGGCCAGATCACTTTCACCTCTGCAGAGCGAGCCCGCCCGATGCCGAGCACCTGGTGACCGATTTCGGACTGGGATCGGAAGTTGACACCGTCGGCGATCTGGCGCCAGAAGGACAAACCACCGGCCCGGACGTGGAGGCGCGCCCCCATCCCCCACGGATTGTTGGGATCACCGTGCAGGTCGAGGCCGACCCAGTTGCCACCAGTTGAGACGTTTCGCAGAAGGACGTCCTTTCCTTGGCAACCACCCTCGGCACCATTCGTGATGAACAGATCCATGCGGCCGTCGCGATCGAAGTCAGCCGCCGCAGCCGAGTCGCCACACCCGTCGCGCGGTCCTCGTACGGAAGGGAGATCGATGCGCCGGAAGCCCCGTCGCTCGTGGAGGACGAGGAAGTCGCCGAAGTTGGCGCCTACCGACTCCATGGGAGGGGGTGCCCCTTGCACGACGAACAGATCCAGATCCCCATCGTTCTCGGCGTCGATCCACAGAGCCATCTGGCCCTTCTCCAGCGCCGTGTTAAACACGGGCTTCAGACTGTGGCGCGTGTTCTCCAAGATCGTCAGCTCGGGAATGCTGACGACGGCTAGATCAGGGCGGCCGTCACCGTTGTAGTCTCCCCACGCCGAAGCATGCCAGGAGCCGCCCGTCACTTGGGCCAATGTGATCTCGCGATACGAGCCGTGGACGTTCTCGTAGGCCACGGCAGGCTGCCCCGTGCTTGGGTACTGGAGGACGAGCAGGTCCGGGTCGCCGTCCACGTCCCAATCTGCCCACGAGGAACTCATGGTTTGCAGTTCGTCCTGGAGGCCCGCATCCGATCTCATGAATCCATTCTCGGTCCTCTCGAAGAGGGAGTTGGGTGCGGAGCGATCCACCCGCAATGCATTCCCGACGAACAGATCGAGGTCTCCGTCGCCGTCATAATCCAGCCAGTTCACCGACTTGCTCCGGCCCCACCGATCGTCGGCGCCGAGCCTGCGGGCAACGTCGTGGAAGCCGTGACCGCGCTGGAGGAGGAGCTGGTTCGGACCCACGCCGGTCCCGCGGTTCGCTCCCACGTCACAGTAAAGATCGGGACGGCCGTCGCCGTTCGCCTCCCCCCACGCGCAGCTGTGGCGGTCAACCCACGACTTCTGTTCTATCGGGTCGTAGCCCGGGGGATGGACGAAATCGACCCTGAGACGCGAGTACCTGCCGCGCTCGTTCGCAAGGAGATCGGGTGGCCCCTCATGGCGCCCGATGAACAGGTCGGGATAGCCGTTGCCATCGTAGTCGGCCCAGAGTGCTCCCCAAGTATCCCTCGGCTTGACCTTCAACGTTCTCGTCTGCTCGGTGACGTCGTGGAAGAGGTATCGGGGGCGCGACCGCGTGCACGCGGCGACATCGGCACCGCATGCCGGATTTCCATGAGAGATGGAAAGGGAGGGCGCTGGTTCCGGGGAGACGTAGGGAGGCTGGTGGGATGTTGGCCGGCCGCCGGGAGGTTGGCCGGAGACGCACGACTGGGCGGAAATGACGCCTGCGAGCGCGAGCCCAATGTATGCGCGTCGACGCAGGATCCTCACCTGTCTCCAGTCGTCTCCAGTTCGGCTCGACCGATCCCTCGACCGATTCGAAGATCGTCTCGACCGGCTGAGCCGACCCTAGCCGGGCTCGCCCGGGTCCGCTCCCGGCAGCACCATCAGGGCCGTCGAGACCGGCCGCTGGTGGCCGAGCGACGGCCGGTTCACCACCTCGCCTTTCACCACCATCGTGCTGGACCCCCCACCGTCGAAGTTCAGCGCGGCGACCGCCCCGAACTGACGGAAGATCCCGGCAAGCTGGGGCAGCGACACGCCCACGGACCACTTCGCCTGGCGGCCGTCCACCACCACCATGATGATCTTGCCGTCGGCGGTGAACCCCACACCGGTTCGAGGGTTGCGGCTTGCGCAGAACCAGGTCGTGCAGTTCACCACCACGTTCTGCCCGTCCCTCACCAGGACCGGGAAGCCGCCGATCGCGTCCCACACGTTCGTGAAGCCCAGTGTCCACCTGAGCGTGACCGCCGAACCAGCCTGGAGCGACAGGAGCTGGAGTGCTTCGTCGGAGGCCGGGAGCGCAGAAAGGACCACCGCTCCCGTCGCGGGGAGCGCCGTCTGGAAGCATCCTCGCTGCTCGACGGTGAACGACTGCTCGAAGCCCAGGGCATCGGCCGTGGGAGCGAAGGGCGCCGTCGGGAGCAGCCGGGCTGAGCACGTGGCCGGCGGGGGAGGCCACAGCGTTCCGCCCACCGGAGTGAAGGCCCCGATCTCGCCGACACCCAGCGGCCCGTCGTTCCATCGGTCGACGGTCCAGGTCCGCCCGTCCGAGTCGGTCGCCGTCACCAGTGGCTCGGGCTGCCCGATCGTGAAGGTCTGCTCGTCCTTGGAGAGCGCGAACACGATCCCCTGAGAGCTCGAGGTTCGTATGAGCTGCCCGTCCCGCTCGAACGTGTTGGTGGTCTGGCCGTAGCGGGATCCGAAGTCGCCGTTCACGGCGGCGATGGCGCCGTTCCTCTTGGCGATGTCGCTCGTCGGCGCGCGGGCAGGCATCCGCGGGGCGGCCAGCGCAACATCCATGGTCAGGGGCGTGGAGGGATCGACGATCAGCACGAAGATCCGAAGGGGCGGCTTTCTCTTCGCGATCTTCGTGAGGGTGAGGCCCGGCGCGATCGTCTTCGTGATCCTCCCCAGCGCGCCCAGGCCCGTGCGCGGGGACCGTTCATCGCCATTACTGGGCGACGTCATCACTGCGCTCACCAGCAATGCGAGCGCGACGGTGAGCGCGACGGGACGGGGGATGGTAGGTTTCACGATCGGTCCATCCTACAGATGTGCCCGTGATCCGGAGGAACCTCCCACTCGTGGTCTTGCTGGCGGCCGTCATCGCCGCCTCGATGCCCGCGCCCCCCGCGGCGGCGTACGCCAGCACCAACGGGCTCCTCGCGTTCCGCACGGACCGGAGCGGGCGCGGCGAGATCTACACGATGGACGCGTCGGGAGGCTCGCTCACCAACCTCTCGCGCAGCACGACCGTCCAGGATCTCGATCCCGCGTGGTCGCCGGACGGGTCGATGATCGCGTTCGCCCGGCGCATCAGACAGATCCGCAAGTCGGACCTGTTCCTGATGAACGCGAACGGTGGAAGTCGCGTCCGGCTCACGACTACGCAGGTGGCGGAGCGCAGCCCCGCATGGTCGGCGGACGGCACGATGATCGCCTACTCGAGCCGAACGAGCCCTCCGGGTCCGTTCCGGATCTTCGTCATCGGCGCCGGGGGTGGGGCCCGGAAGCAGCTCACGAAGCAATCGGCCGGGACCTACGACGCCAACCCGGCCTGGTCGCCCGACGACACGCGGATCCTGTTCGATTCCAATCGCGACGGCGGCTTCCCCGAGCTGTACGTGATGAACGCAGACGGGACGGGCCAGGTCCGGCTGACGAACAACGGCTACGTGGACGCGAACGCCGCTTGGTCGCCCGACGGGACGCGGATCGCCTTCGTCAGGTGCTGTCCCGACGGGACGAACGAGATCTACGTCATGAACGCCGACGGGACCGGCGAGGTGAACCTGACGCAGACAGCCGACGTGGAGGAGTCGCAGCCCTCGTGGTCCCCTGACGGGACGATGATCGCCTACGCCGGCCTTCCCGCCGGCGGGGGGAACATCGACCTGTACGTGATGAACGCCGATGGGACCGGCCAGAGCCGGCTGACCAATGACCCCTCCCCGGACCTCGCGCCCAGCTGGCAGCCCGTTCCGGTCTGCACGATCTCCGGGACGGACGACGCCGACGTGCTCACGGGCACGGCGGAGAGCGACGTCATCTGCGCGGGCGCGGGCGACGACACCGTTCGGGCGAGCGACGGGTTCGACCTCGTCTACGGCGGTGCTGGCAACGACAGGCTCCAAGGGGACGAAGGGAACGACCTCCTCTACGGGGAGGGCGGGGACGACCTGCTCTCCGGCGGCCCTGGGTTCGACGGCATGAACGGCGGGGCGGGGAACGACACGTGCCTTCGCGGGGCTGAAGGCGGGTTCTCCCGTCTGTGCGAGGCCCCTTTGGCTTCTGGCTAGGCTGCGCGCCGTTCGGCCCGGGTGAACCGCCGATACACCACGGCCGCTACTGCGATCAGCGTCGTCGAGGCCAGCAGCGTGAGGCTGGCCAGCGCGTTCAGCGACGGGAGCGGCCCGCGGCGGGCCGAGCTGTAGATCAGGATGGGGATGGTCTGCGTGGAGGCGTCCCTCGACAGCTGCTGGGAGATCACGAAGTTGTCGATGGACGCGGCGAACACGATGGCCACGCTGGCGAAGATGGCCGGGAACAGCAGCGGCAGCAGCACCCGGCGGAGGGCCTGCGTCGGCGAGGCCCCCAGGTCCATCGCGGCCTCCTCGTACTCCTTGCCGATCGAGAGCAGCCGGGCCCGGACCACGATCACCGGGTAGGCCATCATGTACATCGACAGGCCCATGACTTGCGCTCCGAACCCCGTCCCGATCCCCGACGCGAGCTGGATGAAGAACAGGAACAGGGCCACCCCGATGGCCACCTCCGGGGTGATGAACGAGAACAGCATGAGGAAGTTGGCGGTACCCGAGGCTCGGCCCCGCCACCGGTCCAGGGCCAGGGCGAACCCCACCCCGAGCGGGACGGCGATCAGCACAACGAGGCCGGAGAGCTTCAGGCTCTGCACCAGCGCCGAGCGAAGGGCCGGGTCGTGCCACACGGAGCTCTCGTTTCCGGCGTACCACTGCGTGGAGAGCCCCTGCCAGGACGTGAGCGAGCGTGTCCCGTTGAACGAGAACAGGACGGCGACGAAAACAGGGAGGAGCGTCCAGGCCACGTAGGCGATGGCGACGGCCCACAGGAACCGGGCCCTGGCCCACGGGTTCGACAGCCAGGCCAGGACGCCCCGTGTCATCGGGCCACCAGCTCGGTGGCCTTGGCCGTGGCCCGCAGGTAGTAGAGCATCGGCAGGATGAGCAGGACCAGAAGGATGAGGACCAGCGAGGCCCCGGTCTGGACCAGCGAGCTCTGGATGGAGCTCACGATGAGGTTGCCGATCATCGCCGTGTTCCGAGTCCCGGCGAGCAGCGTCTGCGTGAAGTAGTCGCCGAACATCGGGAGCGACACGATGATGATGCCGGCCAGGATGCCCTGGCGCGACAGCGGCAACGTCACCCGGAGGAACGTCGTGACCTGCCCGGCTCCCAGATCCCTGGCGGCCTCCAGCGTGGAGGAGGGGATACGGTCCAGGACACCGAACAGCGGCAGGATCATGAACGGCACGTAGCCGTACGCGAGCCCCAGGATGACCGTGAGCGGCTTGCCGTTCAGCCACTGGATCGGCGCGTCCGCGTTGGCCAGACCCAGCCCGCCGAGGATCCGGTTCACGTAACCGTTCGGCTGGAGCAGGTTGATCCAGGCCAGCATCCGCATCATGTAGCTGATCCAGAACGGCGCGATGAACGCCACCAGGAACAGGGTCCGCAAGCGCCCGGCGTGGCGGGCGATGAAGTACGCGATCGGATAGCCGATCACCAGGCACAGCGCGGTGGCCGCGAGCACGAACGTCAGCGTGTGCAGGAAGGCGCTCTGGTATATGGAGCCTCCGGCGAAGATCTGCGAGAGCACGTCCCGGAACGGGCCGAAGTCCCATCGGAGCGGGTTGTACACGGGAGACGGCGTCAGGAAGATCGGGTCCACCCGGCCGAAAGCGATGGCCAGGATGACGAAGAAAGGGAGCACGAACAGAAGGAGCAGCCAGATCGTCGCCGGCGCCGCGAACGACGGCCAGAACCACGAGGGGAACCAGGCCCCCCGGGAACCAGATCCCGCTCCCTCAGGCACCGCCCGTCACGGTCCGGCCGCGGGGCTCACGCGCCCCCGGTCACTTCCTGGTAGATCTGCTGGTACAGCTGGTTCACCGCCGGTGCAAGCTCCAGCTCCTGGACCCCCAGGGGGAAGTCCTCCTCGGTGATCAGGATGTTCGACAGGTTCTTGGGGACGAGCTCGTCGGCCAGGATCGACTCCGGGGTGATCGACGTGATGGGCGGCTGGAACCCCTCGTACGCGTAGTTCACGGCGGCGTTCGAGGGATCCAGGACGTGGTCGATCATCTTGTGGGCCAGGACCGGGCTCTTCGCGCCCTTGGGGATGGCGAACACGTCGTTCGTGATGATCCCGGGCTTCTTGCCCGCGGCCTTCGGCGGCCACACGTAGGAGAACGCCGTGATGGGCAGGCCCTTCGGCAGGTAGTACTGGTAGTACGAGACCTGCCCCGACCACGTCTGGTGGACGTCGAACGTCCCGAGCTCGCTGTAGTCGGTGTGGTCGAACTTCCAGTTCATGGCCGCAACGCCGTCCAGGAGCATCTGCTTCGCCTGGTCCAGGACCGCCGGGTCGGAGGTATTGACGTCGGCCCCCATCCGGAGCAGGGCGGCGGCGAGGGTGTCGCGAGAGCCGTTCAGCAGATGGACCTGCCCGGTGTATTTCGGGTCCCACAGGATGTCGTAGGGGTTGTCCATGGCCGGGATGTCCTCGCTCACCCGGTCGTTCCTCCACCCGATCCCCGTCGAATACACCGTGTACGGCGCGGTGAATTGGGCACCCACGTCGTAGAACGGGCTCTGGAACACCTTCCACACGTTGGCGAAGTTGGGGAGGTAGCTCTTGTTCAGTGGCTGGATCAGGTGGCCGAACCCGAGCTTGCCGACGTTCTCGAGGGTGACCGACACGATGAGGTCCCAGTTCGAGCCGGAGGACTGCATCATCTGGACCATCTGCTCCGGGGTGTCGAAGATCGTCCAGTCCACCGAGGTGCTGAACTGGTCGGAGAACTTGTTCAGGATGAACTTCCGGATGTAGTCGTTGTAGCCAAGGATCTTCAGCGGGCCGGCCTCGGGCTGGAGGCCGTCGGCGATGGCCGGGTTGTCCTGGATGGGGAGCGAGATCGGATTGTCGGGTCTGGCCAGCGGGAGGGCGGGCGTGGGGCTGCCGGCCTGGGTCGAGGTCTTGCCGGCACAGGCCGCCAGGATGGCGGCGAGACTCGGCGTGGCGATCCCGGCCATCCCGCGCGGCGCAGGAACTCCCGGCGGCTGAGGGGTCGTCTGCGGTCCCTGGGGTGCCCGAACATGCCTCTCCCTCCGCTCCGCTGGCTCGTTCGGGACCGAACGCTACCCCGAACCGCCTCGCCGCGCGAGGCGCTGCACTCGAGTCGGAGCAGGACTGCAGGATGCGAGAGCAGGCCCACCCATCCTTGCCGAGCTGGCAAGACGGCAGGGGTGGCGAGATCCACGCTTGCGAGTTGGGAGGCTGGGCTCAGGCCCTCAGCCGAACGCGCCCTACGCTAGGCAGCCGTCAATGGCGAGACTGGGCTCAAGGTCTAGCCCGGCCGCCGTCCTCAAGGGGCCGCTCCTGACGGCCGATACCTTGACAGCTTGATAGGCTGATAGCAAGATAAGAGTCCAAGGAGGTGGAACAGAGATGCCCAGGCAAGTTGACAAGCTGGCGGAGCTGGACGCGAAGACGAGGCTCGAAACCGTGCAGGTCAATGTGAGGGTTCCAAAGGAGGTTCACGAGGCCCTCCGGGTGCTCGTGGCCGCGACCGGCCAGCCGGCTAATGAGATCGTCCTCCGTGCCCTCCGGAACTACTTGGCTACCGAGGGTCACCGGGCCGCTGTCCGGGCCTTCGCGGAGCAAGCTACGAAGCAATACGCGGTCGCCTTGGACAAGCTCAAGGATCTCTAGGTCGTTGCACTACCTGACCCTCGAGGATGTTGCCGAGATCAACGAGAGGTTCGTAGGGCCTGACGGACTGGCCGACATCGGGCTTCTCGAATCGGCGGTCCTCAGGCGGCGACATGGTCGCGCTCGCCCTGGATACCGCCCAAGGACTCATCGATGCACCGACCATCGCCAAGCGTCTCGAGAGTTGGGGTAGCTCCAGCAGAGCTTCCCGACCTCTAAGGCTCTGAGCGTCTTCGTCACGGTTGGATTCCTCAGAAGCAAGCCCTTGTGGTACAAGACCCTTGTAGTACAAGGCCTTTGTGGTACAGAGCCCTTGTAGTGTCGCGGCGGCCTATCGGGACTGTCTCGGCAGAGGCGAGTCGGCGCGCCGACGCCTCTGCAGCCAGGGGAGGGCGGGCGGCAGGTAGTGCCCGTCGGGGTACCGGTCCGACGACCAGGGGGCCGGCGGGGCCATGGTCAGCCTGGCCAGCCCGATCAGCGCGGCGTCGTAGTTGACCCGCCACCCGGCGAAGTCCCGCCAGCACTGGTCGCGGTCGGGCTTCAACGGCACGCCGCCGGCGGCGAGGCGGTCGTAGGCGGCGTCGAACTCTTGGCGCTCGATGGAGATGGGATCGGTGGGCGCCGGATCCTCCGGGACCGGGATCCAGAAGAACGCCGCGATGTGCCGCAGGCAGAGGTAGCCAGCCCGGATCATGAACTCGGGCTCGGGGATGCGGGGGACGTCCACGCTGGAGACGTACATCGACGCGGCGTCCAGGATG
>Ga0184612_10000187_pt1 | contig 28015 bp, 21 predicted proteins | sample PLM3_60_coex_FD_133163 | JGI IMG/M metagenome (GOLD analysis project Ga0184612, IMG submission 133163) | Groundwater sediment microbial communities from an aquifer in East River, Colorado, USA - PLM3_60_coex | ecosystem: Environmental > Terrestrial > Soil > Riparian zone | place: USA: East... | reverse complement strand
GGCCATGGGCGGCCAAAACGCCGTCGTACGCCGGCTGGCCGTACCCGACCTGACCACCACGGTGCTCACCTTGACCGTCACCGGCCTGGTCGCCGACACCACACCCCAATCGGTGCGGGCCCGGCGACTGATCTCGGTCCTGGCGATGCTCGGCGGTGCGCTAGCGGGAGGTGTCCTGTTGCGCTGGGTAGCCCTCGCCGCGCCGCTGTGGTTGGCGGCAGTACTGCTGGTCGCCTGCGCTGCGGGCGCCTATGCGGCGACCGGTCGCGCACAATCACAGGCCTGGCGGTAGCCGGACGACCATCACGGAGCGGCAACTGGCGCGAAAGATCCTGCACGACTGTTACCTGCCTGCAGTCCCAGGCGGAGCCGGCCGGGCTGCGCAGGCTCATTGCGATCCGGTGCGTCCTTTCTCAGATATTGCGGCGATGACGTTGCCGATGACTTCCTGAGCGAATCGCTCGGTGAGCGGGGCGTGGCCGTGCAGCAGGCGGTGGTAGATGGGCCGTACAACAGGTCGAGGGTGACTTCGAGGTTGGTGTTGGCGGCGATCTCGCCGCGGTGACGGGCCCGGACGAGGAGCTCGCGAGTCGCGTCGCGGCGGGGCTGGACGAAGTGTTTACGGTACAGCTCGGCGAACTCGGGGTTGGTCTGCGCTTCCGCGACGAGACCGGCGACGACGCGGGCGAAGGACTTGCGGTTCAGCTGTCGAAGCCAGGGGCGAAACCGGGTCAGCAGGTCGCCGCGCAGGCTGCCGGTGTGGCGCTGGCCGGCTGGCGGCGAGGACGCCCACTCCGTGGCGAGCGCGTCGAGCGCGAGCCGCTCCTTGGGGGCCACCACCGCTAGATGGTGGCCTTGCTGACGCCCGCGCGCCGGGCGACGTCGTCCATACTCATCGTGTGGAGGCCTTGGTCGAGCAGGAGTTCCATCCCGGCCGAGAGGATCGCTTTGTGTGCCTTCTCGCTGCGCGGCCGTCCGCGTGAGCGAGTGTCCTTGGCGGTGCTTGTCACGTGGTCGCCGATCCGGGCGTTCGACCGGGTGGCACCTCGACCATGTCGCAGAGCATACGGAACAGGACCGCGATGTCGCGGTGCTCGTACCCGGCTGCGCGGGCGGTGCTGAGGATCTGATCGGCCACGGTTCTCGAGGGCATGGGCAGGCCTTCGTCGCGTCCGCTGTCGAGTGCGAGCCGGAGGTCCTTTTGCATCATGGCCACGTCGAACCAGGCGTTGTCGGGCAGTTCGCGCAGCAGGGCCGCGCGGGCCAGCATCGGGGAGCCGATAGCGCTGTGCGTCATCACCTGGAGAGCGACGGTTCGGTCGAGCCCGCCCTGTTCGGCGAGCAGCACGCCTTCGCTGAATGCGAGCATCTGCACCGCGAGACTGATGTTGATGGCCAGCTTGAGCAACGGGGCGTGGCCGGCGTCGCCGACGAACGTCACCGAGCTGCCGAGTTGGCGCAGTATCGGCTCTACGCGCTCGAATGCGTCGGCCTGACGACCAGTTTCGATTTCTGGCAAGCAGAGATGTGCTGCCCGGTGACCTCGGGACGTGCGCCCGCCAAGCTGGGTCCACCGGCACTCCTGCGGCGGCACCGCGGCAGCCGACCTCAAAGGGGCGGCCGGCGCGAACGTCAAGGCGGTGCAGCGGATGCTCGGCAACGCCTCGGGTGTTCGCTGCGCCGGCTCTCGGGGCCTCATCGGCTCCAACTGACATCGTGGTCGCTCACATGGCACCGTACTCGAGCGAAGCCAAGAAGCCCGTGTGACACATGATCACTCGCTGTTGTGCGGCGGCTCATTCGGCTCGATGATCGGGCCGAATCAAGCTGGCGTGATGACAGCCCGGCACCGCCAGTGGGCGGCAAGCACGAGCATGACGAACAACGCGACACGGCGAACGGCTGCAAAACTCATTATCCTTCGCGGGCGGGCTGAGCCGGCGCTCAGCCCGCCCTCGGACGACCGTGTTCGTCAGTCGCCGGTGTAGCGAAGGATGTAGAGACCCCGGTCGCGGTCGCTGAAAAGAAGCAGCGGCGCACCCTGGCTCTTGCCTAGGCGGTGTGGGAAGGTGCCCCAGAAGTGGTTGCCGCCCTCGTCGATGAAGAAGCCCTTCTCGACGATGCCTTTCTGGTGGCTGAACTTCACCACGCGAGCGCCCGCGTTGTAATAGGAAATGTATGCCAGGTTGACGTTCGTGCGCGGGTCGGTCTTGACTTCGTGGACGCTCAGGATACCGAAGCCGTCCGCGAACTCGTGGTCGAGCGCCTCGGGCACGGCGTACGAGTCGATGATCTTCAGGTTCGGGTCCCGCGCGTCGTGCAGCTGAACGTAGCCCCAGCCGTCGAACTCGGTGGTGGCAACGTATTTTTCGCCAAGACTGCCGACCGGGATGTCGGCGCCCTCGGCCCCGGTGTAAGCCGGCTCGTCGTTGAACATCAGGTGCATGGCACGGTGGCCGATGCAGATCGCCGGGATCTGCTCGTCGTAGTCGTGTCCCTGCCCACCGCAGAAGAAGCCGTCGGGCAGCAGGCCGTTGCGTGAGCCGCCATGGCTCTGGCCGATGATCACCACGTCGTAGCCGAGGTCCTGACCGGCGGCGATCTTCGTGGAGAAGAAGCATCCACCCCGGGAGAAGACCACGGTCTTCTCCTCGCCGGGGGCAGCTGAGATGGCGCTGGCGGGCGGAGGCGACGGCTCGCCGGCTACCGCATCCGGCCCGGCGTTCGGGCCGGCGTTGAGGCAGCCACGCCCTCCGAAAACCGTGGGCCCATTGATCTGCTTGTCCGGGCGCGAGTCGATCGAGGGCGTGAACCCGAACTCACCCGCACCGTACGGGCCTGCGTTCGGCCCGCTGGTGAGCTCGAACAGGGTGCGGAAGGGCGAGAAGTCCTCGTCCGTGGAGAGGATGAACTCGTTGTCGCCGTCCCAGTACGACTGGTGGCTGTTGCCCTCAGGGATGTCGAACACCGGCAGTAGCGGGTCGGGGGTCCGGTAGTCGGAATCGGTGACGAACACCGGGTTCGCAGGGTTGTCGATGTTCAGCAGCACCTGACCGGCGTCCCAGTACGACACCAGCAGGTAGTCGTGCCCGTTGATCCGCTTGTGCTGCATGTCGTGGTGGAAGACCGTGTCCCCGTTCGCGTACGACCCTTGCGCGCCGGGCCAGTCCTCCAGCCCCCGCTCCGCGAGCATCACCGGTGCGCTCGGATTTGACACGTCGAAGATGTCGACATCCTCGAGGTCCTGGTTGTCCTGGAGCGTGGCGAGGACCCGGTCCTTGCCGCCCAGCACCCCCTTCTGGACGAACAGCTGCGCGCTGTGCGTCGTGTGGTAGGTCTGACCCGACACCGCGGGGCTCGGGTCGCCGAAGTTCAGCGAGAGCGGCTGCGGGTTTGTCGGGTCCGTGACATCCCACAGGGATGCGCCCGAGGGGGCGAAATTGGTCGCGTTACATGTCTCGTTGTTGTGGATCAGGATGTCGCCGGTGAAGGACGGGGTGGAGGCATTGACGATGTGGATGCCTTCGCCGACGAAGCTGTTTGGGTGGGCCGCGATGAAGCCGACCTTCGTCGGGCTCGCCGGGTTCGAGATATCGACGACATGCACACCGGTCCCGTCGCCCCCGTTCGAGACACATTCGGGCGAGAACGCGTTGAGGTAGGCGTAGTTACCGAAGGCGGATACGTCGGCGATTCCGCCTTCGACGTTCGTGAGCCCCAACTTTCCGACCAACTCCATGTTCTTGCTGCCCGGGGGCAGGTGCCCGGGGCCCCCTGGGTGCTCTTCGGCATGGGCAGGGGGCCCGTCGACCGGGTCGTACCCCTCCGCAATCGGTGGCACGGGATGGGCTCCAGCGGGAAGAGCGGCGAGCGCCACGATGGAGGCGCTGAGGACGGCGGGCAGTACGAGTCTCGCATTGCGTACCATTACGGACCCCTATCCACGAACTCGATGAAGCGGCCCCTGAGTTTATGAAGGCTGGCACGGCCGGTCAACGACACAGCCTGGGCAATGATGACCCGCTCGGAAGCCAACGGCTTAAGAGCGTCGGGATCAACGTGTTTCGTGAGGCTCTGACAACTCCCCTTGCCGGCGCCCGGACCCGAAGGTGCTCGCCCAGCTGTGTGCGCACGCCGCAGCTCGGGCACCAGCCGTCACGCAACGCAGCCACCACGACGCGGTCGATCGCCGTCAAGGTCAGGCTGGGAGCTGGTGGTCTACGGATCCGTGTGCGGCGCGGGGATGCCTGTCTCGCCCGGGGCGCTCACGTCGAACTCGAGCGGCACCTCGACACCTTCGGACGGAAGGCAATGATGACGGTGCCCCGCCAGCGCGCTGGTTGCGCGATGGCCGTGCCCGTTCCCTCCCACATGCCGAATTCGGTCGGTCGCAGCTCGAGGTGGGTCGGCCCGATGTCGGCTTGGTCGGGGATGGTGACCCGCAGCGCGACCCGCACGGCGTCGACCGTTTCCTCGGTGTCGAAGTCGGCGATCCGCACCGCGAAGTGGTTCTCCCCCACCACGCCGGGATCGAGCCGGAGCGTAACTCACACGGTGGTGGCGAAATCGCTGCCGGATACCTCGATTGCGCCGGCTTCCTCGGACGGGTGGCCCAGCTGTTCGTCCGCAGCGTCGTGCGCAGCCATCTGCTTCGGCTCGATTCCGATTGGCTCCCCCACCACGTCGATCCCGAGCTCGCGGCAGCGGTCGGCAAATGGAAGCGCGACGCCGCGGCCGAATGGGGCGGTGTCGTGAACGACGACGGCCGCCTCCGCGCCGAGTTCCTTCGCCCAATGCGCTACGAAGGAACCCTGCAGATCGTCCGGCAGCGCCGTGCGGAGGTAGGTGCGCCTGCCCGTCGGGTAGTACATGTCGGGCTCCCCCGGGTCGAACGCGCGGGTCAGACCCGGATAGGTGTTGCACGGCGAGGCCAGCACGGCGGGCAGGTGTCCACGCCGCTGTCCTCATCGACGGTGAGGTCGTCCAACGCGAGCCCGGCCGCCGACGGCCACGCTTGGGACGTGACTCGTCAAGATCAGCGTCATCACCGCCTGACCAGACTCACCCCGTCGTGGGGCATGACACATCAGCCGAGACTGCCTCCGGCGAAGCTCAACCCAGAGCATTCTTCAAGGGCGAAGCGCCTACGGCAGAGCCGCGAGCGCCAGCGCGGTGAGCGAGACAACTACGGCGGCAGCGACCCACGTGCCGATCGCAGCGGTACGCGCCTGGATCGGTTGCCTCAATGCCGAGGCTCGCGCCAACAGCGTCAAGGCGGCAACGACGAGAAGCACCTCGTAGGCCGTGGCCAGAACGTCCGGCAAGCCGACGGCCTCGGGCTCGCCCGCCCCGGGTCCCACGGGTATCCCCGTCGTGCGAGAGACGATCCAGGCAAGGACGACGAGCGCGTTGACGACGGCTCCGGCGAGGTAGAGACGCCCCGATGGTCGCAGGACAACGGCGACGGCCCAGGCAAGTTGGAATAGGGCCACCCCGACGAAGAAAATCCCCGCTAGCCACCACTCGTCGAAGTGCTGGGCGATCACGGCGAAGTGAATGACCGCCGCGCCGGTCGAAAGCAAGGCCATTCCCATGACAAGGACCTTCTCGACGCCGGGCTCAGCCTCGACCTCAGTCTCGACCTGGACGCTCTCCTCGCGCTCACGGCGCCGAGCCGGCAAGACCGTCAGCGGCACGAGTACGGCCCCGCCGACGGAAATCAGGATTGCTTCCACCACCTGGCTCCCGCTGGCGCCCTCGTCGGCGTGTTCCGCTTCCTCTTCTGCTTCGCCCGCCTCAGCGTGCTCGGCCTCGTCCGCCATCGCGTCTCCCTCATGGTGGGTCGCCTCGGGGGCGAACTGGAAGCCGAAGATCGTCGCAGAAGCGGCCACGATAGCTGCCCACGCGAAGACGGCCAGCAAGATCTTGCTTACGCCGAGCCTCATCGTCGCCTCCCGGTCGAATCAAGATCAGCACAGGACGGCCCGTCTCGTGGGCCCATGCGGGCTGCGTACCGAACCAACGTCAGCGCTGCAAGGAGCGCCCCGACAATGCCCAGTCTGACGCTCCGAGCAGCAATACCAGCAATTCTCACAGTGCCTCCTCTTTTGGCCTCGCCCGGATACGGGCAAGCGGACCTGACCGCCCACAGGGCGGTGTGACGATGTCAGCAGGCCAGCGGAGGTGCGCGAGCGGTGATGGGACCGTGGGGATTGGACCGCGGGAATGCTGCGTCGCGCCGGATCAGTCGCACCGGACGAGGAGGAGGTTGCGCCCAGGGTCGGGCAATCGCAGCGCAGGCCAGCTCGACGGTCAGCGCCAGACACCAGCAGACCATCGTCAGCAGAAGTGCAACCACGACCTGAGCCAGGAATCCGTGCTCGATGATCTCGTGATGGTTGAGCCCGCCCAGGGAATGGCCGGCCACGATGCGCTCGGTCACCTCGACAGCGGCAAAGAGTACGAGCTGGCATGCAGCCAGTCGCGGCGCGAGCCAGGAGGCCATATCCCGCCCCCACGGGTCGCTACCAGCCTCGTACCGCAGGCGACAGGCCAGGACCCAGAGGATGCCTCCAACTGCAAGGACTGGGCCGACGAGAGCCGTAGGTGCCCACCACTCGTGCCCGGTATCGGCAAGAATCGCCGCGCGACGGACCGGGTCAGGAATGGCGAGAAGGTATGTCAGGCCGTGACCGAACAGCACTCCAGCAGGTACGAGGAGCGCCAGAACTCCCAGCCTGACCAGCCGCCCAGTCGGCATTCCCCGCACACTAGTCCGACTGGTGACATTTGCACCACCACAGAACTGCCCCACGGTCCCCCACGGATCGCTCAGGCGCAGCGTCCGAGCGGTGCTACGGGAACAGCCGCTCCTGCGTCTGCGGGTTGTCGCGGTCGAGAGTCGCTGCGCCGACCACCGCCGGGTGGTCGAACGAGAACACGTCGAACCCGCGGTCGATGTCGTTGGCGTAGATGAAGCCGTTGTGCCAGTACGACGACCACGTCAGGGCGTGCGGGCTGGCTGCCTCGTAGTAGCCGATCTCCACCGGGTTGGCGGGGTCGGTCACGTCGGCCACCGTGGTGCCGCCGTGATAGGCCGCGGAGACCAGGATGTCGCGGTCGACCCCCGACACGAAGTTGTAGTTGTGCATCGTGCAGTGATCTTCCTCGCCGAAGAAGCGCGGCAGCTTGTAGTTGCCGAGCTCCTCGCCCGTGGCGACGTCGTAGATCCAGATGGCTCCCGTGTCGGGGTAGTCCTGCTCGCGGCAGCGTCCTAGCGAGCCGCCGCCGGCCTCGTCACCGAAGGCGACGCGGCGCCAATCCGAGGTGAACGCCGACGAGTGCCACGCCTTGACCTGCGGCGTGGTGAACGTGCGGATCGGCTGCGGAGCGGTGGGGTCGCTGATGTCCCAGAGCTGGCCGACGCTCAGACATGCCGCGGCGGCGAGCTTCCGCGGCTTGAGCACGGTGATCTCGTGGCAGCCCGTCGTGTCCAGCAGGAAGCCGGGCTGCACGACCGGCGGGAAGAGCTCTACCCGATCCCGACTCGAACACCGGTCCGTCAACAGTCGGTTCGGCCACCACTCGTGCCTTGGCCGGGTTGCCCTTGGGCACGTGGATGACCGAGATCTTGCCGTGGAACTGCTCGCAGTTCGGGCCCACCGAAGTCACCGTCAGCGCGTACGAGGAGACGTAGATGAACAGGCTGCCCTTGCCTGCCGGGACGAGGGTGTGCGTGTGCGACCCGCAGTCCGTCCGGACCGACGTGATCAGGCTGGGATCGGTCGGGTCGCTGATGTCGAAGATGCGCACGCCCTCCCAGGCGTTCGGGTTGGCGGTGGACGTGTTCGACGAGTTGCAGCCTGGGTTCGTCTGCGGCGTGTCCACCGAGGCGAAGAGCAGGTTACCCCACACGGACACGTCGAACTGGCCACCGTTGCAGGGCTCGAATGCCACCTGCGTGGGGTCGGCAGGGTCCGAGATGTCGATCACGCGCAGGCCCGAGTAGGTCCCGGCGTACGCGTAATCTCCCTGAAACGCGAGATCCGACTGGGTTGCCCCGTCGACCTTGGGCGGTTGCGCAGCAGCGTCATGTTCGGGCTGTGAACGTCCTCTTGCGCTGCAGCCGGGGTGGCTGCGTGGCCATTGCGCCGGTCATCGCGATGAGTGCCCCGGTTGCCATACGTCCGAAACGTCGCATGATTCACCTCTTCTTCGAGGTTCGAGTTCCCGAGCAGCCGGCAGCCCACCGGCCTTCGCATAGGGGGTAAAGGCCCCAAGCGTGCAGGCCGGCACCGTCGCCGCGGTCGCGGCAGGTCGGCGCGGCGCTGCTCTGGGCTAACCCGAGATCAGGGTGAACGACGAGGGGGCGGGGCCTGGACCCGCCCCCTCGTCGATGTCCCTCCGGGTCGCAGCTAGGGCAGCGAGCCCACGTAACGGAAGATGAACAGGCCGTAGTCCCTGTCGCTCGCCAGGACGATCCGGTCGCCGTTCTCGTCTTCCGCCAAGGCCACACCCCAGAAGTTGTTGCCCTTCGGGTCGATGTAGTGGCCCAGTTCCGTCGGGTTGGCGGGATCGGTGATGTCGACCACCCGGAACCCTCCGGAATACCAGGAGAAATATGCCACCAGATCGTCGTCGGGTGCCGGGCCGCCCTCGTTCGGGTCCCCTCGAGGAACCTCGGTCTCGTGCACCGTGAGGTCACCGAAGCCCGACGCGAACGCCGGGTCGTCGGTCTCGGGGATGGTGATCTGGCCGACCTCGGTGGGTGCGCTGGGGGTGGAGGTGTCGACCACCCGGGCGTAGCCCCACCCGTCGAACTCGGACTCGGCCCGGATCTCCCCGACCCCGACGGTGCCGGGCGTCGGCTCGTTCACCGGAGGAACCGGGTAGGGGAGCGTGAAGTCCGGCGTCGTCCCGAAGGCCTCGTGCATGAACTGGTGCCCGACGCAGAGGCCGGCGGCCAGACCGAGTACCGGACTCCCCTGGCTGCCGCAGAGGAACGCGTGGGCCTCGTGACCTTCCAGGGAGCCCGCGTGGTGGTTGGCGACGATCACCACGTTGTATCCGGCTTCCTCCCCGGCCCGGATCTTGTCCGAGAAGAAGCACGACGCGACCGTGGTGTTCGGGTCGCCCACCGGGCCACGCTGGAAGACGATGATCTTCTCTTCCCCTTGATCGACGGCCGGCGGCGGCGGGATCTCGCTGGGCGGGCTGTCAGGGCACCCGTACCCGCCGAACACGATGGGGCCGTTCAGGATCCCGTCCCCCGTGACCGTGCCGAGCGGGACGGTGAAGCCGAACTCGCCGGCGGCGTAGCTCTGCCCGACCAGTGGCCCATCCGTGAACTCGATGGCCAGCCGGAACGGGCCGAAGTCCTCATCCGTGCCGACGAACAGGCTACCGTCGCTGTTCCACTCGCCCTGGTGGGCGTTGCCCTCAGGCGGGCACGCCGTCGGCACGACCTGGTCGCAGTCCGCGTAGTCGAAGTCGCCCACGATCACTGGGTTCGATGGATCGGTGACGTCGACGTCGATCCACCCGGCGTCCCAATCCGACACCATCAGGTGCCACGAGCCGTCCGGGAACTGCAAGACGTCGAAGTCGTGCGAGGTCTTGTTGTGCCCGTACCCGTTGATGTGCACGTCCGGCAGCTCCGTCTCCGCGAGCAACACCGGGCTGGTCGGGTCGGTGATCTCGAAGAGGTCGACATCCTCGAGTTCCTCATTGTCGATGGCTGCCGCGTAGGCGTGGCCGTCACCGGCGTCCCACGCAATCACGCTGTGGGCCTCATTGGCCCGACTGCCGTGGAGATCGAAGTCACCGAACGCATCGACCATCCGCGTGATGTTCGTGGGGTCGGTGATGTCATAGATGGTGATCCCACCAGGGTTGAGCTTGGGGTTGACCTTCGGCAGGCACCACTCGTTACTGACCACGAGCACGTCGCCGGTGAAGTCGGTGGTGTCGAGGTGAAGGGCCTGCACCCCCTCGGTCTGGTATCCGGTGCCGCCGGCATTCAGGAAGCCGAGCTTGACCGGGTTGGCGGGGTCGCTGAAGTTGACCACGTGGACGCCGCCCGTCTGGCACTTGGCCCCCCAGTCCCCGAGGTATGCGTACCATCCACCGTCCTCGGCCTGGAGCGCCGAGACGTCCGAGATGTCACCGACCTGGTTCGTGAGCTTCAGCGTGCCGACCAGGTCCACATTGCTTGACGACCCCGGAAGGTGGCCGGTGCCCGGGCCGTGCTGATCGAGGTAGTTGTGGCTCTTGCCGCCCCCGTCGTCCGGCCCGACCATCGAGCCGTGAGAGATCATCTCGCCCGGCGGCAGGGGCTTCGCGCCGACCGGCATGAGCCCGACCGCCAGCAGCACTCCCGACGTGAGTGCGACCAACCCCACTCTTGTGCTCAGGTGCGATCTCATCCGCATTCCTCCTCCTTGAGGCTGCAAACCACGCCCCGGCGGCGCCCCGCTGCACACAGGGCGCACGAGAATCAGGAAGACGCCCTGGCCATCACCTCCTCATGCGCATGTCCTTGTCCGGGCGCACGGATGGCCGCTGGTGCCCCAAGGTCTACCCCTGCGCCCGAGGAAGGTCAATCGCTATGAGCTGGTGGTCTACCCGTCCATGTGCGGCGTGGGACTGCCTGTCGGAGCGCCCACATCGAATTCGAGCGGCACCTCGGCGCCATCGGAAGGAAAGGCAATGATGACGGTTGCTCGCCAGCGCCCTGGTTGCGCGATCGCGGTGCCGGAACCCTCCCACGTGCCGGATTCGGTGGGTCGTAACTCGAGCATGGACGGCCCGAGGTCGGGTTGGTCGGGAATGGTGAACCGCAGTGCGACCCGCACTGCGTCGATCGTTTCGTCGGTGTCGAAGTCTGCGATCCGCACTGCGAAATGGTTCTCCCCCACCACCCCAGGATCGATCCGGAGCGTGACTCGCACGGTGGTGGCGAAGTCGCTGCCGGTTACCTCGATTGCGCCGGCTTCCTCGGACGGGTGGCCCATCTGTTCGTCTGCGGTGTCGTGCGCGGCCATGTCGGCAGGTGGCGGCGAGCTGGCGAGGACGCCGACCACACCCAGGACCGCCGCCGCGAACACGACCTCGCCGCGCACGGTGCGGCGCAGACGACCAACGTGTGCGCGTCCACCCATGATTGCCGGGACGTTCCAGAACCGGTTGAGCGCACCCAGCGACGCCAACAGGCCGACTAGACCCAGCTTGAGCAGCAGGGTGCGGCCGTAGTCGGTGGAGAAGAGCGCGTCGAACGATCCGACCTCGTCGACAGCTCGGACCACCCCAGCGAGTATGACCACGCTGATGCAGACGGTCGCCAACGTCGAGAACCGCCCGATCGGCGCCACATCGTCGGACGCCGGATTTCGCCGCGTGCCGGCCAGGAGCCACACCAGCCCACCTATCCAGGCCCCGATGGCCACGAAGTGCACCCACTGGGCGGAGAGGTTGAGCCACTTGTCGGGGCCGGGGGCCCCGGCGTGACCGGCGGCGACATGGCTGAACATGACTGCCGCCGTCAGGGCGGCGGTCAACCCGATCGTGGACGTTCGCGGTCGCCATGTGGCAAGGCCGGCGAGGACCCCGAGGGCCACCAGTACGACCGCGGTGCGGACGAGCCGCGCTCCTGCCGACGACGCAAGCATCTGGCCGACCGAGGCGTCGACCGAGGCTGCTTCGGTCAGCGTGATCAGCGCCAGACCAGCAACCGAGAGCAGCCAGCAGCCGATCGGCACCCAGCGTGGTGCGGGCAGAGGAGCGCGGAAAACGACGAGCGTCGATATGGCCCAGCCGAGCAACAGGGCCAAGCCACAATAGAGGAGCCAGCGTCCGATGACGCCCGCCAGCGCCGGCCCATCTTCCGTATCCAGGTCGACCGGGGCAGGCGCGATGTCGCCATCAGAGGACTCCCCGATGACAAAAGCGAACGCTCCGGTCGTGACGTGGCCATCGACCGCTGACAACGCCTGCCAGCTCACCGTGTACACGCCGTCGTCAAGCTGGGGCACCGAAACCCGCAGCACCGAGGCGTCGTCGCTGTCAGCGGTGAGTTGGCCGTGGTCCACCGGCTCCCCGTCGCCGTCGAACAGGCCGACCCGAGACAAGTCCTGGTCCGGCGGCTCGCTGAATTCCAGGACTACCTCGTCGGGCGACTGCTCCAGCACGGCGCCGTCGGCCGGGTCGCTCCGTAGCAGGGCAGAATGGGCGGCGGCCGCGACGGGCGCCATGAGCGCAACCGCCGCGACCATCACCGCCGACACAAGGCGGCCGAGCCAATGGTCCATTAGCGTCGACGCATGGCTACCAGCGCCGTACCCAAAGCTGCGGCGCCGAGCACCAGGGCACCCGCGGCCAACCATCGCGCGACCTCATCGGTCGCGGACTCGTCCACTTGCTCGTTGAGACGGGAGATCTCCTGCTCGAGCCGATCGGCGAGCTGCCCGATGGTTGGATCCTGCACCGGAAAAGACGCCTCGGAGATGTCCTCGACGTCGCCGAACGTCTCCGGGCCCGACACGAACTCTTCGTCGACCTCGACGTCTCCGACGGTGCCGTGGAAGTGGAACGTATATTGACCCGGACGTGACGGCACGAAATTCGCATGGTACTCGCCCGGCGTGCCGAATACCCCGACGATGAACGCGGGGCTCATTGTCATCGTGAGCGTCTCCTCGCCGAAGATTATGTCGACGTCCAACGTGTCGACGAGGTCGACGAACGGTTCTCCAGACTCGGTCTCGGTTATCGACAGATCTACCCCGTTGGGGATGCCTGCGTACGCCGGTTCGTCGGCGAACCCCACCACAAAAGTGAAGCGGTCGACCTCACGAGACTCGTGGGCCGATGCAGACTGCGTGCCAATGAGCATGATCGCTGCGGTCAGCGCCACGATCATGCCAAGTCTTGCGGTCCGAACAGCGATAGTCGCAGTTCTCACAATGCCTCCTGATTGGTCTCGCCCAGATGCGGGCAAGCGGACATGACCGCCCCGTGGGGCGGTGTGCGATGTCAGCAGGCGAGCGGAGGCGCGCGCGTGCGTAGAGGAGCACGCAGATGGAACCGCGGGGGTTCAACCTCACCGCGGATCAGTCGCACCGGCCGAGCGGGAGGTTGCAGCCGGGGTCTGTCGATCGCGGCGCAGACGAGTTCGACTGTCAGCGCCAGGCACCAGCAGACCATCGTCAGCGCAAGTGCCACCACGACCTGAGCCAGCAACCCGTGTTCGACGATCTCGTGCCGGATGAGGTCGCTGAGGGCATGCCCGGTCAGGATGCGCTCGGTCACCTCGATCGCGGCGAACAGCACGATCTGCCATGCCGCCAGCCGTGGCGCGAGCCAGCCGGCCAGATCCCGCCCCCACGGGTCGCTACCCGCGTCGGACAGGCGACCGGCCAGGACCCAGACGATGCCCCCCACCGCAAGGACCACGCCGACGAGAACCGCCGGCGCCCACCACACGTGCCCGGTATCGGCAAGAACCGCCGCGCGGCGGACCGGGTCGGGAATGGCCAGAAGATAGGTCAGGACGTGACCGCACAGCACTCCAGCAGGTACCAGGAGCGCCAGAACTCCCAGCCGAAACAGCCGCCCGCTCGGCATTCTCCGCACAATAGTGCGAACGCAGACATTAGCACCACCCCCAGATCCCTACGGCCTACGCCGGTGCACGCCTCGGCGCGATCCGGACAGGAGACCGGCGCGGCGTGTAGCGAGATTCAGAGGCCTTTCATAACAGACCGTGGCGACCACGACCTGTGGGGTGGGTGGATCGCCCACCCCACAGGTCGCCAGGTCCACGTCCGCCGGAGCTACGGAATGGTGAATTCCTGGGTCTGGGGGTTCAGGTGGTCGAGACGCAGTGCTCCAGCCGTCTGTTGCCCGCTGAAGCGGAAGACGTTCAACCCCTCGGTGATGTTCGTCTCATAGATGAACCCGTTGTACCAGTACGAGGACCAGGCGCCGCCGATCTCGCAGGCGTTGCCGCCGCAGAACGGATTCGGGATTATCACACCTGGCTCTATCTCGAACTCCGGCACGGTCGGCAGCGGCGGCGGGTCGCTCCAGGCGATCTCTCTGGGGTTGGAGAGATCGGTGAAGTCGATGACGCCAGTACCTGACTGATAGCTGCCGTGAACCAGGACGTAGTTCCCATTCCGCAGCGGCACCACGTTGTAGTTGTGGATGGTGCAGTTCTCCACGGGACCCTGGAAGCGCTCGAACACGAACCGCCCGACTTCGTCGCCGGTCTCGCCGTCGAAGAAGAACAGCGTCCGCTCGAGATCCGTGCTGGTTGCCTGGCACCGAGCCTCCACGCCACCGCCGGGCTCCCAGCCGAACACCAGCACCTCGCCGTCCCAGGTCCACGCAGCGGAGTGGCCGGGGTCAACGCCTGGGATCTGGGCCAGCCACTGGAGCGCCGGGTTATCGAGCGTGCCGCCTCCGGCACCGCCGATGTCGTACACCTGCGGCCCGTTGTGGCCTGCGCAGGCGGCCTTCATCGTGTCGCCCAGGATCACGCCGATGTCGTGGCACATCATTTCGCCCTCGACCTCACGGACGTGGAATGCCGCACCCGGGTCGTCCAGCGGGACCTCGATGACGTCGAAGCCCGGGCACTCCTCATCCACAGCGCTCGAGTAGACGAGCAGCCGGCCGTTTTCTGGATCAGGTACGGCGGTGGCCGTGTGCGAGCCGCACCTCAGTTGCACGTCCCCGACGCGGACCGGGTTGCTGAGGTCACTGATGTCGAAGACGTGGACGCCCTCCCAGCCCGCCGGTACAGGCTGACCGGCGCATTCCAGCCCGGCTCCGAACGGCCCGGGCACGCCAGCCGGCCCGTTCCACGACCGCACGAGGATGTTCTCCCACACGACGATGTCGCCCTGTTCGCCATTGCAGGACGTGTGGGAGACCGTCTTGGGGTTGCCGGGCGCGGAGATGTCCCGAATCGTGAAACCGGTCCAGTTGCCCTGGAAGGCGAACTTGCCCCAAAAGGCGATGTCCGTGTGGATGTTTGGGTCTTCGCCCGGCCGAATGAGGCTCCGCGGCTCCTCAATGTGCCCCATGGGATGCAAGTTCGCCGTTCGCGGGTCGTCCTGGTGGCCCGCCGACGCCGGTAGCGCGAGAGCCGCCAGCGCCGTTACGGAGACGCAGATCAAGGACCTTCGCGTCGTTGTTCGCATGTTTCCTCCCAGAGGTCGGATTCGGGACCACGCGAGCGGAATCGATGATGCGTGCGTAGCCGCCAACGCACTGTTCGCGTTTCTAGGACCACGCCCTCGGCCGACCATGAGTCCTCCCCGCGCTCAAGCGAACAATCGTCCTCTCGCCACTGGGCGTCAAGGTTGAACGCGTTCGAACAGGCCGCTGGCGATATATGGAGCGGATGCGCGGAGTCCTACGTCAACGAGTTGCACTACTGATGCGTCGGGTGCGAGAAGCCCCGGCCCCCGGGCCTCTGACAATCCCGGCAGAAGCACCGCAGACGCCGACGTCGCCGCCGGCACGCACACCCATTGACCGGGACGCATGCGACAACACGGACGCGACCGTCGACAGCTAGTTGCGCCGCCTCGACCCAACCGCTCGGTGGAGGTCGAGCCCCCCGGCCTCACGGCCCGAGGCTAACGGTTCTCCGTGCCTTACCGAGCACTACGAATATCAGGTCCGCCGCAAGATCCACAGCCCGGAATTCATGTCGCTCGCGAAGACGAGCCCATCCTCGACGTCGACTCCCCAAACCTGAGGCGTGTTGGTGAGCACTCCACGCTGCGACGGTTGGACCGGGTTCTTGGCTGCCGGCGGGACGAAGTGGGCGACCTCGGTCGGGTGCGTCGCGTCGGACACGTCGAGCACCCGCACACCGTCGGAATACCACGAGACGTACAGCGTCTCTCCGACCAGGAACGGGTTGTGAATGGTGTAGTCGCCGGCCGCCCTGTCAGCCGTCCCACCCGAGTTCGGCGTGCGGTACTCGCCAATTTGGACGGGCGCGGCGAGGTCACGGTAGTCGTAGACCCGCAGGTAGCCGAACCCCTTTTCGGTGGCTGAGCCGGACGTCTTGCAGAAATCCTCGTCCGCAGTGAACAACAGCCCCCGCTCCTCGTCGTAGTTCGACGAGTGCCCATCGCCGTCGGCATTCGACGGATACGTGGTATTGCCTAGAAAGACTGGATTCGCCGGGTCGCTCACGTCCAGGGCAATGAACCCGCTGTCCCAGTAGGCCACAAACACGAGCCGTCCGTCCGCGGAGGGCTCGGCGCTGTGGCCGAAGATGTTGTCCGGGTCGCAGCCGAGGGCCGGCTGGGTCGGTGCACCAAGATCTGCGAGCACTCCCCAGTCCGATGCCTCGAATGGGTGTGCCGGGTCGGTGATGTCGAAGAGTCGGAAGTCACCGCGACCCTGTTGGTCCCGGCGTCCGGTGGGTGAGAGCGAGTCCGAGTACTCGCTTGCTGGGACGGACGCGTAGGCGAACGTACGGCCCAAATCCGTGCGAGCCATAACCTCGAGCTCGTGCACTCCCCTCGTGCAGCAGCCGCTGTCCACGAACCCGAGCTGCTGCGGATTCGTCGCGTCGCTGACGTCCCAGAGCATGAGCCCGCGCTGGAACGACGTGTCGTAGCGGGAGCCGCCGCACACCTGGATCCCCGCGACAGCGATGTCGCGCCCGGCGAGCGGGCCGTTCTCAGCGGTGTAGACGACGACATCCTCAGCCGACGTTCCGGGCGGGTTCTGCAGCGTGGCAACCATCTGCGGGTCTGCCGGTTCGCGGACGTCGACCACCTTGACACCGGATTCCGGCCCGGCTGGGCAGAAACGCTGCGCTCCACCGTCGTTAAAGTCACTAAACCCCCACTGCCCGACGTAGGCGAACCCGTCATGCGCCCACACGTCGGCATTGAAGCCACGACCAGCCAGATCGGTGTGGCCAACCACCTCCATACCGCTGATGGAGCCGGACTTCTGACCGTCGGGAAAGGCTGGCGTCGCCGCCGTCACGAGTAGCACAGCAGCCAGAACCACGCTTGTCCGGAGCCTCATGGCAACACCTCGTCTTGATGGGCCTGCACACCCTATCGCCAAGGCCTTGGTGTCGACACCCTCCCGGGCGAAGGCACGGCACCCGCCTCGCAGGTGGCTGGCTAGGCGACCCAGGAGTTGCCGAGTGCGTATCGGCCGAAGAGGCCAGGCTTGCCGCTACCGCGCTCGCCCCTGACAAAGTCATGAGAATTGTGCCACCGACCCAGGGGTCGTCATGCGGGGCGTTCGAGCGCGAGGGGCGGTCCGCCGGCCGCCCCTCGGCTCGGTTTCGGCTATCAGCCTGTGTAGCGGAATATGAAGATGCCGTGGTCGCGGTCAGAGCCCGCGAACAGGCGCTTGCCCTCCAGGTCACCGGCGGTACTGCTCGCCGGCACAAAGGTCTCGACGCCCCAGAAGTTGTTCCCGTCGGCATCGATGTAGTGACCGAGCTCCTCGATCCCGGATGCCCCGAAGCCGAACACCCGCACGCCGCCCGCGTAGTACGAGCTGTAAGCGATGTTCTGGCCGGGGTCGGTGGCGATCTCGTGGATCGAGAGGTCCCCGAACCCGAACGCGAACGCCGGGTCGAGCGCCTCCGGGATCGCGTACGAGTCGACCCGCTCGACCTTGCCCTCGCTTCGGCGGAACAGGCTCAGATAGCCCCACCCGTCGAAGACCGACGTCGCGCGTACGCGCTCGACGCTGATCGCCCCGATGGCCGGGGCGTCGTCAGGCGGGTACGGGACCCCGAACTGCGGCGTGGTCCCGAACACCTCGTGGTATGCGGCGTGCGTGGTGCAGATCGTCACCATCGGCTTGTCCGCCTCGAACGCACCCGAGCCGCAGAACGGCACGCCGGTCGAGTCGTCGCTGCCGAAGTGACGGTCGACGAGGACGATCGCGTCCCAGCCGGCGTCAAATGCCTTCGCGGCCTTCTCGCCGGGGAAGCACGCGTCGTCGGTCAGGTCGCCGTTACCGTTGTAGTCCGCGCTCGGGTCGCCCGAGGGGCCACGCTGCATCAGCAGGATCTTCTCGTCCCCCGGCTGCAGCCCGAGCTCCTCGGCGGTGTAGTCCGCCGCCTGCGGCAGCACGGTCGGGTCGGCCGGGCAGCCGTAGCCGCCGTAGACGACCTTGCCGCTCAGCGTCTGGTCCGGCAGCGCTGCCGGCGACGTGCCGCCACCGACCTCGGCCCCCGGCCGCTCGTTGGCGCCGACAAAGAACTTGTCCGACCGGTAGGGGTTGAAGTCCTCGTCCGCCCCCAGGAAGTACGTGCTGTCGTGCGAGAACTCGGCCTCGTGTGCGTTGCCCTCGGGCGGCGAGATCCCCGGCACGAGCGGATCCTCGTCCTCAAAGTCGCTATCCCCGATGTACGTGGCCTTTGCCGGGTTCTCGACGTCGAGCATCACGTACCCGGCGTCCCAGTAGGAGTTGATAAGCACGTCACGGCCGTCGATCACCTTGGTCACCATGTCGTGTTGGAAGATCTGCGACAGCCGCGGATGCTCCGCCGTCTGCGAGATCTGCGGGAAGCTCTCGACCAGGTCGTACTCGGCGACCGGCTTCGGCGCGCGCGGGTTGGTGATGTCGAAGATGTCGACGTCGTGGAACTCCTCGTTGTCGGTGGCGACCAGGTAAGTCTTGCCGTCGTCCTTCCACATGAACACACTGTGGTACGTGTTCGACGGCTGCGTGCCGTTCATCCGCCCCTCGCCACCGTGATCGCCGGCGCCCTGGACGAGCGTCCTCGGATTGAACGGATCCGTGACGTCGTAGAGGTCGAACCCGCCGCCAGCATCGGTGTCGATGCACTTCTCGTTGTTGACCGCAAGCAGGTCGCCGGTGAACGTCTTGGTGTTCACGCTGATGACGTGCGCGCCCTCACCGTGGAAGTTGCCCGGGACGGCCGGGATGAAGTCGACCTCCGTCGGTTGCCTCGGGTTGCGGATGTCCACCACGTACACGCCACCCTTGGTGCACGTCTCCTCGTTCCAGGAGTTCAGATACGCGAAATCCTTGTACACCGCCAGATCGGCGATCTGGCCGGGCACGATCGGACCGAACTCGTCCGTGGGCTCGAGCTCGCCGATCAGCTCAACGTTGGCGCTCGAGCCCGGCAGGTGGCCTCCGGGTTCCCCATGCTGCATGGCGCCGCCGGAGAACACATCTCCGGTGTCGGTCACGAACGGAGCCCGATCCACCGGGCTCGGCTTCGCGGGAGCAGCACCCGCGACGCTTCCGAGCCCGAGCAGCGTCGTCGCGGCGACCGCGCCGACGGCGGCGCGCGGCAATAATGTCCCTGCAGGCATTGACCCTCCCTATGAGGCGGCCGTGCGGGCCGCGTCTTCAACTTCCCCGCGGACCCAGGATTTTGGCGCGATAGTACTCCTACCTCGCCGCCCCACTCTCCGGTTTGAGCCATCGAGGGCTCGACGGAACGCGCCGAGCCAGGACGACTGCCGACGCTTCGGACGACGACGTGACCAGCGGCGCGGGCCGGCTACGCCGGGCCCGCGCCGTCTCCCGGTTCCCACTGCATGTGCCGCGATCTCTCGGTCTGCCCTTTGCACCTTCCGACTAGAGCGACACGTGGCTGGTCTGCGGGTTGAGGTAGTCGAGCTTCACGAAAGGTCCGCGGACCTCGGGCGCGCTCACGTTCCAGATGAACAGCCCACGTCGGGTGTCGCTTTCGTAGATGCGGCCGTTGTACCAGTACGAGGACCAGTCGCCGCCACGGAAGTTCGTCCGACCGCCCGGGCTCGTGGGCGAAGGCGGATCCAGGGGGTCGGGGTCCATCCAGGCGACTTCGTAGGCGTTCGCCGGGTCGGTGAAGTCCACCAGCGCTGTGCCGGACTGGTACGAGCCATGGACGAGCAGGTTCCTCGTCGGGTGGGGGACGATGTTGTAGTTGTGCATCGTGCAGTTCTCGTACTGCGACTGCGGCCGCGGCAGCACGTGCCGACCTATCAGCTCCCCCGTCCTCGCGTCATGGAAGAAGAGCGTCTTCATCTCGTCCGTCTGCACGGCGCCGCCTCCTATAGGCGTTCCGGTCACCTGGCAGCGCGGCTGCGTGCCGCCCCCCGGCTCCCAGCCGAGGACCAGGATCGAACCGTCCCAGGTAAAAGCGGCGGAGTGGAAGTTCGTGACCGTCGGGGAGGTGGTCGCGTAGAGGAAGACCGGGTTCTCGATGTCGGAGATGTCGAACACCGACGCTCCCGGGTTGCCTGCACAGGCGGCCCGGTTCACGGATCCGAGGATCACGCCGATGTCGTGGCAGGCGTGAATATGCTCGCCATCGGGCATCTCGCCAAGGGAGAAGGAGCCGAGGACACTCGCAGAGCCTGGGTCGGAGAGCGGAACCTCCACGATGTCTGAGCGCCTGAACTCTTCGCCCGGGCAACGGTTGCCGTACTTGCCCGGATTCACCTGCAGACCCACTCCGCTCACGCTGTTGTAGATCAGAACGCGATCACCCGCTGGGTCTGGAACCACCGTATGGGTGTGAGATCCACAATCCAGCGGGACCGATGCCACGAGCTCGATGTTGTCCAGGTCCGCGATGTCGAAGACCTGAATGCCTTCGAAGCCCGTGCACGGCGCCGGCACCGGTGCACAGTCAGCGCCGACGGGGTTCCCAGCCTGGGCCACGTCTGTGCACTGGTCCGTTAGCTGAGGTCCGTCGACGGAGCGGAATACCAGGTTCCCGTAGACTCCGACGTCGCCCTGTGCGCTAACACAGCTGAAGAACGTCAGGTCTCTCGGGTTTCCGGGTGCTCGAGCGTCGATGACCCGGAAGCCGTCGTAACGGCCCTGGATCACGGTGTCGCCCCAGAACGCCAGGTCGGTGTTCCGGGTGTCCCACGGAACGTCACCCGGACCAACGGGCGGTGGGCCGGTGACGGCGCCGGCACGGAGGCTGGAGCCGATCAGGTGCATGTTCTGGCTGTGCGGCCGGTTGGGAGTGTCGTCTGGCGGCACGGCCCCAGCGCCAGTTGGAATGGCGAGGGCAATCACCACCGCGACAATGAGGGTTAGATACGTTCGTTTCCCGGGATTCACGGGCGGGTCTCCTTCCCTCGGGAGAGGCGCCCGCCCGCACCGGGGCGGTACCCCCCACGGTTCGGAATTGAGCTTAATAGCACCAAACACCCACAAGGCATCGCCGTCAAGCCACGTCAACTTTCACGCGGTGGTGGCGGTGAAACCTCGACGACTGGAGACCTGCACGCTCACGGGGTTCTCGCTGATAACAGCCGTCGCCGGCCCGGCCAGCGGTTCCCGTCGATGCAGGCTAGAGCCCGCCGGATCACTCAGGGGCACCTCGATGGCGTCGATGAAATCACCCGCGGGGCACCGCCGGTGCAGCCGGCGCTGCTCGAGTTGTTGCTGTAGACGATGAGCCGGTCGTTGGACACGTCTGGCGCAGCCGTGGTGGTGTGCGACCCGCACGGCAGCTCCACGGCGGCGACCAGTACAACGGCCACATCTACGGCAACGACATCCTGCGACGGTCGACATCTTCCTGCTCAGCGACAACGCGCGTGCGGGGGCGGTCAATCTCGACCACCTCAACTCGCAGACGCAGATCTCGCTGCTGCCCTTACCCGAACGGGCACCCCCTTCCTCACGTCATGGTGAGGATGGGGGCGCCTGACACTGCCCTGCCTTGGCGGGTGGGCTCCGAGTGCACCCACCCACCGGCGAGCTTCCGGATTCGCTACCCGATGGTGAATTCTTGGGTCTGCGGGTTCAGGTGGCCGAGTTGCTCTGCGCCGGCCACTGCTTGTCCTGGAGGTCCCAGATGAGGAGGACTCGCGTGATGTCGGACTCGTCGATCCGCCCGTCGTACCACTAGGTCGACCAGTCATCACCGAGCTCGATGGCGGCCGGGTTGTCCGGGTTGACCAGCGGGGCCGGGTCGGCATAGGCGACCTCGAACGCGTTGCCGGCGTCGGGAAGTCGACCACGCTGATGCCGGACTGGTAGTTGCCGGAGGCAGGACATATCGCTTGTCCGTGGGGACCACGTTGTAGTTGTGCCACGTACAGTTCTCGAGGCTCGTCTGCGGCCGCGGATCGACGAATGAGCCGGCCGGAGCGCCGGTGTCCGCGTCGAAGAAGAACAGCGTCCGGTTGACCAGCGGGCTGGTCGCCTGACACTGCGCCTGGCCACCGCCGCCCGGCTCGTGCCCGAAGATGAGCACCTCACCGTCCCAGGTGAAGCCCGCCGAGTGTCCGATTGTCACGCTCTTCATGGCATCGCCGAGGATCGCGCCGGTGTCGTGGCAGGAGCGATCCGGTATCTCGGGTAGCGGTGTGCTGCTGACCCGGCCGGTGGCGAGCAGGCCCGCCTTGATCGTGGCGCCATCGGCCTGCGACACCATCACCGCCGGGATCGTGATGGTCGGGTCGGTGCCGCCCATGGTGCCCGGTACCCCGGACACGTTGTTGGCGATGATCACAGCGGTTGCCCCTGCTGCCTGCGCGTTGCTGACCTTCTGCACGAAGCCACAGGTACCGCGATCGACCAGCGCGATGGCGCCGGCCGGGAATCCGACGAGCGGGCCGCATCCTTCGGTCGGAAGGGCGCTGCCGTCATTCACCGGAACGACGTTGCCGGCAATACCCGCCTCGTCCGGGGCCGGGCCGAATGCGGCGCCGCTGGCCCCGTAGGTCCCCGCGGCGGCCGACGGCGCGTCGATGGTCACCAGGTTAGGTAGTGCCGGGCGAGGTCACCCGAGGACTCGAAGCGCAGGTATGCGGCCGCCGACGGGTCGTCGAGTGGCACCTCGATGATGTCCAGACCGCGACACCCGACCGCACCGCTGGACGAGCTGTTGTAGACACGATGAGGGATAAGCGTCGTCGCATCGGCTACCTCACTCCATTGTGTGGCGGTGACCTGGGTGGGTCGGGTGACCGCACTCCTCGTCGGGGCCCTCGGCAGCCTCGACGGTTCAGACGGCGGCGCGGTTGGGAGGGATCGGAGCAGGCCTGCCAGGTTCGCAGGCTAATACAGGCACGGTGTCCCGTCGCAGGGGCCGAAACGATCACAAGCTGCTGACCGAGCCGGAGTCCGACAAGGCCCGACCGGAATGACGACTCGACATTGACGTCTTGGTGCTTATGTGGTACATGCGTCAAATCCGTGTGCATTTCCGGGACAGTCCGACGGCGCAAGGAGGCGCGCAGATGCGTCGAAGCCCCCTGATCTTCTCCTTGGTCCTGCTCGTGTCCCTTCCCTGGGCCGATGCCGCCGGCGACGTGACCGTGGGACCGGGCGGCGGGACGCCGGGCACGTCGTCGAACGTCGAACTAGTGGGCCACGAGCCGCTGTTCAACCGTGGCATGAACGCGGCACTGGCAGTCTTCGGCGACCATGTGTACGTCGGCAACCGAACGGACGGGTCCAGCCGATGCGGTTTGGGCGATCCCCGACGGGAGGAGCTCGCACTGGACGCCTGCCCGCACCCGAACCCGGGCATCCTGGTTGTGGACGCTTCCGAACCGACCGCACCCCATGTCGTCAACGAGATCGGCCCGCCGTACGCAGGCAACGTCAGCGAGACCACGCGCGAACTGCGGGTCTGGTCCGGCAAGAACCTGCTCGTCGTCGAGAGCTTCGCGTGTTCCTCGGTGATTCATTCCTGCGTTGCGGGCAGTGTGATCCCCACCTTCCGGTTCTTCGACCTCTCCGATCCGGCGAACCCGGTGTTCGTCTCACAGTGGGTGCCCCGGCAGGCCAACAATGCGATCCGGACACCACACGAGTTCTACCTATGGGAGGACCCCGAGGACCCGGACCGGGCGCTGCTGTGGATCTCGACGCCGACGTCGTCGGCCAACGTGAACAACGCCAACCTGCTGATCGCGGACATCAGCGGTGTCCCCTCGGGTGGGTCGCCGGAACTGGTGGCCCAGGGCACGTGGAGCAACCTGTACCCCGTCCCTCGGACGAACATCGCGTTGCACTCGATGGCCCCGACACCCGATGGAACCGAGACGCACCTCGCATACCTGTCCGGCTTCTTCCTGATCCTGGACACCACCGACGTGGCGGAGGGAAACTACGCGCCCGGCGAGGTCCTCGACCTCAATGACAACCTGCTGACTCCAGTCGAGAACCGCCCCACGTGGGACAACCCGAACCCGGGACACTCGGCCGTGCCGTTCCCGGGCCGGCCGTTCTCGTTCCACACCGACGAGATCTACGGCACGTTCACGAGCCCCGAGTTCGGCTGCCCCTGGGGGTGGGCCCGTGCGATCCAGGTGGGCAACCCGGCGCGGCCCCGCGTCATCGGCGAGTACAAGATCCCGGAGGACTCCTGCCCACCGCCCACCCAGGCCGACCAGGAGCGGGGGAGCTACTCGTCGCACAACCCGACCTTGACCAGAAACCTGGCTGTGGTCTCCTGGCACTCCGGCGGCCTGCAGGTGATCGACATCGAGGATCCCGGTCAGATGCAGCAGGCTGGGTGGTTCTCCCCGCTCCCGCTGGCGTCGATCGCCAACGAGGACCCCGCGCTGTCGATGGGGACCAACAAGGTCGTGATGTGGAGCTACCCAATCGTCGAGGACGGGTTGATCTACGTGGTCGACGTGCGGAATGGCTTGTACATCCTTCGCTACACCGGACCCAGGGCCAGCGAGATCGCCCGGGTCTCGTTCCTCGAAGGGAACTCCAACCTCGGCGACGCGGTCCGCATCGACAAGTCAGCCGGCAAGAATTGACGCCGATCCTGCGGCCGTAGGACACCGAGGACCCGGGATCGTCCAAGTACAACGGGCTGCCGAAGGACAGGCAGCAGGTGGCGAGCATTGTCGACGCAACCCTGGCCGACCCACGCAGCTGGACACGACCTGGATACACGCCTTCCAACGCAGGGGCGCGGGGGAGCAGCGTGCGGGTGCTCTTCGCAACGCCTACCGCCACCGATGAGAAGTGCGCCCCGTTATGGATCCGCGGGCAGGTCTACTGCCGGAATGGCGAACTCGTGGTGATCAACGCCAAACGGTGGCACACACCGATCCAGTCGACCGGCATTCGCTGGCCGGGTCAGCCGCCGAAGGCATTCGCAATCGCCCGTTCCAGGTCTGGGGTTGTCCGCTGAAGCTGCACCCGTTCACCGTCCCGTCAGTGGCTGTCAGCAAATAGCGCTGCCCTCGACAAACTGCACACCATAGGGCTCACCGATGTCCGCTTGTCCGGGGACACCGACCGTGACCTGGTCGGCGGCACCGCCGGCGTACCAGCGGTCGACGTCGATCGTCACCGACGTGACGCCGACCTCGACCGCGGTCCCGGCGAACGCGACCGGCAATGCCCAACCAGATGGTCGGCGACCTCGTGGATGCGGTCGCCGGCCGTCACCGCGTCCGCCCGCTGGTCAAGCACCGGCCCGTCCGGGCGCTGGCGCTCGACGTGCGAAATAAGGGCGGTGAGATCGACCTCCGAGTAATCCGTATCGTCAACCCTCGGTTGACGATATGGATATTTCACTCCAGGCGTTGGGTCAGCCCATCCACTACGGTCGTCTTAAGCACAAGGCCCCGGTCCCGAACGCCGGGGCCTTGTGGCGTGTGCATCGGACTAGGGGCCGACCTCGCGGGTGACGATGTTCGCGGGGTCGGTCGCGGTGGTGACGGTGAAGAACGGGAAGAAGGCGGTCCCGCTCTGCCCGAGGCCGACGTAGTCACCGAGGAAGAATCCACGGGCTACGGGGGCCTTCCGGCTGTCGAACGGTGCGTCCGTCACAGGGACCTCCTCACCCCAGCTCCCTGCCACCGAGCAGTCCACGGAGTCGGGGTGGCAGTGTGCGATAAACGCTTCCGTGGGAGTGGTGGCCCCGTTGTTGGCGGTGTTGCTGCGGAAGTCGTAGTAGGAGACGGCCAACGTGCCGTCGTCTAGCACGTGCACCATCGGGTTGAACGCCTGCTCGTTCAGGTTGTTGGCCAGATCCGGAGTCTGGTTCACCTTGATGGGTGCGGACCAGGTAAGTCCCCCGTCCAGGGACCGGCTGAACGCGATGCTGGATCGGGGGCCGAACCGGGAGTCCTGCCACACCAGGTACACCGCACCCGTGCCGCGGTCCACCGCGATCTCGGCGTTGATGTCTCCGGTGCGGTGCCGCGCCTCCACGCCCGGCGGGAGCGGCGAGTCCGGGTCGATCACCACCCCTCGGAAGAACCTGTCCACGATCGTCTCCTGCTTGTCCCAGGTCTCCCCGTGGTCCGTGGACCGGATCACGGCGATGTGGAACCCGCGGGTCCCCTGCTCGTTCTTGGCTCCTCGGATCAACGTGAACACGTTGACCAGCTCACCGTCGAAATCATCGTTGTCCGGAAGCACGCCGATCTGGTTGCCGATCGTCTGGGCGATGACCCCGGCCCTGAAGATCTTCCTGGCCGGCTCCCACGTGTCGCCACCGTCGGTGGTGCGAGCGAACAGCGGGTCGCCGGTGAAGGCCACCGAGTTCTCGAAGGCCTGCTGATTCTGGTTCCCACTCGGCGGCGAGACGACCAGATCCCACACCGCGTACGCGAGGTCGGAGTCGTTCGGATCCGCGGTGATGGCGTTCTTGTCGTTGAAGGAGTTCTGGCCCTCATCCAGGTTGAGGGAAACCGGATCCTCCCAGGTCGCTCCGTGGTCCTTCGACCGGGAGACGATCATGTCGTCGGGGTTCGTGTCGAAGCCGCCGGGGTTGGTGTCGGTGACCAGGCTCATCAGATACGCGGTCCCGTCGGGAGAGATGCTCACCCACGGGTCCGACGCCCTCTCGTAGCCCCCGCCGTTGGCCGCCGTTCCGCCGGTGCAGTTGGAGGACTTGGTCAGCGGGTTGATCGTCCAGCTGTCCCCGCCGTCGAGGCTGGTGGCGGTGACGTTGCCCTCCGCGCCCCCGTTGTTCCAGCGGTCTTGCTGCCACGCCCCGATGATGATGTCCGGGTTCGACGGATCCACCATTACATGCGGCTCGACCTCGCTGTTCACGAACTGGTTGGCCGGCACGCCGCCGACGTCGCGGAATCCGGTGTCGCCCTCGCAGGCCGCGATAGGACTAGCCCCGGAGACCGGCACCAGCGAACCCCTGGTGAAGGGGTCGGCAACGGCCGGACCGGAGCCGATCGCAGCCAGGGCAACCATGGACGCCGCCAGCGCGGCGATCTTGTTCCTGGCACGATGCATTCAACGGCCTCCTCGTCCTAAGACTCAGCGGACATCGCCGCCGAGAAAAAGGGACAAAACAACCTGCCTACACCCCGACCAAGTATGTCAACAAACGGTGGTGAGCGGGAGGGGGGTGCAAACCCACAGCCCTTGACCTGAGCCCAGGGGCCACTCGCCAAGGCACGCCGGCGACGGCGCACGTCATGCGGGTTCATCATCAAATCCATCGCGAGCCGTGCGGCTGTTTCGAGCCGGACCGCACCGTGGGTCACGTGCACCCCATTTGTGCACCGGACTGTCGAGGCGCCGTCGGCCCAGCTGACCACGCACCAGCTCATCCAGGCAGTCCGCGATATGCCGGGCTCGATCCTCTGTCTCGGGCTGTAGATCAACGCCACCCTCGGGAGCGCGCTCTCTGTCGTTTCAACTCCCGTCGGCGGCTCCCCGTCAGGACGCTTCGGTTCGGGCGTTGAGGATCTCGAGGTAGTGGCGGTTGTACATGATGCCCAGGACGTTGTCGAAGGGGTCGACGACCGAGGCCGTGACGAACCCGGGGCCGCGCTCGGTGAGTGCCTCGAGCTGCTTGGCACCCAACGACACCATTCGCTCCAGGGTCGCGGCCACGTCATCGACGTGCCAGTAGACGACTCCCCCGCCTGGGCCGGCAGCCAGTCCGGCCGGGGCGAAGCGGCGGTCGATGATGCCAAGCTCGTGCTCGTAGTCGCCGATGCGGAACTCGACGTAGCCCGGCCCACGCCCGGCGGCCTCGCTGCTGAAGTAGGGCTCGATGCCCAGCAGCTCGGTGTACCAGCGG